>Ga0075024_100000004_pt1 | contig 66616 bp, 61 predicted proteins | sample Str013_2_FD_71389 | JGI IMG/M metagenome (GOLD analysis project Ga0075024, IMG submission 71389) | Freshwater sediment microbial communities in response to fracking from Pennsylvania, USA - Straight Creek_MetaG_SC_2013 | ecosystem: Environmental > Aquatic > Freshwater > Creek > Sediment... | reverse complement strand
CATTGAGCCCCCCCGGTCCCCTGCAAATGAGTGGAAGGACGATGCACGATTCACCGTACAATCGACGCTTTGTCGTTCATACTGAGGGCAGGGTCAACGCTCAAACCTGAGGATTGCCCACTATTTCGGGGCCTGTGGCAGATGTGACACAGTTTCGTCACGTGAAGGCCCCGTTTGGCCGAGTCTGTTAAAAGATGGTAAATGCCCCTTTACCTCAAGCGTCGGAAAAACGCAGGAATTATCTGGCCTTTCCGTTCAAATACATGTTAATCGAGCCTTAATTGGGAAGTCGACTGCGGCGCTAAACCGAAATATTGGGGGTTAAAATATGTTTCAATGGCAACCAAACAAGTGGCTGCAATATGCAGTTGTTGGTGCAGCTTTGCCTTGGGTGGCCGCAAGTACGTTGTCGACCAAGTCTCTGGTGGATGATGTCTCCGCTCGGGCCTCCGCTGCTGCCGGCACTTGGGCCAAAGTTGACATAAATGGTCGCGATGCCACGGTTACCGGCGCTGCCGAAAGTCAAGCCATTGTTGATGCCGCACAGGCCGCTGTGCTGAGCACCTATGGTGTGCGGAGTGTCAACATAACGGGCGTCACAGTTGTTCCGCCTGCACCAGCGCCCGCAGCGCAACCTGCCGCCGCTGTCGAACCCTTGGCCGCACCAACCATCGAATCAGTCACAACCGACAGCCCAATGCCCGAAATCAAGGGCACATGGCCCGAGGGCAAAGCCAAAACTTTGGATGTTGTGGTTGATAATACAAAATATACACTGGGCAAAAGCCCGGAGCTGACCTCAAATGCCGGCAACTGGGATTTGAAATTGGCCGCGCCTTTGGTTGCTGGCGCCTATGACATCACCGCCACCGTGGGCGATGGCGACAAACAAATGGTTTCAGCGCCAGCCCCGGCAAAACTGGTGGTCAACGCGCCAGCCCCTCCGCCTCCTGCACCGATTTTGGCCGCGCCGACGGTGGATATGCCCATGATCGAAGCGGGCAAACCCATTGAGTTGACTGGAACATGGCCCGAAGGCCAGGCCAAAACGCTTGATGTTGAAGTCAACAAGAAGATCTATGAACTGGGCCAGAATCCCGAACTCACATCTTCCTCCGGCCATTGGGATCTGAAATTGCCAGCCGCTGCACTGGCAGCAGGCAGCTATGAAGTGAACGCCATGATCAGCGATGGCAGCAAAGTGATCGCGGCAGCTGATGTGCCAACCACATTGGTTGTGCCAGAACCACCGCCACCAGCGCCGCCCCCGCCAGAATCTCCAAAACCAGCAGCAGCACCCACCATCGCTGCGCCAACGGTTGAAGCAGGCAAGCCCGTGATGGTTTCAGGAACATGGGCCGCAGGTGTGGCCCAGTCGCTGAATGTGGCGGTGAACAATCAACCCTACGTGCTCGGCAAAGATTATTCCTTGCTGACTGACGCGTCGGGCAAGTGGAGCTTGAACCTGAAGCCCGATTTGCCCCCCGGCAAATATGATGTTGTCGTTTCGCAAACTGATGGCACAGGTGCAACAACCACAGCCGCAACGAGTTTCGAAATCGCAGCGCTTGCGCCACCACCGCCGCCGCCACCAAAAGTCGAAGTGAAGCCTGCACCTGCGCCAGAACCGCTCGTCGCTCCCACCATCGTGGCGGCGACGTCTGAGTCTGATCATCCTACGGTTAAAGGCACCTGGACTTTTACGCCGGGCAGCAGGTTGCAGGTTGAGCTTGATGGCGTGACCCACACTTTGGGCAAAGATTATGACCTTCTATCCGACACCGCAGGTCATTGGACGCTGGCCCCATTGAAACCTTTGGTCAACGGCACTTATGATGTTGTGGCCAAAGTAACCGCAGCCGATGGCCGTACGGTCACTGATACGAGCAAGGGCGAACTCACCGTCACTGTGGCCGCACCACCGCCACCACCGCCGCCAGCGCAAACTTATGATTGCGACGGCACCTTGTCGCGCATCTCAGCAGTTTTCCCGATTCGTTTTGAATTCAACCATGATGATCTGGCCGGCGCTTATCCAACGGCACTCAACCAATACGCATCCTTGTTGAAAGACAAGCGTTGTGAAAGCTTGAAAATGACGGTGACTGGCCACGCTGATTACATTGGCACTGAAGCCTATAACCAAGGGCTCAGCGAACGCCGCGCCCAAACTGTAATTGACGCTTTGGCCAAAGCTGGCATTGACAAGGCCCGGCTGACAGCCGCTGCGGCTGGCAAATCCAAGCCACTCGATCCTGCCCATTCCGATGACGCGCGCGCTAAAAACCGCCGCGTTGAATTCACAGTGCAAAAGTAACCGCGCAAAAATAAGAGGGCGAACATGAACGAATTATTCAATTGGAACGACACTTCGATCGTACTGGGTCATAACTGGGTCTGGCTGCTGATTGCTTTCGCCATTGGCACGTGGGTGGGCTTCACCTATAACCATTGGCAAGAACGCCACTAAAAGGGGGATGAAATGATTCACTATTTGATCGAACTCGCATTCTGGCTCTTCATCGCTTATATTTTGGGCTGCCTCTTTGGATGGTTTGTTAAAAACGTCTTTGGCAAAGGCCCCGCCGTGGCCGCCGCAGTCGTGGCACCTGCTGTTGTCGCGCCAACTGTTGTTGCCCCAATGGTCATGCGGCCCGCGCCAACGCCTGTGCCACCAGCACCACGACCGATGCCAGTTCCTGTGCCTGCACCCGTTGCCAAGGCAGCGCCGACTGTCGTTGTGCCCGCTCCTAAAGCACCTGCACCAGTCGCTATGCCAGCTGCCAAAGCACCTGAACCCGTGGGCAAGATGGAACGTCCTAAAGGTCTCATGAGTGCCCGTGGCGGCAAGCCTGATGACTTGCAGCGCATCAGCGGCATTGGCCCCAAGAATGAATCCATTCTTCACACGCTGGGCTTTTATCATTTCGATCAGATTGCGGCTTGGACAGCAAAGGAAGTAGCTTGGGTGGATGATCACCTGCGCTTCAATGGTCGCATTAATCGCGAAGAATGGATTCGCCAAGCTGGCCTTTTGGCCACTGGCAAAGAGGAAGAATTCATGCGCGAATTCGGCACCGGCGGTCTCAAAGGCAAGGACGGCCAAACCCGTTCCGGCACCCAAACTCGAAAGCGCTAAACGCAATAATGTTTTGGCAAAAGGCCCGACGCAAGTCGGGCCTTTTGCATTTGCGTCCGAGACTGCGATCAAATGCGAACGAGATAAAATTCTAGCGAAACGTCATGCCCGCCTCGGCCGCTGCATACTTTGTCGTGCTCGCCACATTGATGTTATCAGGTGTGCCGCGTTTGAGGTCGACACTCATCGGCCGAACCGTTTCAGGCGCAAGCCGAGATCGATACACGTGCAAATTCTGCATCACCTTCTGCACATATTGGCGGGTCTCGTTGAAGGGGATGCATTCCACCCAATCAACCGGATCCACTTGTCCGCCGCGTGGATCACCAAAGGCCTCAACCCACTCGCGCGATCGGCGCGGGCCAGCGTTGTAACCAACCAGTGTGAGAATGTAAGAACCATTCATCCCGTCGACCAGATCAGCCAAGTGTGCCGCACCCAGTTTCACATTGTAAGCAGCATCATGCAGTCGGCCGCTCGAATAGCCAATGCCATAATGCTTGGCAATCAATCGCGCGGTGCCGGGCATCAACTGCATCAAACCTTGTGCGCCAACGTTGCTGCCCGCATTGGGATCAAACTCGCTTTCCTGGCGTGATAAAGCAAACACCAATGATTTCTCCACCGGCTTGCCGACTTGTGACCAGTTGGGCAGGCCGGTGATAGGATAGGCCCAGGCATCAATATCAATGCCGCGCAAGCCAGCCCCTTTGGCCAAACGCAAAGCAAAGCTGGTGCCGCCCACGTTTTGCACAATATTGGCAACGGCATTGAGTTCATCAATGCTGTTAAACCGATTGGCCAATGACCACAGAAAAATATTGAGTTGATTTTTGGTGCCGGCCTGCGACATCAACCGGAAAGCCCGCACAACTTCATCCTGTTCAACCCGTGCCTGCGCCGCCTTTGATGAACCGCCCGGTTCAATCTCTGCGACTTCTTTGCCAAGGCCAATCTCTTCGCGCGCCAGTTGCCCGTAGTAAATCGTTGCGTGATCCGATGCTTTTTCAAATTCAGCTTTCGCCAACCCGCTTGCGCCCGTGGCTTGCTGCGCCCGGCCAATCCAATAGCTCGCACGGGCTTTATCGGTTCCCGTCACCGCCAGTTTCTGTAACTTCAAAAAATGTGGCATTGCAGTTGCTGGTTCTCGCAAATAGCGGAGCGCCACCCAACCGGCCAAAAACTCGCCTTCAATGGCAAAATCACCCGCTGCCATGCCATGATTTTTGGAGATCGCGTAAGCACTCTTCCAGTGCGCAGCGTTGAGCGGCCCGACTGAGCGGCGCACAATCGTTCGGCGTTCCTCAAACCAAGCCGAAGCATTGCCCATCGCAGCAGCGTCACCCGGCACCGAGGCCAAAATGGTCCTGGCCTTGGCGAATTCTTCGGCCTTACGATAGTAGCGCGCCAGTGCATAAAGCATCGCCAGTTCATTTCGCATTGCGGGGGAAAGTGCGTTAAATTTTCGCTCAGCCCCATCTTCAAATCGGATCAAGGCCTCGGCAGCTTTTGCCGCGTTCTGATAATCTCCATTCAAATATTTTCGGGCGTGACGCAGGGCTGCCCCAGATTGCTGCGCATAAACCAAACGCCAGAGGCGAGCCTTATGGTCTTCTGACGATAGCTTGGTACCAAACTCCGAGGCAATTTTTGCTTCGAGTTCCGCATCCACCGTGGAGTCCACCCAAGCTTGGTGCAACCAGGCTTGGGCTTGCCCGCCATCGCTTTGCGCAAACGCCGCGCGGCTTAAGGCCAATGCCCCAAACGGCGTTACGGGCTTGGCATCCTCGAAATGTGCGATTGTGACTGCTGGCAGTTCTTTGTTTTCATACAGGGCTTGTTCAGCCCGCTTGAGCAAAATATCGCTCAGCGGCCAATGCGGTGCGGCGTCCAAGAAGGCCATGATCCGCACATAGCCGGCCTCGGACCCATGATCGCGCAAATAAAACATTTCGACAAATTTAATGGCAGCGCTGTCGCCAGAGCGTTTGGCAAGATCACCACCATTCACAAAGTCGCCCGCCAATGCTTTGCGCGCAGCCTCGACCGCCAAGTTGGAGGGTGTTGCAAAGGCTGCGGATGCTAAGCCCGCAGGCATCAGCCCAAGCCCAGCAGATGCCAACAACGCTTTGACCAACCCACGGCGCGAAACTGTCTTTACCATCAACTCAACTCTTCCTCACGGCAGATGCCGGACTGCTAGAATGCAAATGCAGCAAAATTAAAAAGCCTGTGCTTGCTGTTGGCGCAGGGGCAGACTAACTTGGTTGCCTCTGGTCCATTCTGGGTTTAACCCCCTATGGTTTCCAGAATCTTACTTTTGAGAGGTTGTTGTGAAGTTCCAAGGCTCTATCCCCGCATTGATCACCCCCATGAAGAACGGCGCTTTTGATGAGGCGGCCTTCCGCAAATTCGTGGGCTGGCAGTTGAAAGAGGGAAGCCATGGGCTGGTTCCCGTCGGCACCACGGGCGAAAGCCCAACTTTGACGCCTGAGGAACACAAAGCCGTGGTGCGTATCTGCGTGGCCGAAGCCAAAAGCAAAGTTCCGGTGATCGCGGGTGCAGGCTCCAACAACACGGCTGAGGCGATTGAATATACCAAACACGCCAAGGATGCTGGCGCTGATGCCGCACTGGTGGTCGTTCCCTATTACAACAAGCCGACGCAGGACGGGATCTACGCCCACTATGCAGCGATTGCCAAAGCAGTGGACATTCCCATTTTTGTTTACAACGTGCCGGGCCGCAGCGTGGTCAGCATCTCGGTAGAAACACTGGCGCGCCTTGCCCATGATTTTAAAAACATCGTCGGCGTCAAAGATGCCACTGCTGATTTGACCCGCCCGTCGCGGCAACGCTTGGCCTCGGGCGCGAAATTCATTCAACTCTCGGGTGAAGATGGAACCGCCCTGGGCTTTAACGCGCATGGCGGTGTAGGTTGCATTTCAGTGACAGCCAATGTCGCCCCGCGCCTTTGCGCCGCGCTCCAGGAAGCAACGCTGAAGGGCGATTATGCCAAGGCGCTGAAGCTGCAAGACCAGCTGATGCCATTGCATCACGCCTTGTTTGTGGAATCAAACCCCGGCCCGGTGAAATATGCTGCCAGCCTTCTGGGCCTCTGTGATGCCGAAGCAAGGTTGCCTTTGGTGCCTGTGCTTGAATCCACCAAAACAGCCGTGCGCGAAGCGATGGTTCACGCCGGCTTGATCAACTGATATGTCTTCAAAGGCCGGTGGTGCAAAAGCGGCCCGCAAACAAGTCGGCATCAAGATTGTGGCAGATAACCGCCGCGCCCGCTTTGATTATGAACTGCTCGATAAGTTTGAGGCAGGCATTGAGCTGCAAGGCTCTGAAGTGAAATCACTGCGCACGGGCCAGATCAATCTGGCTGAGGCCTATGCCGCCATGAAGGGGGAAGAGCTTTTCCTGTTCAATTCCAATGTACCGGAGTATCGCGAGGCCAACAGTTTCAATCATGAACCAAAGCGCCCGCGCAAATTGCTGCTCCACACCAAGGAAATCAAACGGCTCTCGGTGGGCGTCTTGCGCGAAGGCCTGACCATTGTTCCGATCAAAATGTTCTTCAATCCAAGGGGCAGGGTCAAGGTGGACATCGCTCTGGCCAAGGGCAAGAAGAATGTCGATAAGCGCGAGACAATCAAGATCAGGGATTGGAACCGCGAGAAATCCCGTCTGCTGCGAGAGAAGTAATGATCCTCATCGCTTTGGGCAGCAATATGCCCGGCCCCTGGGGCAGCCCACGCGCCACTGTTGAACGCGCTTTATTTGAACTCAATCGCTTTCCGATGCGTCTTATCACCTCTTCAAATTCCCTAATTACAAAGCCCTTCGGTGTCACCAACCAGCCAGATTTTGTCAACGCAGTTGCCCAAATTGAAACGGCACTTTCGCCAGAGAGCCTCATGCGCAAGCTCCATGAAATCGAACGCGCTGCGGGCCGCAAACGGGGCAGGCGGTGGGGGCCGCGCACCCTTGATCTTGATCTTCTGGCCTATCATGATCTTGAACGCGAGCAGCGGGGGATTGTTCAAAAGCACCTGGTGCTGCCACACCCGGGCATGGCAGACCGCGCCTTTGTCCTTCTGCCAATCAGCGAAATTGCCGAGCGCTGGAAACATCCGCAGCTTCATAAATCAGCCAGACAGATGTTGGGCAGTCTCAAACATTAGCAGCGCATTAAAGTTTCTCACGCATGTTCCCGCCGGAAGAGGGAAATGGACCTTGCGGATTTCTGTGATTTTTACGACTGTCGCGTTGCTGGGCATAAGCTTGAGCGGGGCAACAGCAGCAGCAAAACAGTTTTCGGTCCTAGGTGCATTGGAAATTTCGAATGTCTCAACGCTGCCCCACAACGCGCCAACACTTGAGGCAGTAAAAGGCCCGACCCGTGAATTGATCAGTTTGACCACCAATTTATCACCCGGTTCGATCTTGGTGCGAACCCAAGAGCGCAAACTTTATTTCATCCTTCCAGATGGCCAAGCCTTAGCCTTCATGGTGGCCGTTGGTCGCGAAGGTTTTGCGTGGCATGGCACCAACACCATCAGCCGCAAAGCCGAATGGCCCGATTGGCGGCCACCGCCAGAAATGCTGGCCCGCGAAGCCGCAGCAGGTCATATCATTCCTGACATGGTGAAAGGCGGCCCCGGCAATCCACTGGGGGCTCGTGCGCTTTATTTGGGGGATAGTGATTACCGCATCCACGGCACTGATAAACCCTGGTCTATCGGTCAGGCCTCGTCATCAGGCTGCATCCGCATGTTGAACGAGCATGTCACTGAGCTTTATGGTCTGGTGAAAATTGGGGCCAAGGTCGTCGTCGAATAATTTGAGCGAATAGACCAAGAATATCTTCATCATTAAAGCAAACTTAACCTAGAGCCGTCATTCTGCCCAAGAGAGTTGGGGAGATGTTCTCCCAGGTTTGTGAGTTTGTACTGGAGTTGAGTATGCGTAATATGGCATCGGGCGCCTTTGGTGGCGCGACGTATTTGAAGCTTGTGATGGTCGGTTTTGCCGCCATTCTGCTTTCGGGCTGCTCGGACTCAATCGAGCGTTTTTCCACAAACTACAATAACCCCTCGGATACCGATCCGGTTTACACCGCTTCAATCCCCAAAGCGAAAAAGCACATCTACGCGGCCCCGACCTATCAGGCCCCGCAAATCTCGCAGAATGACGAACCCATTGTGCAAAGCCCAATCGCCCGAGCGCCTTTGGCAGCAGCACCACAGGTCGATTACGCCAAGGCCTATGCCAAGACCTATAGGCAACCCAGTCTGACGGCAGAGACAGAAGTACCTGTTGCGCCAAGCTATGCGCAGCCAAAATTTAAGTTCAACCGACTTCCAAAGCCAGCCGTTTTGGCCCGGGTAGAAGCTCCGGTTCCGACCTATAAAAAGCCAACATATAAAACGCCGGTGATTGCCGATGCGCAAGTTGCCGACACTACGGATGAAGCGCCAAAGGCTTTGGCCCCAAAGACAATAGCCCGCAAAGTCCAAACGGGTGCCAGCATCACTATTGCGCAAGGCATGACGCTTTATGGGATTGCCAAAGCCAATCACCTGACCGTGAAGCAGCTTGCAGCCGCTAACGGAATCGAAGCACCCTATGTGGTAGCCCCCGGCCGCACCATCAAAGTGCCGGGCGCAAAACAAGCCGTTCTGCCAGAAGTGGCTGCTGTCGAAGCGCCCGTCACAAAACCGGAAGCAGCGCTGGCCGCTGTCGCCGACAGTGCCGATCAACACACGATCGCCAAGGGCGATACGCTCTTCTCCTTGGGCCGCAATTATAAGGTTTCACCCTTTGCCATCGCAGCACTCAACAACCTGCCGCGTGATAAGCCTCTGCCCCTGGGCAAGGTTATCAAAATCCCCGTCAAAGGCCAAGTTGCTGCAAACAATCCCGCAGGTGAACCTGCTGTCGCCGTGCAAGATGTTGGCAAGTCTGATGGTCAAGTTGCTGCCGTCAAGCCCGCGCCTTTAGCGTTGCCAAAAGATAAGGCACTTGCGCAAACAGCAGATGCTGCCCCGGTTGCTCCCGCCGCTGCGACACCTTCCGATGCCCAGCTTGCCATGCGCTGGCCGGTGCGCGGCAAAGTCATCTCAGGCTTTGGCGCCAAGCCCAATGGCATGAAGAATGAAGGTATCAATATCGCCGTTCCCGAAGGCACCAAAATCCAAGCGGCAGAAGGTGGCGTTGTGGCCTATGCCGGCAATGAGCTCAAAGGTTATGGCAATCTCGTCTTAATCCGTCATCCCGGCGGCTATGTCACGGCCTATGCCCATGCCGCGTCACTGCTGGTCAAAAAAGGTGATCAAGTAAAGCGCGGCGATGTCATTGCCACAGCGGGTCAAACTGGCGCCGTGCAAAGCCCACAAGTGCATTTCGAAGTGCGCAAAGGGGCAACAGCGCTCGATCCAACAAGCTTCCTCAACGCCAAATCAGCATCAAACTGATCCGAGACCAAGGTTAAACCAGAGTCCCCTGCAAGGGCGCCCGGGCGAAAGCCCGGGCTTCTTTTTCGTTCAATACTTCCGCAACAATCCCACCAGCCGTCCCTGAACCTTCACCCGGTCTGGTCCGAAGATGCGCGTCTCATACGCTGTGTTGGCAGCTTCGAGCGCAATCGAAACACCTTTGCGGCGCAAACGCTTCAACGTCGCTTCTTCTTCATCAACCAATGCCACAACGATGTCGCCATTGTTGGCTGTGTCACCCTTGCGGATGACCACTGTGTCGCCGTCAAAGATGCCCGCATCAATCATCGAGTCACCCTTGACCTCAAGGGCAAAATGCTCACCACCACCCAACATCTCAGGCGGCACCATAATATTCGCAGTATGATCTTGAATGGCGGAAATGGGAACGCCCGCCGCAATCCGCCCCATCATCGGAATGGCTGTGGCACGAAGCCCGCCGTCATTGGCAGCAGGCATGGGTTTGACCCGACCGAGCGAGCCTTCAATAACATTGGGCGTGAAGCCCTGTTTCTTCACCAAACTCGGCGTGTGGGACTCGGGCAGTTTGATCACTTCCAAGGCCCGCGCCCGGTTTGGCATGCGTTTTAGAAAGCCGCGCTCTTCCAACGCCACGATCAAACGATGCACGCCTGATTTGGACTGCAAATCCAGCGCAACCTTCATTTCCTCAAACGAAGGCGGCACACCTTCTTCTTTCAAGCGTTCATTGATGAAGAGCAGAAGTTCAAGTTGTTTGCGTGTGAGCATGATAACCTCGTTGAATCAGAACAAACCCACAACCTGCTTACATGTTCTTGCAAGGTTCCGCAAGTGTTTCTCTTATGATCACCAATCGAGCAGTAAAATCGGGTGTAATTCACCAGCTTTCGCCGCTGGCGCATGGGGTGCACGCACAATCAAACATCCCGCATCGCGCATCACGCGCTGCATGGAAGAGTCCTGTTTGACCGCCGCCGAGGCAATACGGGTTCCATCGTTCTGCGTTGCCAAAGTGGCGCGCAAATAATCTTGCCGCAGATCATTTGCTGGAAGATCAGCGCCAAGCCGCGCGAAGATTTGTGCGTCTTCGAAAGCCAAGCCAATCATTTTGGCCAATAACGGCTTGAGGAACAGCCGTGCGCAAACAAGAGCAGCGACGGGATTGCCGGGAAGCCCCAGCACCCTCAGCTTGCCCTTGGTCCCAAACATAAAAGGCTTGCCCGGCCGCATGGCGATCTTCCAGAAATCAATCTTCACGGCGGCCTTGCGCAGCGCCGCCTGCACAAAATCATGATCACCAACAGATGCACCACCTGTGGTGATCAATATGTCGGCGCGGTGAGCCCGCTTGATTGCAGAGGTGATCGCCGCCAACTTGTCAGGCACAATCCCAAAATTAATAACATCTGCGCCGAGACTTTGCGCAAAAGCCGCAAGTGCATGGCTGTTGGAAGACGTGATCTGATCAGGCCTCGGCTTCTGCCCGGGCAGCACCAGCTCATCGCCCGTTGTGATAATGGCAACAACAGGTTTCCTCCGCACACGGATCATCATCGTGTTGCCCGAGGCAGCAAGTCCAATGTCACGCGCGTTCAGTCGCGTGGCCGCAGGCATCAGAACGTCGCCCCTCGCAAAATCTAAACCACGCAGACGAATATTGCGGCCCGGTGTTGTGGCTTGGGTGACTGCGATCATTGAGCCTTCAACACGACAGTTTTCTTGAATGACAACAGTGTCGGCACCCTGCGGCAGTGACGCGCCCGTCAGTATGCGCACAGCTTCACCAGCCCTCAACACGCCACGATATGCATGACCCGCCGCCGCAGTTCCAACCATACGCGCTGCCGCAGGAATGCTGCCAATATCTTCGAAGCGAACCGCATAGCCATCCATGGCAGAGGCATTAAACGGAGGTTGATCGCGCTTGGCCACAATGGCTTGCGCGGTCACCCGGCCGAGTGCCTGATCGAGCGCCACGTTTTCGCCGGGCAGCACGCGCGCCGTTTCTAAAATGCGCTCCAATGCTTCGGTAACCGGGAGCAGGGCCATTTCACCGCGCCTTGAACGTGCCAGACTTGCCGCCCGACTTTTCGACCAGTCGCAAATCCGAAATCACAATGCCGCGATCCACTGCTTTGACCATATCATAAAGCGTGAGACAGGCGACGGCACAGGCCGTCAACGCTTCCATCTCAACGCCGGTTTTGCCTTCAACTTTCACCAGCGCTTCAACATCAATATGTTTGGCAGAAAGTTTAAAATCGATCGTCACTTTGGAGATCATCAAAGGATGACAAAGCGGAATAAGCTCAGGCGTTTTTTTTGCGGCTTGAATGCCGGCAATGCGCGCCGTGGCCAGCACATCGCCTTTTTTAGCGGTGCCTGATGTGATCAGCTTTAAAGTCGAGGGCTTCATGATCACACGCGCGCGCGCCACCGCAGTTCTGTTGGTCACTTCCTTGGCGGAGACATCCACCATATGCGCTTCGCCTTGGGCATTAATGTGGGAAAGCTTGCTCATGCCGCAGCCAAGATCGCTTTGGTCGCCGCCGCAACATCCGCCTGCCGCATGAGGCTTTCCCCAATGAGGAAAGTCGTGGCACCGCACTTGGCCAGTCGCGCCAGATCACCCGGCGTGAACAAACCGCTCTCTGTCACGATGACCCGGTCCTCAGGGACCATTGGCGCCAGCAACTCTGTTGTTTCCAACTTCGTCTCAAACGTATGCAAATTACGATTATTGATGCCAATCATCGGCGACTTTAATTTAAACGCCCGCTTCAATTCGGCTTCATCATGCACTTCAATCAGCACATCCATATCGAGATCAAACGCTGCTTTCTCTAGTCGTGAGGCCAGTCCGTCATCCACCATCGCCATGATAATCAATATGCAATCTGCGCCCCAGGCACGGGCCTCAAGCACCTGATAGCTGTCGAGCATAAAGTCCTTGCGCAACACGGGGAGCAAACAGGCATTGCGGGCGGCGGCCAGATACGAGGACGCACCTTGAAAAGAAGGCCCATCGGTCAAAACCGAAAGGCAAGCCGCACCGCCAGAGGCATAAGCCCGCGCAAGGGCAGGCGGATCAAAATCTTCCCGGATCAAACCCTTTGACGGGCTGGCCCTCTTGATCTCCGCAATCAAACCATAATGGCCCGCCTTGGCCTTGGTTTTGAGTGCCCTATAAAATCCACGCGTTGGGGTTTGTTTGGCGATCTGATCGCGCAGCACGGATTCCCGCACAGCGCTTTGAGCTGCGACCACTTCTTCGCGCTTGTAAATTGCGATTTTGTCGAGGATCGTTGCCATCAGCTGTTTGAAACCTCAATCAACTCCGCCAATGTCTTGGCCGCAGCACCTGATTGCACCGCGTCACGCGATTGAATGACGCCCGCTTTTATATCCGCCACCTTGCCCGCCACCACAAGTGCCGCCCCTGCTGTCATAAAGGCCGCATCCGCAAAAGCCGAAGGCTGCCCAGCGAGCACATGCCGCAAGGCCTCAGCATTATGAACCGCATCGGCCCCCTTGAGTGCCTCTGGCTTTGAGCGCGTCAACCCAGCAGCTTCCGGCGTCAGCTCAAAAGTGCGGATGCTGCCGTTCTTGAGTTCCGAAATCCACGTGGTCCCCGTCGGCACGATCTCATCCATGCCGCCTTCGCCATGACAAATCCAACAGGCTTCCGAACCGAGGTTTTTCAGAACCTGCGCCAGAGGTTCAACCCAAGTTTTCGAAAAAACTCCCGTGACCTGCCTTTTTACAGAAGCAGGATTGGACAGCGGGCCCAGCAAATTAAAAATAGTGCGTGTGCCCAATTCCACTCGCGTTGGCCCAACGTGCTTCATTGACGAATGATGCTGAGGCGCAAACATGAAACCGATACCAACCTCAGTGATACAGTCAGAAATCTTCTCGGGCGGAATATCAATCTTGACCCCCAGCGCCATCAAGACATCCGCCGCGCCAGACTTTGACGACAAAGCCCGGTTGCCATGCTTGGCCACTTTGAGACCAGCCCCCGCCGCAATAATAGCTGCACAAGTTGAAATATTATAAGAACCCGAAGCATCGCCGCCCGTGCCGACAATATCAATGGCATCGGCTGGGGCCACAACACGCACCATCTTCTCGCGCATAATCTCGACAGCACCCGTGATCTCGTCCACCGTTTCGCCACGCACCCGCAGTGCCATGAGAAAACCTGCGATCTGCGATGGCGTGGCCTCGCCAGACATCATCACACCAAAGGCCTCACGTGCCTCTGCGCGCGACAGTGGTTCACCGGAGGCCGCCTTAGCGATGAAGGGTTTGAGATCAGCCATGATGCGTCTTATCGAGGAAGTTCTTTAAAATCTGATGGCCATGTTCCGAAGCGATGCTTTCAGGATGAAATTGCACGCCGTGGATATTCATCGTCTTGTGCTGCAATCCCATGATGAGACCATCAGTCTCTGCCGTCACTTCCAATTCAGGAGGAAGTGTTTCACGATCCACAATGAGAGAATGATAACGTGTCGCTGAAAAATCCTGGGGCAGGGCATCAAAAACACCTTTGCTCTCATGATGCACCCTCGAAACTTTGCCATGCATCTGTAAAGGTGCCCGCACCACCTGCCCCCCAAAGGCCTCGCCAATCGCTTGCATACCAAGACACACGCCGAAGATTGGAATTTTGCCCGCAGCCTGCTTGACCAAATCAATAATAATGCCAGCTTGCGAAGGAACCCCGGGCCCCGGCGAAATCACGATGGCCGAAGGCCTGGCCGACATCACCTGCCCAATCGAAATCTTGTCATTGCGGTGAACCACTGTCTCCGCACCAAGATCGCCAAGATAGTGATAGAGGTTCCACGTAAAACTATCGTAATTGTCGATGAGGATGATCATTGTCCCCTCCCGGCCCGGCCTGCAAAGCGAACGGCTTCTTCGGCAGCTCGGAAAAGTGCCTTGGCCTTGTTCACGCATTCCTGCAATTCGTTTTCGGGCACTGAATCAGCCACCACGCCAGCCCCAGCCTGAACATACATCTTGCCATCTTTCACAATCGCCGTGCGCAGTACAATGCAAGTGTCCATCTCGCCATCTGCGCCGAAATAACCAACACAGCCGCCATAAATTCCGCGCTTGTTGACTTCAAAACCGTCAATGATTTCCATGGCCCGCACTTTGGGTGCGCCCGAAACCGTGCCCGCCGGAAAACCCGCAACAAGTGCGTCAATCAGATCATGCTTCTTGTCGAGCTTGCCTTCGACGTTGGACACAATGTGCATCACCTGGCTGTAGAATTCGAGAATGAATTTGTCAGTGACTTTCACCGATCCAATTTCTGCCACGCGCCCCACATCATTGCGACCAAGATCCAGCAGCATCAAATGTTCGGCGCGCTCTTTGGGGTCTGCCAGCAGTTCCTCAGCCAAAGCTTGATCTTCAGTCGGTGTTGCCCCACGCCGCCTGGTGCCGGCAATCGGTCGTATGGAAACCTTGCCATCACGCACGCGCACCAGAATTTCAGGACTGGAACCCACAACAGCAAAGCTATCAAAATCGAGATAGTACAAGAACGGAGACGGGTTCACCCGCCGCAAGGCGCGGTAGAGTGCGAATGGCGGCAAAGTGAAATCGCTCTCAAAGCGCTGCGACAGCACGACCTGAAAAATATCTCCCGCCGCAATGTGTTCTTTCGCTTTAACCACCATGTGGCGGTACGCTTCTGGCGAGGTGTTGGAATGCGATGGCGTAATCGGCAACGTCTCAGCCTGGCGCAGCGCCATATCAATCGGCCGATCCAAAGCATCGACCACTTCCGACAGGCGCTCCGAGGCCCGCGCAAAAGCCGCGCGCGCTGAGACATTCACATCGGTATAGACAGGTGCTGCCACTGTCACTTCATCTTTGACACTATCGAATATCGCCATCACGGTGGGGCGGATCATCATGCCATCCGGCAGGCCAAGTGAATCAGGTGGGTGGGCGGGCAGATATTCCATCAACCGCACCATGTCATAACCCAGATACCCAAAGACACCCGCTGCCATCGGCGGCGCATCGCTGGGTAAATCAATCCGGCTTTCGGCCAGAAGCGCGCGCAATGACGTCAGCGGATCAACTTTCAAAGGCACAAACCCAGCCTTGTCATCCACCAAAGCCTTGCGATTGATCGAGGCGGTTTGGCCTTCCACTTTCCAGATCAAATCCGGGTTCATGCCGATGATGGAATAACGCCCGCGCACAGCACCGCCCTCAACCGACTCCAATAGAAATGAATAGCGCGCATTGCGTGAAAGTTTTAACATCGCCGATACGGGCGTTTCCAAATCCGCCACCAGCCGCGTGAGCAGAATCTGCGCTTGGCCCGCCTCATAGGCACGGGCAAAGGCCTCATAGCTGGGAGAAATCACCATGGCTTATTCAACCGGGGGCGCTTCGCCACCCGTATCCAACTTCCACAGGGCATCGTTTAGTTTGACACCGGCTGATTTTTTCAGTGCCTTCACCAGTGCGGTTTGCAAATCATTGCCGAAACCAACATTGGCTTGGCTTTTGGCTTGGTCAAGTTCAGGAGATGTCGCCATGACGGCAGGCAATGTAACTTTGACCACCTGCATCACCCGTGCCGATTTGCCATCACCGCCTGCCGAACTGGCAAAGCTCTGGTCAGCAACCGCATAGGCAGCATTGAGTGCAGCACCGTCAAACTCCGGTGTCTGTTGATTGCGTTTGAGGCCCGTCGCGGTTTTCACCGCAGCAGAATTTTCCTGCGCCACGGTCTCAATCGGTTTGCCACCTTTCAACGCATCAACCAGCGCCTTGGCTTTGCTGATGGCGGCATCACGCACGCGACTGGCGGTGATATCCTGGGTGACCTGGTCTTTCACCTGATCAAGCGGTTTGAGCGCCGAAGGAACAACCGAGCGGACATCATACCAAACATAACCTTCACCGGCACCTATGGCATCATTCTCAACGCCCACATCACTCGCAAAAATCGCTTTGAGTGAATCTGGTTTGCCCGGCACATTCAGTTCTTTGCCGTCTTTGTCTTGGCCCAGGGCAGACACTGCGGGCAGAAGTGTAAACTGCAACCCGGCGCGCGAAGCGATATCTTCAAACTTCATGTTCTGGCCACGCGCATCTTCCACCGCATTATAAACCTGCTGCAATTGTTCTTTCGCCTTGCCCATTTGCAATTGTATCGTCAGCTTGTCCTTGATCTCATCCAAACTCGGCTGCTTGGCGGGTGTCACTTTCACGGCCTTGATAAGGGCCGTGGCCAATCCGCCCTGCACGGGCTCGCTCACCTGGCCCTCGGCCAAGCTGAACGCGGCATCAGCAATCTTGGGGTCAAGAAAGTCTGCTTTCACTTTTCCATTCAGCACAACATCGCTCGCATTAAAGCCAAGTTCGCCAGCGATCTTCAGCAGATCTTCGCCGGCTTGAACCCGGTCCTTGGCTTTTTTTGCTGCATCGAGCGAAGCAAATGAAATCTGCACCAGATCGCGCCGCTCGGGCGTGAAATATTCACTTTTGTGCTTGTCATAGCCGACCTGCAACTCTTCCGGCGTCAACGACTGCTTAGGCGCCAGTGTTGCTGCATCGACGCTGAGCATGGCTGCACTGCGATACTCCGGCGCGGTATAGGCAGCAGGCGTTTTCTTATACTGCACATCCAGATCAGCATCCGAAGGCTTGGCCAAATCGGCTTCCGAAGTGCTCACATCAAAATATTTCACATCGCGCATCTCGCCCTGATACTGGCCCATCGCTGCAGCGAAGGCCTTCGGCAAAGTGAGTTCACCAGAAGCAGCACCAAGAATGGCAGCGTCTGTATGAATTTGATTCTGCATTATGCGATAAGTCTGTTCATTCACCCCGTTGCTTTGTAGAAATTGTGAGAAAGCCACTGGAACAAATTTCCCCGTCGAATCCTGAAATGACTTGTTGCTGACAATTTGAGCGTCGATGATTTGGGGCGCAACGGCGAGCTTGAGCTTCTTGGCCTCGGTGCCAACGGCCGCCTGTGAAATCATATTGTCCAGCACTTGGCGGTCCAAGCCAAATTTTCGGGCATCATCCATCGTCAAGTTCTGGCCGCTCTGTTGGGAGACGTTTTTCAACATGCGTTGCAAGCTCTTGGTATATTCATCGCCATTGATCGTTACATTGCCAACTTGCGCCAAGTCTTTTGGCCCCCAGCCGGTCAGCGACAGGGCCGAATCAAACGCCGATCCCGCAATGCCACTGACACCCCAGACACCAAACGCCACCACAAGAAGGCCAAGCAATATTTTGGCAACCCAGGTTTTGGCAAGGTTGCGCATCGATTCGAGCATTGGTCTTCCTTTCGAGCGGCCGTTCCGATGGATTTGGGCCGAAGCATTGAATGACCCGCTTATAGGGATGCATGTTTTCTCTCGCAAGTGCGGGATCACTTTGCTAAGAGGCCCCAAAACCGCAAAGAGATTGAGGATAAAGCATGACAACAATCCGCCCTATGGTTGCAGGCAATTGGAAAATGAATGGTACAACAGCGGCCTTGCGTGAGCCGCGCCTTTTGGCCGGTATGCTGCGGGACGTGAAACTGAAGTGCGATGTCATGATCTGCCCGCCCGCCACGCTGATCCGCCGCGCCAAGTCGGTGATGAGGGGATCGAAAGTCAAACTGGGTGGCCAGGATTGCCACGCGGCGGTTTCAGGCGCCCATACCGGCGACATTTCCGCCGAGATGCTGAAAGACGCGGGCGCGGCAGCTGTGATCGTCGGCCACTCGGAGCGCCGCACCAATCACAAGGAAACTGATGCTGTCGTTTCCGCCAAGGCCATGGCAGCCCACCGCGCTGGGCTCAATGCCATCATCTGTATTGGCGAAACTTTGGATGAGCGAAAAGGCGGCAAGACGCTGGATGTTTTGACGACACAGATTAGAGCTTCAGTACCCCAGGGAGCCACCGCCGCAAACACTGTCATCGCCTATGAACCCGTCTGGGCCATCGGCACTGGCCTGACCCCGACCATCAAAGAAGTGGAAGAAGCCCATGCCCATATCCGCGCCGAGTTGGCCAAGGCGATGGGAGAGGAGGGCGCGGCAACACGTATTCTTTACGGCGGCTCTGTCAAGCCATCAAATGCGACCGAACTGATGAGTGTGGCCAATGTCAACGGCGCCTTGGTCGGCGGTGCCAGTCTGAAGGCCGTCGATTTCATCGGGATTCTCAAAGCCTATCTGTGATTTTATATAGGCTCGCATTGCAATTTTTGTTATAAAATGCGATCAAGGCCTACCACCAAGTATCCGGGGGCTTCTACCGAGCAGGTAGGCCTTGACCACCGATGTTTCGCAGAGCGAAACTCCGGATGTCTAACTCTTGCCCCCACGCAGCTGCAAACCCGTTTCCACGTGCCCCGTGGATGAACCATTCAAAACACCGTCCGGCCTTAAACCAACATTGCCCAAATGCAGGTGTGTTACCGTTTGCAGTTTTGGTGCCTTCTTGAACTGCAGCTGCGCGCGTAACTCCAAACTTGCCCATCATCAGAACCCCAAAACGCCAAAGACCAACCAATTCTCTAACCAGAAATACTTCCCCAGCATTGTAGCTGTTGGGAACATTCTGCTGCACCCCAGCCGTCACGTCCTGAAGGCATCCAGATGGACTTCCGAAACTTAACGAAAAAAATACGAAATTCGCATTGGGCCTTCCAAAAAGACGAAAAAAAGCCGATACTGCTTTATTGTGGGAGTGACAGATGTCTGAAACGATTGGAAATTTACTTCTTACTTCCAAGCGTAGCCCCTTTATTGACTGGCAACGCGGCAAAGTCGGGCCAGATGCGGAAAGCGCCGTAACACTTAGGCCACAGTCGATGGCGGTCTTACAAATCCTGTTCCGAAATGCGGGCCAGGCAGTCACCAAAGAGCAACTGATGACCAGCGTCTGGCCCGGCGTGGCAGTGACCGACGACAGCCTTGTCCAATGCATCACCGAAATCCGCAAGGCGCTCGGCGATTCTGATCGCAAAATAATAAAGACATTGCCCAAACGTGGCTACATCTATGACGCACCGCCAGAACCGACGGAAATACCAACTCCAGAACCGTCACGCCGGACGTGGCGCTTTCCGGCAGCTCTTCTCGCCGTCGCCGGGATCGCCAGTGTTGCGTGGTTCAACCGCCCCCTGCCAAAGGCAGTTGAGCTTCCGGCCATCGCAGTTCTGCCCTTCAACAATCTGGGCAGCGATCCGAAAGGCGATAAATTCGCCGCCATGATGACGGAAGATGTGATTACCGATTTATCCCACGCGAAAGACTTCGCCGTCATCGCCAGAAACTCGACGGATGTTTATAAGGGCAGGGCCGTAGACGTCCGCGCCGTGGGCAATGATCTACATGTCAATTATGTTTTAGAAGGCAGTGTCGAGGCTTTGCCGGGCCGGGTGCGCGCAACGGCCCAGCTGATCGACGTCAAAACCAATGCCCACGTTTGGTCTGAACGGTTTGAAGCCCAGGGCGATGATGTCTTTGCAGTTGAGGCCAATGTCACCAATCGGATTGCCACGTCAATTGCAGGCCATGATGCTGCTGCGGCCGCCAATGAGCGCAGTCTTATCCGCCGCAAGCCACCAAGCCAATGGAGCGCTTATGACGCCTATCAAGTCGGGCTCGAGGCATCCCATCAGATGGGCCCGGACTCTGTGCAAAAGGCAGAGGACATGTTCGCCAAGGCGATTGTCATTGATCCCAACTTTGCCCGCGCCCATCTCGGCATGGCTTGGGTTGATTTGCTGGAGATCCTCTATGGCAAACAACCGCCTGAAATCGCCTTGCCGCAAATGCTGGCCGAGGCAAAATCAGCTGCGGCACTTGATCCAGAAGACGGTGAGGCGCATGCCGCTCTCGCCCAAGCCTATTCTCTGCTTCAAGACGCATCCAACATGCAATCGGAAGCAAACCGCGCCTTGCTCTTGGCACCCAACAACGCCGATGTTCTGGTAATGACCAGTACTTTTCTGGTGCAGTCAGGACAATCAGATCTGGCTGTTGGAAATATCAACAAGGCGCTGAGCCTCAATCCGCATTATCCGTTTTGGTACAATTCAACTTTATATCCGGCGCTGTTTTATGCGGGGGACTTTGCCAGGTCTTATGAATTTGCCAAAGAAGCCGCAAAATCTGCGCCCATCAACAATGATTTCTTGGCATTGGACGCGGCTTTCCTCGGCAAAACAGATGAAGCAGCAAAAGCCAAACAAATGCTCCGCGATCTCGACCCCGAATGGTCTGCGGAACGCTTGCTGAGTAACTTTGGCAACGTGAGCGGTGAAAAAGAACTCGAACGCCTCATCAGTGGCGTGGCCAAAGCTGGTTTGCAACTCTGCATGTCAAAAGCTGAAGCAAATGCAAAACCAAGCGCCGTTCACATCAAAGCCTGCGACGCCGAACGCGCCAAGATTTAGTTTTCTTTATGGTCCGTCGTTGAGACGAAAGCCTCGTCTTCTTGCGCGTTGCGCTCAAAGGCGAGGAAGTCATAGTATCCACAATTATCTTCACCCGGAAAATCACGACATGCATGGGGCCGCGCCTCATAGATCGTACAGCGCCGCGCGTCCGTATCAAAGAACTGGCAGATCTTGCCATAGTGCTCATCAACTTGGCGCCGCATGATGCGCTTGTAGCCATGGGCTGATTTGAAATATTTCTTCTCGGCCTTTTCCAGCGTCAAGCCAAAATGCTTGGCAATACGCGCCGCGTCGCGGTCCTTCACTTCAATGATAGGGTAGGAACAGCAATAGCCGGGGCATTTCAGGCAATCATATTTCTTTTTGGGCATCAGCGAATCTCATCACATGGACAGGAAACTGTCGTGGCGGGTTTTCACGCTGGCTTCAAGGCTTGCGCCTTGAACGCCTGATATTTCTTGTTGGTATCCACAAGTTCTCCGGCCAGCCACTCTCGAAATGCCCGCATGGGCCCACTTTCGCGCCGCCCCTTGCGCCGCACCAGCCAATAAGCGCCAACGGCTTTCAGTTCCTGCGGGAACGGACGAACCAGCCAACCCTCCAGCAAACTATCCGTACAAATGATCTGGTCCCCCAAAGCAAAGCCTTGGCCAGCCTCTGCCGCTTCTAAAGCCAATTGATTTTGGAACAGCGGCCCGCGTGAAGCATCAGCCCCGACCACACCGGCAAAAGCCAACCATTCGGCCCACCATTCCTTCTTGTCTTCATGCAAGAGATACATGCCCGGCAAATCGGCAGGTGTAATATCGCGGTGGCCCTTCAAGAATTTTGCTGAGCAGACAGGAAAGAACACAACATCAGTCAACCGCACGGCATCGACATCACCCCACCCACCAAGACCATAGCGCAAGCCGAGATCAACTTCGTCGGAATGAAAATCAACCAGCTCATTGGATGGGTCGACATGAAGCTCAATATCGGGATGAAGCGCGTTGAACGTGCCAAGCTTGCCGACAAGCCAACGCGATGCCAGAGCAGGCTGAACTGAAACTTTCAAACTGCGCGCTTGGCCCACCGCTGCCGCCTCGCGCGAGGCATCCGCCAATTGATCAAACAGTGGCGTCAATTTACCACCGAACCGCCGCCCGGCCTCGGTCAACACCACACCGCGCCCCGTGCGGGTAAAAAGCTCTGTGCCCAGATAGTCCTCAAGTTCACGAATATGCCGGCTGATGGCGGCATGGGTGACAAACAGGCTTTCCGCCGCCTCAGAAAAGCTTTCCAGCCGGGCGGCGGCCTCAAAAGCCTTGAGACCATTCAACGAAGGAAGACGACGTGCCATGACGCTCTATAGCGCGAGTCGCATGAGCATGTCAGGTTATGTTACATGTCATGTGAGTTTAAGCCGTTTGTCTCTTGCGCTTGCGAAGAGTACCTAAGGTGACAGGAATACCGAAGGAGAAAGATCATGAAAAACACAATTTTTAACGCCTATTCAGAAGTTTACAGCGCCGCCCTGATGCAGAATGTGAAGCACCCAGAGCGTTATCTGGTAAACCCAAACAAGGCCGAAGGCAGCTTTGGCAAATGGGTCAGGCTGTTGCGCCGTGCCTAATCCTGCGACGCGCAAACCCCACGCGAAATGACAAGGCCCGCATTTGACGGGCCTTGTTTTTTACCTCACGGGAACATATAAAGAACATAACGGCTGTGGATGAGTTTGAATTTACAGCCCCGCAGGCTTTAAAATGTCTATGAAGAACAAACACGGGAGATCAGTCATGGCAGGTTCAGTCAACAAAGTAATTCTAGTGGGCAATTTGGGCGCAGACCCAGTGGTGCGCCACACGCAGGATGGCAAGCCCATCGTTTCTTTCGGCTTGGCCACATCCGAGTCCTGGCGCGACAAGGGATCGGGCGAGAAAAAAGAAAAAACCGAATGGCATAACATCGTCATCTTTAATGAGAACCTCGCCAAGCTGGCGGAGCAATATCTCAAGAAGGGATCGACAGTTTATCTCGAAGGTGCGCTGCAAACGCGCAAATATACCAACAAAGAAGGTGTTGAAGTGCGCACCACCGAAGTGGTCTTGCAGAACTATCGCGGTGAAATGCAATTCATGGGCGGTAAGCCCGGCGCTGGCGACAGTGCAGGTGCATCCTATGGCGGCGGCGAAGACTTTGGCGCTTCTGGCCCGATGGAACGCCCGCGCAGCTCTGCGCCCAAGCAGAGCTTCGCCCGGGACCTTGATGATGAAGTTCCATTCTGAGGGAGTTTTCAAATGAAGTGGTTCAAGTTCCTTATTGTCGGTTTGCTATTCATGCCGGGCAATGCCCGTGCGGGTGATCCCTTGTCGCCCGCTGACTTGAAAAAGCTTGCCCCTGCAACTTACAATGTCAGCGTGGCCGAAAGCGTCAAAGCGATAGTAAAACTCACGGGCGGTGGCGGCATTTCCGTAGCCACCAACAAGGGTGAACGCGATACGGGCCGATGGAGCATTCAGGGCAATAAACTCTGCGTGGTTTTCAAACATCTACTGGACCACAAGCCCAACTGCTCAACCTTGACCAATGAGAACGGCATGATCCACGGTGACGGGTTTAGCGCACGCCGCAGATAGGCCAATACGCTCTTGCCGAAGAACTAAAACACCTGTGATTTAACAGCCGTTTTCATTGCTCCAAAGGCCCGAAGAGTCTAAACATTCCTGTGCCCTGTGAAGCGTGCGATTCTATCATCGCGGCCACACATTTCGGGTGCTAAAAGACACAGGGTATTGCCGAACAGTGGCTAACGACGACAAAGACAATAAGGGCCTGCCGCCCGCCAATCCGCACGAGATTTCACCGATTTCCATTGAAGAGGAAATGCGCAAATCTTACCTCGACTATGCGATGAGTGTCATCGTCTCGCGCGCGCTGCCCGATGTGCGCGATGGTTTGAAACCCGTTCACCGCCGCATTCTTTATACCATGTACGAAAATGGGTTCACGCCGGACAAAGCCTATAAGAAATCTGCCCGTATTGTCGGCGATGTCATGGGGAAATATCACCCGCATGGCAATCTCGCGATCTATGACGCGCTGGTGCGCATGGCGCAGGACTTTTCTTTACGCCTGCCGTTGATCGACGGGCAGGGCAACTTTGGTTCTGTGGATGGCGATCCACCCGCCGCTGACCGCTATACCGAAAGCCGGCTGGCCAAATCCGCCATGCCCTTGCTTGATGACCTTGACAAGCAGACTGTGGACTACACTGCGAACTATTCCAACGAATTTGAAGAGCCTTCGGTTCTTCCTGCCAAGTTTCCCAATCTTCTCGTCAATGGTTCGGGCGGCATTGCGGTAGGCATGGCCACCAACATGGCACCTCACAATCTTGGCGAAGTGATTGATGCAACTTTGGCCATGATGGAAAATCCGGCGATCACCGTCGAAGAACTCTTGCCCATCATTCCGGGCCCTGATTTTCCGACGGGTGCCATCATTCTGGGCCGCGCCGGAATTAAATCCGCTTTCACCACAGGCCGTGGTTCAATTGTTTTGCGCAGCAAAGTTGAAATTGTTGAACTGCGCAAAGACAAGCAGGCTTTGATCGTCACTGAAATTCCCTATCAGGTGAATAAATCTCTGATGGTTGAAAAAATTGCCGATCTTGTGCGCGATAAAACCATCGAAGGCATTACCGACATTCGCGACGAAAGCTCGCGCGAAGGCATGCGCGTGGTGATCGAACTGCGCCGCGATGCAGAACCAGAAGTGGTGTTAAATCAGCTCTGGCGGTTCTCACAATTGCAGAGTTCTTTCAGCGTCAACAATATTGCGCTGTGCCGTGGTCGCCCTGAACAATTGACCCTCACAGACTTGCTGCGTGAATTTATCGCTTTCCGTGAAGAGGTGATTACCAAGCGCACCAAATTCATGCTGCGCAAAGCCCGTGACAGGGCCCATGTGTTGGTGGGCCTTGCCATTGCTGTGGCCAATATCGATGAAGTGATCCGGCTGATCCGTGCCTCCAAAGATGCCGCCGAAGCTCGCGCTGCCTTGCTGGCCCGCGCATGGCCCGCCAAGCAATTGGCCCCCTTGATTGCCCTGATTGCAGACCCCCGCCATGGCCTGAAAGCCGATGGAACCTATGTCCTCTCAGAAGAGCAAGCCCGCGCCATTCTGGATTTGCGCCTGCAACGTTTGACGCAATTGGGCCTTGACGAAATTTCGGCAGAACTCGAAAAACTCGCCGCCGAAATCAAGGACTATCTCGAAATTCTCGGCAGCCGCGCCCGCGTCCAAGCGATCATCCGCGAAGAGCTGGCTGAAATCAAAACCAATTTCGCCACACCGCGCCGCACGACCATCGAAAACAATGACGGCGAAGTCGAAGACGAAGACCTGATCCAGCGTGAAGACATGGTCGTTACGGTGTCCCATGCAGGTTATGTGAAACGCGTTCCCCTCTCGGCTTACCGCGCCCAACGCCGCGGCGGCAAGGGCAGGGCAGGCGTGCAGATGCGCGATGAAGATTTCGTGGTGAAGCTCTTTGTTGCCAACACCCACACGCCCATACTGTTTTTCTCCTCCGCAGGCATGGTCTACAAGCTCAAAACCTGGCGCTTGCCCGTGGGCAACCCACAGGCGCGGGGCAAGGCTTTGATCAATTTACTGCCACTGGAAAACGGCGAACGCATCACCACCATCATGCCCATGCCGGAGGATGAAGCCAGCTGGGCCTCATTGCAGATCGTCTTTGCCACAAAGTCAGGTGACGTGCGCCGCAACGAATTGGCCGATTTTGAAAGCATCAACCGCAATGGCAAGATTGCCATGAAGCTGGAAGAGGGCGACGCGCTTGTGGGCGTTGAAACTTGTTCGGATGCGGCTGATATTCTGCTCACCACGGCCCAGGGCCAATGTATCCGCTTTGCCGCAACCGATGTGCGCGTGTTCCAATCGCGTGGTTCAACCGGTGTACGCGGCATCAAACTGGCGGAAGGCGACAAGATCATTTCGATGTCGATCCTCACACATATGGAGGCGACACCGGACGAACGTTCCGCCTATATCAAAAAGTCACGCGCTGCAGCAGGCGAGGTTGCCGAAATTGCGGTGGCCAATGACGAAGAAGCCGCTTCTGAGAATTTCACACTTTCGCCTGAACGCTTTGCCGAAATGCAATCTGCAGAACAGATCGTCCTCACCGTCTCGGCCAATGGCTATGGCAAACGCACGTCGAGCTATGATTACCGCATCACCAATCGCGGTGGCAAAGGCATTGTCGCGATGGCGGTGAATGATCGCAACGGCCCATTGGTTGCTTCATTCCCCGTGGTCGAAAGCGATGAGATCATGCTGGTCACAGATGGCGGCCAATTGATCCGCTGCCCGGTCCATGACATTCGCTTGTCAGCCCGCTCGACCCAAGGGGTGACCATTATCAATACGGCTGATGCTGAACATGTTGTCTCGGTTGAACGGATCAGCGAAGATACGGGCGAAGAAGAACCCGCCGCCTAACCGCAAATCTTCTTTAAGGCTTTCCAATCTTCGTCGCTCATCACCGGCTTGGCCACGGTGCCAGAAGGCAGAGGTTTGATTTCCTCGATACGTTGTTCCGTGCCTGGGTGAGATGCAAAGACATTGCCCAATGCGGTAAAGGCACTGCTGCTATCTTTGTTGCCACCGCCTTCAAGCTTCAGGATCTTCTTGAAAAACCGCCGCAGGCCTTCGGGGTCTACCGCCGCGTGGTCAAGCATATCTTGGGCGTAGGCGTCAGCCTGGGCTTCATTCTCCCGCGTCTGATGCATCAATCCCGCCAGCAACGCGGCATTGCTGCCAATGTTGCCGCCGTTGGAGCCAGTGAACGCACTGGACAGAACCTCCATACTGGCAAGGCGCACACTTTGAATTTCCGGGTGCTTGTTGGCCACATGACCAATCTCATGGGCCACCACACCTGCCACTTCTTCCGGCGTGTCTGCCATTTCGATGAGTTTGTGGGTAACGATGATGCGCCCGCCGTTGAGTGCAAATGCATTGACGATGGGAATATCATAAACATGCACAGAAACAGGCGGCATGTCGGGCGTGCCCTCGGCCAGCGTGGCTAGCATGGCCCCCATAGCGTGTTCACCTGCCGCATTGGTGCAGCGGTTGCCATAACTGGCCATGCCTGCTTCCATGCTTTGGCCTGTTCTTTCGCGCCAGCTTTGCGGAAGAAGTTTCGCGATGGGTGTCGGCAAAACAATCATTGCAACATAAGCCAAGCCCGCACAGCCAGCAAGGCCGCCAACAGTCCACCCGACCAAATGCGAAATATCGCGCCACGAATAGCCGCCCTTCAAATGTGAAGACTGTGCGATGAGTTGATTGACCAAAGCCACATCGCGGATGATCAGCCGACGCCCCGGCCAATCTTCATGGCTCAAGCGATATGGCTGGCCGGGGGCAGGTGGATCAATCGGGTGCAGGCCCGCGATGGACCAGATTTGCAACGGCGTTTCAGCGCCTGAAAATTGCAAGCCCGAAACCACAAGGCTGACATCAACCGTCGCGGCCTTGGCGGATTGGCCGTCAAAATATGTCGCGGTCGCCGCCATCACCAAGCCCCCACATCAAAGGCGTCCGCCAGTCCTTCGCCCCGCGTCGGGATAGCGAGGCTTGACTGCGTGATCCGGTCAACATCAACCCGACCTTCAAGGTGCAAACGATCAATCACATAGCGAAATTGGCGCTGCTGTATAAAGGGCCAGCCCACGCCCAGTGTAAAAATCAAAATGAGAAGATTGCTGAGGGTGAGCCAGATAATGCTCCATGCCTTGGCTTTTAACCTAAACTGTGCGCCATCAAAACGCGTATAATCTGCAAAAACCCGCATTTGTTTGGCGATATAGATCGACCAAAGTGCCGGCACAAAAAGCATATAAGCAAAGAAAAGCAGAATAAGGCTAGCTGCAATGGCCGCATGCCAAGGTGAAAACTTTCCGCTCAAATCCGCTGGATGCGGGACGACCATATAGAGCGCAACACCAAGGCCGATGAACGCAAACAGCGCCAATACTGTGAGCAGCCAACACAAAGCATAAGTCGGATACAGTGGCCCGGCGCGGCCCTTGAATTTGAATGCGGCATCGCCAAAGCGCATGTCATTGGTAATCTGTTCGTGGAGCACGGTGTTCATGACAGGCGTGGCCCAGCCGAGAGAAAAGGATTTGGCGAGAATCGCACCGAAATAGGTGAGGCTATAAGTCATCGCAGAGCCCGCAAGATTGCCGCGAATGCCGCGCCACATGGTGCGCGTGAGTTGATATTTGCGTGCTTTATAAATGGCATAGCCGAACATCACATAGACAAACAGCGCGAACAAAAAATTCATCGCCAAAACCGCCGGGTGCTGCTGGCCCAAAGCTGCCTGCAAAATTGCGGATAGAATGATATAGGGCAAAATGAAAAGGCCAAAAACAAACAGGAAACCTTTGAACAGTTCATTGCCCGTGCCGGTATATTCCAGCGGTTCGCCATTGATATGGATGCAGCTCCAGATATGGCGGCGCACATTGGTCTTGCCCCAGAACCGGTAGATCGAGAACGTCAATATATTGAACAAAAGATTGATCAAAGTGATCTTTAAAAGCCCAGGTCTTCGCACATAGGAAAAAGAGAGCGTCTGCACAGGTGCGTGGGCCGATGGTTCTGCGTTCATAGTCCAGCTTTCTCGTCTTGGTTGCAGAGGCTTTGAGCCTTAGCCGAAGGGTGCTGAAAAGGGAATTGCAGAATGCGGTGCTGGGTTAATCAAAAGCTGATGGCCCCTGTGGCAACGGCGCAACAGCGCGCCAAAATCTTAATTTAACCACGACTGTCGACGCTTCACCCTCACCTTGCCCCAATTGCGCCGCAGCCCAGCGCAATGAGTAAGGTGGAATAATGTGAAATATTAACGCCTGTGTCATAGTCTGGCGCGGGGATAATTGGCAAAACGGCAATGGTTTATAACGCAGCGCGAAAGAGGGCAGCACACTGGCAATGCTGCATCATTTTTTGCGTTGCATGGCTTGCATTTACGCCGCAAGCCCGCGCTGATGAGGACGGCTTCTTTCGGCCCTTATTCAATTTTTTCGGTGAAGCGCCAGCAATCAAACTGCCGCATCCCGACATTCATCTGCCACGGCTTGATATTCATCCGTTCTGGACCAATGATCTCAAATCCGGGCGTGATGCCTATGGCCGGGGTGATTTTGATCACGCCCGGGGTGCGTTCCTGAGAGCATCCGAAGACGGCAACACTGTCGCTGATTGGTATCTGGGCCATATGTACAGGCTGGGCAAAGGCGTTCCCTCGGATGCCGCCATTGCTTACTCTTATTTCAATCGCGTCGCCGATAACTTCAACCCGGAAGAACAAGATCCATATCGTCTAAGAATAGCCGTCGATGCACAATTGCGCGTGGCCGACTATCGCCGCCTTGGCATTCCCGCAGCCCACCTGAAGGCCAACCCGCAAGCCGCGGCCAGAACCTATTTGCAGATGGCCACCAACTACGGCCACCCACGGGCCTTCTATGCCTTGGGCGTGATGAGCATTGAGGGAGAAGGTATGCGCAAGAACCCACAACAGGGTTTAAAATGGTTGAATGCTGCCATTCGCAAACATTCAGCCGAAGCCGCTGCCTACATGGGCGATCTTTGTCAGCAGGGCGAAGTCGTTCCACAGGATGATACGAAAGCTTTGACGTGGTATGCAATTGCTGCACAATCAGCCACGCGTGATGATACACCGCAAATTCTGGCCCGCTATACACAGATGAAAGTGGCCGCCAGCGAAGAAGTGCGTCTTGAAGCCGAAGCCCGGGCCCGTGTTTGGAACGAGCAAAATCCACTTGATCCCGCACAATAGATTTAAAACACCTTGCTCGGCGCGGCCCGCAATGGCATTTTAATCTATGTCCATTGAAACCCCCAAGCCCATTGCCACGCGTGGTCTCCTGCCGCGCATCAGGCGTTATTTTTTCACCGGGCTGGTCATCATAGCACCTGCCGCCATTACCCTATGGGCCACGCTCTGGGTCGTCGACAGGTTTGACACAATTGTAAAACCTTGGCTTCCCGCAGCCTATAATCCAGATAATTATTTGCCGATCAAAATTCCGGGTTTCGGTTTGCTCGCGGCCTTGGTCTTGATTACACTTGTGGGGGCATTGGCCGCCAATCTTGTGGGGCGCACGCTTTTTGGTTTGTGGGACAAGCTGCTCAATTCAACGCCCGTCGTGCGCTCGCTGTACAAAGGCTCCAAACAGATTTTCGAAACCCTGTTTGCTGATCAAGGTTCGTCCTTCCGTTATGTCTGCTTGGTCGAATGGCCACGAAAGGGAATTTGGTCGCTCGCTTTTGTGTCGCGTGAAGTCGACGGCGCACAGGTTGGTCTTGAAAAGGGCCGCAAAATGTATGCGGTCTATATTTCAACCACACCCAACCCCACCTCTGGTTATGTTTTCTTCGTCGATCAGAAGGATGTGAAGATCATCGATCTCAGCGTTGAAGATGGTTTGAAACTGGTGATCTCGATGGGCCTTGTTTTCCCTGAACTGCCTTTGCCACCCGCTGTTGAAACCAAACTGGCCAAACGCTTCAGCCGGAAGCCAAAAGCTTGATCGCCTCGTCGCGCTCAAACAAATAAAGCAAATGCCGCAGCGCCTGCCCACGCGCTGACGTGAGCGAAGGGTCACGGTTCAAAATCAACATCGCATCATCGCGCACCGCCGCCAGCAATTCGCCATCCACGGTAAGGTCCGCAATCTTGAACAGGGGCAAACCTGCTTGCAGTGTTCCCAGCATTTCGCCAGCCCCGCGCAACCGCATATCTTCTTCCGCTATCCGAAAGCCATCTTCGGATTCGCGCATGATTGAAAGCCTGGCCTTTGCGGTTTCGCCCAGAGGATCTTGATAGAGCAGCAAGCACGAAGACTTGGCATTGCCGCGCCCCACGCGCCCGCGCAATTGGTGAAGCTGCGCCAGGCCAAAACGCTCGGCATTCTCAATCACCATGATCGATGCTTCGGGCACATCAACGCCGACTTCAATCACCGTCGTAGCCACCAACAGCAAAAGCGCACCAGATTGAAACGCTGCCATCACCGCGTCTTTCGCAGGGCCCTTCAGACGCCCATGGATCAGCCCCACTTTGCCGGGGAACTGCGCATCCAATGCCGAAAAACGATGTTCTGCCGCCGCAAGATCAACCAGTTCGCTTTCTTCGACTAACGGGCAAACCCAATAGGCCCGCGCGCCCAAAGCCAAGCTGCGTTGCAAGCCATGAATCACATCATCCATCCGGGAAATCGGCATCACTCGCGTATCAATCGGTTGCCGGCCCGCCGGCTTTTCGGTGATCTTGGACACATCCATATCGCCATAGACCGTCAAGGCCAAAGTGCGCGGGATCGGTGTCGCCGTCATCACCAATAAATCTGTCGCGTGTTTGGCTTTGGCTTGCAAGGCCAGGCGCTGATGAACGCCAAACCGATGCTGCTCATCAATCACCACCAAACCCAAATCCCTGAACTGCACACCTTCCTGAAACAACGCATGGGTGCCGATCAACACATCAATGGCACCATCAGCCAAGCGCTGAAGCAGCTCTTCCCGCGCCTTGCCTTTTTCGCGACTCGTGAGAATGCCCAGTCGCAAACCACTTCCCGACACGAGTTTTGAAAGCGTGGCAAGATGTTGCCGCGCCAATATTTCCGTGGGCACCATGAAGGCCCCTTGCGCGCCTGACTCAACGGCTGCCGCCAAAGCCAACAAAGCGACTACGGTTTTTCCTGATCCCACATCGCCTTGCAACAAGCGGATCATGCGCGTGTCTGCCGCCATATCTGCCACTATCTCAGCAAGCGCCCCAGATTGTGCACCCGTCAGGGAATAGGGCAGTCGCGCAACAAGTTTAGCGCGCAAGGCACCTGTGCCACTCAGCCGCCGCCCCGCCGCACGTTTCATCTGCGCCCTCACCAATGAGAGCGCCAGCTGATTGGCCAATAACTCATCATAGGCCAGCCGCTTGCGGCGCAGATTTCGCGTGCCCAAGGGTGTCACTTCTGTGGGCCGATGTTCCCCATGAAGTGCTGCAGCAAAATCCGGCCATGCTTGCTTTTGCAACCAGGCAGCATCCTGCCATTCGGCAAGTGCCGGTAATTTTTCCAAGGCTACTGCCGCCGCCTTCTGTAAAATCTTGGAAGAAAGCCCGGCCGTTAAAGCATAGACGGGCTCAATTGACGGCATCTTGGCCGCGTCATCAACCCGCAGCACATAATCGGGATGGCTGATTTGCGGTTCAACGCCATACCAACTGATTTCACCCGAAATCAAGCGGCGCTCACCCGGCGGATAATTGCGCGCCATGTGATCGGCATAAGCAGAAAAAAAACTCAGCACCATGTGCCCCGTCTCATCGAAAGCATCGATCTTATAGGGTAGGCGCGTTCCCTGCGGCGCGGGGTGATGTTTGCCAATCGTCACCTCAAGCGTGACCACGCCGCTCACCGGCAATTGCGATATGGTGCAGCGAAAGCGCCGATCAATGACCTGCGTTGGCAGGTGAAATAACACGTCAACCAGCCGTGCCACGCCGCCATCGCCACGCAGCAATTTGGCCATGAGCTTGGCCAGCTTTTCGCCGATACCTTTGACAATGGCGACATCAGCAAACAGGGGGGTGAGAATTTCTGGACGCATCGACCCAGTTTGCCGCGATTTTCTTGCGATGCAAGCCCAAGCCACCTATGAAGCGCGCCATGCCTGTCCTAGATCCCACTGAAATTACGCGAAAGCGCCTGTTGTGGCGCGCCACCCACCGGGGCATCAAAGAGATGGACATCCTTCTGGGCGGTTTTGCCACGCGCCATTTGTCCACCATGCCTGCTGAAAATTTGCCGGAATTTGCCCAGCTTTTGGAATTGCCAGATCAAGATCTGCTCAGCTGGGCCACCAAGCTTGAACCAGTTCCACCCCATTTGCAGTCAAAAATGTTGACCGCCATCCTCACATTTCGGCCAGAGACTGTTTCATGACGTTACCGCCACAACTTGAAACCCGCCTCAATGTTCCGGGCCGCACGATCCTGTCGGGCCTGTTGGAAGGGCAACTCGCATTGGCCTTGCCAGAGTTGGTGGCCAAGGCGGGCAGTCGCGGCCTCGTCTGCGTCTGCCGCGATGATCAACATTTAGCCGCGCTTCAAGAACAGCTGGCCTATTTCGCACCAAGCTTGGAGACGCTGCGCTTTCCTGCATGGGATTGTTTGCCTTACGACCGTGTTTCGCCTTCGGCCGATATTCTCGCCCAACGCCTTGCCACACTGGCGCGGCTGCAAACAGGCATGACAGAGCCCTATGTTTTACTGACCACGGTCAACGCCGTTTTGCAACGCACCGTGCCGCAAAACCTGATTGCGTCGGCAACTTTCCGTGCCCGCCCCAGTATGCATATCTCACTTGAGGCGTTGCAATCCTTCTTGGCAGATAATGGTTATTCGCGCGTCGGCACCGTTGTGGAAAAGGGCGACTTTGCCGTGCGCGGCGGATTGATTGATCTCTTCCCGCCCGGTTTTGAAAATCCGCTGCGGCTGGATTTCTTCGGTGACAAACTCGAAAGCATCAAAATCTTTGATGCGCAATCGCAACGCAGCCATGACCAACTGAAAGACTTGGCGTTGAACCCAGCCAATGAGGTGCTTCTGACCAAGGCCTCAATCGCACTGTTCCGCACCGCCTATGCCGAAGCTTTCAGCGGCATTGATATGAACGACCCGCTCTATGAGAGCATCACCACGGGCCGTCGTTACCAAGGCATGGAACATTGGCTGCCGCTGTTTCATGCATCTTTGGCGACGTTGTTTGACTATGTGCCAGATGGGCTCTGGCTCCTCACCAACGAAACGCTGCCCGGCATGGCCGCAAGGCATGAACAGATCGCTGAATATTTCGACGCCCGCAAAGAAGCTCAGACCAAAAACGCATTCGGTGCCGCCCCCTACAAACCGCTCCCGCCAAACCGCCTCTATCTCTCAAAAATGGAATGGGACGCGGCACTGGCGGATCGCACCGTGCTGGAGCAAACACCTTTCGAGAATCCGGCGACCAACGCCATTTCTTTTGGCGGTCGTCAGGGCCGCAGCTTTGCCGCCGAACGCGCCGAGGGCCAGGGCCATATCTATGACGCCGTGCGCGTTCACAGCGAGACCCTGCGCAAGAACAATATCCGCACACTGATTGCCTGTTGGAGCGAAGGCTCCGCTGATCGCCTCGCCACCATATTACGCGATCACGATCTGGCTCCGCTGGTCACGCTGACAGATTGGGCCAGTGCCGCAGAGCTTGAAACCACCATTGCCGGCGTCATCGTTCTGCCGTTGGAGCAGGGTTTTGAAACGCCGGAGTTGGCGCTGATCAGCGAACAAGATATTTTGGGTGACAGGCTCATCCGCCGCGCCCGCAAGGCCAGGAAGGCCGCCGACTTTCTCTCCGAACTTTCGGCCTTGGCCCCGGGGGATCTCATGGTCCACGTCGACCATGGCATCGGGCGCTTTGAAGGATTGAAAACCATTGAGGTGCAGGGCGCACCACATGATTGTTTGCTGCTCACCTATGCTGACAATGCCCGTCTGTTTCTCCCCGTCGAAAATCTCGAACTACTTTCGCGCTATAGTTCCGAAACCGAGGGTGTGCAGCTTGATCGTTTGGGCGGCGGCGCATGGCAGGCCAAGAAGGCCAAGCTTAAACAACGCATCCGCGAAATCGCCGGCGATTTGATCATAACCGCAGCCGCTCGTGAATTAAAACCCGGCGATGTTCTGGCCCCGGCGGAGGGCGTTTTTGATGAATTCTGTGCGCGCTTCCCCTATGAGGAAACTGAAGACCAACTGACCTCGATTGAAGCGGTTCTCGACGATTTGCAAAAAGGCCGCCCGATGGACCGGCTCATTTGCGGCGACGTCGGCTTTGGCAAAACTGAAGTGGCTTTGCGCGCTGCCTTCGTTGCTGCCTATGCCGGAAAACAAGTGGCCGTCGTGGTGCCTACAACTTTACTTTCGCGCCAGCACTACAAGACCTTTGCCGAACGTTTCAAAGGCCTGCCGATCAGGCTGGGCCAAGCCTCGCGCCTTGTTGGCCGCAAGGAAGTTGAACAGGTCAAAGCGGGCCTTGCCGATGGCAGCATCGACATTGTGATCGGCACCCACGCGCTTTTGGCGGAGAGCATAAAGTTCCGCGATCTTGGCCTGATCATCATTGATGAAGAACAACACTTCGGCGTCAAACACAAAGAACGCCTGAAGCAGATGCGCGCCAATGTCCATGTGCTCACACTTTCCGCAACGCCTATCCCGCGCACTTTGCAACTGGCCCTCTCCGGTGTCCGTGAAATGTCCTTGATCACCACGCCGCCGCTCGATCGTTTGGCCGTGCGCACCTATGTTTCCCCCTTTGATCCAGTGATCATCCGCGAGCATTTGCTGCGCGAACATTTCCGGGGCGGGCAAAGCTTTTACGTCTGCCCGCGCGTGGCTGATCTTGACGAGATCGCGGCATTCCTGCGCGAAGCCGTGCCCGAAATTAAATTCCGCACTGCCCATGGCCGTATGCCACCCACCGAACTTGAAGACATCATGACAGGCTTTTATGACCGCGCCTTTGATGTGCTCCTCTCCACAACGATTGTTGAGTCCGGCCTCGACATTTCAACCGCCAATACATTGATCATCCACCGTGCCGATATGTTTGGACTGGCGCAGCTTTATCAATTGCGTGGCCGTGTGGGCCGCTCCAAACAGCGCGCCTATGCCTTACTGACAACAGCGCCCAACAAGAAACTGACAGCCACAGCCGAGCGACGCTTGAAAGTTCTGCAATCACTTGATTCATTGGGCGCAGGCTTCAACCTCGCCAGCCACGATCTTGATATTCGTGGTGCAGGCAATCTTTTGGGCGAAGAGCAACACGGCAATATCCGCGAAGTAGGGTTTGAACTCTATCAATCGATGCTGGAAGAAGCCGTGGCCGCAATGCGCTCAGGCGGAGATGAGACCCAGGAAGAAGGCCAATGGTCTCCTTCAATAAACGTCGGCACATCCGTATTGATCCCCGAATCCTATGTGACAGATTTGCAAGCACGCCTTGGCCTCTATCGCCGCTTGGCCGATTTCGTCGAACAAACCGATCTCGATGCTTTTGCAGCAGAACTGCATGACCGCTTTGGCAAGCGGCCCGATGAAGTCGATCATCTGCTCGATATTGTTTCAATCAAGCTGCAATGTCGCAAGGCCAATGTCGAAAAAGTTGATGCCGGGCCGAAGGGCGCCACCATCTCCTTCCGCAAGGGCATCTTCACCAATTCACAAGCCCTCGTACAATGGATTGGCGCGCAGGGCACTTTGGCCAAGCTGCGGCCCGATATGTCGCTGGTTCTGATCCGCGATTGGGCCACAGCTGCCCAGCGCCTGAAGGGCACACGGTTGCTCATGCAGAACTTGGTGAAACTGGCGGCTTAAAGCTGCGTCGCCACTTGCCTGATGGAGCTGGCCAATTGTTCAACTTCTTGCGCGCCAGAGATGCCGTATTTTTGGTCGATGATGAAGGTTGGAACGCCTTGCACACCTAAAGAATAAGCTTTCTGCACTTCGTCCATCACTGAAACGCGATCTGTATCCGTGGGCAAAAGCCGCGCCACTTCTGCGCCGTCCATGCCGCAAGCCTGCGCGATCTCGACCAACACGGTAAAATTGCCGACATCCTTGCCGTCGCGCCAATAGGCACAGAACAGGGCTTCCACCACTTCGGCCTGTTTGCCCGCCTGTTGGGCCCAGCGGATCAGGCGGTGCGCGTCCAAGGTGTTGGGCGTCCGGGTGATTTTGTCAAAGTGATAGGGAACCCCATCTTTTGCGCCTGCCTCTTCAAGTGGTTTGTGAAGTGTGGCCAGCCGTGCTTGGCCAAACTTGTCGGCCATATATTTATGTCGGTCCAACCCTTCGGGTGGAATGGAGGGATCCAGAAAAAACGGCCGATAAATCACCTCAGCTTTTACCTCCGGCAGCAATGCTAAAGCTTTGTCCAGCCGTCGTTTTCCTAGAAAACACCAGGGGCAGATGACGTCGGAGACAACTTCAATTTTCATGGCTGATACCAAAGCGTTGTGGCTTCAAATCCGGGCAGAGGCTGTTTGTCAGGCGGGTTCGACCCAATCTGGCTCCACCGCGCCACCCATTGGTCGGGCGCATAGAAAGGGACAATGTAAAAACCAGCCACCAGCAAGCGATCTTCGGCCCGAACTGCCGCTTCAAATTCTTGCTGAGACTTGGCGTGGAGCATCACGTCTATGGCATGGTCCACTGCGGGGTCCGCAACACCGGGATAGTTACGCGTGCCGGGTGTGGTTTTGCCTGTCGAGCCGAAATACAGGGTCTGCTCATTGCCCGGAGAGAGCGAATTGTACCAAACCACGGGGATCATATCGTAATCATAGCTCGTTTGCTGTTGCTTGAACTGCGTATCATCAATCTTCTTGACCTCAGCCTTGATGCCAATCACCTGTAAACTGCGCTGAAAATGCAGGGCAATTTTTTCTTGGTCAGGGTTTTGAATGGTGATGGTGAAAGCAAATGGCTCCGCCTTGTCATTAAACAACCCAGCGTCGCCAATCTTCCACCCCGCCAAAGCGAGAAGATCAACGGCCTTCTTCAAGATCTTCCGGTCCCGGCCCGAACCATCAGACACAGGCAACCTATAAGTTCCATCCAACATATCCGCGCGCAAGCCACTTTTGGTGTCCCCCAGAACTGCAAGCTCGGCCGAGTCGGCAGCTTTGTCTCGCGAAGACAAAATTGAACCTGAATAGTAACCATAAATCCGCTTGTTCAAATTGTTGAACAGATTGGCATTGGCCCATTCAAAATCAAAAACATCTACCAAAGCCTCCCGCACGCGTGGGTCAGCAAAAATGGCTTTGCGCGTATTGAAAGCAAAACCTGTCGTGGCAGCAGGCATCTTGTTCACATAGGTTTCAAGCTTCACTTTGCCGTCAACAACTGCCGGAAATTTAAAACCCGTGGACCAGCGCACCGGATCGCTCTCAATGCGAATATCAGCGTCACCTTTCTTGAAGGCTTCAAAAGCCGCATTGGCATCTTTGTAATAGTCAAAGCGCAAGGTTTCAAAATTCCACACACCTTTGTTGAAAGCTAAATCCTTGCCCCAATAATTTGGGTTCTTCTTCAAGGTGACGCTCTCGCCCGCTTTAATTTCACCAAACATATAGGGGCCAGAACCAATCAACGGATCAAGTGAAGAGGCTTCAAAATCTTTTCCCGCCCATTGCGCCTTGGGCAAGATCGGCATCAGCGCAATGATCAACGGCAACTCGCGGTCGCCCTTGTCCTGATGAAAAATGATGGTGTGATCATCAGGCGTTTCGATTTGCGTAATCTTGGAATAGTTGCCTTTGTAGCTGGGCCGCCCGTGGTCACGCAGTGTCTCCAAAGAAAACTGCACGTCCGTGGCCGTCACCGATGTGCCATCCGAAAACTTCGCCTCTGGCCTGATCTTGAAAGTAAAAACCTGTCGGTCATCGGAAACATCAATGCTCTGTGCCAGCAAGCCATAAAGCGAAAAAGCTTCGCCCCAATTGCGACCCATCAGGCTTTCAAAAACATAGGTACGTGCACCTGTCGCCACATTGCCTTTGACGATAAACGGGTTGAGGCTGTCAAACGTGCCGGTCAAGGCCTGCCGCAAAATTCCGCCCTGCTGTGCATTGGGATTGGCATAGGGCAGAGACTTATAATCCTCCGCCAATGCGGGCTCGCCATGCATGGCAATGCCGCCCTTGGGCGCGGCAAATGATCCGTGCGAAAGCACGCCAAAAACCAAAGCCGTAAATGCGAGATTGCGAATCTTTTTCATCACCTCATGTTAGGCGCGAAGCCGCCCGCCAGAAAGGGGCCTCAGCGCACAAGAATATTGGAGAATTGCCAAGGATCTTTCTTATCAGGCGGGCCGCCGAAAAGCCCGTCCCATCCCTTAAGAGGGTTCCAATCGGTATAAACCCCGCCCACATTGCCCAAATAGGGCAGTTGAATTTCCAAGCAACGCTCAAAATCCATCTCATCAGTTTCGACAATGCCTTGGTTGGGATTCTCAATTGCCCAGACCAAACCCGCAAGCACCGCCGAAGTCACTTGCAGCCCCGTGGCCGATTGATAGGGCGCCAAGCTCCGCGCCTCTTCGATGGAAAGCTGCGAGCCATACCAATATGCGTTCTTCTTGTGCCCATAGAGCAAAACGCCCAATCGGTCTTGGCCAGAGAGAATTTCATCGGGCGTTAAAATATGTTGGTGCTTGGGGTGCTGCCCACCATTGCCAAACATTTCATGCAGCGACAAAACCGCATCATTGCACGGATGATAGGCATAATGGCACGTGGGCCGATAGCTGATCTCTTTGCCTGTCCCGACAGTGTAATAATCAGAAATCGAAATGGCTTCGTTATGCGTGACCAAAAACCCAAACTGCGGCCCCACATCTGGCACCCACGTGCGCACTTTGGTTTCAGCCCCGGCGCGCTCCATATAGATTGCGGCCTTGCTTCCTGTTTTAAAACGACGCCCATCAGGCGGAAGTTTCTTTTCATGCGTGCCCCATCCCAATTCGGCGGGCTGCTTACCTTCTGAAATAAATCCCTCGACGGACCATGTATTGACGAACGTGCCGACTGATTTTGGGCTTTTGGCGCGTTGGGTATCGCGCTCTGCAATGTGAATGCCTTTAACACCAAGCCTCTTCATCAGCTTGGCCCATTCCAGCCGCGTTGTGGGCTGTGCCGTTTCAACCTCCAAATCAACCGCAAGAATAAGCAGTGCGCGTTTCACAAACCACGAGACCATGCCTGGATTTGCCCCACAGCAGGAAACCGCTGTCGGGCCTTTGCCCATCTTGGTCTTGAGCGCTAGCAAACGCTCACGCAAAGCATAATTGGTCCGCTCAGCATTTGAAACCTTGCCATTGAAATAATATCCCGGCCAAGGTTCAATCACTGTATCAATATATAGCGCATTTGAAGACCGCGCCATCCGCATCATATCAAGTGAGTCCACATCCACCGACAGGTTCACAATCATGGGCTGTTCGGAGGACTGCAATAAGGGCTGCAAGACTGAACGGTAATTCTCGCCCGTCAAAGCGATCTGCTCGAAATTGACATTCTGCTTGTCGGCAAGATGCTTCCATTCCGCCGATGGATCAACCACGGTAATCTGCTTTGGGTCACAAGCAATATGCCGCAGGATGAGGGGAAGGGTGCCATGGCCGATAGAGCCAAAACCAATGATCACGATCGGCCCTTTCCAGGACGCATGTATGGGCCAATTTGTCATGAACACCTCCAGCGACACGGCGCTGCCAAAAGAGTGCATCGCGCCATGGTTCCCTATCAGAACGCCGCAGCGCTTCAAGATTTTTTTGGCCATGGTGAACGCACGATGCCTCGTGGCTTGTCACTTCGAGAGCTTCCAATCCGACACATTTCCACTAGGAGCCATAAATTGCACCACATCACCGTTCTTCATCACATCGTAACAAACCCAGTTTTCCGAAGGTGGCCAGACAGAACAGTATTTATTCCCCACAACTTTCCAGAGGCCTTGCGTTTGGTTTGAACCTCGACTGAAAAAGGTGGCACCAGCTTTCTGAAAGAGCTGCTGTGAAACATCATGTGGGTCAGTCGATAGAACAACCCTGTCGCTCAAAACCTCCATAATCTGCTGGCCAGACAGTTTAACGGTTTCCGCAGCGGCTGATGTCGCAGCAATGAAAACCGAGAGAAAAGCAAGATGGAAGCGCATGATTGCGAAATCTCCTCGATATGGAAGCTTGCGACGATCTTGGAGCAACCTTTCATCATCTACAAGCCTGCGTTAAGCCAAAGTTTAACACCCTATTGATTCGGAATATCCATGGCCAAGAAACCTTCTCCCACTGATCTTTTTGGCGCTCTGCCAGAGCAAGCCAAACCTGCGCCTAAGCCCACGGCCAAGCAAAGGGGCGAAGATAGTTATACGGCTGCCGACATCGAAGTTCTGGAAGGCTTGGAACCCGTCCGCCGCCGCCCCGGCATGTATATCGGCGGCACCGACGAAAATGCTTTGCATCATCTATTCGCGGAGGTGATCGACAATGCCATGGACGAAGCTGTGGCGGGCCATGCCAGCCGCATTGAAGTGGACTACACGGCAGATGGCTATCTCTCCATCACCGACAATGGCCGCGGCATTCCGCCAGAGCCGCATCCCAAGTTCAAAGACAAATCCACCATCGAAGTAGTGATGACGGTGCTGCACGCCGGTGGCAAATTTGATTCAGGGGCTTATGAAACATCAGGCGGGCTTCACGGTGTCGGTGTATCGGTGGTGAACGCGCTCTCCGAACATCTGATTGTGGAAGTGGCGCGCGGCGGCCAGCTGTATCGCCAGGAATTCCAGCGCGGCAAACCTTTGGGCAAGATTCAGAACCTGGGCAAAGTGTCTGGCCGCCGGGGCACCATGGTAAAATTCATTCCTGATGCGCAAATCTTCGGCAAGGGCAACACCAGCTTTGTCGCGGCGCGGCTTTACAAAATGGCCCGCTCAAAATCCTATCTTTTCGGTGGCGTGGAAATCCGCTGGCATTGTGACATCGCACAAATCAAAGATAAAGCCACGCCACAAGAAGCCGTGTTCCATTTTCCCGGCGGCTTGAAAGATTTTCTTGAAGAACGATTAGACGGCACCACCCGTGTGGTCGATGACATCTTTTCGGGTCGTGTTGAAAAAACCGGTGGCCACGGCACCGTGGAATGGGCCATCGCCTGGTTTGGCGGCGAAGATGGTTTCATTTCTTCCTATTGCAACACCATTCCAACCCCTAACGGCGGCACCCATGAAACGGGCTTTCGCTATGCTTTGCTGCGCAGCCTGAAAGAATATGCCGACCGCGCCGGGAATAAACGTGGCAGCGTCATCACAGCAGATGATGTGATGGTGCAGGCCGGTGCCATGCTTTCGGTGTTCATTCGAGAGCCGGAGTTTCAAGGCCAGACCAAAGACAAGCTCGCGACATTGGAAGCCACCCGCATTGTTGAGACGGCCTTGCGTGATCACTTCGACCATTGGCTCGTGGGCCATCCGGCGCAGGCCGACAAACTTCTCAATTGGATAGTTGAACGCGCCGAAGACCGGATGCGCCAACGTCAGGAAAAAGAGGTAGGGCGCAAAACCGCTGTGCGCAAATTGCGGCTGCCCGGCAAGCTTGCGGATTGCTCAGCCACTTTGGCCGAAGGGTCCGAGCTCTTTATTGTGGAAGGCGATAGTGCCGGTGGCTCGGCCAAACAGGCCCGCAACCGTGAGACCCAAGCCGTTCTGCCCTTGCGCGGCAAAATCCTCAATGTCGCGAGCGCCGGAAAAGAAAAGCTCTCCGCCAACCAGCAGATCGGCGATCTCGTGCAGGCCATTGGCTGCGGCATGGGCACCTCCTACCGCGAGGAGGACCTGCGCTATGACAAGATCATCATCATGACAGACGCAGATGTAGACGGTGCGCATATCGCTGCTTTATTGATGACATTCTTCTATCGCCAAATGCCCAAGATCATCGAGCAGGGGCATCTCTACCTCGCCGTACCGCCGCTCTACCGGCTGACGCAAGGCAACAAAACAGTCTACGCGCGCGGCGAGATCGAACGCGATGCGCTGCTGGAAAACTTTGGCGGGCGCGGCAAAGTGGATGTAGGGCGCTTTAAAGGCCTGGGTGAAATGAACCCATCGCAACTCAAAGAAACCACGATGGACCCAGCCAAGCGCACCTTGCTGCGCGTGACGACAGAAGATGCTGCACAAACATCAACCGCCCGCGTGGTCGAACAATTGATGGGTAACAAGCCCGAGGAACGCTTCAACTTCATCACCGCCCGCGCCGCTTTTGTGAGCGAGGCAGGCCTGGACATCTAGTGTGTCAAACGCCCACATATCACATTCAATCAAGCAATTGAACCGGAGGGCGGGCGCAACTATATAGCTCCTATGGCAAAGCTCCCTGCAAAACGCGGTGATGATTCGGACACCCAGGTCATCACCAGGCCAAAAGCCCGCACCCAAAAACCAGCGCTTTACAAAGTGCTGCTGCTCAATGACGATTACACCCCAATGGAATTCGTCGTCCATGTGTTGGAGAGCATCTTCAACAAGTCCAGCGAAGACGCCTATACGATTATGTTGCATGTCCACCAAAAGGGTGTTGGCGTGTGCGGGATCTATACATTTGAAGTGGCCGAGACCAAAGTTGTTCAGGTGATGGACTTTGCCAAGGAGAGCAATCACCCCCTGCAATGCACCATGGAACCCGCCTGAATTAATTAATGTTGGGGGACTCCTCAAAGCCTGCTTTCTCCCTATATAGTAGGCCAGTGAGAGGTGACCCATCGTGCCAACATTTTCCCGCAGTTTAGAAAAAGCCCTTCATCGTGCGCTGTCTTACGCCGCCGCACGTCGCCAGGAATTGGCCACGCTCGAACACTTGCTTTTGTCACTGACAGAAGATCAAGATGCGATCGCTGTGATGAAAGCTTGCAGCGTCGACATTGAAGAACTCAAGGAAAACCTTGAAGATTATATCGACAATGAACTCGCCAATCTGATCACCGACAATGTCGCCGAAGCCAAGCCGACGGCCTCATTCCAGCGCGTCATTCAACGCGCCGTCATCCACGTGCAATCTTCCGGTCGTGAGGAAGTGACTGGCGCCAATGTGCTGGTCGCCATATTCGCAGAGCGTGAAAGCCACGCCGCCTATTTCCTGCAAGAACAGGATATGACGCGTTATGACGCGGTGAATTATATTTCCCATGGCATTGCCAAAAAGCCCGGCTTGTCAGAAAGCCGCAGCGTGCGCGGCGCAGAAGAAGAACATGAGACGATGGGCGAAGAAGGTCCCGGCCAATCCAAGGGAGGCAAGCAGAAGGAATCCGCCCTCGATGCCTATTGCACCAACCTCAATAAAAAGGCGGGCGAAGGCAAAATTGATCCGTTGATCGGCCGGATGACGGAAGTCAACCGCACCATCCAGATCCTGTGCCGCCGCACCAAGAACAATCCACTGTTTGTGGGTGAACCCGGTGTTGGCAAAACCGCTATTGCCGAAGGCTTGGCGCGCAAGATCATCAAAGGCGAAGTGCCACCTGTGCTGAAAGACTGCACGATATATCTTCTCGATATGGGCACACTTCTGGCAGGCACGCGTTATCGTGGCGATTTTGAAGAGCGGCTGAAGGCCGTGATGAAAGAAATCGAGACCAAGCCCGGCTCCATATTGTTCATCGATGAAATCCATACGATCATCGGGGCAGGGGCAACCTCCGGGGGTTCGATGGATGCCTCCAACCTGCTGAAACCAGCTTTGGCCGCAGGCACACTGCGGTGCATCGGTTCCACCACTTATAAAGAATATCGCCAGCATTTTGAGAAGGACCGCGCCCTTGCGCGCCGCTTCCAGAAGATTGATGTGAACGAGCCTTCGATCCCTGATGCCATCGCCATCCTCAAAGGCCTGAAGCCGTATTACGAAGAATTCCACAAAGTGAAATTCACCGACGCAGCGGTGGAAAGCGCTGTGCAATTGTCTTCGCGCTATATGGCGGACCGTAAACTGCCCGACAAAGCCATCGACGTGATCGATGAAACCGGCGCTTCCATGATGTTGCTGGCCGAGGCAGACCGTAAGGCTGTGATTGATGTCGCTGACATCGAGGTGACCATCGCCACGATGGCGCGCATCCCTCCCAAAACCGTTTCACGCGATGATGCCACTGTGCTCAAAAACATCGACACAGAATTAAAGCGCATGGTTTTCGGCCAAGACAAGGCCATTGAACAGCTCAGCGCGGCCATAAAACTTGCCCGTGCGGGCCTGCGCGAACCGGAAAAGCCCATTGGTTCTTACTTATTCTCGGGCCCCACGGGCGTGGGCAAAACCGAAGTGGCCAAGCGCTTGGCCGAAGTGCTCGGTGTTAAAATTTTACGCTTTGACATGTCTGAATATATGGAGCGCCACTCGGTCTCGCGGCTGATCGGCGCACCTCCGGGTTATGTCGGCTTTGATCAAGGCGGGCTGCTCACTGACGGCGTCGACCAAGCGCCTTATTGCGTTTTGCTGCTCGATGAAATCGAAAAGGCCCATCCAGACTTGTTCAACATCCTGTTGCAGGTGATGGACCATGGCAAACTCACCGACAACAACGGCAAGCAAGTGGATTTCCGCAATGTCGTATTGATCATGACCACAAATGCTGGTGCAGCCGATATGGCCCGCTCGGCCATGGGCTTTGGCCGCACGGTGCGCGAAGGCGATGATCATGAAGCGATCAACCGCATGTTCACGCCAGAATTCCGCAACCGCCTGGATGCTATAGTTTCCTTTGGCCATTTGCCCAAGGAAGTGGTCCGCAAGGTGGTCGAGAAATTCGTATTGCAATTGGAAGCGCAACTGGCCGAGCGCCAAGTCAATATCGAGCTTTCAACCGAAGCGGCCGACTACCTCGCCGAAAAAGGTTACGACCAGCAGATGGGCGCAAGGCCTCTGGCCCGCGTCATTCAGGAAGAAATTAAAAAGCCATTGGCGGAAGAACTTCTTTTCGGCAAACTCACCAATGGTGGCACGGCGCGCATCCTGCTCAAAGATGGCAAGCTCGTCTTCTCATATTTGAGCCGCGATGACGAAAAGCAATTGCCCAAACCGCCAGAGCGCAAGGCTCTGCCGCGGGCCAAGGCCGCTGTCAAAAAGCCGCCGACGAAGGCGGCCAAGGTCAAGTAAATTCAAGTGCAGGTGGGCAGAATGTCGCGTTCAAACGTCATTCTGCCCACCGCCTTGGCCATGCTGGCTTTTGCGGGTAATTCACTGCTCTGCCGCTTGGCGCTCAAAACCACCACGATTGATCCTGCCACTTTCACCACGATGCGCATGGTTTCAGCCGCCATCACGCTGGCCATCATTTTACGTTTGCGGGAGCAGGCTTCGCTGACCAGCGGCAGCTGGACCAGCGCTCTCGCCCTCTTTGCCTATGCCGCTGGCTTCTCACTCGCCTATGTGAATTTAACGGCAGGCACGGGCGCATTGTTGCTCTTCGGCGCGGTACAACTCTCGATGATCAGCATCAACCTCTGGCGCGGCGAAAGAATGTCGCCACTGCAAATTTTCGGCCTCGTCCTCGCCTTGATAGGCCTCATCGTTCTCGTGCTTCCGGGCCTGGCCGCACCACCGCTCACCAGTTCCGCGTTGATGATCGGCGCAGGCGTGGCCTGGGGGGTCTATTCCTTGCGCGGACGCGGGGCAGGTGACCCTACACGCGTTACCGCCGGAAACTTCATCCGCACCGTTCCAATGACTTTGCTCTTCAGTCTCGTTGCCTATTCCACATTCAAGCCCGATGCGATGGGATTTTTCTATGCACTGCTCTCAGGCGCTGTCACATCTGGCATCGGCTATGCCATCTGGTACAAGGCCTTGCCGGGGTTGAAAGCCATGGAAGCTTCGGTCGTGCAATTGAGCGTGCCGATCATTGCGGCATTTGGGGGGATTTTGTTGCTGGGGGAGAGCTTGTCACTGCGACTCTTCTTGGCGGCGGTCGCCGTCGTCGGGGGCATAATGTTGGTGACTGTAGAAAAGTCACGCGCAGCGAAACATCGAAACTAACATGTCTACAGTCTGCCAGATTCATCTTGCGTCATTGATCAGCGAGTAGCCCTTGGCTTCAGCGCCGAATTGTAAGAATACACTTGATCGAGGATGCTTTCGGCTTCAACGGGCTCAATACCTTTGGCAAGCGTAACAGTGCCACGGCCATAGTCAAAACTGATCGAACCTTTGTCCAGCGGGGCAGCTTGATAGCGCCCCGTTCGGAATTGGGATGCAGTCGGAACCGAGCGCAGATTTTTCACTTCACTCAGCGCATAGCACTTCGAAACGCCGAGACCCAAAATGCTCCATCGATATCGCAACGAGGTATAGTCAATCCAAATACGCTCTACGCCGAAAGCCATCCACAATAGTGAATAGATTGCAAAACATTCACCCAAGAACCAACCGCAAAGCCAAAACCCCAAGAAAGCCTGTCCTCCAGCGTCGAAGCCTCTTTGAGCAGCATGATTGGATGGACCGTAGATGAAAGTGTTCAATGCCGTTAGTCCGCCGACGGACCAGCCTCCCAACCAAGCAAACAAAAATAATCCAAGAAAGATGCTTTGCGGTGCAGGAACAGTAATGGTCAATTGGCCGTCGCGCTGGCTTACGTTTGCCCTACCCGCCAAAGGCGCTTCAAAATCAGTCATATCGGCAACATGGATCAGATGTGTTTCTTTATTATTACTGCCATCTGCGCCAACGCCCCGTGATCCGCCATCTTACCTGTATGCGGCTTGAGTGGTTCACCTTCTTTCATCGGCAGAATATGGAAGTGCAGATGGAACACTGTCTGCCCGCCCGCACCTTCGTTATACTGCCGCACTTGAAAGCCATCGGCCCCTGTCGCAGCCACAGCAGCTTGGGCCACTTTTTGCACGACGGGCATTACGCGTGCCAACACGGCGGGGTCTGCATCCAGCAAACCGCTTGAGGCAGCCTTGGGGATCACCAGGCAATGCCCATCACATTGCGGCATCACATCCATGAAAGCCAGCGTGTAGTCATCCTCATAGACCTTATGGGCGGGGATTTCGCCGCGTAGGATTTTGGCAAAGATATTGTTGGGATCATAAGCCATGGCGAACCTCATTCCCGCTCAACATGCCGAAATGGCGCGTGTTCGGCAAGTTCCTGCTGTCCTTCGGCGATGGCGGCGCGCTCATGCGCCAGATAATCCGCCACAGCGCGCGAAAGCCCCGGATGGGCCAAATGGTGAAAGCTCTTGGTTGTCACCGGAACATAACCCCGCGCCAATTTATGCTCACCCTGAGCGCCGGCCTCAACCACGCGCAGCCCCCGCGCAATAGCAAAATCAATCGCCTGATAATAACACGTTTCAAAATGCAAAAACGGGTGCTGCTCAATGCAACCCCAGTTGCGGCCATAGAGCGTATCGCCGCCAATCAGGTTCAAGGCGCCAGCGATGATTTTGTCGCCGCGCTTGGCCAGAACCAGCAACACATGTTGGCGCAAATTGTCGTGCAGCATCGCAAAGAAACTGCGCGTCAAATAAGGCTGGCCCCATTTGCGCGAACCCGTATCGATATAAAATTCCCAGAAGTGATCCCAATGATGGGTTTTAATATCATCGCCCGTCAGCGCCATGAACGTCAGCCCCGCATCACGCACCGCCTGGCGTTCCTTGCGTAAATTTTTTCGCTTGGATGAAGAGAGCGCCGCCAGAAAATCTTCAAAACTCGAATAGCACTGATTGAACCAATGAAACTGTATGTCATTGCGCTCCAACCACGTTGGTTCCAGCAGCGCTGCCCCATCCGTCTGCAACGCAAATGTGACGTGTACGGATGAAGTTTTCTGCGCTTTGCAAAGAGCCCCCAATGCGTCCGCCAATGCGGCACGGCGCTCAGGCGTGGCGGCCAGCAATTTGGGCGCTGTCACCGGCGAGAAGGGCACCGAGACTTGCAGCTTCGGATAATAATGCCCGCCCGCCCGCGCAAAAGCATCGGCCCAACCATGATCAAAAACATATTCGCCTTGCGAATGCGATTTGAGATAACAGGGTGCCGCCGCAACCACCTTGCCTGCATCCTCCAAAACCACATGCCGTGCCGCCCATCCGGTTTTTGTCGTGGCCGAACCAGACTTCTCCAGCGCCCATAAAAACGCATGAGAGACAAAGGGATTGAACTGAATATCAGGCGGATTGGCCAACGCATCCCAATCCGCAGCAGAAATCTCCGCCAGTGATGAAAGAATGCGTGGCGTGAACGTCATGCCGGAACAAAATTCTCAAATGTAATCTGATCCGACCACTTTCGTGCTTGCTGCGCGTCAGCTTCGTTCTCGATTGTCCAGGTGATGATCGGGAAACCTGCCGCTTGAAATTCCGTGATCGGCTGAAATGGCAGCTGATGAAAATCAAACGAAATAAAATGCGGCCGGCTTTCAGGCAGATGCAACATCTCGCGCATCGCATAGCGCTTGGCCACGGGCAGGGGATTATAATAGGGATCAATCACCCTGTCCGCCGTAATTCCCCGCGTGGTGTCAGGCGCAATCGCCGCCACGCGTGAAATGAGATCAGGATCAAACGACATCAAGGCATAAGGCCCGTGATAGTTTGCCAAAATATCAACAGCGCGATCCGTCAACGTAAAATCATCATCCCAAAGCGATTTGATTTCAATCACCAGCGTCGTCTGCCCAGCAACTTGTTCCAACAATTCAGCCAGAGTTTGCACGCGGTCCTTACCTTGTTTGAACACCATGGCTTTCAGCTCACGAGTAGTGAAATACTTCACCTTGCCTTTGCCATCCAGAACGCGATCCACCTCATCATCATGAAATACCACGGCCTCGCCATCGGCGGTGAGCTGAATGTCCGTCTCTATGGAAAAGCCATGGGCAATGGCCGTCGCAAAAGAACTCTCGCAATTCTCGACCAAACCGCTCTTCTCATGGTGCAGACCCCGGTGCGCGATGGGCCGATGCACCAACCAATCCAACGCGCGCAGCTGTGGTGTAAAACGCATCAGCGAATCTCCACCACAGCTTCAACCTCAACTGAAACATCCAGAGGCAACGATGAACATCCGACAGATGAGCGCGCATGTTTGCCCGCTTCGCCAAAAACCGCCACCATCAAATCCGATGCACCATTCACCACCTTGGGAATATCAGTGAAATGCGCTGCACAGTTGACAAAACCGACAAGTTTTACAACACGCACCACCCGGTCAAGCTCGCCACCACAGGCGTCATTGATCTGCGCTAAAAGATTAATTGCACAAAGCCGCGCCGCAGCGGCACCTTGATCGACACTCACCCCATCACCCAATTGGCCCAGCTGTTGCGGTTTGCCGCCCAACACAGGAATTTGCCCTGCGACAAAAACCAAGTTTCCGGTTTTCACCCACGCAACATAATTGGCCACGGGTTTCATAGGCTCCGGCAAATCAATGCCAAGGGACTTTAACTTCTCGTCAATCACACCCATGTGAGGCCTTTCATCACCGCTGGTATCGGCTCAAATATATGCTAGCCTTGATTCAGGAACCAACACCATGCGCTTTTCGGCCTCACTCTCCATTATTTCTTTGGCACTCATCTTAGGAATGGCGGAGGCCCACGCCGTAGAGCTTGCCTCATTCCGTGTCTTTTATACTTTCCTGCCATCCCGGATTGACCAGGCTTCAACCACGGTGCCCATTGACGGTGCCTTGGCCTATGAGGCGCGTGGATCTCGGTGCCTTGGCTACACTGTCGATTCCCGCATGGGCAATCGTTATGCCGATGAACATCAGGGTCAAAGGTTTATGGACCTTGAAGCTACAACTTTCGAATCAGCCGATGGTGCAGATTTTGAAGTCAATCAAACACAATATGTGAACAAACAGGCCGATGAACCCGAACGGATCAGTGTGAAACGGCCTGATGGCGCGAGCGCCGCCAACGGTGAAATCAAAGGCGCAAAACCTGCCACTTTTAATCTGAAGCCCGAAATACTTTTTCCCACAGGTCATGAAATCAAACTGCTGGCCGCCGCCGAAAAAGGCATCACCCGCGATGAGTCTTATGTCTACGATGGTTCGGACGGTACAAAATTCTACCGCGCTTTTACTTTTATCGGCAAGAAGCGCGTCGGCGGCAGCTTCACACCGGACGCGCAGAACCCGCAAACCAAAGTGCTCCAAAACCTTGCGTCTTGGCCGTTCTCCATCGGCTATTATCCCGGTGAAGATCCCAAGGCCGACACGCCTGTTTTTCAAGCCAGTTTCAATATGTATGAAAACGGCATCACCACTGAAATGCTGTTTGACTATGGCACCTATGCGATGAAGGGCACTTTGCAGAAACTGGATCTACTGGCCACCGAGCCTTGCGATTCGACTGCGGCACCCATGCCACCAAAGCCAGAAGTGGCAGTGCCCCAATAATGCCAGGCATTGTTATTGCCGCACTCATCGTGGTGGCTGCGCTATGGTTTTTCCGGCAACTGGGCCGCAAGCCGCCACAAGAGGCGCGTGGCTTTTCCACAAAAATTTTCGGTGCAGCACTCATGCTGGTCAGCGCATTCTTGGCTTTGCGGGGCGCAATGGTATTTGCCATGCCACTCTTTCTCGCAGGCGCTGGCCTCTTTGGTTTGGGAAAATATCTGCCGCAAGCAGCCAACATCATGGGGCAGAGACCATCTCCAACGCCGCCCGAACCTTCGACAAAAATGAACGCAAAAGAAGCCCTGTCGGTTCTGGGCCTGACGCAAGCTGCTTCCCGCGATGAAATTATTGCCGCCCACAAGCGCTTGCAACGTACCAATCACCCAGACGTGGGCGGCAGCGACTATCTCGCCGGAAAAATCAACCAGGCGCGGGACGTTCTGTTAAAGCGCTAGCCTTGCGGCGCAATCGCCATGCAACGCGAACCCAGCCGCGTCAATCGTGCACAAGCCTTCTTGGCGCTCGCTGCATCAAAGCCCGCAAAGCGAGCGTGATAGATCATCTTACCTTTAAGATCCGCCGCAACGGTAAAGCCCTGCTTGTCTTGTAAAAGGCCACTGGCCCTGCCGCGCAAAGAGGCAATCTTGGCATCGGCCAAATCCTTATGTGGGTATGCCCCAATCTGAATATTCCAACTGTTGGCCATCACATTTGCCAAGCTGTTGGGCGCGTCATTTGCTGAAACGACGGCGAAGGGAAGCTTTGCAGGCAACTTATTCTCACTGTCGAGATTGGCCTCCAAAACTTTCGGGCGTGCGGGTGAATTCGTAGCCGTCGCCAGCTTGTCAGCCTGGTCTTCCTCGTTGCCACTCGTATCGATTGCGCCATTGGCAGCATCTAAAGCCGCAACGGCAAGTTCCTGATTGGCCATCGTGTCGGCCTGATCAGTTTCAGGTTTTGTTTTAGGTGCCAAGGGATTGATCACACCCTTCGAAGAACCAGCAACCGATGCAATCGTCTCGCCTTCCTTGGCCTTGGCAAAATTCTTTTCCAACATGGCACGCATAAATCGCTCACGCGAGGGCGCAGAGCGCGCACCCAGAACAACGCCAACCAAACGCTTGTTACCATGTTTGGTCGAGGTCACCAGATTATAACCTGAATCGGCAATGTAACCCGTCTTGATCCCGTCAGTGCCAGCATAGTGCTCGACCAACCGATTATGGGTTCGGATGATGTGACCGTGAAAGTTAAATACCGTAGTACGGAAATAGGGATAGTATTGTGGAAAGTCGCGCATCAGGTGCAGGCCAAGTGTCGCCATATCGCGCGCCGTCGTATATTGGCTCGGGTTGGGTAGACCAGATGCATTCATAAAGGTCGAATGGTTCATCCCAATGCTATGGGCCACGCGGGTCATCCGCGCTGCAAAATTGCTCTCGCTGCCGCCAAGATTTTCGCCGATTGCGGCGGCAACATCATTGGCAGACTTGGTGACCAAAGCTTTGATCGCCTCATCAACAGTGAGCGATGATCCCGCCCGCAGATGCAATTTTGAAGGGGCCATCGCAGCAGCGCGCGCCGACACATGCAATTTGCTGGAGCGAGTGATACGACCTGCCTTCATGTCTTGAAACAAAACATAAAGCGTCATCATCTTGGTCAAGGATGCCGGATGGCGCAAACCATCCTCATTGTCTTGAAACAGAACCTGTCCCGTGCGGGCATCAACCGTAATGGCTGAAAATTGCGGGGAAGCCATTGACGCGCTGCTGGCCAAGAGTGAGACCACCAGACCAGCGCTGGTCAACTTCAAAAACGACAGAACAGATTTCAAATCAAATCCCCACAAAGTGCCCCGCCACGAAGGCTGTATTCAAACCATAGTGAACAAGGCCTTACCACCGGGTAAATCCCCAATGACCCGATTCATCATCTCATGCGCCTTTTAGACCGAACAATGAAATTGGTGCAATGCAATATTTCTTCTTGACTTAATGTTGCAGTGCACATATATCGACATCAACAACGAATTCCAAACCAACCCGTTGCCCAGAAGGAATACGATCATGATGAAGACATTTGAAGATATGCAAGCCATGAACAAAGACGGCATTGAAGCTTTCACCGCTTCGAACGCTGCCTTGACCAAGGGTTACCAAGCTGTTGCCCAGGAAGTTGCTGATTTCTCAAAGAAATCTATGGAAAAAAGTGCAACTGTTTGGCAGAGCGCTGTTGCCGCCAAGTCCTTTGACAAGGCTGTTGAAGTTCAACAGACTTTTGCCAAGGAAGTTTTTGACGCAAGCGTTGCCGAATTCACCAAGCTCGGCGAACTCTATGCCGCTGCTGCCAAGAGCGCATTCAAGCCATACGAAGCCAGCTTTGCTGCTTTCGGCGTGAAGGCTCCTGTCACCAAGTAATTCACGTTGTGAGTTTGTAAGTTTTCGAAACCCGCCGGAGCAATCCGGCGGGTTTTGCTATTTGAGTTCAATCACCACAGGCACATGATCCGATGGCTTCTCATGGCCCCGCGCATCGCGGTGGATTTCTGCCGCCACCAGCATATCGGCAGCCTGCGGCGAGAGGAGATGGTGATCGATTCGGATGCCATTGTTTTTGGGCCAGGCCCCAGCCTGATAATCCCAGAAGCTATAGGCAGCTTCGGCAGGGTGCAAAGCGCGCCAAGCATCCGTCAGCCCAAGGCTCACCAATTCCTGAAACGCCGCGCGTGATGGCGGCAGCCATAGCGCATCATTCACCCAAGCCTCTGGCCGCTTCATATCCAGAACGGCGGGAATCACATTGTAATCGCCCGTCAGAACGAAAGCCTCTTCATTTTGCAGCATGTCCATGGCCAGTGCATGAAGTCGCTTCATCCATGCGAGTTTGTAGTCATATTTCGGCCCCGGTGCTGGGTTGCCATTGGGCAGATAAAGCCCACCCACAGTGACGGGACGGCTGGCCCCGAAAACCGTGGCCATCACGAATCGGGCCTGTTCATCCGACGCATCACCCGGAAGGCCCCGAACCACATTTTCAATTTTACCCCGCGCCAAAAGGGCCACACCATTGTAAGTCTTCTGGCCGTGAACCGCGCAGGAATAGCCAAGCTCTTCAAAAGCCGCCGCTGGAAAATTATGGTCTTCGCATTTGATTTCCTGCAAACACAGAACATCCGGCTTTTCAGCCTTCACCCATTCGGTCACCTGTTCAAAGTGCGCCTTAATGGAGTTGACGTTCCACGTGGCGATGCGCATGGCTTAAAGCGAGAAACTGGTGCCGCAGCCGCAAGACGATTTCGCCTGGGGATTGGCAACACGGAAAGATTGGCCCATCAGATCATCAACAAAATCCACCGTCGCGCCAGACATATGGACCAGCGACATGGAATCAACCAAAAGGACAGCGCCATCACGTTCCACCGCAGTATCATCGGCCTCACGCGACGCATTGAGGGAGAACTCATATTGAAAGCCCGAGCAGCCGCCGCCATTGACCGCAATGCGCAAAGCCGCAGACTGATCGTTTTTGGCAGCCACAGCGCAAATGCGCTGGGCGGCGCGGGGTGTCAGATTGATTTGGGCCTGTTCCATAGGCCAGATGTTGTGCCTTCGGGCTTAAAAGTCAATGGGGCGGCCTGATGCTTGATCGCCACGCCAGTTTCGCCAGCCACGCCGCCCAATCCTTGGGCCGGGCCATTGCCGAAACAAATGAACCCCATCGCTCGTGTTTTGCCAGGGACAGGGACAGAATCATTCATGCTCAGGCTTTCCGCCGCCTGAAGCAGAAAACCCAGGTTTTTGTGGCTCATGAAGGTGATCACTTTCGTACCCGTCTCACCCATTCCATCGAGGTGGCGCAAATCGCGCGCGCTCTGGCGCGCAGTTTACGCCTCGATGAAGACCTGACCGAAGCCTTGGCGCTGGCCCATGATTTGGGTCACACACCTTTTGGCCATGCCGGAGAGCGCGAACTCGACAAATTGATGCAGCCCTATGGCGGCTTTGATCATAATGCCCAGACGCTGCGCATCGTCACCAAGCTCGAACGCAAATACGCTGCCTTCGATGGTTTAAACCTTACCTGGGAAACGCTCGAAGGCCTCGTCAAGCATAATGGGCCATTGATCGACGCCAAGGGCCATGCGATTGGCCACTACAAAGAGCAGGGCCTTCCCGCCGCCATCATCGAATATACCGAAGCCCATGATCTCAGACTATCGACCTATGCCTCAGCCGAAGCCCAAATCGCAGCCCTGTCGGATGACATTGCTTATAATGCTCATGACATCGACGACGGCTTGCGGGCCAAGCTCTTTGACGTGATTGATTTGGGCGATGTGCCGCTGGTGGGTGTGGCTTTGGGCCATGTTCTCAAGACCTATCCGAAACTCGAAACACCGCGCGTCATCCACGAAACCGTGCGCCGCATCATCGCCGCCATGATCCAGGATGTGCTCGAACAAACCGCGCGCAACATCAAAGGTGCAAAGCCCCACAGTGCGGAAGATGTGCGCATGTTGGGCAGAACTTTGGCCAGTTTCAGCGCCCAGATGGCAGAGAACAACCGCGTGCTACAAAGCTTCCTTTCGGCGCATATGTATCGCCATCCCCGCGTCCTCGCAATTATGAACAAAGCCCAGCGCATTGTTCACGATCTTTTCGAAGCTTACATGGATGATGAGGCCTTGTTGCCGCAAGACTGGCGCGATATTCATCCGCCTACGGACAAACAGCATTATGCCAGACAAGTTTGCGATTTTCTCGCCGGAATGACTGATAACTATGCCTTGGAACAACATCGCCGTTTGTTTGACCTCGACCCGCTTTTTCGTTAGGGCAGGGCCAGAAGTGTGAATTGAAAAACCAATGAATATATTTGCCGAATTTCAAAGCGTTATTATCGCCGCAGTTAAGCAACTTGTTGCAGCCGGAAAGCTGCCCGCAGCACTCGATATGAGCAAGATCACGGTGGAACCGCCGCGTGATGCAACACATGGCGATGTGTCAACCAATGTGGCGATGGTTCTTGCCAAACCCGCAGGCACCAATCCGCGCGCACTCGCTGCACTGCTTGAACCAATGCTGGCAGCCCACGCTGACGTCAAATCAGTTTTGGTTGCAGGCCCCGGATTTATCAATCTCACCCTCAAAGACACAATTTGGCCCCGCGCTTTGCAGGCCGTGTTGGCTCAAGAAGACCAATATGGATCTTCAACTCTAGGGCAGGGCATTAAAGCAAACGTTGAATATGTTTCTGCCAATCCGACCGGCCCCTTGCATGTGGGCCATTGCCGGGGTGCCGTCTTCGGTGATGCGCTTGCCGCTGTGCTGGCTTTCTCTGGCTTTGACGTCACCAAGGAATATTACATCAATGATGCCGGCGCACAGGTTGACGTGCTGGCCCAATCGGCAATGCTGCGCTACCGCGAGGCTTGCGGCGAGGACATTGGCGAAATTCCAGCGGGGCTCTATCCAGGCGATTATCTCAAACCCGTTGGCCAAGCGCTGAAACAAGAATTCGGAACCAGCCTTCTCACCAAGAATGATTGGCTGCCTTTGGTGCGCGACAAATCCATTGCGATGATGATGGTGATGATCCGCGAGGATCTTGCCGCACTTTCGATCCAGCAGGAAATTTTCTTCTCAGAAAAATCGCTGCAAACCTCTGGCGCTGTCACAAGCGCGTTGGCCACGCTTGAGAAGGCGGGTCAAATTTACATGGGCAAATTGCCACCGCCTAAGGGTGAAGTGCCAGTCGATTGGGAAGACCGCGAACAAACGTTGTTCCGCGCCACAAATTTTGGCGATGACACAGATCGGCCATTGAAAAAATCCGATGGCTCTTTCACCTATTTTGCGTCCGACGTGGCCTATGCTGAAAATAAAATCGCGCGTGGCTTCAAACAGCTCATCTATGTTTTGGGCGCTGATCACGGCGGCTATGTCAAACGGCTGCAAGCCGTGGGTGCAGCGTTTTCCGGGGGCACCGTGCAAGTCGATGCCAAGCTGTGCCAACTCGTCAAACTCTTCCGCAATGGCGAGCCCGTGAAAATGTCAAAGCGGGCAGGGGAGTTCGTGACGCTGCGTGAAGTGGTGGATGAAGTGGGCCCAGACGTTGTCCGCTTCATGATGCTCTACCGCAAAAACGAAGCGCCGCTGGATTTTGATTTTGCCAAAGTCACTGAGCAATCAAAGGATAATCCAGTGTTCTATGTGCAATATGCCCATGCCCGGATTTGCTCAGTTCTGCGCAACGGACCTAAGACTCTTTCCGGTCAGCCGGAGTTTTCCTTGCTGACCGATGTCGCCGAAACCGCGTTAATCCGGAAAATTGTTGAATTTCCGCGCCTTGTGGAAGCTTCTGCACAGGCTCATGAACCTCATCGAATTGCCTTTTATCTCTATGAATTGGCGAGTGAATTTCATTCTTTATGGAACAGGGGCAAAGAACTGCCGCAATTAAGGTTTATTTTGGAAGGACAAGATACTGTAACCTTAACGCGGCTCGCTTTCTTAAGGGCGATTCGCTATTGTTTGGCCAATGGGCTTCGGCTGTTGGGTGTCACACCCGTCGAAGAAATGTAGGGTACATCGGGATGGACGAAAATTCGGGCAATACGACAGACAAGCGCAACTGGCGCGAGCGTTTGGGCATCGGCAAAAACGCTGCACCTACAGACTTGCCCAAATTGTCGGGCGATTTTAAATCCACAGTAAAATCGCCAGAGGCAGAAGCCACAGCACCAAAACCCGGCACTGCGCGCCCGGCTGCCTATACGCCAGTCAAAGCCGCACCAATGGCACCACGCCCAGCGCCAAAATCCGGCGCGTCTTCGTCAAGCCCGATTGCGGAGCGACCGGCTGGCCCACGTAATACTTCTATGCCAACCGAAAATCTTGCAGCCAAACTGCGCGATCAACGTGAAGCCGCCGAGAAGCTTGCGGTCCAGCGCGTTCAAGCTGCCAAGCAGAAAGCCGAATCGACTTTGGTAACGCCCGCGTCTGCAATCTCCGCCGCCGGAAAACCCAAATTCACTTTTGCTGATGAAGGCGCTGGCGTAACCCCCGTTGTAACTGCCTCGCCAACCCAAATGCCGCGCCCAGCAGCTACCCCACAACCAACCGCAATGCCAGTGGCCCGGCCAGCTCAGGTTCAGGTGCCCCCGCCACAATACGCGCCTCAGGCCCAGCCCGCATTCCAACCGCAGATGCAGCCACCGCGCCCACAGCTGGGTGCCAACCCGGGTTATGCGTTGCCACCGGGCCATCCACAGCAGGGCCAAGGCGGCTTTGCGCCCCAGCCGCCGCAATACCAACCGCAGCAATATCAACCGCCACAACCCCAGCAGCCGTTCCCCAATCAGGGATATAGCCAACAGCCAGCTTATCGACCGATTGATCCGCAGACGGGCTATGCGCCGCCGCCAGGGTTTAATCCTGCGGCTCGCCCCAGTTTCCAACCACAAGCACCCGCAGCCAATCCACGAGGGCCGGTGCCACCGCGCGCTGGGTTCCAACCTGCAACGCAGCCAAATCCACGTTTAGGCAACCCACCACGCGGCCCACAATTAAAAGTCGGTCCCGCATCATCAAACGCGGCTGAAAGCGATGATGTTTTCGAGCCAACACCCGCGCGTGCGCCACGTCGGGCCACGGCAAATGAATATCAACAGGCATACCGCGATGAAATGGCCTTCGACGATGAAACCCCGCGCTCCAGCAAACTGGGTGTCATTCTGGGCCTCGTCTTACTTGGTCTTCTTACAGCCTTTGGTGCCATCTACGCGTATTCACATTACGCCAAAACCCAACATGCCGCCACTTCAGGCACAAATGTACCCGTCGTTGCAGCGCCCCAGACGCCAACCAAAGTCGTTGCCGATCCTGCCGCCGCAGGCCAGCCAGTCGATAGCGGAAAAAAGCTGATCTATGACCGTATAGAGGGCGATCATGAAGTTCTCGGTGGCCAGTTGAAATCGAATGAGGAAGTGCCGCAACAGCCTCAGGGCAGCGGCACCAACATAGCACCATCACCAACAGTGCCTCAGCCTGCCTCTGGCAACGGCGATGGCACGCCTTTGCCTCTGCCCCCACCGCCCGGGGCGGCAACGGGCCAGCAAGGAACGCTGGTGCCTGATGGCAAAACCGATAGTGCAACCATAACCCCAGCCGCCGAACCAAGTTCGGCGGCAAATTCATCTGCACAGGCAGCCAGTGATGGGCCAATCGCAGCGCCACCACTACCGAACACTGTGACGGCAAGTCAAACACCAGCTCCGGCTGTAGCGCTGCCAGTCCCGGTCGCAGCACCACCCCCGCCGGCCCCCTCAGGCAACGCAGCAGATACACCTTTGGCTCCTGTAAATCCGGCAAAACCCGCGGCCGCAAGCCCAAAAGCTGCGGCTGAAATCACAGACACCACACCTGCAAAACCAGCCGCCAAAAAGCCTGATGCGTTGAAGAAACTCGTCTTGGGCCAACGCGGGGCAAAATCATTGGGTGCAAAACCCGTTGTTCTGGTGCCGCCGAGCACGAGTGCCGCCACCGCACCTGTCGTCATCGCCAGCAATCAGTCCACCACCCCAACGCAGCCCATTGACGCTGGCAGCAGTCTCTATGGCGATGCCCCAGTGGTTACTGCTCCAGTGGTCACCGCGCCTGCACCAAGAACGCTATCCTCCATCTTTGCCCCTGCCAAAACCATTGCAGCGGCCCCCGCCACCCCAGCGCTTACCAAACCCATTGCGACTGCCCCTGCCGCTCCAGCAGCGGCAACAGGGGCCTTTGTGGTGCAATTGGCATCCTTTGCCTCAAAGTCTGACGCCAGCGCCGAATATCAACGCCTAGCAGCCAAACATGGTGCGATCATCACCCGCTACGCACCAATTATACAAACTGCCCAAGTGGCCGGATCGACACGCTTCCGCCTGAATTTGGGCCCAATGACATCCAACGATGTGGCATCTAACGTATGCTCATCACTAATTGCCGCAGGAGAAAGGGATTGCTTGGTCCGTCGGCAATGATATAGTTGTTTCATTCGGGGGCTTACTAAAATTGAAAATACGCGCCTTTATTTCAGGCTGCGCGGGAACTGTTGTAACTGACGACGAAGCACGGTTTTTTGCGGAGTTTAATCCTTGGGGTCTAATTCTCTTCAAGCGCAATTGTGAAGCGCCTGAGCAGATACGCTCTCTCATTGCATCCTATCGAAAGGCGGTTGACAGGCCGGACGCTCCGGTTTTCGTCGATCAGGAAGGCGGTCGCGTGCAGCGCATTGGACCGCCAGTGTGGCGCAAATATCCTGAAGCGCGAAAGTTTGGCAACCTCTACCAGATCAATCCAAGCCTTGCTTTGCGGGCCGCACGCAACATCGGCCGCCTAATGGCCTCCGAGCTTTATGATCTTGGCTTTACCTCATCCTGCCTGCCCGTCCTCGATGTGCCTCAATCAGACTCACATGACGTGATCGGCAATCGCGCCTATGATACAAGACAAGAGCGCATTATCATTTTGGCCAATGCTCACATTGCGGGCCTAATGGAAGGTGGCATTCTGCCGGTAATGAAACACGTGCCCGGCCACGGGCGTGCGCTGGTGGATAGTCACCACGATCTGCCTATGGTGACCGCCAGCAGGCACGACCTTGAGCACAGCGACTTTGTGCCATTCACCGCACTTGCCGATCTGCCTATGGCGATGACGGCTCATGTGATTTATCATGCGATCGATGCGCAAAACCCAGCAACACTTTCCCGCAAAATCGTGCGCCACGTTATTCGCAAAGTGATCGGCTTTAACGGACTGCTGATAACGGATGATCTCTCGATGAAAGCTTTGAGTGGAAGCTTCGCTCAAAAATCACAAATGGCCTATGATGCGGGTGTTGACATGCTGCTCCACTGCAATGGTGTGATGGCAGAAATGCGCGAAGTGGGCTTGGCTGCGACCGAACTGTCACCAAAAACTGCGCGCCGCGCCAAAGCGGCATTGAAATTGCGCCGCAAACCCCAGCCCTTCGATGAAAAGCAAGCCGTTGATGATCTTGAAGCCCTGATGACAGGCTAGTGGACCGGGCCTGTTCATTACTGATTCTGGGGATAAATCAGGCTAACCTGTCGAATCATCCGGCTGTTTCTGCGAAACAGCACAGATCAATTGATCAACAACGAGAGATCGAAGGGCAAACTTGGCAGACCAACAACCAACAACAGACTTCTGGGCCGAAGGTGCAAAGCCTGATCGGCTGGCACCGCCAGTGCCGACCGAAGAATTGATTGTCGACGTCGGCGGCTTTGAAGGCCCGCTGGATTTGCTGCTCGAATTGGCTCGTGCCCACAAGATTGATCTGGCGCAAGTTTCAATCTTGGCCCTTGCCAATCAATATCTCGATTTCATTGATCGCGCTAAAATGATGCGCATCGATGTGGCGGCTGACTATCTGGTGATGGCCGCTTGGCTCGCCTATTTAAAATCGCGTTTGCTGATCCCGCTGCCGCCATCAACAGATGAGACGGCACCGCAAGACATGGCCGCGCGTCTGGCCTTCCGCCTGCAACGCCTTGCCGCAATGCGTGGGGCAGGAGAGCAACTGTTAAAGCGTCCACAGCTCGGCCAAGACGTTTTCGGGCGCGGTGCGCCACAACCATTGCAAGTTGACGTGACGCGCGAATATGCCGACAATCTGATCGATCTTCTCAAAGCCTATGCAGAGCGCCGCCAAAGAAAAGTTATACGGCAAACTTATACAGTCAAACGCCAACGCACGTGGAGCATCAAGGAAGCCCGAGAGGCCATTGAGCGCATGGTGGGCGCAATGGATGAATGGGGAACGTTTGATCATTGGCTGGAGCATTTTTTTTCGACAGCAGAAACCCGCCGTTCGGTTCGCGCCTCAAGCTTTACGGCAAGCCTGGAGCTGGCCCGTGATGGCCGCATTGAATTGCGCCAGGAAGAAGCCTTTCACCCCATCTACTTGCGCCGCCGTATTTCTGATTTGGAAAGCCAGGATAATCCAGTATGAACCCCAGGCCAATGATGATTGAACCCTCAGACACCGAGATCGAAGATGCCTTTGCAGAGATTTCTGCGAACGCAGAGAACACGGTTGCGCGCCACCCGATGGCCGACCGCGCCGAGAATTTGCGCATCGTTGAGGCCATGCTTTTCGCCTCCGCCGAACCGCTGGGCGCCGACTCTTTTGCGCAGTTTTTGCCCCAAGGCACCGACATTGCTGCGCTTTTGTCTGATCTCGCCGAGAACTATGCCAATCGCGGTGTCAATATTGTGCAGGTCTCCGGTAAATTCGCTTTGCGCACAGCGCCCGACATGGGTTCGCTTTTGCGCCGCGAGAAGACCGAGCAAAAACGCCTGACCAGAGCAGCCCTCGAAACTCTTGCGATCATCGCTTACCACCAGCCCGTGACTCGTGCCGAAATCGAAGACGTGCGCGGGGTCGCAATTTCCAAAGGCACTTTAGACAATCTCTTGGAAATTGGCTGGGCCAAAATGCGCGGCCGCCGCAAAACTCCGGGCAGGCCTGTCACCTATGGCACAACAGATGCCTTCCTCAGCCATTTCGGCCTCAATGAATTGACCGATCTTCCCGGCTTGCAAGAACTCAAGGCAGCTGGCTTGTTGGAAGGCAATTTGCCGCCGGGCTTTGATATTCCAATGCCGAAATTGGGTGACAGCCTGACAGCAGAGGAAGAACCGCTGGACGGAACAGAATTAGCGCCTCTGGAATCACCCTTGGAAATGCATTTCGAAGAGCCTCAAGCCTGACCGCTTGATCGCGGCGTTAAGGCTGAAAACCACATCACTTCAAAGACTCATATGGTGAATGCCCGGCTTCTCGCTGTGGCTGGCCGTTAAACGTTTACCCTAACGCTTCATCCTTAATTTTGTTTTACCATTATTTACCATAGGTTTAGCTGGCGTATTGGATGCAAATGCTTCACACATTGTGAACCGAATTGAATGCGTTCCGCCCGCCTCTCCAGGCGCGGAGCTTTTCCCAAAGGGACGGTGCTCTGCCAGCACCAGCGCACCGTCCCGCAGCACTTTGAGGCGCACCGCGCCACTGTAACGACGGCGACACATTGCGGAACGATAAAGCACAACCCAATGAGCGCCATGTGAATGCCTTGAGGTCAGGTCCGCCGCATCTCCTGATTTTAAGGCTAGCCGGTCCGGGCCTGAACTGAGTGGCCTCCTCGTTCTGAAACTCCCGGGCCGGCACCTTTTCCCAAAACAGACAAATAAAAAAGCGCCAGACCAGCTGGCGCTTTTATCCGTTTCAGAAAGCCAAGATCACTTGATCTTGGTTTCCTTGAATTCCACATGCTTGCGCGCCACGGGATCGTATTTCATGAATGAAAACTTTTCCGTCTTGGTGCGCGAATTCTTTTTAGTCACATAAAAGTAACCGGTGTCAGCAGTCGATGCCAACTTGATCTTGATCACATTGCCTTTGGCCATTTGAAACTCCAATATCTGGGGCGGATAGAGCCGAAAGCAGCCGCGATGTCAAGTTTAACGCTAATCGCGCCCCAAGGCCTTGGCTTTCGTCGCGGTCTCGTCAAAACCATCCATCCGCATCGCCCACTGGGCGCCGACAACAGCGCCTTTGACGCGCGGCAAAAGCCAGAGTGACAATGCCGCAATGACGATCGGCCAAGCCGCCATCTGCAACCACAAATCTGGAGACCAGACTTTCTCCACCACCCACATGGCCGGAACCACGATGTGGCCGACAATGAGAATAGTGAAATAGGGCGGCGCATCATCAGCGCGTTGGGCAGTGAAGTCTTGCTGGCAATGATCACACGCTTGCGCCACTTTTAAATAACCCGCCATCAAATGCCCTTGGCCGCACGAAGGGCAGCGCTTGCCAAAACCGCGCCACAGAGATTGCGCCACAAGCCTTCTCATCGCCTGCGGCCTTTCTTCTTGATGCGCGATCCCGGTTTGCCAGCGCGGCCGTCCGACACCATCTCAAAGCGCAAGCCGCCTTTGACTGGGGCCACTTCAACAAGCTTCACTTTCACCTTGTCGCCAAGTTGGAACGTCTCGCCTTGCTTTTGTCCCACCAGCCTGTGGGCCACTTCATCATAGATAAAATAATCGCGGCCCAAAGTATTGACCGGAACAAATCCATCTGCGCCCGTCTCATCGAGAACCACAAACAACCCCGCACCCACCACACCGGAAATCTTGCCCGAAAATACAGCACCCACTTGTGGCGCGAGAAAAGCGGCAATCAATCGGTCAGTCGTTTCGCGCTCGGCCAACATGGCGCGGCGCTCCGCCACGGAGATCATCTCTGCCGTTTCATCCAACTGATCGATGTCGTCCTTCGATAATCCATCGTTGCCAGCCCCCAAGGCGGTGATCAAAGCGCGGTGCACAATGAGATCGGCATAACGCCGAATGGGCGAAGTGAAATGGGCATAGCGGGCGAGGTTCAATCCGAAGTGTCCGACATTGGCGGGGCTGTATGTGGCCAGCGCCTGTGAACGTAAAACCACATCATGCACCAGATGTTCAAATTCCTCGCCTTTGACGGAATGCAAAATCGCATTGAAATGCTTGGGCCGCACCACCTGACCTAAAGCAAAGTCCCGCCCAATGGTTTTTAAAAACATCGCCAAGGATTTCAACTTCTCGGGGCTTGGCACATCATGCACGCGGTAGAGCAGCGCTGTCTTGTGTTTTTCCAATTCTTCGGCGGCGGCCACATTGGCCTGGATCATGAATTCTTCGATAAGCTGGTGCGCCTCCAGCCGCGGCGGCACCACGACCTTGCTGACATTGCCCTTTTCATCCAATTTGATTTTACGCTCGGGCAAATCCAACGCCAATGGTGCACGCTTGTCTCGCGCCTTTTTCACGGCGTGATAAGCAGCCCAGAGCGGTCGCAAAACATCAGGCAGCAAAACCTCAGCCTTGGTCGAAGGCCTTCCGTCAATGGCCTCCTGGGCCTCTTCATAAGACAGCTTTGCGGCAGAGCGCATCGAAATCCGTGCAAAAGAATGATCCAGCTTATGGCCTTGCGCATCAAAGCGCAGGAAGCAGGCCAGAGCAGGGCGGACTTCTTTTTCGCGCAGTGAACAGAGATCATTGGAAATCCGTTCCGGCAACATGGGCACAACCCGATCTGGAAAATAAACCGAATTACCCCGAAACCGGGCTTCTTTATCAAGCGCCGTGCCGGGCCGCACATAGGCCGCCACATCGGCAATCGCCACAATCACCTTGAAGCCGCCAACGTTGCCCTTGGCATCATCAGGCGCAGCGAAGACAGCATCATCATGGTCCCGCGCATCGACAGGGTCGATAGTGACTAGCCGCACCTGGGTTAAATCCTTGCGGCCCGCCTTGGTGAATCCAGAGAGCTTTTCTGCGTCTGCCAAAACCGCATCGGGAAAGTGATTGGGAATGCCATGCTGATTAATCGCAATTAGCGAAATATTGCGTGGGTCATTCATATCACCCAGGCGTTCGCGCACGCGGGCCGCCGGAAGGCCAAAGCCGCGCTCGCGTGTGATTTCAATCGAAACGAGTTCGCCGTTTTCAGCACCACCTTCATCGCCGCGCAGAACTTGATAGTCATGGCGCGACTTTTTATCGACAGGGATCAGCCGCGCGCCCTGGCCTTTGACAAGGCGAAACACCGCCAACAGCTTTCCGGCTTTACCGACCAACAGCCGCATAACCTTGGCCTGGTGGGAATAGCCATGACGACCAGACAAGGCCTCCAGCTTTGCCACTACGCGGTCCCCCGGCTTTGGCGACTTGCCTTCACCGGGCTTCACCAGAATTTTGCCCTCACGCGGGCTGCCATTTGTCTCGATGAATTGACCGAAGAGATCGCCGTCCTTGTCAGAACCCAAAACTTCAACAACGCCGACAGGTGGCAAGCCATCACGCGTGACCATATGTTTGCGCCGCGATTCAATTTCGCCCTTGGCGGACATATCTTTCAAAAATTTCTTGAGGCCAATTTTATCGGCACCTTTGACACCAAAGGCCTCAGCGATCTCGCGCTTACCCACTTTGCCGGGCGCGTTGGCAATAAAGCGCAAAATATCATCCGCGTTGGGTAACTGTCCCTTGCGCAGTTTTGCTTTATGATTGTCAGGCTTCTTGGACAACAGCAGTCTTCACTGCCTTTTTGGCAGCTTTCTTTGCGGGTGATTTTTTGGCAGGCTTCTTTGCGGCCTTTTTGGCAACAGGCTTCTTCTTGGCACCGCCAGACTTGGCCTCGCGCTCGCCAATCAAGGCCACGGCCTCATCCAATGAGATTGTCTCAGGTGTTTTGTCCTGAGGAATGGTGGCATTGGTTTTGCCATGCTTCACGTAAGCACCATAGCGGCCCGAGAAGACTTCGACATTTCCC
>Ga0075024_100000003_pt1 | contig 79039 bp, 71 predicted proteins | sample Str013_2_FD_71389 | JGI IMG/M metagenome (GOLD analysis project Ga0075024, IMG submission 71389) | Freshwater sediment microbial communities in response to fracking from Pennsylvania, USA - Straight Creek_MetaG_SC_2013 | ecosystem: Environmental > Aquatic > Freshwater > Creek > Sediment... | reverse complement strand
GGCCAGCATGCGAGCAGTGGCGGCTTGCTGAACTTCCGTGACGAGAGCGGTTCGCTTAATGTGCCGTGTCTGCTGCACCATGGCCGTCACTTTTTCCACGTTGCCGCTGGATTCCTTTACCCCGATGATGTTCGGATGCTCGGACAACGCCACGATCACTTCCAGTGGCAAGTCATAAGCCGTAAATGGCGGAACGGTATACAGCAACACTGGAAGCGGCGAGCGGTCTGCCACAGTCCGGTAGAAAGCCAGCAACGCTTCCGGCTTCATCTGCGGACGATAAAAATGCGGCGTCCGCACCAGCGCCACATCGTAGTTCAACTTGGCCGCATATTCGGTGAGCCGCAGAGTTTCAATCACTGACTCGGCGCCGGTTCCGGCAATCAGCACTTTTTCCGGCGAGGCCACTTCGGCGGAGATGCGCAGCACTTCCTTGCGCTCGTCATCGCTCAACATCACGGCTTCACCCGTGGACCCCAGGATCACCATGCCGGCGATGGGCGTCCGCGAATAGCGGTCAACGTTGTGCTCGATCTTCTTGTAGTAGACGGCGCCCGTGCCGTCAAAAGGCGTGGTTACAGCCGGGAAAATTCCTTGTAAAAGCATGGGCCTATTTTACCTTTTTGAAACGTCCGGATGCCGGGCTGGAACGGGGAAACCTTTGCCAATTAAAAGCCCCGCACTTGGCGGGGCTTGGGAATAATTCGCGATTTGAGCGTCGGCTAGATGGCTTCAGCGTTGGGCGTCAACTGCTGGGTCTGTAGAGTACCCAGGAGCCTCACGTTTTCGCGCAGGGCCTGATAGCGCGGCACCAGAATGGCCGGAGTAAGCTGGAGAGACGGCACCACAAACTCCAGAGACAGTTTGCCAAAAGCCAGCAGGCACTGCATGCGTATCTGCGTGGCCAGATTGATCACCTGTGCCGCGGCTTCAGCCACATCCGGATCGCTGCTCAGACGCGCCGATTCGCTCAACCGGACGACAGCCGACGCATTGCCGGCAATCCGGCTGACATAGCGCAGCATTACGCCCACGCGCTGGCGCTTGAGCCGGCGGAACCTTGAAGACGACACGTTGCCCCGCAGGAAAGCTTCGTCGTCACGGTCCATCAGTGTGCGGAACGCCTGCAGGTCCACGGGACGGACGGCCTGCAAAGCCGCATTCCGGCGGCTGCGCACCTGCGTGTAAAAGATGCCCATGGCGCTCAGCGCCAAAACGATAACGATCATCGTAACTATCATTGGTTAATCAACTCCATCATTGCCCGATTCCATTGCTCCAACTGTGCACGTTTGGGAACTTCAGCCTGGACGGCAACACTTTCGGGCACGAGAATGTAGCCCAGCCAGATCAGCAGGCTGGAACTATAGGAAATAATTCGAATGAAACTTAGCGTCTGTACAACGGTCAATCCAACTCTCGCATTCATCGTTACAACAGCCAGTTGCACGGCTACGAAGATGCCCAGGCCTAACGCAATCCCGAATTCATAGCGCCGCCAGTGCAGACCAAAAATACTGGAGAACAGGAACAAGAATACAAGCAGGCCTATTTCTATGACGCGGCTCGCTTCTTCCACCACAAAAACTCCACTGCTCAAGCTCTTGGCGCCACTGGGCCACTGCAGGTAGACCACGGTTGTACCCGCGGCCAAGAGTGCGATAGCCGCCACCTGAAAAACTCTCTTGGCAAGTTTGTGAAGCGCGGGTTGAGCCGCCAGCAAGTGCTGGAAAATCTCATACACTACGGCAAGGCCCAACAAAACCGTGATGCTTTCCAGAATCCAATACGTGTAAAAATAGGCACCACGGTGCTGGCGTAGCACATAGTAGCTTGTGGTATGCAGGAGACTTACGACGGCGTAAAAGCTGAAATACGGGAATTTTCTCCAGAGTCGTTTGATAAGCAAGGCAGCTACCAACCCCAACTGCAAAAGAAATCCGAACTGCACTAAACTCGTCACGACAGAAAATCTCCCAATAGAAACGCGCTCGCCTGGCGCAGAGACAAGTATCCCCGCATCCAGCACACGCCGTCTATATTACCCCCGTCACCTAATAGATCAATTGTTTAGTGAAGCTGTTTGCGGGGGATTCGGAAATGGGACTGGAGCATCCGCAAAAGCAGACATCGTTCCTAGCATCAGGGTTGCAACAACAATCAATTTCAAAGTGGCGTTTTTCATGGTGTTTCTCCTTGGTGGCATTGAGCCTTTATGAGTCTGCAGGCTCAGAATGCGTATCTGCAACAAAATACGGGACTTCTCATGCTTTCCGAATTTCGAAGGAAATTTTCCCGAAACGGGAAGGCGCGGCTATAGTATGCCCGTACCTAAACGGGTAATCGGCGAGAATCGCCTGCTTTTTCGGTCACGGGAGTCGTGTGTCGCGCGGAAAGGCCCAAGGCACTTCAAAGTGACCAAAGAGTCCATCTGGGCCGGATTTTTCCGGTTTCCAGAACAAGCACTAAGCGGGGTTACGTTTCAGCGGCCTATCCAGTCGTTGGTGGGAGCTTTTTTCTTCCTTGAAAAACACCACTGCCGGTTCTGTTTTGTTCAGAAATGGGCTTGCGTCACGAGCACGTAGTGGCTGGCCCGACCTTTCAGCATCTCTCCCGAAGACAGAAAAGCAACGTTCCGTCGAATGCAAAAAAACTCGTTTTCGATTTGCGGACATGGGCCGAAAATCCGACCCCGACATGCACTCCCAGAAAATCGGATAGAATATGAAGGAACAGCCCAGTTCTAATTTCCAACATGTCGGGGCGTAGCGCAGCCTGGTAGCGCACCTGCCTTGGGCGCAGGGGGTCGGAGGTTCGAATCCTCTCGCCCCGACCATCTCCTTCCAAGCAAGCTTTTTCGTAAGACCAGCTTTAGGTCCTTCTTGCTTCGCTCAGGATTTCGGCTGGCGGCTCAAACGATCACCTAGCGCGACAAGACCCGCCCTGGCGTACGCCGACACGTAGCCGTTCGCCTGTCCGCGGACATCCTCACAAGAAGCAAATGATTTGTTTCTTGCCATGCCTACGCGTCATCTACTAAGTACGCGAAATTGTTATAAGTACGCGAAATTGATGAGCAGCGATAACGTTCGTTCGCGTTTTGGAGCCAAAAACATGAATTCCCTCGAACTCAAAGTTCCACCGCCAATCGTTGCTCTGCTCTTTGCGGTAGCCATGTGGGCTGCTTCGCGGTTTGCGCCGGTTCTTGCCATCGATAGCCGGTTGCGCTTCGCGATCGCCGCCGCGTTCTGGTTGTCCGGCTTCGTCGTATCAGTGCTCGGCTTTTTGGCGTTTCGCCGTGCCAAAACAACCGTGAATCCCGTTCAACCCGACAAAGCTTCTTCCATCGTGTCTGCCGGGATCTACGGCTTCACGCGCAATCCCATGTACGTGGGACTTACCTGCCTTCTGTTGGGATGGACTGTCTACTTGGCGGTTCCGTGGACGCTTCTTGGACCAATCGTATTCGTACTCTACATGACGCGTTTTCAGATCCAGCCGGAAGAGCGCGTGTTGACGGCAAAGTTCGGACGCGAGTATGGAGACTACAAAGACCGGGTCCGGCGCTGGGTCTAAACAAATGAATTGAGTGGAAATGGAGCGGAAGACTAGTTACTCTGCTTCGCCAGCCACTCCGCCATGCTTGCCTGCTGGGAGTTGTTTGAATTCCAGGCAGGAATCCATCCGCTCCAGGCTTTGCTTGCAGTGCCGGGATCTCAGGCCTGTTCCCGCCGCGAACGCGTCAGCTTTTCAACTTCTCTTTCCAACCAGACCTGAGCTTCCCGAACTTTGCGAAACACCGCAAGCGAACGAAAGTAGGGCTCGGCAAAAACAGCGAACATGCGGGCCATGCCATACATTGCATCGCGCGCGGCCACAATGGCGCACGCTTCAAATCTTACCCGCTCATGCAGCGAACGAATTGCATCAATCACCATATGCAGTTGCGCGGAATCAGGTGTGGTGTTTGATTCCGTAAGGTCCAACAAGACGTTCAGGTATTTGGGACAAGCGGGATCCAGGGAGAGTTCTTGAAAATGCTGCATCACCTCGGCCTGCGTCAGGTCACCCACGCATCGAGTTGTAATCGTTCCCCGGACAGTATCTATGGTATAGCTAACGGGCATCCATACCTCTTCTTATCTTTCTGGGCGCCCAAGGGGGGTGGTTCCCTTTATTAAATCACTCTCAAATGGATATTCACACAAAAAAAATGGCCAGTGATCTACAACCCACCGGCCAAATTAAAATTTATCAATCTGAATCTAAGCTTGTTTATCCTTATCGTTACAATCAGGTCTTGCTTCCCTTCTACCCTGAACCATGGTTCAGTTTGCTTGCCAACCTCCAAGCTAGTGCGGAAACAGCGGCAACACCGGCTTTGCATCCTTGGGAAGCGCCGTTCTGGTCGTATTCATGATCAAAGACAGGAAGGTGTAATAACCAACTATCCCCACCAGGTCAATCACGCCTTGCTCGCCGAACTTGGTGACTGCCCAGCTGTAGGTTGCGTCACTGATGGATTGGTTCTGCAGGAGTTCGGTGCAGAAGTCATAACACAACTGCTCACTCTCATAGGTAGGCTTAGGGTTGCGGCCGTCCGCCAGTTGCTCCAGCATCTGCGAACCCAGTCCCGCGTTGATGGCGGCGGGAAAATGGACAGCCCAGATATAGTTCTGGGCCCAATGCCGTGCCGTGATCAAAATCGCGAACTCACTCACTTTAGGATTCAACTTACTGTTGAAACGCAGATAGTCACCCATGGCTTTGGCGCGCAACATTACATCCGGACTGCGCAACAGAGGAACAAACGGACCAAAGACCGGGGTCTTGCGTCCGGCAGCAAATTCTTCAGCAGCTTTCTTCTGAGCCTCGGTCATTTTTTCGGCTGGAATCTCAGGCATGCGGTCCTGCGGCAGGGCCTTGCCCGGCTCAACGGGCTTCGCCTTGTCGTCCTGCAACATCTGTCCGTCGGACGCGGCGGCAGTCACGGCTGTGCCCACTCCGGTTCGAATAAAGTCTCTTCTGGAAAATGCCATGCCCATTCCTCCCGGTTTTTTGAAGCTGGTTTTATAAAGCTGGATTCTAAAGAAAGTTCCCAAAAACTGATTTCCTAAAAGTCCCGGCTCGCAGGTTTCTGATCGGCCGGATTTTGATTTGCGGATAAAGACAAAATCCGCTCCACCAGTATGTTAACTCGCCCTGGCATCATCTGAGGAGGTTACCGCCGGAGAACTCACCATTGGGTGTGAGAGTTTCCCAGGCTGGTGCCGCGTCCGCCGATTCCTGGTTGCGTCCGCCTCGCCCGGGTTTACACTATTGCCGATGGACGAGCGCGACTATTACGACGAGAAGGAACAAAAGAAACCCCACACGCTGACCTGTCCGCATTGCCGGACGGCCAACGAATACGAACTCTCATGGCTGGTGCGGACCAAAAAGAAACAGCTCCCGGGCCGGGCCGACGAACGCGACCGCGCCAAGTTTGCCAAGGCCCAGTCTTATATGGTCCGGCGCGACGACATGATGGCCTGCAAGAACATCCGCTGCCGTAAGCGCTTTGAAGTTGCTGGCGTGCAGACGGTAGCTTTTATTGACTAAACCCCAACGACCATGAACCGAGCCGTGGCTGAAGAGGTGCTGGAGCAAGAGCTGACGAAACTCCTGGACTGGGGGCACAAACGCCTTTGCCGCCAGATCGGCGCCGACCCAATTGTGAATATCATCAACGGCCCCGACAAAAAGCCCTACATTGTTGAAATCAGCGCCTACTGGGACGGCCCGGAAAACGGTCCCGTCCGCCTGATCGCCATGATTGACGACGGAGGCTGGCCAGCTTTCCTTCTCCCGCTCACCGCCGATTGCGTGGTTGACACCAACTGGCAGCCGACGGACTAGCCTTACCGCCATTTTCCCCTTCCTATCATTTATACTGAGTGGTTTCATTCCCCTGGGCCGGCCCTAACACTCGGGCCCTGAACCTCATCTAAGCTTTTATATAAAGGACGCAGGAATCACACCTTATGAAGATTTTGGTCTGCATGAAGCAGGTCCCACAGAAAGACGCTCCCCTGAAGCTGAACGAAACCGGCACGTGGATCCGTGACGATGTCTCCTATGAAGTGAACGAACCGGATGCTTACGCCCTGGAAGAAGCTCTGCGCCAGAAAGAAAAACATGGCGGCGAAGTAGTGGTCATCACCGCCGGTCCGGCGCGCGCGCAAACCGTTCTGCGGGAAGGCCTGGCCAAGGGCGCCGACCGCGCCATTCATCTTGAAGACAACGGTTTCGTCGGCATGGACGCGCTGAACATTTCCAAAGCGTTTGTCGCCGCCATCAAAGACGAACAATTTGATTTGATCTTTACCGGCCTGCAATCCGACGATTATGGCTTTGCGCAAACCGGCGTGGTGATGGCTGAACTGTTGAACTGGCCACATGCCACCATCATCATGGAAATCCAGAAGACCGATAGCGGGATCAAGGTCAAACGCGAACTGGAATCCGGATTCTTCCAGCACGTGACCATGCCTCTGCCCGCGGTACTCACCATTCAGTCCGGCATCAACAAACTCCGTTACGCCACGCTGCTGGGCATCAAGCAGGCCAAGAACAAGCCGCTGCGCAAGGTTTCGCTCGACGAAGTGAAGGCCGCCGTGGGCGACAACCTGCAGAAGATTGAAAAACTTTACGTCCCGCAAAAAACCAAGAAAACGGAAATGCTGGACGGTTCGCCGGGCGAAGTCGCCAAGAAACTAGTCGACAAGCTGCGCAATGAAGTTCGCGTGCTCTAAGAGGAAAGTCAGAACACGTTCGAAGGAGGATAAGCCATGGAGAGAATTGAATACGATCCTGAAGGCGGGAACTACCTCCCTGTTACGGAACATGAAACCGGTTCCACCCTGTTGGTGGTGGGAATCGTGATGCTGCTGGGAGCGCTGGGCTGGCTGCTGTTTGTGGGCTGGGACATCCGCGCCGGCGGCTGGATGATGGAAACAATCTTTGCGGCCGACGTGGTCATCGCCCTGGTTCTGATCACCCTCGGCTACAAGAAAAAGAAACGGCAGACGACTTAACACATGGCAGACACAATTCTGGTTATTGCAGAGCAGCGTGAAGGCAAACTCAACCGCGTCTCGTTGGAGACGATCGCCGCGGCCCAGGCCATTGCCGCCGAAACCGGATGGACGATTGAAGCCGCCGTCTTTGGCAACAGCATCGCCGCCATGGCCACGGAACTTGCCGCCAAAAAGCTGGCCAAGGTCTACGCGATTGAATCGCCCAAGCTCGCCAGTTACGAACCGGACGGAACCGTGGCGGCGCTGAAAGCCTTCATCGGACAAAAAGCGCCCAAGCTGGTGCTGATGCCGCACACCTACCAGGTGCGTGACTTCGCTCCGCAACTGGCTACTTCACTCGCGCGCACTCTGATCAGTGACGTGATTGGCTTCCACAAAGGCGATGGCGGCAAGCTGGTCTTTACGCGCCAGATGTTCCAAGGCAAATTCGCCGCGGACGTAAGCTTTGCGTGCGACCCGCCGCATTTTGTTACTTTCCAGGCCGGAGCTTTTCGCGGAGATAAGGCAGAAGCAGGTTCGTCTGCCGCGCCCGTTGAAACCATCACAGCAACCATCGCAGACGCCGTGGTCCGTAATCAGCCAGAAGCCCCGTTCAAAGAAGCCAAACAAGCCGTCGACCTGACGCAAGCGGAAATCATCGTCTCCGTGGGCCGCGGCATCAAAGAACAGAAGAACATCGAACTGGCCAAGGCTCTGGCTGATGCTCTTGGCGGCGAGATCGCCGCGTCGCGTCCTATCTGCGATGCCGGCTGGCTTCCCATGGACCGCCAGATTGGCAGCTCCGGCCAGACCGTTGCTCCCAAGCTCTACCTCGCTGTAGGCATCAGCGGCGCGATCCAGCACATCGTCGGCATGAAGGGCGCGCGGTCAATCATCGCCATTAATAAAGATGCGGAAGCGCCGATCTTCGAAATCGCCGACTTCGGCGTGGTAGGCAATTTGTTTGACATTCTGCCGCTGCTGACCGAGGAAGTGAAGAAGGCCAAGGCGGGCGGATAACCTCACCACGAGATCCAGCTCACGACATCGCTCACACCCTTGTCATCCTGAGCAAGGCCGAACGCATGTGAGGGCGAGTCGAAGGACCTATGCTTTATCCTGAAAAAACGACCTATGCATTTCTCTGAGAAATGGTACTTCGTCTATATCATGACGAACAGGTCGAAGACCCTCTACACCGGAATCACCGGTCATTTACGAAAGCGAGTATTCGAACATAAGACCGGCGTTTTTAAAGGCTTCACCAGCAAATACAAAATTGACCGCTTGGTATATTTTGAGCGTTTCAAATACGTTCGTCACGCTATCGCCCGCGAAAAACAAATCAAGGGCTGGCGAAAAACGAAAAAGATACAATTGATCGTGAGCATCAATCCGACGTGGAAAGATCTGGCGGCCGATTGGTTCCCAGAGCTAAATACATAGGTCCTTCGACTCACCCTCACATGCGTTCGGACTCGCTCAGGATGACAAGACTTTAAGAGCTTTGATATTTGCGCTGATCGCATTAGGGGTAGGCGAAAATAAAAATGATCATCTTCCGCAAACCGCTTGAAGGAATCGACCGTCCGCAGATGGATGCCGACGTAACCATCGTAGGCGGCGGGCCGGCCGGAATGGCCTGCGCGCTGCGCTTGTCGCAGTTGATTGACGCGCACAACACCCGCTACCCGGACGCGCCGCTTACCAAGGAAAATATTTACGTCCTGGAAAAAGCGCGCGAAGTCGGTCAGCACCAGCTATCCGGCGCCGTGCTTGATCCCCGCTCCATGGACGAGCTGCTGCCCGGCTGGCGTGATGAAGCTCCGCTGGACGCGCAGGTGGATCACGAAAGTTTCTACTTTCTCACCGAGAAAAAATCCTACCGCGCGCCCCTGATGCCTCCGCCCATGATGGATCATGGCAACTACGTGATCTCCATCAACCGCTTTGTGAAATGGCTGGGAGAAAAAGTTGAACAGACGGGCATCACGGTGTTCACCGGCTTCGCCGGCTCGGAGCTGAAGTTTGACGGCAACCGCGTCACCGGCCTTATCACCGACGATAAGGGCGTGGACAAGACCGGACAGAAAAAATCGAACTTCGAACCTGGCTACGAACTCAAGTCCAAGGTAACGGTGCTGGCGGAAGGCACACGCGGATCGCTAACCAAGCAGCTTGCCCAGAAATTCGACTTATATAAGGACCGCAATCCGCAGGTCTACGGCGTTGGCGTGAAGGAACTTTGGGAAGTCCCCAACGGACGCATCGCCAAGGGCGAAGTGGTCCTCACGCTGGGCTGGCCGCTGACGACGAAAGAATACGGCGGGTCTTGGATGTACGGATCGAAAGACAACTTAGTCTCGCTCGGCTATGTAACGAGTCTTGACTATGCCGATCCGCGCACCGATCCGCAGCGCGTATTGCAGGAGTGGAAGAAGCATCCGCTCATCGCGCACTTGCTGGAAGGCGGCAAGATGATCCGCTACGGCGCCAAGTCTGTACCGTACGGCGGATGGTTCTCACTGCCTCCCCTCGCCGGGGATGGATGGATGATCGTGGGCGATTCCGCCGGCTTCCTGAATTCGCAACGACTCAAGGGCATCCACTTGGCGATCAAGAGCGGTATGCTCGCCGCGGAGACGGCGTTCTCTGCCTTAGTCGCTAACAAGTTTGATGCTGAAAAACTTCAGGAATACAAACTGGCCGTTGACGCCAGCTGGATCAAGGACGAACTGTGGGAAGTCCGCAACTTCCATCAGGGATTTGAAGGCGGCCTGATCGCTGGCCTCATCCACACCGGCCTGCAACAGATGACCGGCGGCCGCGGACTGCATCGCGTCTATCCCGCGCATGCCGGACACACCCGCATGGAGCATCTGGATCAGCTTCCGGAAAACGGCGGCGCACGCGCTCAACTCATCGGCAAAGCCAAGGGCGACGGCAAACTGACCTTTGACAAGCTCACCGACCTCTACCACTCCGGCACCAAGCATGAAGAAGACCAGCCCTCGCACCTGGTCATTGCCGACACCAACATCTGCAACACCAAATGCGTAACGGAGTTCGGCAACCCGTGCCAGAATTTCTGTCCGGCGAACGTCTACGAGATGGAAGAGGCGACAGGTTCAGACGCTGCGAAAGACGCACCCCAGGGAAAGCGCATTCATTTGAACCCTTCGAACTGCGTCCATTGCAAGACGTGCGACATCATGGACCCTTATGAGATCATCACCTGGGTGCCGCCGGAGGGCGGCGGCGGACCGAACTATGATGGGATGTAGCATTTAGCCGCAGATCGCGCGGATCAAAGCAGATATAGTTGGCCGCGAATGAACGCGAAAAATCGCGAACTAACTTTTCTTCCGACTCGCGATTTGAGCACTTCGTTCGCTTCGCGCTAGGCTTTCCCCCATGGAACTCCGCCTTCTCACCGAACACGACGCTGAAACTTGGCGGCAGCTTCGCCGGCTGGCGCTAGCGACTGATCCAGAGTCGTTCGTCGAGTCGGTGGAAGACCACGATCAGACGCCGCTGGAAGACACTCGCGAACGCTTCCGCCGCAGCGACGCGGAGAACTTCGTGGTCGGCATGTTTGAGGGCGACCAGCTCGCCGGTGTTGCCGGGTTCTATCGTTACCAGCAGGCGCACTTCCGCCACAAAGGCTACGTGTGGGGAGTGTACGTACGCAAAGAGTCGCGCGGCAAAGGAGTTGCGCAAAGGATACTGGAAGAAATCATCCGGCGTGCCCGCCAAATCCCCGGGCTGGAGCAAATCACGCTCATCGTTTCCGCCGCGCAACCCGGTGCGCGACGCGTCTACGAGCGGCTGGGCTTCCAACTCTACGGCGTTGAACCACGGTCGCTGAAAGTTGCGGGCAAGCTGATTGACGATGGGTTGATGGTGCTCTTTTTCTAGCGAATTCGTGTAAGAAATCAAACTTCTCGCGCAAATCCCGTATCACCTCTATAATCACCCCCGTAGGTTTCGATCACACGTCAGGCCTTAAGGAATACCCGGCCGGTGTGGCGGCTTCCTGCAACGTTCAGTCAGTAAGAATGAAACGTTGCGGGAACGAGGGTTCAGCCGGAAACAGCTGCGCCTCCCGGACTAGGAAAGGAACCCGACACGCCACTGGCGTCTCTCCCTCTTTCCGCACTCCGTCCGCTCCCGGTTGAAACCTGCAACGGAAAACTCATGCGTCTTCAGGACAAGCACGGACGGTACATCACGGACTTGCGGGTCAGCATCACCGACCGCTGCAACTACCGCTGTGTTTACTGCCGCACCGGCAACCAGGGCGCGCAATATTCCGAGCTTCCTTTCAATGACTATCTGCGCATGGTGCGCATTCTGGTCGGGCTGGGAATTGAAAAAGTCCGCCTCACGGGCGGCGAGCCGCTGTTGCGCAACGGAATCGTGGGGTTTGTCCGCGACGTGGCCAAGCTGCGCACGCTGGACGGCCATCAACCGGACATCGCCATCACCACCAACGGACATCTTCTTTCAGACTTGGCACGGCCGTTGAAAGAGGCCGGCCTCTCGCGCGCCACCATCAGCATGGACGCGGTGGACCGAGAAAAATTCGCTCGCATCACCCGCGTTCCCAACGGTTATGATGCCGTGCTGGCCAGCATCCGGGCAGCGAAGAAAGTCGGACTGGAGCCGGTAAAGGTAAACTGCGTTCTACTGCGCGGCTTTAACGAGGACCAGATCATCGAATTCGCGCGCTTCTCCCGCGAAGAAGGCGTGGTCGTCCGGTTCATCGAATTCATGCCGCTGGAAGAAGACCGCGTGTGGACTCCACAGGTGGTCGTGCCGATGGATGAGATCCTGCAAAAGCTGAATGAATTTCGTCCGGTACGCCAGCTGCCGAATGCACCGAGTGAAACCGCGCGGCGCTACACTTTTGACGACGGCATCGGCGAGATCGGCATTATCGCTCCGGTATCGCATCCGTTCTGCGGGCATTGCTCGCGCATTCGGCTTACGTCCGATGGAAAACTGCGCACCTGCCTCTTCTCTCTTCTCGATCATGACATGGCGGGACGCATGCACCAAGGCGCCAGTGACAGTGATTTATCTGATTACGTTCGTTCAGTGGTCGAGCAGAAAGAAGCCCGCCATCATATTGGCGAGGCTGGATTTATCAAGCCTTCGCGCAGTATGGTGCACATCGGCGGCTAAGTTCAGGCTTATTTCCAATTGCAAACCAGTAACTAGTGTGCCTAAAATCCGAGGCATTCCTCCTCCCATGCCCGGCGCGAATCAACCCCAGCAACATCGAAATCCCGCGCTGAAGCTTGCTGAAAACGCGATAATACTTTTCAGGAATACGTTTTGAAGCCGCCCCGCTGCCAACGCCAGGTCCGCGGCGCAAGGAGCGCATTACGCTTGCAGTAGAAGTTGCCGGAAAAACCGATATTGGATGCGTGCGCGAGAACAACGAAGACAACTTCGGGTTCGACGCGCGCTACGGCATCTTTGTGGTCTGTGACGGCATGGGCGGACAAGCCGCCGGTGAAGTCGCCAGCAAAATGGGCGTGGACGTTCTTCTGAAATATTTTCGCGAGATTGGCCCCGACTCCACGCTGCACACCTCTCCGTCTGCAATGGCCGCCAGCGCCAATGGCGCGAGCAATAACGGTTACGCCCCGGACCTTGGTTCATCAAAACATAGCCCAGCAAACGATAGTCCAGCCAACGATGACGCGGCGTCCGAAGGCGGTACCGCGGTAGCAACCGCAAGGACTGTGTCCCTGCTGCCCGGAACTTCTGACGCGCGCGCGCTAGAGCGGGCCATCCACCTGGCCAACCAGACTATTTATTCCGCGGGACGCGCCGGAGCCGGACGCGCGGGCATGGGATCGACGATTGTCGCCGCCGTCATCCGCGGACACTCGCTGGCAATCGGTCATGTAGGTGACAGCCGGGTGTATCTGGTCCGGCAGGGCGAGATTCAGCAGCTCACGCAAGACCACTCGCTGGTGATGGAACAAGTCCGCATGGGCTACATCACGCGCGAGCAGGCGCAGAAGTCTGAACTGCAGAACGTGATTCTGCGGGCGCTGGGGTCTGAAGAAGAAGTGGAACCGGACATTGAAGAACTTGTCGCTGTGTCAGGCGACACGATCCTGATGACGTCTGACGGGTTAACGCGGTACGTGGATGACCAGGAGATTCTCAACATAATAAAAACCGTCCCCGACCTGAAGCAGGCGTGCAACGCTCTGATACAGGCCGCCAAAGACCGTGGCGGTGACGACAACATTACGTGCCTGCTCCTGCGCATGGAGGAGCGGCCATGGTACAAAGGCTTATTCAGCAAGCTATTTTCCGGAGACCAGCAATGGCAAAACTCTATTTAAAGTTCAACGATTCCGTTCTGCAGGAAATTTCTCTTACCCAGGCCGCGGCCACCATTGGCCGCCTGCCGGACAACACGGTGCGTATTGATAATCTCGCCGTCTCCGGACATCACGCGAAAATTTCGTGGGAGCAAGACCACTACGAGGTGGAAGACCTGCAATCCCTGAACGGGACGTTCGTGAACAACGAGCGCGTGGAAAAGACCAAGCTGCGCCATTGCGATGTATTGAAGATCGGCAAGCATGAAATTGAATTCAAGAATGAAGGTCCGGGACCGGTGGCGGCCATCGCCGCAAAAGTAGGCCCGGCCACTCCCAAACTTGACGCCACCGTGATGCTCGACACCAAGCAAGCTCAGGATTTGCTGGGAAAGAACTCAGCTCCGCAGGTGATGACGGCGTCCGGGGTGCCAATCAAGGAGAAGATCGGCTTGCTGAATGTGCTGGAAGGAAAGACTGACCAGCCACGCTACGTGCTTACGGGCAAGATGACCATGATCGGCAAGTCGTCCATGGCGTCAATCCGGTTGAAAGGTTTCTTTGCGCCTAACTCCGCGGCGCTAATCAGCAAGCGCGACAACAAATACTTCATCGCGCCCGCCGAAACCAAAGTTAAATTGAGGATCAACGGCGAAGATCTGCACACGCAAAAAGAACTGTCCGCCGGTGACGTGATTGAAGTCGGCAAGATCAAAGCGGCTTTCAGCTTCCAGGATTAGCGGCATCTTCTACTGCTTGGATTTATTGACGGGCGGCCTCGCGTTCAGCCGCTCCATTTCAATCGTTGCACCTAGAAATCCCGGCAGCGCTTTGTCTCCACGTTGCAATGTGGCTTCCAGGGCCTGGCGGGCGGCCGCAGTATCGCCTTGGGCCGCTCGGGCGATCGCATAAAAAACCGTATCGCCTTCATTGACATCGCTGTCTTTCCATTGCGGCGTGAAGTCCTTGATTCTTCCCGTGGCGCGCAACAGGAGCAGATGCTCATCGTCATTGCCGATAAACTTTGCCGACCGTTCGGCTAAGAGCGCTTCAGCCTGTTTTGCCTTACCCATGCGGACCAAAGACGCATAGTCCAAAATAATTTCCTGCGGAGAATCCTGCGCCCCCGCTTGCCGGGCTACACCCGAGAGCCTGTGCGCCTCTGCGTAGTTGCCTTCAAGGAAATAAGTAATAGCCAGGAAGCCTTCGATCGGGTCCTTGGAGTCCTGCTTGTGCGCAAGCATGAATTCCTTGCGCGCGCCGGCAAAATCCCGTTTGAAGAGCAATGCGTAGCCCAGATAAACATGGGGATCGATGGTGAAGCCCGAATCGGAACCGGGCTGGCATTTTTCCACACAGTGGCGGAACAGAGCCACTGAGCGGTCGTAATCTCCGTGACGCAAGAAAAAGAAGCCGGCACCTTCAATCACATGGAGGTCGTCAGGATCGCGGGCCAGAGCATCGGCCACCACGCGGGCATCACAGTCCGCGCCCGGACGGCAAAGGTACCAAATGGCGCCCACCGCCGCTTCGTCCGGCCCAGGACCCAACAGGTTTTTGAGCTCCTGGGTGGGCCCGGTAAAAACTCCGTTGGTATGCTGGGCTTCGGGTGAATTGCTTTCCAGCCATTTTGCGTTGAGGTCCGCCATGCGGATGAAATCCTGCTGCGCCCACACGCGGCCGATCAAATGGACGGAGATCATACCGTCACCCATGTCCTGCGGCGCAACATCCTTACCCGCCACTTTCATGGTTCGCAACGTGGAATCAAAAAATGTCTTGTTTCCCAGGTTCAGCAGACATCCCTGATAAGAGGCCTCACGGGCTTTTTCTTTGCTTTGTTCATTGTCCTGCGTGTCCACGGTGTAGCAGCCGGGTTTGTCGGCGGTGACTCTCCAGTGATTGCCGGTCTCACCGGCACTGGCGTTTTCCAAAGTCTTGCTGACCCACTCGCCTTCCAGCCGGGGCTCGCTGACCAGTTTGTCGTCACTGGTATACAGCGGCCGGACACTGGCCATGGGACGCGAGCCACAACCAACGGACAACACACAAAGAACCAACGCGGAGACAGCAAGAGTCAGTTTCACGCAGCATGCCCCTTTCGCTCCAGGCAGGCCCTGCGCTGGAGTTACCACCCAAGACATTGTAGTCGGCGGTAGAAAGGCCAGCGTGGCAGATTTGCTCTTGCGAATTAAGAGTCAGGCGTGGGGCGGCCATCCAGTTTGCAAGTTCGGGTTATGATAGAACGATTGCGGTTGATTGCCAGTTCTTTTCCGGGTGCTTTTTCAGAACGGCAGGGCCGCGGCAAAGGTGGGGGGCGGAAATGTATTTTGAACAGTTTTTTCTGGGATGCCTGGCGCACGCTTCTTACCTGATTGCTTCGGATGGCGAGGCAGCTATCGTAGATCCGCAGCGCGACGTGGATATTTATCTGCAAGCCGCAGCCGAACGCGGACTAAAAATCCGCCACATCTTTGAAACCCACCTGCATGCTGATTTTGTTTCCGGACATCTGGAACTTGCATCGCGCACCGGCGCCACCATTTATATCGGCGAAAAGGCTGAAGCCGCGTTTCCGCATGTAGCGCTGACCGATGGATTTGAGCTCAAGATGGGCCGCGTGAAAATCTCTGCTCTAGAAACTCCTGGCCACACTCCGGAAAGCGTCTGCCTGGTGATCACGGACGAAGAAAAATCGCCCGAACCGTGGGCCGTGCTCACCGGAGACACTCTTTTCCTCGGCGACGTGGGACGCCCTGATCTTTCCAAGGCGTACACGTCCCAGCAACTGGCCGGAATGCTGTATGACAGTTTGCATGGCAAGCTGCTGAAGTTGAAAGATGACGTTCTCGTCTATCCCGCGCACGGCGCCGGGTCGCTCTGCGGACGCAACATGCGTGCCGACCGCTTCTCCACTCTGGGCACCGAGCGCCTGACCAACTACGCGCTACAGATCAAAGATCGTGATGAATTTGTCCGGCAACTCACGACGAATCTGCCGTCGCGTCCGGAATATTTTTTGCAGGACGCGCAAATCAATCGCCAGGGTGCGCCGTCACTCGGGAACCTGCCGCCGCTTGAGAAGATTTCTCCGCGGGAACTTCAAGCTTTGATTGCGGAAGGCGTGTTTGCCCTGGATGTTCGCGCCAACGCCGAGTTTGTTGAAGCCCACGTGCCGGGCTCGGTGAACATCGCGCTCAGCGGACAGTTCGCGTCATGGGCCGGAATCGTACTGGGACTGAGCGCGCGTCCGGTGCTGATTGCCGATACCGAAGAACAGTATTCCGAAGCGCGGCTGCGTTTGGCGCGTGTGGGGATCGAAGATCCGCGTGGTTATCTGGAAGGTGGCATTGCGGTCTGGAAGCAAGCTGGACTTGCGCTAGCGGAAACGCTTCAGATCACTGCGCAAGAGTTGCAAGCAAAGATCCAGACTGGCCAGATGCAGGTGCTCGATGTCCGCCGCGAACCGGAGTGGCAGTCCGGACATATTGCCGGAGCCACGTGGTGGCCGCTGGACAATTTCAAAGTAGCCGCGCCGGAAATTGATGCCGCTGTTCCCTTGGCAGTCCACTGTAAGGGCGGATATCGTAGCGTGACCGCGTGCAGTTTGCTGGAACGCGCCGGCTTGCAAAATGTCGTCAATATAATCGGCGGGTTTGACGCCTGGCAGCAAACCGGATTGCCGGTGGAAGTGGCCGAGCCTGAAGTTCAAAACAAGTAAGTGAATCTTCCCGCGCAGAGTTGAGACCTTTTGAGAAAACAGCAAGTTCCGGATGGAGGAAAGAATGTCTGCCTATCTATTGAATTTGATTTTTGCGAACCCGGGAAACGCCAGCTCAGCAACCGGTTTATTCAACGACTACAGCGCCACTGCTCCGGTGGGCGCTCAATCCAAAGCCTGGTACACCATTCCCGCGGGCTGGCCGAACCCCGGGCTCCCAGGGCCGGGACAGGTGAACCAGTTGGCAAATCTCACGACCTGGGGACAAAGCGTTGCACCCATCCCCGATAAGCCAGCTTCAGGGCAGCAGGACTTCGGCTGCTTGCTGGGAGATTCCATCTACATTCGCGTGGCGGCAGACAGCTCGTGGAATCCGATGCCAAATAATCTTGACGGACTAGTGGCGGCATTTGGGCGGCCCAACGGCAACCATCACGACGGAGACAGCATTGCGTCACCGTTCGGCTTGGGCACCAGGACGGGAGGCGGGCAAAACTCCCCGAGCAGCTATAGCGCGCTGGTCACGCCAGCCAACGGAGTCAATGCGCCATTGTCGGACAATTCCTGGATTCTGTACCTGGGAGCAACCTATCAAAATGCCCCAGGCAGAGGTGGCAGCCGCTGTCCCGGCGGAAAATGCACGTACTCCTTCATTGTAGGCGCGGGCTTTTGGCAAGGGCCAAATCTCTACACCTATGGCCACGATCCTAAGATTATTGTGGGCCCAAGTAACAAGTAGTCTGCGTTATTCGAATTGAATATGCCAGCTCTCCGGCGCTGTAGAAAAATCAGCGCCGGAGCGAAACGTTTCGACCTTAGAGAAAAAGGAAGCAACACTTCATCGCGCCGACGATTCCTTCAGTAAAATTTGATTTCGATATCGAAATATTCTTTCAAGTGTGACCGGCTTCATCACAATTTGACCGGACAGCATCAACCTGCCTAAACTCGGAATAGTCTTCCCGGGCCATGCTCCTTCCGAACGTCAGCTCCCAGAAAAATTTCCCGCGTGCGCGAGCACCAATAGAAAGCGAGAACAGCAATGGCTGGATATCTCCTGAATTTGACCGTCAAGATGCCTACCTCGGCCACCAATGCCGACGCCCTCTTCAATGCCAACAGTGTCGACCGCACATCCAGAATGTGGTATCAGGTTCCGTCCAACTGGCCGGGAACTCCCTATGACCCGAACTCCCCAGTCTCGCAACCTGCCCCGGTGACTACCTGGCCACAGACAGCTCCCTACCCGGTACTCGATGATGCAAACATCAACTGCATTCTGGGCGATGACGTTTACATGCGTATAGCTCCTGACGCCAGCTGGCCGAAGTCGAAAAGCGGCAACAATCTCCTGATTGGCTTTAATGCTGTGTTCGGCCGTCCGGCCACGTCGGACCACGGTGGGGCCACCATGGCCACGCCTTTTGTGATACCCAAATGGGCTGGGCCGGGGAACAACTCGCCGCTCACCATGTTTTCGGGGCCGGTGGCAGTACCCACATCCACGGATGGCTCTTCCATCTACTACCTGGGGAAGGCCGCGCAGAACGTAGTCGGCGGAATAGAACGTGGCCACGGTGGAAACCAACCTACTTGTAATTACTCCTTCATTGTCGCCGCGTTTTTGGCGTACCCCAATGTCGAAGGCTGGAGCTTTGGCCACGATCCCAAGATTATTGTGGGCCCCAGCAACAGGTAGAAATCCAGCGCTTATTTTGCCGGCTGGCTCGTCAGCAGAGACTGGTAGCGGGCGTCAGTACGAAGAGCGATGAATTCCGGCTCAATCTTGATCTCCTTGGGAGTTGAGCCGGCTTTGAGCGCCGCGGAGAGCGTGCTAAGTGCCGTGTCACGCTCTCCGCAGAGTTCATGCACTACGGCGGAGTCCAGCAGAACAGCGGCCGTTTTCCCAGAGGAAGCGTCAACATTTTTTATTTCCGCTAACGCGCCTTCTTTGTCACCGCTCTTGGCTAGATAGAGGGCAAGAGTCGACCGTGTTTCCAGATCGTCAGGCTTGGCGGCAATCTCTTCGCGAACCAGGCGAATAGCATTCTGATACGCTGCACCTGCTTTGGTCCGCTGGCCCGGCGCCCAGCGGTAGGCGTCCCCCAGATTGCCCCAGATCAGATAATTGTTCGCATTAAGCTTCACCGCTTTTTCAAAAGCCGCTACGGCGTCAATATAGCGCCCCTGGGAGAAACGCAGGGTACCCAGATTGCTAAAGTTGTCGGCCGCGGGCTTGATCTCCAGGGAGCGCTGCAATGCCGTTGCAGCATCTTCATCGCGGTCCAGCATCATGTAAACCCCGGCAAGGTTGTTCAGAACGAAGTAATTATCCGGTGTAAGTTTCTTCACCTGTTCCCAGGCAGCGGCTGCCTCAGGATAACGCGCAGTCTTGTAGTACAGCAGGCCCAGGTTCATGGGGGCCCGCCAGTCCACCGGATCCAGGGCCACGGCGCGAGTCAGTTCCTCCTCCGCCTGCTTGCTCTTGCCGGTGGCATTCAAGAGAATCCCCAGCCAGCTGTGAGGCGTTGCGCTTCGGGGATCAAGGTCCGCGGCTTTATGAAACTCCTTTTCCGCTTCGCCGTTCCTGTTGGCTAGCATGGCAGCCAGGCCGGCAGCCATGTGAGAGTCGGCCAGATCACTATTCAGATGCAAGGCGCTGGCCGCTGACTGCGCGGCCAGCCTGGCCCACTGCTGGTCAGCGTGCAAACGATTCTTTTCATAGTAGGCGAACGTCAAGCTGGCGTAGGCGGGCGCGTAGTCCTTGTCCAGCTCAATGGCACGATTCAAGAGCTTAATGGAACCATCCAGGTTGTCGGCCCGGTCCCAGCGGTCCAGGTAGCTCTGGGCCTGTGTGCGCAGAGCAAAAGGATTATCTGGCGCCACGGCTGTAGCAGCGGTGCCCGACGTCTGTGACTTTGTGAACCACTCACTGATGGTGTGGCGTACTGTCGGAATCGCGGCGATCGCAGCTGCCATGATCACCACAACCATGGCGAGTTCGATTTTCCAGCGGCGGCTGGATTTTTTTGCGGGCGTGTCCGAAGCAGAGACCGCGGCGCTGTGCGGCAACGTGGCCTTTACGGATGGCGCCACGGTGAAAGTAGGCATGGTGCGCGAAGAATCAGAAAGTTTATGAACGGCCGCCACGGCGCGCAAGTCGCGACTGATTTCCGCGGCGTGCTGATAGCGGTCTGCCGGAGCCTTATGCAGACAGCGGCCAACAATGTTTACCAGATCTTTCGGCAGGTCGGGTCGCAGATAGCCAACATCTTTTGGCGCGCCGAAGTGCAGAGCGTGCATCACAGCCAGCAGGTTGGCTCCTTCAAACGGCAATTGCCGCGTGAGCATTTCAAAGAAGACGACGCCGAAAGAAAAAATATCTGACCGCGCGTCCACTGGTTCGCCGCGGGCCTGCTCGGGGGACATATAAGAAAGAGTTCCAACCGTGGTGCCGGGCGTGCTGACCAAAGCGATGGAGTGCGTGACCCCGTCACCCGTGCCCGTGGCAGCAGCAGCAGTTTCCAGCTTCGCCAGACCGAAATCCAGCACCTTTACCAGGCCGTCTTCGGTGACCATGATGTTGCCGGGCTTCAGGTCGCGATGAATGATCCCCGCGGCGTGCGCCTTGGCCAGGGCTTCCGCGATCTGCGTGGCATAGGCCACGGAGTCAGCGTCGGCGACCGGGCCTTGGCGGAGAAGTTCCCCCAGAGTGCGTCCCTTCACGTACTCCATGGCAATGTAGGCAATGCCGTTGAAGAAGTCGCTCTCGTAAATCGTAATAATGTTGGGATGGTTCAGAGCAGAGGCCGCACGAGCTTCACGGAGAAAACGCTGGCGGGCGACTTCATCAAAACTTCGGTCTGAAGGCAGGACTTTGATGGCGACATCGCGATGCAAGCGCGTATCCTGGGCACGATAGACTTCTCCCATGCCTCCGGCGCCCAGCGGCGCGATGATTTCATAAGGGCCGAGTTTTGATCCGGCAATCAGCATTGAAGTCCGTCAAAAAAAAGCTTCGTTGCAGCCAGGCACGCGGGTAGGTTTTCGTACCCCCAAAGCCCACCGAGTCTGGAAATACCAGCGCTAAAGCTATCAATATGTTGCCTAAAATGGGGAACTCGAAGGGGTAGGTGCTCCAACAATCTGGCCGAATTATAGCGCTGGAGTCTTTGGCCTCACAAGAATCAACCGTGGTTCATGGGGAACAGCATGGAAAGCGAAAGTATTACGCCTGGTGCGTATATAAATCGCAGGCAATTCGCTCCGCTAAGCTTCTTTCCTGTAAACTGGCGCGGCAAAGCAATAGCAACTGGCCATTAGCAATTGGCAATTGGCCGCACCTTTCCAAATGAGACAAATTATGAAAATTCGCTTTCTCGCAGCTGCGTACATCATTGCCTCGCTCGCTTTCATTCAACTCTCAGCTCAGAATTCAGCGCCGGCAGCCGCCAAACCCGCGGCAGAGAAGAATGCCGACCGACCGCTGACCACGTTCCCCTACACACCCAGCCTTGACGTCCCTTCCATGGACAAATCGGCAGACCCTTGCGGGGATTTTTACCAGTACACTTGCGGCGGCTGGATGAAGAACAATCCCATCCCCAGCGACCAAGCCGCATGGAGCGTGTACGGAAAGCTGGCGCAGGACAACCAGCGCTTCCTATGGGGCGTACTCGAAGACCTGGCCAAAAAGACCAGCGGGCGCAACGCGTCGCAACAGAAAATTGGCGACTATTTTGCCGCGTGCATGAATGAACCGGAAATCGAAAAGCTGGGCGCCGCTCCCCTTAAGCCACTGCTGGCGGAGATTGCCGCGGTAAAAACCAAGAAAGAGTTGGCCGAACTGCTGGCGCGCCAACATCTGCTAGGCAATGAAGGACTACTCTTTGGTTTTGGCTCAAACCAGGACTATGAAAACTCGTCGGAAATAATTGCGTTCGCCGTGGCCGGCGGAATAGGACTACCGGACCGCGACTACTACACCAAGGACGACGCCAAGTCGCAGGAGATCCGCGCAAAATATAAAGTCCACGTCGCCAAAATGCTGCAACTGCTGGGCGACTCGCCGGATGTAGCCAAGAGCGAAGCCGACACGATCATGGAGATCGAGACCGCGCTGGCCAAAGCATCACTCACGCGCGTGGAGCAGCGCGATCCGCACAATCTGTTCCACAAAATGGACCGCAAGAAACTTCAAGCGCTCGCGCCGGGCTTTGAGTGGGACACATATTTAAAGACCATAGGCCTGCCCGCGGCAGACGTCTTCAACGTAACCGAGCCCAAGTTTTACCAAGAGTTAAACAAGCAACTCGCAGACAACTCGTTGGACGATTTGCGCGCTTACCTGCGCTGGCACGTGGCTTCAGCCAATGCGCCGTTCCTCGCAAAAAACTTCGTGGAAGAAAACTTTGACTTTAACCGGCGCACGCTGCGCGGCGTAAAGGAAATCCAGCCGCGCTGGAAACGCTGCGTGGGACTGGTGGACCGCCAACTAGGTGAAGCGCTGGGGAAGGAGTTTGTGAGCCGCACGTTTACCGAGAAAACCAAACAAGACACGCTCAAGATGACCAAGCTGGTTGAAAAAGCCATGGAAGACGACATCAACCAACTCACATGGATGGGTCCGGAAACCAAGAAACAGGCGCTGGAAAAACTGCACAGCGTCGTCAACAAGATCGGCTATCCGGATAAGTGGCGCGACTACAGCACAGTGGACATCAAGAGCAATGATTTTCTGGGCGACGTACATCGCGCTGCCAGTTTCGAAACTAAGCGCCAACTCGCCAAAATCGGAAAACCTCTTGACCGCGGCGAGTGGGGCATGACTCCGCCAACCGTGAATGCTTACTATGACGGGCAGATGAATGACATCAACTTCCCGGCCGGTGTTCTGCAGCCGCCGCTGTACGATCCCAAACTGGACGACGCGCCGAACTACGGCAACACCGGCGGCACCATTGGCCACGAACTCACCCACGGCTTTGACGATGAAGGCCGGCAGTTTGACGCCAAAGGCAATCTGCGCGACTGGTGGACCAAGGAAGACGGCGAGCAGTTTGAAAAACGCGCACAGTGCGTTGTGGACCAGTACGCCACTTACACGATTGTCGACGACATCAAGATCAACAGCAAACTCACCGAAGGCGAAGACGTGGCCGACCTGGGCGGGCTGGTCCTGGCCTATATGGCGTGGAAAGCCAACACCATGAGTCAACATCTGGAAAGCCGCGATGGCTTCACTCCGGACCAGCGTTTCTTCATCGGCTACGCGCAGTGGGCTTGCGAAAATAACCGTCCGGAGAACCAGCGCGCCAACGCCATCACCGATCCGCACTCGCCGGGCAAGTACCGCGTGAACGGCTTGGTGATCAACATGCCCGAGTTCCAGAAAGCTTTCGGCTGCAAGGCCGGACAGCCGATGGTCCGCGAGAACCGCTGCCGGGTTTGGTAGCGCAACCTTGGTAGCACAACCCCAAATCCGTGAAGGCGCCGTGCTGCTGGAAATCTGCCTGGACTCGGTGGAGTCCGCGGTGAACGCAGAACGCGGCGGAGCCGACCGCGTGGAGTTGTGCGCCGGTCTGCCGGAAGGCGGCACCACGCCCAGCGCGGGCATGATGGCCGCGGTGCGGCAGAAGATCAAGATCGGCCTGCAAGTGATGATTCGTCCGCGAGGCGGCGACTTCTGTTACAGCGCGGACGAATTCGGCATCATGCAGCGCGACATCCTGATTGCCAAGCAACTGGCGGCAAGTGGCGTGGTCTTCGGCATTTTGAACGTTGACGGAACCATGGATAAAGAGCGGATGCGGCAACTGGTCGATCTGGCGCGTCCGCTCAAATCCACTTGCCACCGCGCGTTCGACATGACCTCAGAGTTCACGCAGGCGCTCGATGACTTGATCGAGGTAGGCATGGACCGCGTACTTACTTCCGGGGGCAGAAAAAATGTAGTGGACGCCATGCCGACGCTCGCACAACTCGTCCAGCACGCCCAAGGGCGAATTTCGGTGATGGCTTGCGGAGAGCTTTCCAAATCCAACGCGAAGGCCGTGATCGCCTACAGCCACGTGCGCGAAGTCCACGCCGGATTGAACACCACCGTGACCAGCGCGATGAAGTTCCACAACCAGAAGATTGCCATGGGAACGCTCTCTGACGCGGAATACCAGCACCAGGTCACCACGGAAAACAGCGTGCGCGAGTTGCGGATAGCCATCGACAGCGCGTAAAAAAAAACACACTCCACGAATTCTTGCGCTAGGATTTGCATGACATGCATGGCGGACGCAAAACCCACGACTTTCCCAACGGAACGCCCTTCGCGATTAGCCTGTTCTACGTCGGGTTCCTGATCATTGGCCTCTGCTGGGTGTTTTTTGCGAAAACAAGCTGGTTGGTTGGCGGGAGTATCTTTGCGGCTTTCATGGCGCTGGGGATTGTGTATTCCAGAGTTCTTGCCGCTTATGAACGCGCGGGGATTGCAGTTCGCTTGCCGGAAAAGCAAGAACCATCCGCGCACATTGGCCCAACGCCTTGCCCCATACGCGCGATACACTATGCGTTTTTTGTCCTGGTGGCCGTCATGCTCGTTTTCGGGTTTGCTCCACTACCTTTGGCCGCGGCAAGGCAAGGAATCATTGCTTCGGTCGTGGGCTTGTTTGTTTTAACCTTCCTTCATTTCGTATTCCACTTGCGTTATATTCCCAGCGGCCCAACTGAACCAACCGCTGAGCCGGCGAGATCGCAATCCAAAAACCCCTCCAACTGAGCTACTAAGCAGAGCGGGCGGCACCCTCCAGCCCTATGACAAGTGTCATCTCCGATTGATGACACTCTCCACTTATTGTTTTCCCCTGCCGCGCGATACTCCTTGTGTGATTGAGCACGTTCACCTGAGACCAAGGAGACCACCCATGAGCTTTGCAACCCAGAGCTTCGCAACCCAGACCTTCCGCCCGCAGAGCTTCGCTTCGCAAGCCCGACAAATCTGGAACGAGCTTCGCCGCTTCCCTCTTACCGTTGCGTTGATCAGCGCGCTGGCGATTCCTGTCGCGCTTCTTGCGGCGCGTCCGGCAGCGGCCCAGCCGGTGGCGAACCAGTCAAATTCGAACACCGACTTCGTCATCCGCAATGTGCGGATCTTTGACGGCACGCGCGTGATCAGCAAAGGCCAGGTGTGGGTACAGAACGGACAGATCAAAGCCGTGGGCGCGGACGTGAAAGCTCCGGCAAGCGTGAAGTCGATTGATGGCGAAGGCCAAACGCTGCTGCCGGGCTTGATTGACGCTCACACACATGCCTGGGGTGACGCGCTGAAAGAAGCTTTGGTGTTTGGCGTAACCACCGAGCTCGACATGTTCACCGACCATACATACGCCGCGCAGATTCGCAGCGAGCAAGCCGCCGGCAAAGACCTGGACATGGCCGACCTGCGTAGCGCAGGAACGCTGGCGACCGCACCGAAAGGTCACGGAACGGAATACGGCATGCCGATTCCCACGCTAACCTCTCCGGCGGAAGCGCAGGCTTTCGTGGACGCGCGAATTGGCGAGGGCTCCGACTACATCAAGATTGTTTATGACGATGGTCGCAAATATGGCATGAGTATTCCGACCATCAGCAAGGAAACCATGTGCGCCGTGGTAGCAGCGGCACATAAACGCAACAAAATGACCGTCGCGCATATCGGATCACTCGACGGCGCGAAAGACGCCATCGACTGCGGCGTGGACGGGCTGGCCCATTTGTTCATTGACGCCCCGCCGGACGCCGCGTTCGCCGACATGGTAGCGCGGCATCACGCATTCGTCGTCCCAACCATGTCGGTTTTGGCGACGATCACGCGCGCACCGGGCAGAAAACTTTTATCAGAAGACGCGCGGCTGCAACCGTATCTCACGCCGACGTCGATGAAGAACCTGGGCGGAACGTTTTCCAAGCCGAGCGGCGAATTCACGATCCCGCAGCAGACCGTAAAGATGCTGAAAGCCCGCCACGTTCCGATTCTTGCCGGGACGGACGCGCCGAACCCCGGCACAGTCCACGGAGCCAGCATGCACGGCGAAATGGAAATGCTGGTAGCCGCCGGACTCACGCCGACTGAAGCGCTCATCGCGGCAACGTCGGCTCCAGCGAAAGCGTTTCATCTGGGCGACCGCGGACAGATCGTTGCCGGCAAGCGCGCTGACCTGCTGTTGGTGAAAGGTGATCCCACGACAGACATCAAAGCCACGCGCGATATCGTTGCCGTGTGGAAAGTTGGCGTGCAGGATGACCGCGCTGCTTATCGCGCACAAGTGGACAAAGCCAAGCAAGCCGAAGAAGCTCAGGCAAAAACTCCGGCGCCGGCAGGATCGGAATCCGGGCTGATCAGTGATTTTGAAGACGGCAAGCCGTCCGCTAAGTTCGGCTTTGGCTGGGTGATCTCCACGGACGCGATCCGCGGCGGTAAGTCGACGGCGGACATGAAGGTGGTTGACGGCGGCGCAGAAAGCAGCAAGGGCGCGCTGGAGATTAACGGCGAAATTTCCGAAGCAGCGATTTCCTGGGCCGGCGCGATGTTCTTTCCCGGCGCGGCACCCATGGCTCCGGCGAATCTTTCCGCCAGGAAAACCATCACCTTCTGGGCCAAAGGCGAAGGCCGCAAGTTTACCGTGATGGTTTATTCACAAACCGGCGGCTATATCCCCAAGACGCAAAGCTTCACGGCCAGCGCGGACTGGACCAAGATCACGCTGCCCCTCTCCGGCTTTGAAACCGACGGCCACGACGTGACCGCCATCTTCTTCGGCGCGTTTGGCGGGTCAGGCAAATTCAAATTGGCAATCGACAACTTACGCATGGAGTAGGCGCGACAACCAGTCGAACTAACTACACAGGAACCGAGAAACGACATGCAGAATTCTCAAAACAATATCGCTTCGCTGAACGGCGTGACCAAGAAATACGGCACGATCACGGCGCTCAAAGATGTAAGCCTCAACGTGCGGGCCGGTGAGCTGCTGGCCGTGCTCGGTCCGAACGGCGCGGGCAAGACAACGTCCATCCGCATGCTGCTGGGTTTGTCGCGTCCGGACGCCGGCCAGGCGCGCGTTTTTGGCGGCGACCCCAGCAATCACGCCACACGCATGCGCGTTGGCGCCATGCTGCAAGTAGCCAAAGTTCCGGAGACGCTCAAAGTGAAAGAACACATTGAGTTGTTTCGCAGCTACTATCCCAATCCCATGTCCTTCGCGGACGCCGTGAAGTCCGCAGGGCTGGAAGGCATGGAAGATCGCCTCTTCGGCGCGCTTTCCGGCGGACAAAAACAACGCGTGTTGTTCGCGCTGGCGGTATGCGGCAATCCAGATTTGGTTTTTCTGGATGAACCCACCGTGGGCCTGGACATCAGCACGCGGCACCTGATCTGGGAGCAGATTCGCATGCTGGTGAAGCAAGGCCGCACCGTAGTGCTGACTACGCACTATCTGGAAGAAGTGGACGCGCTTTCCGATCGCGTGATCGTGCTGAACCAAGGGATGATCGTGGCCGAAGGCTCAGCGGCGGAGATCAAGGCGCGGACCGCGCAGCGCAAGATCCGCTGCGTAACGCGGCTAAGCGCAGAAGAAATTCGCAGCATTGGCAATGTGGACTCCGTGACGTTGAATGACGAGCGCATGGAAATCCGCACGCCTGTTGCCGAGCCGGTACTGCGAGAGCTTTTCCATCGCGACCCCGACCTGCACGGCCTGGAACTTACCAACAGCAGTCTGGAAGAAGCATTCTTGAAAATTATCGAAACCAGCGCGCAAGACGCCGACCAGAAAAGCGCCGCGCAAAAGGTGACAGCATGAGCAGCTACGCAACCGCAGTCCCGCAGGTCCGCTTCGGACACACACTAACCATCTATGCCACGGAAGCCAAGTACGAACTACTTAAGGTCATGCGCCAGCCCGCGTATGTGGTCCCCACGCTTACTTTCCCGGTGTTGTTCTATGTAATGTTCGGACTGTTGTTCGGGGGCAAGCAGGCGATGGGACCGGTAAACCTGGCGACTTACCTGCTCGGCACGTACGGAGCGTTTGGCGTGATCGGCGCGTCATTGTTTGGATTCGCCGTGGGCGTGGCCACGGAACGCGGTTTTGGATGGTTACAGGTGAAGCGCGCCAGCCCAATGCCTCCGCTGGCGTATTTGTTTGGCAAACTGGTGGTAAGCATGATTTTCAGCGCGATTGTGGTCAGCCTGCTGATTGTGCTGGGAATTGTTTTCGGTGGAGCGCATCTTTCCGCCAGCATGATCTTGAAATTCCTGGGAACGCTGATTATCGGATCACTTCCCTTCGCCGCCATGGGACTGGCCATCGGCTGCACAGCTGCGCCGAACTCGGCACCGGCGATCGTAAATGTGCTGTTCCTGCCCATGTCATTCCTGTCTGGACTATGGGTCCCCGTGCAAGTGTTGCCGCATTTTCTACAACAAGTTGCTCCGCTGTTGCCGCCGTATCACCTGGCGCAACTGGCGCTGTTGCAGGTGGGCGCGCCGACGGTGGGCGATCCGTGGGGACACGTGTCCGCGTTGGCGGCGTTTACCGTTGCGTTTGTTGTGCTTGCGCTCCGTGGATTTACCCGCGAAGATGGTAAGGTCAACGGCTAACATCATGCGCCTGCTTCCCAACAACAAAGACATTGGCTGGACGCCGTACTTGTGGCTGGTGTACGCAGCCAACCTGCCGCTCTACGCGTTCCTGGGCAATGCCAACGCCCGCACATGGACGCTGAGCCTGTTGAGCATGGCAGTGTTTCTGGCTCTTTACTTCCGCGGGTATTGGGTGAAAGACCGGAAGCTGCTGGCAATCATCGTGGCGCTGGGACTGCTGGGAGTTGTGATGGCGCCCGTCAATCCGGGCGCGTCAGTGTACTTTGTTTACGCTTCGGCTTTTGGCGGCGAATTGGGAAACACCACGAAAGCGGTATGGGTGATCGCGTGCCTGATGCTGGCGATTGTTGCCGTTACGTTGATCTTCCACCTGCCGGGATATTTCTGGATCTCCGGCCTGATCTTTACCGCAATGGTGGGCGCCGTGGACATTCATTACGCAGAGCGCCGGCGCGAAAATAAAAAACTCTTGCTGGCCCAGGAAGAAGTAGCTCAGGTGGCGCAGATCGCCGAACGCGAACGCATTGGCCGCGACCTGCATGACGTTCTGGGACACACCCTGTCGTTGATCGTGCTGAAGTCGGAGTTGGCGTCGAAACTGGCGGATAAGGACCCGCAACGCGCAGCACAGGAAATTCGCGACGTGGAACGCATCTCACGCGACACGTTGGCGCAAGTGCGGAGCACCGTCCGCGGATATCAGTCGCGGAGTTTAGTATCGGAAGCCGAGCAAGCGCGCGCTGCCCTGCGAGCCGCTGGAGTTCAAGTCCAGTGCGACTTCAACGCGACGAAGCTCCCGGCGGCGCAGGAAGGCGTGCTGGCTCTGGCGCTACGCGAAGCCGTGACGAACGTGATCCGCCACGCCAAGGCCACAGCGTGTGACCTGACGCTGCGCGAAGAAAACGGCGCGTGCCGCCTGGAAATCAAAGACAACGGCTGCGGCAGCATGACTCCCGAAGGCAGCGGCCTGAGCGGCATGCGACAACGCGTGGAGTCGCTGGGCGGGAAGCTACAACGCGAAATTTCCGAAGGCACGCGGCTGATCATCACGCTGCCGATGGTTCATCAATAGATGGTGCCGCAATGAGCAAAATCAGCGTGGTCATAGCCGAAGATCAAAGCATGGTGCTGGGCGCGCTTGCGGCGTTGCTGGAGATAGAAGCCGACCTGAACGTGGTGGGCCAGGCGCGCGACGGCAAGGAAGCCCTGAAGATCACGTTGCAACGCAAGCCGGACGTGCTGCTTACCGACATCGAGATGCCGGAGATGAGCGGACTGGAAGTGGCCGCTGAACTCAAACAGCGCGGCATCGCGACGAAGGTGATCATCCTTACTACGTTTGCGCGTCCGGGATATCTGCGTCGCGCCATGCAGGCCGGCGCTTCCGGGTATCTGCTGAAAGACGCTCCCGCCGCAACATTGGCGGATGCAGTACGCCGCGTGCGCGCTGGACAGCGGGTGATTGATCCGGAACTGGCGACGGAAGCGTGGACGGAGGAAGATCCGCTCAGCGATCGCGAACGGCAGGTGCTGCGCCTGGCCGCCGACGGCTCCACCAGCGGCGACATTGCGGCCGAGCTTCGCTTGTCCGAGGGCACGGTGCGGAATTATTTGTCTGAGGCCATCAGCAAACTGGGAGCGAGCAACCGCGTTGAGGCGGCCAGGATAGCGAGAGTCAAGGGATGGCTGTAGGGCAATTGCCGTCCCTAAAGCGACTTGGCATTGTCTTGGACATGTCCGGGCACTTCCGTGCCCGGCTACAGGCTTTTCCGTCCCTGCGGGACTGGGTAATGGTTATCCAGGTGGGAATGGAAAACCAGAAAATCCTATTCTTACAAGCTCCCCGGTTCGGCAACACGCTCGACGCTCGGCCATCAGGTGCAGGCTTGAAAGAGCATGGTTCCGACCCGTTCCGCATTGTACTTTTTCTTGCGTGATATGGCGAACAAAATACGGTAAAATAGAATAGATACTAGCCGCTAGGCTCTAGCTTCTGGGAAACCACGACCACTCAGGTGGTCCGGCGAGTCAGGTCTTTGAAAACCAAGCACCCAAGATCAAGCAGCCCAGCAATCGGCACCTAGCAATCAGCCAAACTGCAACTTTTGCGACCTCTCAGCCTTGGGTTGGGGGGCTTGGGCTTGGGCCGTCCAAGCTCGGTGCTTGGGCCGTGCAAGCTCCGTGCAAGCTCCGTGCAAGCTCCGTCCAAGGGCCGTCCAAGCTCTGATTTCAAGAAGTCCTTTGTTTGCATCACGGGCGAAAAAATGACGGGGTGGGGGGTAGAAGAATCGCCGGAATCGCGCGCGATCGCCGACATCGCCGAGATCGGAAACCCGGAACCCCTTTACCACTGAGGCCACAGAGGAACACCGAGGCGGGCGGACTTCCTTGGGATGAGTCCGGCTAACCTTTGGATGCAGAGGAGGGGCCGCGCAAAGCGCGGCATCGGTGATCTGATGATCGGAAAGGCAAGACTCACCACTGATCACCACTGATGACACAGATCGGAATTAGGAAGCTTGAAGTGCTACGTCACGCCCGCATCTTCACCTCAACTTGGTCGCCAACCACGCGCACTTCGTAGCTGGGAACCGGCGTACAGGTGGGGCCTTCACGGACGGCGCCGTCCGCGAGCGCAAAGCGCGAGCCGTGCCACGGGCAGCGGACACAGCCGTCTTCAATGGTTCCTTTATTGAGTGGCGCACCGTAATGCGAACAGACAGCGCCGATGGCGAAGATGGTTCCCGTACCAGAAGCGGAGCCGGCGCCGGCAGCGGAAGAGGTTTTTACCAGCAACACTGGCTGGCCGTCCACGTCGACGCGCGTCATCTGGCCTTCAACCAACTTGGCCGCTGCGATGGCCGGACGAAAATCCGCGGGACCGTGCGCGTAAGCGTTGCGGTTGATCATGACGCCCATGCGGTAGACCAGCGCTCCGCCAAGAGTGGCGCCGAAAGTCATCAAGCCGTAGGCAACCAGGGACACGATGCAGATAGTCCAGCTCAGTTGCCAATGCGATTGCCAGCGCATGAACAGCGCCACGCTGAAGATGACGGTGGCAGTCACGTTCAGGATGGCGTGCACAGCGCCCACGGATTTTTCCGGAGGATCAACGTCCATCCAATCCATGAGTCCGGCAACGGCTGCACCTAACGCCCCGAAAATGCCCACAGCGGTCGTCACACTGGCGGCCAAGCCGAAGGAAGGAACGTTGAAGAGAAGACCGGCCAGATCGAAGATTACGGTGAACGTCCAGGCTCCGACGGGAATATCCTTAAGCACGGGATGCAGGGGATGGCCGATCCAGGTACCGTTCAAAAACAATTTGAGCGGACGCAGCATGCCCGACTGAAACATGCGGTTGAGCAGGCCGTCCAGGGGCGCGCTGATTTTCTTGACGAGCGACGAGGCGACAATGCTGCTTTCAATTTTTTCTGACAGATCACGCTTCATGCGGCGAGTTCTCCTTGCGATGCCATCTCCGGAAGCACGCGAATTATATCGGGTTACGAGAGGGTTGTCTTGCGGGCGCGATGGGGAAAAATAAACTCACCACTGATTAACACGGATGACACTGATCGGGAACGGAAGAGCGGAGGACTGACCGCGGTCCGTAAGGTTTCTGCTAAACTCATCCGTTTTGGAGAAAACTGATTTATGGACATTAAAACTGTTGGCGTGATTGGCGCGGGCACCATGGGCAACGGCATTGCTCACGTGATGGTGAAGGCCGGCTACAACGTGGTGCTGGTGGAAGCAGCGCAGGCGGCGCTGGACAGGGGCGTCCAGACGATTGGCAAGAACCTGGAGCGCGAAGTAAGCAAGAACAAGATCAGTGCCGGGGACCGCGACGCGGCGCTGGCGCGCATTGAGCCCGTGCTGCAGCGGAGCGCGGTAGCCAAGTGCGACTTTGTGATTGAAGCCGCGTTTGAAAAATTTGAGGTCAAGCAAGAGATCTTTGCCGACCTGGACAAGTATTGCCGTCCGGAGGTGGTGCTGGCGTCGAACACGTCGTCGATATCGATTACGAAGATCGCCGCTCTGACGCGGCGTCCGGACAAAGTGATTGGCATGCACTTTTTCAATCCCGTCCCAGTAATGAAACTGGTGGAAGTGATCCGCGGACTGGCGACGTCCGACGAAACGTTTGCCGTAACGCGCGACCTGGCGGTGAAACTCGACAAGACTCCGGTGGAAGTGAATGACGCGCCGGGGTTCGTTTCCAATCGCGTACTGATGCCGCTGATCAATGAAGCGATTTACACCGTGATGGAAGGCGTGGCCACGCCGGAAGCCGTGGACGAAGTTTTTAAGCTGGGCATGGCACATCCCATGGGTCCGCTTACACTGGCCGACTTCATCGGACTCGATGTTTGCCTGGACATCATGCGCGTGTTGCTGGCCGGGCTGGGCGATCCGAAGTACCGTCCGTGTCCGCTGCTGATCAAGATGGTGGACGCCGGATGGCTCGGCCGCAAAAGTGGACGAGGGTTTTACAAGTACTAGAGCGGCTTCGGAGGCGCCGCATCTGAAGTGGACTGCTAAGGGTTGCTTAAGGCGTCCTGCTAAAGAAGAATGTGGGCGACTTGACGCACAACGGGTGCGATTTGACACAGGAAGGCCCGGCGGATCGGCAGTTTTGCGTTTGGAATCAATGGGTTGCAGTCTGGCACACAGGTTGCTCAATCTATCGGCATGTCACACACGGAGGACATGACGATGAAAAGCCCAATCGCTGCCGAAATGACCGTCGCCGAGCCGAAATACTTCCTTTTGTGGGTTGGTTTGTGGGTCGGAGCACTGGCGTTCCTGCTGCCGCTGTTGGCGCGTCCGTAAACTCGCGGCAAGTCGTGTTCGCGGACGTCAGACAACTTGATGCCGCAACGTGATCCGCAATCGGTCAGCGCCCGTCGGCTACAATCTCACCGATGGCAAACACCGAGCCCGCCGCCCCGTCCAACTTGAATTCCGGTCCGCTGGCCCGCTTTTGGCAAAAGTCCCCGTTTCATTCTTCGCATACATGGCTTAACGTCCTGCTGCTTTTTGTTCCCGCTGCCATCGTTCTTGATTTGATGCACGTTTCTCCGCTCTTGATTTTTATCACGGCAGCGTTGGGCATTGCTCCGATGGCCGGAGTGCTGGGCGAATCCACCAGCGTGCTTGCGGAATATTCCGGACCTGCGGTCGGCGGCTTGCTCAACGCCACACTGGGCAATGCCACGGAAATGATCATCGCGATTTTTGCGCTACACGCCGGACACATCAATGTAGTGAAGGCATCGCTCTCAGGAAGCATCATCGGCAATCTTCTTCTGGTACTCGGGCTAAGCCTGGTGGCCGGCGGTTACAAGCATAACGTCCAGCGTTTTTCCCGCACCACCTCACGCATGAACACCACCATGCTCATGATCGCCGTGGCCGCGCTGGTAATGCCCGCCATCTTTAATTTGACGGTCTATGGCAAGCTCGAACACGGCAGTCCGCAGCTACAGAGCGTGAGTCTTTGGACGAGCGGCGTCCTGGTTCTGCTCTATGTTGCTAACTTGTTTTTTGTGTTTCGCACGCACCGCGCCGCGTTTCTTGACGTTCATACGGAAGGCGATGCCGGAGATATTTCAGACGCCAAGCCGGCGATCAGTAAAGGCCGTGCGCTCTTTTCGCTAGGCACAGCCACGCTGATGATCGCCGTGCTGAGCGAAATTCTGGTCGACCAGATTGGCGCCGTAACGCACGCGCTGGGCATGACGGAGCTTTTCGTCGGCGTGATCGTGGTGGCCCTGGTGGGCAACGCCGCGGAAAATTCCACCGCCATCCTCATGGCGCGCCGGAATCAGATGGAACTGGCCGTAACGGTGGCTACCGGCGCCAGCACGCAGATTGCGTTGTTTGTGGCCCCCATGCTGGTGTTTCTCTCCATGGCCATGGGACATCCCATGAGCCTGGTGTTCAACGGATTTGAAATTGCCGGAATCTTTCTGTCGGTGATGATCGTTTCCATGATCGCCTCAGACGGCGAGACGAACTGGTTTGAAGGCACACAACTGCTGGCTGTGTATGCGATTTTGGCCGTAGCATTTTATTTTGTTCCGGAATGAAGAAGCGAGATCGCCGGAATTGCAGAATGGGGTAAATTGGCGAGAATTGAAAACCGATCTTGCCTAGATTTCATTCGTTCCGCCGTCCGTCAGCTTTAACCACTGCAGTAGCGGCTTGATGGTCATCCCCTGGACCAGGATGGAAAACACGACCACACCAAACGTCAGGTCGAGAATGCGGGCACGCTCAGGAAATCCGTTGTCCAGACTTAGCGCCAGGGCCAGAGCCAATGATCCGCGAAGACCGCCCCACACGATTACATGCTGCCAGCGCATTGATATCTTTGCGGCAAAAAGGTTGGTCAGCGGCACCAACGCGTAAACAGAAAGCACACGGCCCAGCAACACGGCCGCTATGGCCAGCAAGACCGGCAGCCACGCATGGGCCAGCGCGCCCATGTGGACTTCCAGCCCGATCAGCAGGAATATCAGCGAGTTCATCACAAACGCCAGGTATTCCCAGAACGATTCCAGCGCGGACCGTGTGCGCTCGCTCATGCCGTGCGTGGCTCCGTAGTTCCCAACCACCAGTCCCGCGGCGCAGGTGGCAATCACACCGGACAAATGCAGGTGATGAGCAATCAGGTAACTGCCGTACGCAACAATGGTAGTCAGCGTGATTTCAATTTGGGGATCGTCCAGCTTCTGAGTGATCTTGCTGGCTGCATATCCCAGCACGACGCCAAGAATCGCGCCACCGGCAACTGCGAAGACAAACTGTTCCAGGCCTTTGCCCGCGCTAAATCGTCCGGCAAGAAACCCGGCAAGCAATACCTGAAAGAGCACCACGGCCGTTCCGTCATTCAATAGACTTTCACCTTCAACGAGGAGCGAAAGGCGCGGACTGGTGCGCAGGTCACGGAAGATTGCCAGCACGGAAATAGGATCGGTGGCGGAGACAATGGCTCCAAAAATCAGCGCAACCAACAGCGGAACGCCCACGGCCCAATGCACCAGGTATCCCGTAACCAGCGTGGCTAGCAACACGCCCACATTGGCCAGAACCAGGAGCGGCGCCCAGTCGCGGAACAATTCACGCACGTCAAGCTTGATGCTGCCTTCAAAAATCAGGGCCGGCAGAAACAGAATCAGAATCACGCCCGGCGTAAGCCAATTAGGACGCAACGCCGGCTGCAAAGGGGACAACTGCAAACGCACCAGGCTGAGGGCCAGGCCACCCAGCACAAGCGCCACCGTGTACGGAATGCGAAGACGTTTCGCCACCACCGCGATCAACGACGCGGCGATCAGCAGCCAGATCAGGAACTCTACGGCGGAAGTTGCGCTCATGTAGTTTGCTGTCCTTGCGTGCGGGCACAATGGACGAAATCAAATACTCCCATTACAAATCTAAGTTCGGTTGGCTCTTCATGAACGGCACCCGCACTTGCGGACGCAGGAGATACACCAGCAATGCTCCGGCAATTACAAATCCGATTCCGCCACGCAGATAGTCACCGCGAAGGAAATTGATCAGGTCGCCCACAACCTGCGTAAGGATGATGATCACCGCCAGCCAGTATCCCCAGAGTTTTCGCTGGAACCATCCCATTCCGGCGACGGCCATCACTGCGCTAAGCAGTAGAAACATTATGCCAACGCCACGACCCATCGGAGCCAATTGCAGATAAGCGTCCGGGTTCAGTCGCCAGATTTGGTCCAGAGGTGTTCCGGGAAACGTGAGCGTTATTCCGGCGATCGCCGCCATGGTTGTGCCGAAGAAAAGGAAGACGCCCATGGCGGTATGGCCAAACGATTTGTCGCGGCCAAAAAGGTTGTTAGGTTGGTTGGCGCCGGGCATCGCTAGACTATAGCGGCTTCCGGTGGGAATCAGACACTTTTCGTAGACTTGTATTTGCCCGTCATCCCGTACCACCGGACCTTGAGCGCGTCAGAGGCCATGCGCAGGCCGTCACGCACGGGATGGATCTTCGATCCATCATCGTGTCCCCAGGCCACCGGCACTTCCGCCACTTTGAATTTCAAGCGGTGCGCCAGGTAGAGAATTTCCGGATCAAAACCCCAGCGTATGATGCGTTGCAAGGGAAATATCTTGTCAGACGCGGCGCGCGTGAAGGCCTTGAAGCCGCATTGCGTGTCGCGATACGGAAACCACAGGACCATCCGCAGAAATAGGTTGTAAATCCGCGAGAGCAGCTGCCGCTTAAGCGACTGCCGGACAAATTGTAAGGACGGATCGATCCACCGCGAACCGATGGCCACGTCCGCGCCTTGTTCCAGCGCGGAGAAAAGCTTGGCAGCTTCGGTGATGGGCGACGACAAGTCGGCGTCAGTAAACAACAGCACTTGGCCGCGCGCGTTCAGCATTCCATTGCGCACCGCGTAGCCTTTGCCCTGATTCCCGGGATTCTGGATGATCCGCACTTCAGGATTCGTGGCCGCAAAGTTTGTGACCACCTGAAACGTGTCGTCGCGTGAGCCGTCGTCCACGACTACGACTTCGGCGTTCCAGCGCTGTTGCCGGATGTGCTCCACGATTTTGATGAGAGTGCTGCCTATGCGCGCGCTTTCGTTGTACGCCGGCACCACGATGCTGAATTGGGACTGTGAAGGATTCAGAAGGGGCAACTATATCAAGGAGGTTGTGACGACGACAAATAGCCTCGCTTTACGCCGCTTGCTCTTTCTTCCGCAGCATGGCAAAGAACTCCGGCACCAGCACTGGGTCCCATATTCCACTGGCTACGCCTTCCAGCATGGTCTGCTCGGCTTCTTCATGTGTAAGAGCCGGCTTGTAGGGACGCGCCGTCCGCAGCGCATCGTATACGTCCACCACTTGCAGCACGCGCGCCAGCAGAGGGATGTCGAATCCGCTGAGCTTGTCGGGATAGCCGCTGCCGTCCCAGTTTTCATGATGGTGGCGAATGATGGGTAGCACGCTGCGAAACGACCGCAGCGGCGCGCAGATGGATTCGCCGATCACCGGATGCTGCCGCACAATCGCCCACTCTTCCGGCGTAAGTCCGGTATGTTTCTTGAGAATTTCGTCAGGAATGGAAACTTTGCCCAGGTCATGCAGGTAGCCGCCGCGCTTCAGAGCGGTAACACTCTCGGCGTCCAGGCCCATGTGGATGCCCAGTTCGGAAGCGTACTGCGCCAGGCGCTCACAGTGGTTGCCGGTGTAAGGATCGCGCGCTTCCACGCCCAGGGCCAGCGCGTAAAGGACAGACTCGGCGTTTTCCAACTCGTCAGTAAATTCTTTCAGCTTGAGCAGGGACTTCACGCGGGCAAACAGTTCTTCAGGATAAAGCGGCTTGCTGAGGAAGTCATCGGCGCCGGCTTCAATGCCGCGCACGCGATCATCGCGTTCAGTAAGCCCGGTAATCATCACCACGGGAATGAGCCGCGTGATGGGATCGTCCTTAAGTTCGCGGCAAAGTTCCAGGCCGGATTTGCCCGGCATCACCACGTCCAGCAGAATCAGGTCTGGCTTCTCAGAGTGGACCATCGCGGTAGCTTCTTCCGCGGACGAAGCCGTAATCACCTGATACTCCTTTAGCCCAAGCAACTCGTTCAGCAGAAGCAGAGTGTCCTGCTTGTCGTCCACCACAAGAATTTTGGCGGCACGGGGCTTGAGCGACATGTATTGCAGACGGGTTTTTTCCGGGAGATGGCCCATGAGTATCTCAGAGGGCGCAGCCACGTCCGTGGTTGCATCATGCAACGCTCGTTCCAGCAACCGATCGTCAGTCTTCTTTGGGTTCACACGTTTTAGATTCAGCCGGCGTTCATAATGTTAACTGCGGGTGGCCTGCCGGGAAACTTTCCGAAGGATTGCTCAAATGGTAGGCATTATTGGAATTCTTTCAAAGCCCCATTCGAATAAATTTACTTTAATAATATAAATCCGTATTTTTCTTGTCTAATATAAAGATAAAAGCAAGAACTACCATACTAAAGCTTGGGCCAGGATGTCCTGTCGGCCATCGTCTTCTAATAAAGCCAAAGGCTTGCAAGCCCTATAATTGCCGCGCCATGAAGATTGCCCGGTTCGTTGTGGCTGTCTGTATTTTTGTTCAAAGCGCGCAAGCCGCGGCGCCGCGTTCGCACACTGTTTCCTTTGGTCCGTGGCGGACGGTCAGCATCGCCTCAGATGACGACCCGCCCGAACCAACAAAGATTCGCGATCTACTCATTGACGGCCGCTCCCGGGATTACGTGACCGGTCCGACGCACGACGTTACCGAACGCGTCTTTGTAGTGTTACGCGCTTACCGTTTGAATGATTCGCTGCCGGCTGACAAGAAAACGCCACAGTGGATCTGGCGCCTGGGCGGATGGATCAGCGTAGACCGCGTTACCGGTAAAATCACCCAGTTGAATTTGCCGCTCTTTGATCCTGACGTTTCTGAAGCAAGCTGGTATCGTGATTATGCGGCGTATTGCGGCGCGTCAGACGATGGCAACAAAGCGTACTTCATGGTCGCTCAGATCGGCCGCCGCAAACCGATTTTGAAAAAAGAGTTTGTCGGCGATTCCTGCCCCGCTCCTGCGTGGGAACGAAAACCGGCGCGCGTTACGTTCGCCAACGAGAAAGAAAAAGTAACTTTCGCGATCCATGCGCGCAGCGCGGAATTGCAAGTGGACACCGGTGAGGATGAAGGCCAGCCATGAAATCTCTTGACGAATACCTGCAAGACGCCGCCGTGGCCCACGGCCATCTCTGCGCCGGACAAATCCTGGGCGTTCGCCTGGCCATGTTTGGCTTGCGGCAACTCGGCTTGGAAGACCCGCAAGGCAAAGACCGCAAACGCATCGTCACTTTCGTTGAAATCGACCGCTGCGCCACCGACGCCGTGATGGTGGTAACCGGATGCCGGCTGGGCAAGCGCGCTCTCAAATTTCGCGACTGGGGCAAGATGGCCGCGACCTTCGTTGACGTGGAAACCGGCAAAGCTCTGCGCGTGGCCGCGCGCGAATCGTCTAAAGCGCTGGCCAAGGGCCTGCATCCCGAAATTGCCGACAAGAACCAGCAGCAGATGTTGGCTTACCGCGAACTCACCGACGATCAGATGTTCCAAACCGAATGGGTGCGCGTGGACCTGCCGGCCGAAGAATTTCCCGGCTACAAAGGCGAGCGCATTGTTTGCGCGCAATGCGGCGAAGGCATCAACTTCCGGCGGGAAGTCCGCCAAGGCGGCAAAATCTTCTGCCGGGGATGCGCCGGCGAACGCTACTACCAGCCGCTGAGTTGATCATCCCTGCCGGTTCGGGCTGAAGAAATCCCGAATATCCTGTGAACTTTTTTCGCTCTCGTGCGTAATAACAGCAGGGACTGAACCGTCTCAAGAGATGCGGACCAGCTTACCCGTCCCAATGGAGAAGATTGTCATGCGTTATCCGACTTTGCGCGACTTTTGTTTGCCTCTGCTGTTCGCCGGATTCCTGGCTCTGACTTTGAGTGGATGCAGCGTCCATGCCCACCAGAGCACACCCGAAAAGGACGAGAAGGCCAGCAAGGACGTTGACATCCGTACCCCATTCGGTTCTCTCAGCGTCCATAACAACACCAGCGCTAAAGATGCCGGAATGGCGGACTACCCCGGCGCCGTGGTGATGAAAGACCATGACCACGAAGGCGACAGCAGCGCCAGCGTGAATATTTCCAGTTCTCTGTTCGGACTCAAACTGGTGGCCCTGAAGTTTGAATCCACTGACCCGCCGGAGAAGATCCTGAGTTTTTACCGTAACGACCTCGCGCGTTACGGCAAAGTCATCGATTGCACGGGGCGCGTCAACATGAACTTCAAGCACATCGACAGCAACAAGCCCGTGAGCTGCGATAACTACGGCCAGTCCGGCGAAGACTACAAGCAGGAACTCAAGGTCGGCACGGAAAACAACCAGCGCGTTGTGGCCGTAAAGCCGACGAGCAAGGGTTCAGAGTTTGCTTTGGTTTACGCCCGCGCCCACGGAGACAAGAAAGACACGCAGTAAACTTGAAGTATCTGCTCTAAACCACAAAGGACACAAAGGGGCACAAAGGCTGCATGCGCGACAAGGCCTTCGTGGAACTTTGAGTCCTTTGTGTTTAGCACCTTTTGGTGGTCCACTCCGAGCCGCTGAAATGATGTTCTGTTTTTCTTCGCCTTCGCGCCCGATTTCCCGTCAAAAACGCTGCTAGTTTGTCGCCAGACGCCTGCTTCAGATATCATGCACGGGACTATGACAGCTGGAACTTCTGCTCGTCTGCCTAACCTGCGGGAAAAGGGTCGCATCATGTCTGCTTCTGAGATTGAGCGCACCTTGGTCCGTTTAGCCCATGAGATCGTGGAAAAAAACAACGGCGTGCAAGACCTGATCCTGGTCGGCATCAAGCGCCGTGGAGTTCCCTTGGCCGCGCGCCTGGGCAAACTGATTGAACAAATCGAAAAGAACCCTGCCGCCGTGGGTACGCTGGATATCACGCTCTATCGTGACGACCTCTCCACCGTGGGCGCCAGCCCGGTGATCCACAAAACAACGCCCCTGGGCGTGGACATAGTCGGCAAGAACGTGATCCTGGTGGACGACGTTCTCTACACCGGACGCACCATCCGCGCCGCCATGGACGCGCTGTTTGATCACGGTCGTCCGCGCCGCGTGCAGCTTTGCGTGCTGATTGACCGCGGCCACCGCGAGTTGCCGATTGAAGCGGCCTTTGTCGGACGGACCGTCCAGACTTCTGACCTGGAAATCATCGAAGTGCGGCTGACCGAGATCGACAAAGAAGAACAGGTCATGCTGGTGGAGCGTACGGCTTAGCCGGCATGCCCAAGCCCTGCTCCCTTCTCGGACTGGAACACCTCTCAGCGGATGACGTTACCCGTTTTCTCAAGCTGGCGCGGAAGATGCACACTCCGCGCCCCAAGCCTCTGTTGCGCGGTAAACGCATAGCGCTGTTGTTCTACGAACCTTCCACGCGCACGCGTGTCTCGTTTGAATTTGCCGCCAAGTTACTGGGCACACATACGTCGGTGATCAGCGCGGACTCTTCCAGCATTACCAAGGGCGAATCAATCGTCGATACCGGCAAAACCTTGCAGGCGCTGGGCGCGGACTGCATCGTCGTACGGCATCCTTCGTCCGGCGCGCCTAACGTGCTGGCCCGCAATCTGCGCATTCCGATCATCAACGCCGGGGACGGCATGCATGAGCATCCTTCGCAGGGTTTGCTCGACGCCTACACCATGCTGCGCCACAAGAAATCCTTGAAAGGCCTGCGCGTGGCCATGGTCGGCGACATACAGCACAGCCGCGTGGTGCGTTCCAACGTGCACCTGCTCTCCAAGTTCGGTGCACAAGTCATTCTTTGCGGACCGCCTGAACTGCTGCCAGATACTGCCGCTGCTCTTGCTCCGGACGTAAAGATCAGCCGCCACATGGAAGAAGCCCTGCGCAAAGCAGACGTGATCATGATGCTGCGCGTGCAGAAAGAACGCCTGGCCGGATTGAAGTTGGACGCGCACAAGTACGTGGCGCAGTACCAACTCACACCCGAACGCCTGAAGCTGGCCAAGAGTGACGCTATCGTCATGCATCCGGGACCGATGGTGCGCGGCATGGAAATCCAAAGCGAAATCGCGGACGGCCCACAGTCCGTGATTGAAGAACAAGTGCAGAACGGCGTGTTCGTAAGGATGGCGATCCTGACGGCGTGCATGGGGGTGGCATGAAATGCATTTGCCGCAGATCAACGCAGATGAGCGCAGATACAAACACTCAGAGTTGACTGAGAAAATCATTGGCATCTTCTACGACGTCTACAACGAGCTTGGATTCGGCTTTTTAGAAAAAGTTTACGAGGAAGCAATGGCCGTGTCTTTCAAAGAACAAGGGATTCCGTTCGAAACCCAAGTTTCGATCCCAGTCTGGTTCCATGGGCGGGAAATCGGGTCTTATGACGCCGATCTTGTGGTGAATGGCTTAGTGCTGATTGAACTGAAAGCATGCAAGGCTCTTGAACCCGCTCATGAAGCTCAGTTGCTCCACTACCTGCGTTCAACCGAAATCGAAGTGGGGCTCTTGCTCAACTTCGGTTCACGGCCACAAGTAAAACGGCTGGCCTTTGAAAACGACAGAAAAAAGATCAGCGTTCATCTGCGGAAATCTGCGGCGAAAGATTTTTCTTCATGAAAACATGCAGCCTTTCAATCCGCAACGGTCTCCTCATTGATCCCTCGCAGAAGCTTGAGGGCAAGTACGATCTTCTGCTCAAGGACGGACGCGTGGCCGAAATCGCCCAGGCCGGCAAGCTCAAGGGCAAGGGCGACGAAAACATTGACGCCCGCGGCATGATCGTCTGTCCGGGATTGATTGATATTCACGTCCACCTGCGCGAGCCCGGCCACGCGCACAAAGAGACCATCGCCAGCGGAACTCTCGCGGCCGCCGCCGGAGGATTCACTTCCGTCTGCTGCATGCCGAATACCGCTCCGGTGAATGACAACGCCGACGTCACCCGTTGGATGCTCGATCCCGCGCGCGGCGCTCATGTGAACGTCTTCCCGATTGCCGCCGCCACGCTCGGCAGCAAAGGCGAGCAGATGACGGACTTTGCTTCGCTGCGCAAAGCCGGCGCGGTAGCCGTGACCGATGACGGCAAACCGATTTTGAACGACGCCATCATGCGCCAGGCGTTTCTCGGCGCAGGCAAACTGGGGATTCCGGTGATCCAGCATGCGGAAGACACGCGCATGACGGCCGGATCAGCTATGAACTCCGGGGCGACTGCTTTCCGTTTAGGATTGCGCGGCTGGCCGAGCGAAGCGGAAAGCAATCTGGTGGAACGCGACGTCCGCCTGGCCGCCGAAACCAAAGCGCACTATCACGTTGCGCATCTTTCCACCGCTGCGGCGCTCAAGGCCGTACGCAAGGGCAAGCACAATCATTTGAACGTGACCTGCGAGGTCACTCCTCACCACTTTGCCCTGATCGATGAAAACGTGGGCGACTACGACACCAATTTCAAGATGAATCCGCCGCTGCGCTCCCGTGCCGACCGTGAATCTTTGCTGGTCGGCCTGGCCGATGGCGCGATTGACTGCATCGCCACCGACCACGCGCCGCATTCCTTTGACGAAAAGAACCGTGAGTTTGACCACGCACCTTTCGGCATCACCGGACTCGAGACCGCGCTCGGCCTGTGCATTTCGATTCTCGGCGTGAAGCACAAGATTCCGCTGCGGCGGATTGTCGAATTGCTCTCGACCAATCCCGCAAAAGTAATGGGACTGGCAGGCCGCGGCACGCTTGCCCGCGGCGCGTACGCTGACGTCACGGTCTTTGACGCGGCGAAAAAATGGACCTGCCACGCCAAAGATTCGCACTCCAAGTCAAAGAATTCTCCGTTCGATGGCTGGCAAATGCAGGGACGCGCTGTGGCGACCGTGGTAGGTGGCGAAGTGAAGTTTAGAGCTTAGTTTGTTTCGAAGTCCCGAGCGGACCTTTTTCTGAAGCCCCGAGCGGAGCGAGGGATCCCTATACCCTGAAGGCTCTAAATGAATTGTCATTCCGAGGCCGAAGGCCGAGGAATCTGCTTTGCGTTTTCAGGTGAAGTAAAGCAGATTCTTCGCTTGCTTCGCGGCTCGGAATGACAAATCAATTGTGACTTTTGTTTCCTGAAACAAATCGCTTGTAACGATATGGACCCCTCGCCACGCTTCGGGATTTCAAAAAAACAGCCGTCGCATCTTTATTCGCGTAAATTCGCGATTCGCGAAAATTCGCGGCTCAAATCTGCGTTCATCTGCGCAAATCAGCGGCGAAAATCAGCTAACAATCCCCATTCGCTTGCCCACCTTCTTCAATATTTCCAGCGCACGGGTCATCTGATCTTGCGTATGATTTGCGGACATGATGGTCCGCAAGCGCGCCTTGCCTTCCGGCACCGTGGGGAATGCGATACCGGTAACGAACAGGCCTTCCTTGAACAATTCGCGACTGAAGTCCATGGCCAGTTTGCCATCGCCGACAATGATCGGCGTAATCGGCGTCTCGCTGGCCGGAGTGTTGCCGCCTCCGATGTTGAAGCCCAGCAGTCCCAGCTCTTTCTTGAAGAAACGCGTGTTGGCCCACAGCTTGTCCATCAATTCTGGTTCTTGTTCCAGCACATCAAACGCGGCGATGCACGTGGCGGCCACGGACGGCGGGTGCGAAGTTGAAAACAAAAACGGCCGCGCGCGGTGATAGAGAAAATCAATCAGGTCTTTTGATCCGCACACGTAACCGCCGATGGCGCCAATCGCCTTGGAAAGCGTGCCCACCTGTATGTCCACGCGGCCGTGGACGCCAAAATGATCGATGCTGCCGCGGCCGTTGCGGCCCAGCACGCCGGAGGCGTGCGCGTCGTCCACCATCATGATGGCGCCGTATTTTTCCGCCAGGTCGCACAGACCGGGCAGTGCGCCGATGTCGCCGTCCATGGAGAACACGCCGTCGGTGATGATCAGCTTATGGCCGGGCTGGCCCTGGATTTCCTTCAGCAGATCTTCGGCGTGCGTGACGTCTTTGTGGCGGAAAACTTTAATCTGCGCTCGGGAAAGCCGAGCACCGTCAATGATGCTGGCGTGGTTCAGCGCGTCAGAAATAATAAAGTCGTCTTTGCCCAGGATGGCCGAAACCGTTCCAGCATTCGCGGCAAAGCCGGACTGAAACACCACGCAAGCTTCCGTCCCTTTGAAGCGCGCGATCTTTTCTTCCAACTCCATGTGGATGCGCATGGTACCGGCCACGGTACGCACCGCGCCTGACCCAACGCCGTATTTCTCTATCGCCTCCAGCGCCGCCGCACGCAGCTTGGGATGGGTGGTCAAGCCCAGATAGTTATTCGACGCGATGTTGATGACCCGCTTGCCGTCAAACGTGCACTCCGGCGCGGCTTCGTCCTCAAGCACGCGCAGGGCAAAGTGCGTGCCCTTCTGTTTGAGCTCGTTCATCTGGTCGGTCAGGTAGGAAAGCTGGGGACGGTTTGTGATGGCAGGCATTGGTCGGACTCCTGAAGAAAACCTTTTTGCCGCTGATTAACGCAGATCAACGCAGATTAAAACTTGCCGCGAATTCACGCGAATGAATACGAATTTCAAGAGTCTTCTTGTGGTTCGCGTTTGTTTGATTTGATTCGCGGTTAGCTCTTGATCTGCGAACATCCGCGCAAATCTGCGGCTAACTCTACTTCATTCCATTCGGATACAACAAAATCTTACTGGCTTCGCCGGTGCGGAGGCGGTCCATGCCTTTGCTGAAGTCGGCCATGGGCATGCGGTCGGTGATCACCGGGTCCAGGTCCAGTTTGTGTGCTTTGAGCAAGGCGTTCATCTGGAACCAGGTCTTGTACATCAAGCGTCCGTTAATGCCTTGCACGTGTGCGCCTTTAAAGATGATGTCATTGGCCAGGTTGAGTTCCATGGGCTTGCTGGGAATCCCCAGCAGCGAAGCGCGGCCGCCGAGCCGCAGGATTTTGAAGCCCAGGCGGATCGCGTCCGGGTGTCCGGACATTTCCAGAATCACGTCAACGCCGGTACCGCCGGTCGCGTTCAAGACGTATTCGTAGACGTTGTCCTTGGTGGGATTCAAAACGTGGTCGGCTTTCATCTTCTCGGCGAGTTTGCGGCGATGGTCGTTGACTTCGAGCGCGAACACTTCGCTGGCTCCGCAGGCGCGTGCCACGGCAATGCAGAAAAGGCCGATGGGTCCGCAGCCGATGATGGCCACCGTCTTGGCGGCAATTTCGCCCGCAAGCGTTGTGTGTACGGCGTTGCCCAGCGGATCAAGCACGCTGGCGTAGTCGGCGGGGACGGCCGGATCGATTTTCCAGATGTTCGATTCAGGGATAACCACGTATTCGGCGAAGGCGCCGTTGGTGTCCACGCCAATGATTTTTACGTGCTGGCAGATGTGGGCTTCTCCGGTGCGGCACTGGTAGCACTTGCCGCAAGCCACATGCATCTCCGCGGAGACGAAGTCGCCTTCCTTTACCGCCGTAACATTTTTGCCGATGGCTTGCACGTGTCCGCAGAATTCATGCCCGGGGATGAGCGGCGGCTTGATGCGGTTCTGGGCCCACTGGTCCCAGTTGTATATGTGCAGGTCTGTGCCGCAGACCGAGGCCACTTTTACTTTTACGAGCACCTCGTCCGGCCCGAACTTAGGTATGGGCATCTGGCGGACGTCGGCTCCCGGCGCGGCCTCCGGTTTTACTACGGCAAGCATGGTTTCAGACATAGGTTCCTAAGTATGCCGAGATACGAAAGGCAAACCAGCCATTTTAGCAAATTGAGTGGATGGCCTGCGGGAGCGCCGTTCGAAGGCGAGGGCGCATCTTCACGGTTCTATAACTTTTTCGACCACTCACGATACCCACAAGCTCTGTCATCCTGAGCGCAGTGACGCTGGCGCAAGCTGCGGCACGCAGTCGAAGGATCCCGGGAATGTGTGCGAGACCATCCAGCTTCACGGTGTTCTCACGATTGTTCCGGCGCAATACCCGAGGAGAAAGAGTGTTTGGTGAAAACTCCCTGATGCTTTCTGGTGGATCCAAACACTTTCGGGATGCTTCGACTCCGCTTTCGCGTCGCCAGGCTCGCTCAAGCTGCGCTCAGCATGACAGATCTCAATACGACACTTTTTCGAGTTTGCAAGAGCGCCTCCCTTGCCGCATAATTAAACGGACGGTTAATTCAATGCCTGTTCTCGCGAAATCGCGCCGTTCCGGCTCACGTGGCGAACCGGAAAAGACCCGTGCCGCCATCCTAAGCGCCGCCCTGGAAGAGTTTGCTCAGGAAGGCGACTCCGGCGCACGCACGGACGAGATTGCCCGCCGCGCCGGCGTAAATAAAGCGCTCATCTATTACTACTTCAAGGACAAAGAAGGTCTCTACGCCGCCGCGCTGGAACAGGTATTTTCCGGACTGCATGAACGGGTGATGTCCATTTTGAACCGTACGGACATGGCGCCGCGGGAAAAGCTGTTGCTGTATGTGCAGACGCACTTTGATTACATTGCGAGCCAGCCTGTCTATCCACGTTTGGTCCAGCGCGAGTTTATGCGCAATGCCGGACGCACGCTCTCTCCCGTGGCTAACCGCATTCTGGAACATTACGGCAAACCGCTGTACCAGAAACTGGAAGAGCTGGTCCGCGACGGCATACGCTCCGGCGCCTTCCGCAAGGTAGATCCGGTGCAATCCATCACTTCGGTCCTGGGGACCATCATTTTTTACTTCATCACCATTCCGGCGCAGCAAATCATGCGGACTGGCGATCCGACGTCACCCGAACGCATTGCCGAACGGCGCGCCGCGGTGCTGGATTTTGTCTCGTCGGCGTTGTTCGCGACGGACGATGCAGTAAATCAGAAAGGCAAATCCTAAGTGAGCGCGCGGAATAAATTCTTCATCATCCTGGGCGTGCTGCTGGCCATTGCTGCCGTGTATTACTACTTTTCCGCCGACCATAGCGATGACCTGGTGCTCGTGGGCACGGTGGACGCCAACCAGATCGTGGTCAGCCCCAAGATTGCCGGACGCATCGAACGCCTGGCCGTGGATGAAGGCACCGAGGTAAAAGCCGGACAGACCATCGCCGTGCTTGACGCGCAGGAACTCACCGCCGATCGCCAGGCGGCGCAAGCATTGCTGGCCAGCTTGCGGCACCAGGTAGCGCAGACGCGCGCGACGCAGGAGCAGACTGAAGGAGAAACTTCCAGCGGTGTCGTGAACGCGCAAGCGCGGTTGCGCGCGGCGCAGGCTTCACTCGTACAGGCGCAAGCAGATCTGCAACGGATCGAATCGGACACTAAACGATCCGTCCAGCTTGCCGCACAGGGCGTAGCTCCGCAACAGCAAGCGGACGACGCTCAGTCGCAACTCAAAGCGCAGCAGGCATTCGTTCGCGCAGCGGAAGATCAGGTGAACGCGGCGAAAGCTGACCTGGAAACGGCGCGAGCGCGTACCCATCAAGCCAGCGCGGCAACCAGTACCGTGGCCTCTACGCGCGCGCAACAACTGAATGCGCAAGCGCAACTGGAAGCATCAGAAGCGCGCCTGGGATACACAAAAGTGATCGCGCCAGTGGCCGGCATTGTGACCATACGCGCCGCACGTGAAGGCGAAGTTGTGAACCTGGGCCAGCCCATCGTAATCATCACGGACTTGAGTGACACTTGGGTTCGCGCAGCGATTCCGGAGACAGAGTCCGTGAACATCGCGCTGGGTGACCAGCTCAAGGTGCGCTTGCCTTCCGGCGACGTCGTTTCGGGCAAAGTGATTTTCAAAGCTCCGGAAGCCGACTTTGCCACGCAACGTGACGTGAACCGCCGCAAGCGTGACATCAAAACCATCGCGCTCAAACTCTCCGTGGACAACACAAAAAAGAACCTGGTCCCCGGGATGACCGCGGAAGTCCTGGTGCCTAAATCAAAAATAGGCGGCTCGTAATGGCTCAGAGCAACGCTCCCGCCGCCGCAACGTCCGCCAATGCGAAGGCCATCCAGGTGATTGACATTGTCAAACGCTATGGCGACTTCACGGCCGTTGACGGCGTCTCCTTCGACGTGGCGGAAGGCGAGATCTTTGGACTGCTTGGCCCCAACGGCGCGGGCAAATCAACGCTCATCCGCATGATGACCACGTTGCTGGAAATCACCGCCGGCTCGGCGTTTGTGGAAGGCTTTGATGTCCGCAAAGATCCTGACAAGGCGCGGCGCTCCATTGGCGTGATTCCGCAGGCCATGACCAGTGACGGCGACCTGACCGTTTGGGAAAATCTGAGCATTTATTCCAAGTTGTACGGAATTTCAGCGGCGGACCGGAACCAATCGATTGACGAACTGCTCGAGTTGGTCGACCTGACACAGTGGCGTGACGCTCCGGCAAAGAACCTTTCTGGCGGCATGCGGCGCCGGCTAGAAATAGCGCGCGGGCTGGTGCACCGTCCACGAATCTTTTTTCTGGACGAACCAACCACGGGGCTCGATCCCGTCTCGCGCGTCGCCGTGTGGGAAATGATTGGGGCCATCAAGCAGAAGCGCAACCTCACCGTTCTGATCACCACGCACTACATGGACGAAGCCGATCGCCTGTGCGACCGCATCGCCATCGTCGATCACGGCAAGCTGGTGGCGTTGGATACGCCGCGCGCGCTTAAAGCCAGCATTCCGGGATCGAGCGTGATAGAAGTGCAGTTTCTCAATCCTCCAGCAAACTGGCAGCAGACGCTCACGAAATTGGCGGTGGTAAATTCCGTGCAGTCGGAAGCCGCGGACATGTATCGCATCATCACGGACGACGGCTCACGCACCACAACCGACCTGGTGGAGACAGCCGTCAAGGCCAACGTGGCCATCAAGTCACTCACCGTGCAAACCACCACGCTGGACGACGTGTTCGTCCACTACACCGGCCGCCAACTTCGCGACCAGCTCGCCGATGCGCCGCTGTATCAATCGCCTGTTGCGTGGGGGAAATAAAGCATGGCCTACTTCCAGAGCGAACGCATGATGGCCATTGTGGAGCGCGATCTCCGCAAGTTCTTCCGGTCGCCTGCATTGATGATGGCCGCCATGATCTTCCCTTTGGTGCAGCTCATCGTGCTGGGTAATGCGTTTGGCGGAAAGATCCGCGACGCCAAGCTGGGCATCTGCGACCACGATCATGGACCGCAGTCCGTGCGCGTGATTGAGTCGCTGCGCGCCGTGCAAAGCAACGCCCGCACCTTTGAAACGATTGTTTATACCGACGAAAAGCTGATGGTCGCCGACGTCCGCAAAGGCGACCTGAACGGCGGCTTGGTGATCCCGCCGCAGTTCTCGCGTGACGTGTATTCCCATGCGCGTCCTAAGATCGGCCTGGTGCTGGACAACACCGACAATTTCATGACGTCCACTTTTGAGCAGACCATGGGCGATCTGGTTGCGGCGCTCAATCAGCCGGACGTCCAGCCGCGCGTGGTACAACAAGTCGCGTTGCAAGTTGTGGAGCTCTATCCTTATATCGAGTACATGAAATACCTGCTGCCCGGTTCCATTACGCTGGCCATGTTCGTGAGCGTGATGATCGGCGGCGGCATCGTCTATATCGACGACAAAGCCCGCGGCGTGCACGAAGGCTACCTGGTTACGCCCATCACCAAGGTAGAGTTGGTGGCCGGCTTGAACGTAGCCGGAGCGTTGAAAGCCATGGGCGCGGGGGTGGTTTTAACAATCATAGGCTCGCTCATTGCCGGCGTGGGCAGCACGTTTCAGCCCGCGAATCTGTTCTGGCTGTTGCTGCTGATCGCGTCCACGTCGTTCGCGTTCATCGGCATGATGTTCACCATGATGGTGCGGGTCAACGATCCACTGATCCCACGCGCGATCTTCGGCATCCTGAATACGCTTTTGTATTTTCCCAGCGGAGCCATTTATCCCGTGCAGGCGTTTCCCAAATGGCTGCAATGGATCGCTTTTATTGATCCTTTTACTTATTCCGTCCACGGTTTCAAGGCCGTGTTGTTGAAAGGCGTGGGACTGGCTGCAATCTGGCCCGACCTGCTGTATCTTAGTGGGTTCGCGGTTGTGATGTTTGTGCTGTCTACTCTTCTATTCAAACGCACTCTTTAAAGAGGATTCACTGGCCATGGGTCTGTTGGACGCAAATGAATATGATCCGCGACCGGCGCGGCGCCGCTGGATGATGGCAATTGCCGGCGCGGTGCTGGCCGTTACATTGCTGGTCCTGTGGTTCTGGCCGAGCGGACGGTTCCGCCACTGGCAGCAATGGAACACCGCCAACAAATTCTTTTCCGCCCTGGAGAATAAGGATTTTGATACAGCCTACGGGCTATATTTCGCCGATCCGGAGTGGAAACAGCATCCGGAAAAATACAATCAATATCCCCTGGCGCGGTTCACTCTGGATTGGGGACCGGCCAGCGACTTCGGCATCATGGTTTCACACCACGTGGACTGCGTGATTGATCCACCGAAGAAGGGATTCGTTTCGGCCAGTGGCGTGGTGGCATTGGTAAAAGTCAACCAGCGCACGGAGCCAACGTTGCTGTGGATTGAAAAGAAAAACGGCACCATCACCACGTCACCCTGGGACCTTTATTATCTGACCCACGATTCACCGTTGGTCCGGGCCCGCTGTATCGATCAAGAGTAACCACGGGCAGGAATAAGATCGGGTAAGAATAAGACCCGCACAGTTGCCCGCAGGCGGCTTGTCTGTTTTTGATGTTCTCGGTGTCTATTTCAGTGCGCAAACGCGCCATACAAAGGAAACATCCTCATGGGATTGCTGGACGCACCAGAATATGATCCGGGGCCGGCGGAACGCCGCTGGCGGATCGTGAAAATTTCCATCGGAGTGGGCGGAACGCTGCTCTTGGTCTTTCTGTCCTTCTGGTTCTGGCCCAACGGCAGATTCCGCCATTGGCGGCAGTGGAGCATTGCCACGGATTTTTTTGCGGCCCTGCAACAAAAGGATTTTGACACGGCCTACGCGTTGTATAACGCCGCTCCGGACTGGAAGCAACATCCAGAGAAATACAACCAGTATCCTCTTCCTCAGTTCACACTGGATTGGGGACCATCGAGTGACATAGGCGTACTCAACAGCTTCCGCGTGGATTGCGCCAAGGAACCGGAATCCAAAGGATCGGTTTCGTCCAGCGGAGTGATCGTGGTGGTAACAGTGAACGACCGGTCAGAGCCGGCCTACCTTTGGATAGAAAAGAAATCGCGGACCATTACCACGTCGCCGTACAAAGTAATCTGCCACCCGCGCTAAAGGTGGTGGGAGTGCGGGGCAAAAAACGTCTCCGCGCCTGCTTCACAAACTGTTGAAGCGATAGATCAGGCGCGGAGTTGATTTTGTTCTGAACGCGAACAGACCGGGAAATCGGGAGACTTCCCGTTGAATCGGGCGTAGTTACTTCTTGCCGCCCTTGTCGTCAGCCTTGGGTTCTGCGGCTTTCTTGGCAGCGGCTTTCTTGCCACCCTTTTTGCCACCCTTTTTGCCACCTTTTTTACCGGTGTCAGAGGTCTTTGCGTCGCCACCCTTTTTGTCGTCTCCGCCTTTTTTGGCGTCTTGTGCAAACGCCATGGTTCCGCAGAGCAGGCACAGGGCCATCAGCTTAGCAATCGTCTTCATTTGGATCTCCTTTGTCTCTTCTTTTGTCTCTTTGTGATTTTTGAGGGCCGGGGAGGCCCTGTCCGAATGCCGGGGAATTATAAAGACTCAAGGCCAAAAACAGTACTAAATAAGGTAGCCGGGTGAATACCGGGGCCGGAGGGTGTTTTCAGGGGTTAAACGGCGAAAAGGGGGCCGGAGGGCGGAAAGAGTCGTGACCTTGATCCGTACTGCGGCCTCTCGAACGCTTACGCGCCCGGTTCAAGTGCTTTCTGCAACGTCGCCTCGTCGCCCACGTTCATCGCTGTCTGTGTGCGGTCGATCGAGCGCATCAGTCCGGTAAGGACTTTGCCCGCGCCCACCTCAATAAACGTCTTCGCTCCGAGAGAAATCAATTTCTGCACGCAGCCCACCCACTGGACTGTCCCAGTCACCTGCCGAACGAGCGCGTCACGGGATGCGTCGCCGGTGGACTTGGGTTCGGCGTCAATGTTAGCGACCACCGGCACTTTGGGGTTATTGAACTTGAGGGCGGCCAGGTCTTTGGCCAGGCGGTCTTGCGCCGGCTGCATCATGGCGCAGTGGAAAGGAGCACTTACGTCCAGCATGATGGCGCGCTTGGCGCCGCGTTCCTTGGCCAGTTCGGCCGCACGGGTTACCGCTCCGGTGGCGCCGGAAATCACGATCTGGTCGGGCGAGTTCACGTTGGCCGGCTGAACCACTTCGCCTTGCGAGGCGTCAGCACAAACTTGAAGAAGTTGATCAATGGGCATGGCCAGAATCGCGGCCATGGCGCCTTGTCCGGCGGGGACGGCTTCCTGCATGTACTTGCCACGATTGCGCACGGTGCGGACGGCGTCCGCGAAGTCGAGTGTTCCGGCGACGACGTGCGCGGAGTACTCGCCCAGGCTGTGTCCGGCAACGTATTGCGGAGTAATTCCCTTTTCCGCCAGCACGCGGGCCACGACCACGCTTACGGTGAGAATCGCCGGCTGAGTGATCTCCGTCATGCGGAGCTTTTCTTCCGGACCATCAAAGCAAAGCTGTGACAGGCTGAAGCCCAGAGCATCGTCGGCTTCTTGAAAAGTTTTTTGGGCGACGGGATAGAGCGAGGCCAGCTCTTTTCCCATTCCGGCGGCTTGCGAACCTTGTCCGGGAAACAGGAAAGCGACGTTGGAAAGACTCATGTGTTTTTATTCCTTGCGACCAGCCGCGGATCACACACGGGCTGCGGTGAGTTCCTGCTCAATACGGGGATTCACGCCGGACTCGTGATACTGCTTGGCCACGCGGATGGCGTTCTTGATGGCGTTGGCGTTAGACGCTCCGTGCCCCACGATGGCCACGCCCTTGATGCCCAGCAGCGGCGCGCCGCCGTATTCGGAGTAGTCCAGGCGGCGCCCGAAATTGGTGAAAGCTTTGCGCGAAAGCAACGCGCCTACCTGCGAAGTGATGGTGGAATTTAGCGACTCTTTCAGCAGGAAGCGGACGGCATCCACCAGTCCTTCAGAAATTTTCAGCGCCACGTTGCCGACAAAACCGTCGCAAACGATCACGTCCACGCTGCCGTTGTAGAGGTCGCGGCCTTCCACGTTGCCCAGGAAGTTAAACGGAATTTCTTTCAAGAGCGTAAAGGCCTGGCGGGTGAGCTCGTTGCCTTTGGTTTCTTCTTCGCCAATGGAGAGCAGACCAACGCTGGGCTTGGGAACGCCGAAGATGGCGCGGAAATAAATTTCGCCCATAATGGCGAACTGGGCCAAGTTTTGCGGCTTGGAATCCACGTTGGCGCCCACGTCAATCAGCATGGAAGGCTTGCCCTTGGACGTGGGAAACACACTGGCCAGCGCGGGACGGTCCACTCCGGGCAGAGCGCCCAGCACCATCTTGGCGGTGGCCATGGCAGCGCCGGTGTTGCCGGCGGTAACAAAGCCGACAGCTAATTTGTCGCGGACCAGGCGAAGGCCCACGTGCATGGTGGAGTCCTTCTTGCCGCGCACCGCCTGCACCGGTTTCTCATGCATGCCGATGATCTGCGTGGCATTCACAATCTCAATGTTGGCGCCCGCGGCGGAAGGATGGCCAGCCAGATCGGCCTTGAGTTGGGCCTCTGGGCCTATCAGGAGAACTTTAACTCCGGGATAGTGCCGCACAGCCAGCAAGGCCCCTTCAATCTCTGGATTGGGGGCCCTGTCAGAACCCATTGCGTCAACGGCAACTATGGTTTCCACGGAGTGTGCGTTAGCTCTTTTCCTTTACAGCCGTTATTTCGCGGCCTTTGTAGTAGCCGCACTTGGGACAGACGCGGTGAGGCAGCTTGCGCTCGTGGCAGTTAGGACACTCGGAGACCGAAGCGGCCACGAGGAAGTCATGTGCGCGGCGGGTGGACGTGCGCTGTTGCGAATGCCGCCGTTTAGGATTTGCCATGGTACTTGTTACCTTTCATTGGCGCGCGACCAACAAGGGCCACGGCGCATGAGAATTCTTTGTTTCTTGTTTCTTCTGCGTTGAGACGCCTTGCGTCCCTAACGGGCTTAACGTCTTTAACGTTCGAGCTTTTCGCGGATGTCTTTGAGCGCGGCCCACCGCAGTTCGTCCAAGGGCGCCACGCAATCACATTTGCCGGTATTCAAGTTCGTGCCGCATTGCGGGCAAAGCCCTTTGCAATTCGGCTTGCACACCTGCTTGACCGGCAACGCCAGCAAAACCTGCTCTTTCAGCACGTCTTCCAGCAGAAGGCCGTCGCCTTCATAGTACCCGATTTCGGTTTCCGCGGCGTTGATGGAAGACTCGTCACCAGCAGCGTCAACACCCAGCGGGCGGTAGATCAAATCAAAAGCTTCAGAAACCTGGTTCTCCACCGGCTCCAGGCAGCGGGCGCAGTGGGTAGTAATTTCCGTGGCCAACTTGGCCACCAGCCGGATGTCCTCAACAATGTTCTTGCCGCCGCGATGTTCGCGAATCAGCTCGGCGCGACCTTTGGATTGTAAAGGAACCTTCTGTTCCAGATCCTCGCCCAACTCAATTACACCGGGGGCGAAGCTTTCATCAAATTCCAAATTCCGGAGCTCAAGATCCTTTATTTTTATAAACATAGAGCTACTCCAGAATCTTGAATGCCAGGTGAAAAGGTACGCTGGGGACGTCTTTAAGAATAACGGCGTTCGGGAGGGGGTGTCAAGGATTGCGACCCAAGGCTCCCCTTACCGCGGATTTTCGCGGATTCGCGCGGATCGAGGGCCGGGCTTTTTTAGACGTTGCGTCGGGAGACGTGGCAGTGCCACGTCTCTACGTTGAGATTGTCGAACTGAAAATTGTTCGAATCGACCACGTCTTACGAATTACCCAAGCCTTCAGTCCCCGTAGCTTCTGCATCGCCGCGCAGGGCTGAAGTCGCGTTACGGGCGCGCTTGCGTCCTTCCACCACGAGTTTGCGGGTAGCATCCACGGCGGCGTCGGCAGCAGAACCGGCGCTTTCGGCGAGTCTTTCACGGGTCTCTTCGCCAGCCAGTGGCGCGAACAGCAAACCCACACCAATACCAATACCTAAACCTGCGAGAAAAGATTTCATGGGGAAGTGCTCCTTTCAAGGACTATGACACAAAGTAAGCAGGGCCCTGCCGCCTTCCGGATTGGAACAGTTGAAGGCAGGCCGATACGGTTTTCTTGGCCGAAAACCAACTCCCGCTTCAAGATAGAAGCGGGCTGAGAAGAATCTGTTGCCCAGGACTTGCAGCCTTGACCGCGAAACCGGTGTTGCAGCGGTTGACAGCTAAGCTGTCTTGCAAAAAAGCTGCGTTAGAAGTTCATTCCCCCCGGCTGTTTACCGCCGTTCAACTTAGCTGCGGCAATCTGTGCCGCCGCGGTCTTGGGGTTCTCTTTCTGAATCAGCTGATAAAGCGCAGCCGCCTGATCAGGGGCTGACTTTTCGTACATTTCCGCGCGGTCCAACTGCGCACGGACCTTGGGGACCGTGTCCGTTGGATGGTCTTCCAGGTCCTTGTAAACCTTGGATGCCTCCGCCGCGCGGTTGGTAGCACGGTAGAGCTGAGCGAGAGAGACTTTGGCCAATGCGGAAAGGTCTTTGTCGCCAAATTCGGAAGCAGTCTTGAGCGCGGGTTCAGCAGCAGCGTTGTCGCCGGCCTGCATGGCGCTTACGCCTTCCATATAGCGTGCCACGCGGCCCGGACCAACCATGGAATACTTGCCCGCCACTTCCTTGAATACCTTTTGGGCAGCCTTGGAGCGCTCGGCAATGGTAGCGTAGCCGACGGTGCCGTCTGTAGCCGGGGGCGCGCTGGCTGGACGCAACGGCTGGCCGTAAACACGCAAAGCCGTGCCCAGGTCAATGTTGCCCTTTTCCAGGAGCTGGCTGCGCCAGGTAAAGAACCCAACGGTCCCCAGGACAACGATTACGACCAGCACGATGCCCCAAACAACTGGATTCTTGTGGCCTGCCGCCCACGCGGCGGCGTCTTTGGTGGTGGTGGCCAGCTTGTCTTCTTTCAATTGACGACGGGTATAACCTTGCACGTTGGAAACCTTCTTGGTGGGATAAGTGCCTATGAATTCATAGAGTTTAGCAGGGGCCAGATCACTGCGTCAACGCATTCAAGCATCGCGTACTCAGTGCTTTACCTCCGTACGATCTGCATGATCGAGCGAATCGCAGGCAGCAGTACAGCGCTTACGGTAGTCTAACTAGTTGGAGTCAAGGATTGAGGGTACGCATGTGCGTAAGAAGCTGGGAATTGCCCTGCTGGTTGTGCTGGTTCTTCTTGTGGCTGCGGCGCTGATTGTCCCGCAGTTGATTGATGTAAACAAATATCACGACCAGATCGTGGCGCAGTTGCAGGAAAAGCTGGGCCGCCAGGTCTCGCTGGGCAACATGGGACTCAGTCTGTTTCCGCCGTCATTCAAGGTGGAAAACGCCGTGATCTCAGAAGACTCGCGCTTGAAGACCGAGCACCCTTTTGCTGACGTCCATAAGCTTTCCGTAAGCGTGGAGTTCTGGCCCCTGCTCAGCAAAAACGTCAAGGTCAAGTCGTTGTATCTTGACCGTCCGCTGATTGAGTTGGTGAAAGATGCGCAAGGCACATGGAACTTTGCCAGCCTGGGATCGGCTTCTGCTAAGCCCTCGCCCAAAGAGCCTGCGGATAAATCGTCGGCGCAACTCAGCTTTGCCAATCTTGAAATCAGTGACGGCCAAGTGGCCATCACTGACCTGCAAAAACATGAATCGCGCGCAGTGTACGACCACATTGATCTTCTGATCAGCGGCTTTGCTCCGGACAAACAGTTCACGCTAAAGGCCGAGGTACATCTGCCCGGCGAAGGCAAACAGGTCCTCTCTTTAAGTGGCGATGCCGGGCCGATTTCTCAATCCGACATGTTGCAGACGCGCTTTGACGGTCAATTGAAGCTGGACCAGGTCTCCATTTCCGGCGTTCAGAAATTTCTGAACTTGCCTGCTTTGGCCGGAACGGAAGCGCTGATCTCCGGCGACGCCAAGATCAAAAATGCTGACGGCAAGTTGGCTTCCAGTGGCAACCTGCGCATGGAGAACACGCGGATTCGCAACGTAAACGTCGGCTACCCGATCGCGCTGGATTACGACCTTACGGACGATCTGAAGAACGAAGAACTACTGGTCCGCAAAGGCGAACTTAAGCTGGGACCAACGCCCATCACGCTGGCTGGGACGCTGAACCTGAAGCCGACTCCGGCGCAAGCCGACTTGAAAGTGACGGCCAGTAACGCGTCGATTGAAGAAATGGCGCGGCTGGCTTCCGCCTTTGGCGTGGCCTTTGGCGAAGGCATGGAAGTGAAAGGACGCGTGGACGCCAACGTCCAGGCGCGTGGGCCGCTCGATAAAGCCGTGCTTAATGGGCACGTTTCCGCACGCGATCTGTTCATCAGCGGCAAGGAACTGCCGCAGCCGGTGAAGATCAGCGCGATAGAGTTGACCATGACGCCGGACGCCATCCGCTCGAACGATTTTGCGGCGTCCACGGGATCGACGAACGTCAACATGAATTTTGCGCTGTCACAATACGCCACCAACAACAGCATCATCAGCGCGGGAGTGAAAGCTCCGAACGCGCGCATTGCGGAGCTTTTGAACATCGGCAAAGCGGCGGGCGTTTCCGCTCTCGACGGTATCAGTGGCGACGGCGCTCTCAGCCTTGACGTTCACGCGCAAGGTCCGACGAAAAATATGTCCGCGCTGGCGTTCAGTGGGTCCGGAAAAATCCAGGAAGCAAAGTTACAACTTCCCTCGCTGACCAAGCCGGTGATGATCAACAACTCGGACATCGCATTCAGCGAAAACTCTATCGCGCTGGATAAAGTTTCCGCCGCGGTTGGAGGAACGAACGCCACGGGATCGCTTACCCTTAAGAATTTCGCCGAGCCGCAAGTCAAGTTCACGCTGACCGCGGACAAGATCAACGTGGCTGAGTTGCAGCAACTCACAGCTACACCGCCACCGGCCAAGCATGCTTCCACGAAAGATTTCTGGCGGATCGTACCGGATGCGTCGGCGGAAACCGGACCGGCATCCGCTGATGGTCCCAGCATAGTCAACAAAATGACGGGTAGCGGCACGCTCAACGTTGGCACGTTGACTTACGACGATCTGGTGTTGAACAACGTGCACACGGACGTTGCCATGGATCGCGGGCTCATCAAGCTGAACCCCCTCACCGCCGACGTTTATGGCGGCAAAGAGACGGGCAACATCACTCTGGACCTTCGTCCCACGCAACCGGTGTATACGGTGAATCTGAAGACGGACAAAGTAGACGCCAACAAGCTGGTGTCATCCGTTTCGTCCATCAAGCAAACGCTGTACGGAATGCTGGCGTCCAATGTAAATGCCAGTTTCAGTTCAACGTCTGCCGACTCTATCGCGCGAAGTTTGAACGGCAAAGTGGATATGAACCTGACCCAAGGCAAGCTCATGCACGTGGACCTGATGCGTGAACTGGCCACGGTTGGTAAGTTTTTGGGCAGCCAGCAGGGCGCGTCGCAAGGCTTTACCAACCTGTTGCAGCTCTCTGGTAATTTTGACGTGAAGAACGGCGTGGCGACCACCAACAACCTGAAGGCCCTGGTGGATGGCGGCACGCTCTCCGCCGCCGGGCTGGTCAATCTAGCCGACCAGTCGCTAAACATGCATGTAACGGCCGTCCTGAACAAAGCCATGAGCCAGCAGGTAGGCGGATCGCAAGTGGGCGGATTCATGAACACCGCGCTGGCCAACAGCCAGGGCGAGCTGGTGCTTCCGGTGATCGTTACCGGAAACTTTCAACACCTGCAATTCGCGCCGGACGTTCAACAGATCGCGCAAATGAAACTGCAAAACTTGCTGCCTACTTCCAAAGATCCTGGACAACTCACCAGCGGGATACTGGGGCAACTGCTGGGCGGCAAGGGGCAGAACGGCACAGCGTCAGGACAACAACCCGGCCAACAAAAAGGCGGCGTGCAGGGCGTACTGGACGCCTTGGGCGGAAAGAAACCGGCGGACAACAAGACCGCTGGACCAACGCCAACACCGCAACCGCAAAACCAGAATCCTCTGGGCGATATATTGGGGCAATTTGGCAAGAAGAAGAAACCATCTCCCACGCCGACGCCAGTGCCGAAGTAAGTCCGGCGAGTAGATTTTTTTCCGGGACTAAAGTCCCTGCAAATTCTTAATCGTATTTGCGGCACGAGTAAACTCATGTCCTGAAACTTGTCTCGCCCATCAAAAAATTATTCTTCCACCAGCGCGTGTTGCGTCGGGCTCGCCTAGGGACTGACACGTGGATGGTGCAAACGGAGAAGCGCAGTGCGGAGTTGGAGTTCAGCGACCCTTCGTTCTTCCTAGTTCTTCAGTCTTAAGAGATCACGCTCACCCCGGTACATATGCACACCCTCGAGTGCATCTCCTTAGTTATCAGCACTTCAGGTCAAGAGTCATTTGTACTTCCGATACATGGCCCTGTACTTCCGGTGTCTTAACTACGCCCTCTGGTAATGCGATTCTGTACACAGTTCCCAAGGTTCCGGGCCTTCGACTATCCCCCAGTTGCAGCCCCAGAAACATGAAGTGTTCGTTCATTCCTATTTGTAAGGCCAGAAGGAGAAGACTGTGGCTGTCCCGCGTTTTAATTACGAGCTACCCCGCGCCCGCAATGACCGGAAAGTAATAAGCCTGGTCCTGCACGTCCTATTCATTATCTTTTTGTTGAAAGTGGTGCCGCTGATTCCATCGTCACCGGCAGTGAGCGTGAAACACGCAGAAGCAATTCCGTTGTATGTGCCCAATCTTGAGCCCAAGCCGGTTGCGCCGGTGATCAAGCCGGAGCCCAAGCTCACGGTTCCACCCCAGGTTTTGGAAGTACTGAACAAACCCAGAATTGTTGCTCCGCCGGCGCCCAAGGTTGAACCGCCGAAGCTGGAGATAAAACCGAAATTTGAAGAACTGGCCAAGGTGCAGACTCCCAAGCCGAAGCTGGAACAGAAAGTAGTCACTGGCGCGTTTGCCACTCCGGAAGCGCCAAAGACAGTGGAAGCCAAGAAGGAACTGGTCGCGAATTCGTTCGCGGGAACCAACGAGCCAGCAACCATTAAGAAGCCCGCGGCGGAAGTCCAGACCGGCGGGTTCGGCGATCCCAACGGAGTGCACGGCAACTCGCAACAGAAAGCGCCGGTCATGGTGGCCAGCGTGGGCTCGTTCAGCTTGCCCAGCGGCGGCGGGAACGGCAACGGTACCGGCGGTAATCGCGGCGTTACTGGCACGGTCGCAAGCTCAGGCTTTGGAGACGTGGCCGGAGGTGGCACGGGTGATCGCCAGCGCAGAGGCACGGTGTCCCAGGCAGGCTTCAGCCAGGTAAGCGCCACCACGAATGGTCCGCGCGTCCGCACTGACGACCGCCCCAACACCAAGCCGGTGGAGATTTTGTCCAAACCTCGTCCGGCGTACACAGACGAAGCCCGGCGCATGCGCATTGAAGGTGAAGTCCTTCTGCAAGTGCTGTTCGGCGCAGGCGGAGATCTGCAAGTACAACACGTGCTCCGCGGACTGGGACACGGACTGGATGAATCCGCCCTGCGCGCAGCGCAGCAGATCCGTTTCAAACCTGCATTGCGTGACGGTGTGCCGTACGCCACCGTGGCGCAGGTCCACATTATTTTTGAGCTGGCGGAATAGTCCCGCCGGCAAGACACTCGAAAAAAACCGTCTGAATAAGACGGTTTAGGTAAAAGACTTTTTTAACTAAAGCCAGGCCAGACAACAAGCAAGACAACAAGCCGTACCCGGCTGGAGAAAAACAATGCGTTTTGTAGTTCGATCCCTCGTTCTGTTCTTTACTTTGGGTTTGGTGGCCGCCGCCCAGGAAATGGCCAGTGACACCAATCCGCCCTCGATTAAACCGACGTCGCAAGCCAACTCCGTAACGGACCGCATCTTTGCGCAGGAAGCGCAACTGGTGAAGACGCTGCCCAAATACACGCCGCTGGTGGAAACCTACATCCAGCACCTGCGGCCTGATCCGGACTTTGTTACCGTGCCGGGCAGCGACAAATATTTTCTAGGCCGCCTGCAACTCACTCCAACAGACAAATCGCCCATCAAGAACCAGGCCTTTAAAGACAAGAACCAGACGGGCTTCATGTACCACGTGGCGGACCGCCTGGACATGTTTTTCCGAGTGCGCTACAAGCACCTGGGCTTTATGCAGATGATCTTTCTTAACGATCATTTTGACAACGAGCACTACCAGCTGACCTTCTTGCGCCGCCAGTTCCTGGGCGAAGTACGCACGCTGGTGTTTGACGTGACGCCGAAATCGAAAAACGTGGCGCCCTTCTTCATGGGCCGCATCTGGGTGGAAGACCAGGACTACAACATTGTCCGGTTCAACGGCACTTACGGTCCCACCACGGAAACCAAATTCTTTTTCCACTTTGACAGCTGGCGCGTGAACATGAAGGAAGGCCAGTGGCTGCCGGCGTACGTCTACACCGAAGAGACTGACGCCCAGTACGGCACGTTCCAGAAAGTGGCCATGAAGGGCCAGACGCGCCTGTGGGGCTATGACCTGAAACATTCTGGTCAGCAGTCAGAGTTCACGGCGCTGCAAGTTGATTCCGACGTAACGGACGAAAGCGGCCGTGGCGCCAACGAAATTACTCCCGTCCAGAGCCAGCACATGTGGGAACGCGAAGCGGAAGACAACGTGCTTGACCGCATGGAACGCGCCGGCATTCTGGCGCCGGATGGAGACGTCTCCAAGGTGTTGCAGACGGTAGTGAACAATCTGGAGATCACCAACAATCTGAACATTGAACCAGAAGTACGCTGCCGCGTGCTGCTGACTACGCCGCTGGAATCCTTTACCGTGGGACACACCATTGTGATCAGCCGTGGCCTGCTGGATGTGATGCCGGACGAAGGCACGCTGGCCATGGTGCTGGCGCAGGAACTGGGCCACATCGCGCTGGGTCACCGCATCAATACCAAATACGGTTTCAGCGATCGCATGCTGTTCCCGGATGAGCGCGTGTTCCAGTCGCTTGGTCTGGCGGCAGAAGCCGAAGAAGAACGCGACGCCGATGCCAAAGGCCTGGAGCTGTTGCAGAAGTCGCCCTACAAAGACAAGCTCAACACCGCAGGCTTGTTCCTGCGCGCGCTGGATACCCGCAGAAAAGACGTTACCTGGCTGGTGAGTCCGCACTATGGCAGCCGCATGACCCGCAGCAACCTGATCCATTTGACGGCCATGAAAGTTGCGCCGGAACTGGAAACCAGAAACACCGCGCAGATCCCGGCGCTGCCGCTGGGCAGCCGCATCAAGCTGGACCCGTGGGACGATCACGTGGAAATGCAGAAAGGCAAATCCGTCCCGCTGGTTTCTCCACGTGACAAGATGTCTTTTGAAGTTACGCCAGTTTTCCCCAACCTGGTACGGTTGCATCCGGCCAACACCAACAACAACGGCGGAGAAGTTGTGGCAGCCAAGCCTACGCCGACTCCGGCTCCGTAAAGAAAAGCTTTTCAAATAGCAAAAGGCCGAGGTGAGGCTTCACTTCGGCCTTTCTTTTTTCTGTTCGATTCCGTCTCCGCACGCAGATAGGAAGTCCGGGCGGAAGACAACTGGGTTAAGGGATAGGCAGGCCTTGCGCCTGCTTTTCAATCTCTGAACGCAGATTGGCCCAGACGCGATCCGGCATGTCCAGGAAGACGCGCACCACGGCGGGATCAAATTGCTTCCCCGCAAGTTGGGCAATTTCCACGCGGGCTTCCGGAAGAGACTTGGCCTGACGATAAGGACGGTCCGTAAGAATAGCGTCCAATGCGTGCGCCACACAAAAAATGCGCGCACCCATGGGGATGGCCTGGCCTTTCAGTCCGCGCGGGAAGCCAGTTCCGTCATAACGCTCTTCGTGAGCGTAAACCACCTCGGCGGCCTCTGACAGAAACGGAATTTTCTTCAATACCTGGTAGCCATGGAAAGAGTGTTCGCGCAGGATGCGCATTTCCGTGGCAGTAAGCGGTCCGGGCTTTTGAATAATGGCGTCCGGCACGGCGATCATGCCGATGTCATGCAACATGGCGCCGCGCGCCACCACGCGGATGTCTTCCGACGAAAGACCCAGGGCCCGCGACAAGGCGATAGTAAATGCGGTTACGCGTTTAGCGTGGGCCACACTTTCCGCGTCTTTCAAATTTTGCAGGTCAGCGGCAATCTCTAATGTGAGATCGTAGGATTGCTGCAGATTGGTCATCACCTGGCGCAGATGCTCGGGATCTTGCGCTCCGGACGATTGCGCAGCCGACACGCGATAGGCTTGGTTTTCGCGCTTGAGCCGGCGATGTTCCAACGCCCGCGAAACCGCCAAAATCAGCGGATCATGGTCCAGCGGTTTCACCAGAAAGTCATACGCGCCTTCACGAACGGCGGTAAGCGCCTGCGGCGCGTCTTTGGCCGCAGCCAAAACGATCACCGGAATGTCAGGATGTTCTTGCTTGCATCGGTCCAGAAGATGGACGCCGTCAGCCTGGGTCATGGATAGGCCAGCGATGATCAGATCGTACTCAGGCGTGGATGCCAGAGCTTCAACGCCTTTTGCGGCGGACGCTACCGCCGTAACGCTATGCCCTGCTTCCGTCAAGGCGGTGGTCAGCGCCGCAGCGACAGTACTTTCTTCGATAACCAGTATTCTCTGGGCGCTCATCGGGCAAGAACCTTCCTAGCCGGGGGACAACCTGCCACTCTACAAGACCTATAGGGCGAATTTCAATGAAACTAAAGTCACCTTAGTGGTTAGCTTCATGAGAATAAGCTCATCTGAAGTCAGGCTGATCGCTGTGCGATGAACATCTAGTTCGCTTCGCGCACGCGAAGACGACGGTTCTTAAGTAAATGAAGCTCTCTGCGCTAAAGCCACGCGATTCGCAAGCGAATCGCTAAGACGCTGATCCCCATCCGCCGCCACCGGGGGATTCAATTCGAATACGTTCGCCTTTCTTCAGGCGTACGCTCACTTTTCCGGGCAGGGTCTCAACCCGGCCATCGAGATGGACTACTTCGGTAAGCCCAGGAGCGCCGTCCGCGCCACCGGCAAGGCCGTATGGGCCGCGAGTGCGGCGATCGGCAAGCAAAGTCACTTCCGCGTCACTGAGCAACTCTACCTCGCGGACAATGCCATCACCACCGCGGAATTTTCCTGCGCCGCCGCTCAACGGGAGAAGCGAGTAACGCGTGACGCGCAATGGATACGCGTACTCCATGGCTTCCGCCGGCGTGTTCAGAGAGTTGGTCATGTGGGTGTGCACGCCGCTTACGCCGGCCCGATCAGGACGCGCACCCATGCCTCCGGCGATGGTTTCGTAATAAGCAAAAGCTTCGCCCGTGCGTTCGTCCTTACCGCCAATGGTGAGATTGTTCATGGTGCCCGACGATCCGGCTGGCACGCGGTCCGGCATGGCCTGGGCCAAGGCGCGCAAAAGAACGTCAACAATTCGCTGCGAAGTTTCCACGTTGCCACCGGCAACCGCTGCGGGAGGACGCGAGTTCACCACCGTGCCTTCCGGGGCGATCATGCGCACAGGACGCATCAAGCCCGCAGCCGCCGGAACATCTTCTTGCAGCAGACAACGGAAAACATAGAAGCAGGCGGAGAAGGCAATGGCGTCCACGGCATTGATACTGCCGGCCACTTGCGGCGCGGAGCCGGTGAAATCCACGGTGACCAGCGGCTTACCGGCAGGCGCCGGAGCAAACGTGAGAGCCACGGCAATACGCACGGGACCGGATCCGGCGCCGTCGTCATCAAGAAAATCTTCGGCTTCATAGCGGCCGTGCGGAACGTTACTCAGGAATGAACGCATGAGCTTTTCCGAGTAGTCCTGCAGCTCGTCCATCACAAGTTGGACGCGCGGCAATCCGTAACGCTGGGCGATCTCCCGCAGACGTGTGGCTCCCGTGTGGCACGACGCGATTTGCGCGTTCAAATCGCCTTCACGCTCTTGCGGCGTACGGACGTTGTTCAGCAGCAAACGGAAAATATCATTTTGCAATTTACCGCCGACGATCAACTTGACGGGAGGAATACGCAGGCCTTCCTGGTAGATTTCGCGGCAGATGCCCATCGATCCGGCGTACATACCGCCAACGTCCGCATGGTGCGCGCGTGAAGCCACATAGAACTGCGGAGATTTTTTTGCGTTAGCAGTTTTCCTGGCTGGCTTTTTGGCCTTGGCGGATTTGGCTGGTCTGCCGGATTTGGCGGGTCTGTCGTTTCCGTAAACTTCACTGGCTTCGTCAATTTCATCAATGAAGACCGGCGCGACGAGCGTGATGTCCGGCAGGTGTGTGCCTCCGCAAAACGGATCGTTGAGGATGGCCACGTCACCGGGACCGAGTTTGAGCGTATCCACGGCAGCACGTACAGACATAGGCATGGACCCAAGATGCACGGGCATGTGATCGCCCATGGCCACTACTTCTCCGTTGCCGCTGAAGACCGCGCAGGAGTAGTCGCGGCGTTCCTTTATGTTGGGTGAGAATGCGGTGCGACGCAGGGCCGCTCCCATCTCTTCCGCAATGGAATGGAAAAGGCTTTTGAAAATTTCCAGTTCAACCGGGTCGCGCATGGAGGATTAGTTTACCCGAGAAGAAAGTTTGCCGCAGATTTACGCGGATAGACGCAGATCAAAAAATAGAGTTGTCCAAATGGCAGAACCCGAAAATGCGCGGGCTTGCTACTGCACCTTCAACTTTATTTCCAATTTTCCGTTTACCTGGGCGGCAACAGCTTCGCCTTGCGGCAGGAAGGGTTTCAGCACGGATGGTTTCGTCCATTCCAGGTCCCAGCCGTTTTCCAGCGCGAGCAGCGTGTACTTGCCGGGCACAACGCTGGCCAGGGTGAAGGCACCGTCAGTGTCGCTCTGGTCGCGACGGAAAAGCACATGGTTGTGACCGGCGTCGGCGGGCACCAGCAGAATCATTGCGCCGGCAAAAGGCTTACCCTCCTTGAGAGCAACGCCGGTGATCCGGGCCTGGCCCGCGGAAAGCGTCAAGGCAATCTTGACCGGCGCAGGGCCCTGAATGGACAGGGTGCGTCCCACGGGCTTGGCCTGGAGCGATGCAATGCTGCTGAGAAAAGCACCCGTGGAGCCGCCGATGGAGATTTCATACGTTCCGGGCGGAACACCGGTGAATTCGGCTTCGCCTTTGGGGTTCAGGCGTTCAACAACGTTCTCGCCAGATCTCTTGTTGTGTAACTGGATGCTGATCTGATTTTGTACGGGCAATCCGGAATCGGCTTGCAGCGTGGCAGTCACGGGCACATGCAACGGGCCTTGCGAGGCCGGAAGTTCGCCACTCTGGGAAACGTCAATCTCGCGCTCGCTGCCAATTGTGGTTTGGCCGTTGCGGGGATCACGGGCTTTGACCGCGTAATGCCCGGGCGCAATTCCGGAAAGAGTCATGCCATCGTTGGTGGAGACTGTAGTCTGAGCAGGAACAAAAACGGCGGTATCAAACAGGTGTATTTCCAGAGCCGGAGCGTACTGCGCGGCTCCGGTCTCATCCATCTTGACGCGAAGATGCAGGGCTGGAACCGGCTGCAAGCTGATATCGGCAATAGATTTTTCGCCGCGGGCCAGAGTGATCTGCGTTGCGACAGAAGCGTCGGTCGCGCCGGGATAAAAGGTGATGAGATAGGCTACGTCCAAAGGCGAGGGCGTGTTTTCCGCGGATTCCTGGGGGTGCGCCCCACCGAACAAAGTGGTTACCGTAGAGCCATCCACGCGGGTAGCATGCCCGCTTACACCAGCAATTGTCCCCTGCGCGTACCAGGGCTTGGCGAACACGGCCACCAGATACTTTCCCGGCACTAAATGGCCAAACCGGAATGCGCCTTCATCATTCGTGCTGGCGCGGCTAGAGACATGGACTCCGGCTTCCCCGTTGCCGCCCACGCGGAACAAAAGGACCTGCGCGTCCGGAACGGCTTCGCCTTGCTCGTCCGTTACGTTGCCGGAGATCACCGCTTCCGGCGCAAGACGAAACAGCAGGTCGCGCGACTCGTGGCCTTCACCTACGGCGATTGAAGACGAGAACTGGTCATGCTGATCAAAGGACTGCGTGAGATAGCCGCGGCGCTGCGCCGTGAGCGTGTACTTGCCAGGGGCGAGGCGGCGAAAAAGAAAATGACCGTCTTCCGTGGTGACCACGGTAGTAAGTTCGGCGCGGTCCGTGACGGGAGCAATGGCCACGCGCGCGTGGGCCAACGGCTGGTTGTTGGTGGAATCAACCAGCGTCCCGCTGATCTGGTAAGTAGCGGCCGCGGGCTTGGCGCTTTGTTCGAGCACTGGAGCAGGGACTGGCGCTGGTGGAGCCGGCTGTTGGGCAAAAATCGCAGCGATCGAAAACAGAAAAATAAAGGACCGTAGGATGATGCGGACGCTACTCACGGTGTATGACCTCCGCGCTCACGCTGGACTGGCCTTTGGGCAATATGGAAACCCGCGCGGCTTTGGATCCGTACTCGGAAAGCGCGTCAGGGTTCGCGTATTCCAGTCCGTCAGTGGAATCGAACACGAATACTTTGTAGTCACCGGGGGCCAGGCCGCCATAGTCACGTTCACTGCCAGGAGCAATGTCCAGCACCACGGGAGGTTGGTGCGGCGCAAATTCCGGCATCAAGATGGCCCACGATCGGGCGGCAGGCTGGTCAGAATTCACGTGGATCCGCACGGAACCACCGTCGTCGCGCAAGGTGACTTCAATCGGCGGAACGCTGCCTTCCGTGGGGACCACCAGTTCTTCGCGCAGAAGATTGGTTCCGCCGCTGCGCAACGATTGCACGTATCCGCCGGCCAGGGAAAAGACCTGAACGAAATACTTTCCGGGGGCAACACTCGGGACTTTGGGTTCACAACTATTTGCATTGGACTGACTGATGCTATTTCCAAGTCCCGAGCCAACGTCGACCGGACGAAGTTGCACGGTGACCGGAAAGCGTCCGCAACCGGCTTGCGACGCTGATCCGGTTTCGAACCCCGGAAAGCCCCCCTTTCCATTGGCCGCCACAGAAAGTTCATTGCGCACTACTACGGGGATCTCCGTTCCGGCGCCAAGGGCCAGCCTGAGGTTCGCCACATCCGCATTTAATGAGACGGTGCGCTGCGCCCAGGTAAACTGGCCGCCTTCGGGCTGAGCCCCGATGCGCACCATGTAGTTGCCGGCGGGAACAGACTGAAATTCAAAGTTGCCGGTACCGCGATCAAAAGTGTCGGCACTCGCCAGCACTTGTCCGGCACGGTCCGTGAGCCAGGGGCTGTTCACTTGTTTGAATTCGCTCACGCCGGTCACGGTCCCGGAGAGCTTATAGGCGGGCACCATCTTCAGCGCAAATTCCACCGTAACGTGTTGGGCCGCGGTGAGATCGAGTGGCGTGGCGGAATCCATTTCAGTGGCTGCGGGATAATAAACAACCGCCGGATACGCGATGCGACGCTTACCAGAACGCGCACCCAGAAGGCGGCGTGTGGCATTGCCAGGACGCACGGAAAGATAGTACCGGCCGGGAGCAAGTCCGGCGACGCGGAAGTTGCCGTCTTCGTCCGTGGGCTGATTGCGTCCGGCGGGGATGACGCGCCTGAGGCCGGAGATTATCTCGGCATGCGAAACCATGACCTGCACGCCTTCCATGGGCTCACCGTCAGAGTCCGTGACCAGGCCGGTGATTACTCCCTGCGGCACCAGTTTGAGCACCGCCTTGTTCACGCCGGCAGTGACGGCAATGGCGGCGACAGGGTGGTTGGTGGAAGCTCCCTCCTGGATATACCCGGGCTTTAGCACCTGAAAACTCATGCTTCCGGTGGGCACGTTTTCAAAAGTGAATTCGCCCTGCGGTCCACTGAGCATGGCATGGCTCTGGCCGCCCAATAGATGGACCAGAGCGCGCGGCACCGGCTTGCCGGTGAGCGCGTTGACCACCACACCTTCCACGCGAGCCGGACCTTGCAGCCCGTCAATAGCGGGCGTTTGCGAGTTCTGGCTTAAAGACCGGCAGGCAGGGCCCAGGCACAGGCCCAGAACAAAGATGCGGACGGGAAGCAAGCGGCTACGAAACATAAACAAGTGTTTGGGTGCGGGATCGCAAGCTAACAGTATTCGAAAGCTATCGTCCGGCGCAACCTTGGGCGCAACCCCATGGGCACTACCCCCGTGGGGGTCGCCACCTTTGTAAGAATGATCCGGGCGGTAAAACTTGCGCAGAAGCGTGTAGCGGTGGCGAAACCAGCACGTGGGACGCGGGAAATCTGTAATTGCTTTAGTGGAATTTTTTTAAAAGCAGGTCGGCGGCCACGAAGACAAAGAAAACAACTGCGATGACTCCGTTCATCGTAAAGAACGCCGCGTTGAGTTTGCTGAGGTCGTTGGCGGAGACCAGCGAATGTTCGTAGAGAAGGAGTATGGCAACGGCGGCCACGCCGACGAGCGCGATCTTGCCTAAGCCGAATAGGACGATCAAGGCAACCAACAGACCCAGCATGATGAAGTGCAAGATGCGGGCCAGCATTAGCGATCGCGGCACGCCGAAAGATTGCGGGATGGAGTTGAGGCCGTTGGCGCGGTCAAAATCAATGTCCTGGCAAGCGTAGAGGACGTCAAACCCACCGACCCAACACGTGACAGCGGCGGTGAGAATGAGGATGCGCGGATCGAGCGAGCCACGAACGGCGATCCAGGCAGCGGCGGGAGCGATGCCCAGAGCAAAGCCCAGCACCAGGTGGGACCATCGAGTAAATCGCTTGGTATAGGAATAAAGAAGGATCACGGCCAGCGCGACCGGAGAAAGATACAATGTGAGCCGGTTGAGTTGCGCGGCGCTGACGACAAACAATCCGCAAGAGACCAGAACGAACAAACCGACAAATTTCTGTGACAACACGCCGGCGGGAATAGCGCGAGTGGCAGTACGGGGATTGGCGGCGTCAATCTGCGCGTCTGCCAGGCGATTGAAAGCCATGGCGGCGGAACGGGCCGAGACCATGCACAGGACGATCCAGCCAAGCTGCGCCGCGGCGGGCCAGCCTCCGGCGGCCAGCATGGCTCCGCAGAGAGCAAACGGGAGCGCAAAGATGGAGTGCTCCCACTTGATCATTTCCAGAGTGACTTTGATGTTGGAGAAAAGAACCACTGGATAGTTTAGCGGAAGTTGAGTCGATCGGCTGATCGGATGATCTGGTGATCGAGCGATCGGAGTTCGAAACCTTGAAACACGGAAGAAAGGAGGACGCGGAGGCGCATGTCCTAAGGGAAACTGGAAGCCAAGAACGGAAGGCTAAGGCTAGTTACTAGGTGCTGCTTTTGAATCCTTGTTCTCCAATCAGCGGCACGAAGCGGCAGCTTTCGAGTAAGCGCGAGGACGCGGTGCCGTCAGGTAGTTTGCGCAGAAGTTGTAGGGATTGTTCTTCAAGTTGGCCTATGGGGATGACCAGACGTCCGTTGGGAGCGAGTTGGGCAAGCAGAGCAGGAGGAACTCGCGGCGCGGCGCAGGAAACGATGATCGCGTGATAAGGAGCGGAATCTGGAAATCCCAAAGACCCGTCAGCGACGACGATGTTGATGTTGGAGTAACCCATGGCGGCAAGTTTGGCGCTGGCCTGATCGGCGAGAGTGGCGTAGCGTTCCACGGCGTAGACCTGTGCGGCGAGTTCAGAGAGTAGCGCAGTCTGGTATCCGGAGCCGGCGCCGATTTCCAGCACGCGGTCTTCTGGCTTGATTTCAGCCGCCTGCAACATAGCGGCGATGATATACGGCTGCGAAGCGGTCTGGCCTTCGGCAATCGGCACCGGATGATCGGCATAGGCTTCAGCGCGGTGGCGTTCGTCCACGAATTCGTGGCGCGGTACTTTGGACATGGCGGCGAGCACGCGCGCGTCTGAAATTCCGCGCTTGCGGAGTTGGGTTTCGACCATGGCGAGGCGGGCTCCCGTGAAATGAGCTTCGGCAGGATTGGGAACGGAAACTTGTCCGGATGAGTTTTCGATGGAAGTCATGCCCGCTTTTTATTTGGCGCGGCGGCGGATGTGAACGTCAAAACCCAGCACACCGTTCTGGTCGCGCACCGCGACAATCGAGATGTTCTTATCCACAGCATACTCCACCTGGATGACGGTTTCAGCCGATTGCGTGAGGCTGGTGACGTAGGTGAGAGTGACGTTGTTATTGATGGTCTGTTCAATGGTCACGCGCGCGCTGGGGTTGTTACCGGTGCCGATAAACTGGGGATCGATCTTAACGCGGCTGGCGCCAAAGAGGCGCTGTACACGGTCACTCACGGTGGAGTTCAGCGCCTGGCCAAGAATCGCGTTGGACGCCGTAGCAGCGTCGCTGGTGGCCTGCGTGCCGGAACCAGTGGCTTGCGAGGCGTTGTAGACGTCCTGACCGCGCGTGCGGCCGAAGGCTAGCAGAGAAATAATGTCAGCGTTAGAAAGCGGCGGATCAGAGCGGTACGTCATGCTCAGGTTCTTACCGCTGGCGACGGAACCGTGCAATCCGATGGTGATGTCGTAATCCTGCACGCGGGCTGACATATCAATGTTGACGATGGGCTCGATCGTCACCGGGTTGGAGAAAGTAATATCACCGCGCTCCAGGCGGTATTTGGTGCCGTTGAAGAATATGTCGCCTTCTGCGATGTTGACGCGACCCAACAATGACGGACGGGCTGCGGTGCCGCGCAAATGCAAATCAAGATCACCAGAAAGCTTGGCCAGCGAAGTTTCCAGGCGGAGTTCCGGCGTGGACGTGATATGCACGTCAAGCCGCAGGTTGTCGAGAAACGGATTCAGAGTGGCGAGTCCGGGAGCCTTTTTGCTCTGCGCCAGGTACAGAGCAAAATCAAAATGCGGATTCATGCCAAAGCGGGTGACCACCACGTCTCCGGAGAGCTGCGAGCTTTTGGCGGAACCGGTATAGCGCAGCTGGGCGTTGGCGGAAGCGCTGACGCCGGGCGGGTAGCGCAGACGCACGTCAGTGCTGGTGGCGGTGAGATCAAAGAACAGTCCGCTGCGATAGGCGAGGAAGCCTCTCACATCCAGTTCGCCGCCGCCGCTGCGCGCGGTAAGCTTTTCGATATGAGCGCCGTCCTGGGCGAAAACCATAGTGCCGTTGATGTGGCTCAACCCGTTGGGCAGATCAGCAAGCGAAACCGCCGCTTCCTTCAATTCCAGTTTCCCGGAGAGTAGAGGACGGGCCACGTTGCCGTGAATGTCCACTGTGATCAGCGCGGGACCACTGGCCAGAATGTCCGGGTTGATGCCTTGAAGCAACTTGAGATCAAAACGGCCGCGCGTACGCAGATCGAGCGTACGGTCGCCGGCAACCTGCATGCCTCCGGTAAGGGAGATGTCGGTGCCTTCGCCGACGAGATGAAACTGCTCCAGATGGGCTTCTTCGTTTTCCATATGGAAACGTACGGGCCCATCATTTTGCAGCTTCACGTTTTCCAGGCTGGCCGAAAGCTGCGGGATATTGCCAGTTACAACCAGATCACGGGGAAGACGCAACGGGCCGCGCAAGCTGATGGAGCCGGCCATGGAAGAGTGTCCGGTGAGCGAGCCGGGGAGATACGCGCGGATGAGCGGATCAAAATCAAGATGCGTGAATTCCAGAGTCATTTGCGCCGGATAGTCGTTGCGCAGTTGCACGCTACCATCAATATTGAGAGACGCATTTTCAAAGCGTGAGCGTCCGTGCAAGACCAAGTCAAAGCCCTTGGTCTCTCCGGTGATGCTCATGCTGCCCACGGTTTCGTGGTTGATCTTGAGGTCGCGCAGGTCAACCTGGCCGTTGATCACCGGGGCTTCCTGCGTGCCCGAACCGTTGAGATGGAAACCGACGGTACCTTCCATGACGAAGCGCGGAAATTCAAAACGCTGGAGGCTGGCCAGCTCAATGTTGTCGCCCTTGAGATCAAAACGAAAATTACGATTGTTGTAGTCGTAAGACAACTGCCCGGTAACGATGGCGCCGTTGTGGGCCAGCGCGATGTTGGTCAGCCGCAGTTCCGTGCCGTCAACCTGCACCTGGCTACGAAAACTTTTGAAGGGTTCGCCGTACGCGGTGATCTTCGTCATCTGGACACTACCGCTGCCATGCAGATTGGCGGGTGTGCCGGTGGCGCTGAGATCGGCATTGACCAGGCCGGAGACGGGATAGTCGAGTCCGGCGAGACCTTGAATGCCCTCCAGATTTACGTCCTGCGAGTGGAGAGTGAAATTTACCTGGCTGGTTTTTTCATCGAGCACGCCGGAATGCAGAGCTGCCGTGGCGGAAAAACTCAAAGACGCTTTGCCGCGACGCAGCAGTCCATGCTGCAAACTCATCAGGACGGGAGAATAGAGCGCGTCCGCGGAAAGAGAATCCCAGTGGATGCGGCGATGCCCGCTGTTGCCAAGCGCCGAAAGCTGGAGCGGCGCCAGCTCGGTATCAAAATTTTCCAGTTCAAGACGGCCCCGCGTGGTGAGCGCATTCAGCCTGCCGGAGATGGTGCCGTTGAAAGTCGCGTGACCTTCCAGCAAGATGGGGATACGCGTTCCCGGACTCAGTGCGGCAAGAGCCGGCTTGATTTCGTGGAGATCGGTTGACGTGGCGACCAATTTAGCTTGCGCGGTTTCCGATCCAAGTTGTCCGCTGGCGTTTACGTGGATGGCACGCGTGGCCAGCGTGAGGTTGGCAACGTCCAGGGTGCGTGCATCGCCGTGATAAGTTGCGCGAAACTGCGCAGTGACCGGAACCTGCTGCGGCGCAGGACTCGGAGGCGCTTCCACGGTAAGTTGGATTTCCGCCAGCGCATTCTCGAGACTTCCCGTCCAGCCGCCCTTGATTTGTCCGGAAACTCTTCCGGCAAGATCGATCTTATCGAGCGGCAGGTGCGGCGTGGAAACTGCCGCGGCCACCTGGGCCAGTTGCAGTCCGGAAACATCAATGGTCGCCGTTCCCTTTGGGGGCTGCTTCTTGTTGACGGCAGCGTTCCAATTGGCGATTTCGAGATTACCCTGAGCGCTTCCGCCTAGAATCTTTGCCGTCGCTTTCGGGAAGGAAAGCTTCTCCATGGTCAAAGAGAACGGCGAGTCCGCCGATGCGTCATTGAAATGGAAGTCCGGGGTGTACCATTCCACGCCTTGCAGAGAGAGATCGCCTTGCGCGGAATAACGGCGGTTCGTGTAGCTGAAACCACCTTTGGCCGTGGCGCGTCCGGCTCGGAGTTCCGCGAGATGCGATTCACGCGCCACTTCACGCAGCTCCGCCGTTGCGGTGAACTGCAAACGTAATTCAGGATTGTTGTAGTTGCGCAGCATTCCCCGCGCGGAAAGCGTGCCACTGGGCGTGGAAAGCTTGAGAGACTTGATTTCGGTTTCAGAAGAGCGCAGCAGAACGTTCAGGTCGAGCGCGCCGTGTTGCGGGCCCATCTTGCTATAGCGCGCGGAGAGCAAAGACATGGCAAGCCTGGCGTCATAACCGTTTTCTTCCGCCGAGTAGCTCATGCCCAGGGACGCGCGGTCGCCAGCCAATTCGAAAGGAACCTGTTCTTCGTTGAGAAGAAGCGTACCGTTGTTCACCTCAATATGCCGGACCTGGAGATCGACCAGACGTTTTTCCGGCGTGGGAACGGCGGGACCAGCCGTTTCGTGCGGAGGCTGGTTGGTGGAACCGTCAGGATAAGTAATGAGGTGGACGACGGGCCGGTCAATGACGACCTTGTTCAGAGTAACGCTGCGCGAGAGAAACGAGACAATCTGGATTTCCACGGTCACGCGGTCCGCATGGAAATAAGGAGGCTCGGTTGCGGCCTCCCTGCCATGGATAGTAAGTCCGGTGGCGACGAAGCGCAGCGACGAAAGCTGCCAGGTGAACGACTGGATTTCAACTTTGCCGCCGGTCATCCGCGAAAGTTCCGCGACCACGCGCGTGCGAACGGTTTCACGAAACGAATCGCTGTTCAGGTAAATGGTGAGGCCAGCGAAAGAACCGAGGAGCAGGACGAGGACAGCCAGCCAAAGCCGGCGGCGTTTTGTTTTTTTCCCCGGCGGTGCGGCGTCCGCGGCGCTCACTGTGAGGCTCCGCTGGCTTCCGCGGCTGCGGCGGAAACGGCAGCCGACATCTTTTCAATGCGGGCCTGCGAGCGGAGCACCTGCAGCCAACTGTTCAGCATTTCATTAATGTTCTGGTCCACCAGAAGTTTTTCAATTTCACCGGAGACGGCGGAAAGCGGCTGGTCCTGACGGCCCTGCTTGCGCAACTCGGGAAGGAACTTTTCCTGGTAGTAAGCGCCGACGGCGGCTTTGTCCACGCGGACCAGCCCGCGAAAACGCAGATCAATAAAGCGCAGGATGCGGACCTGGGCGATCACGTGGTCTTCTATGTCCTGCTGCGTGAGACGGTAGGAATTCAGCAGCGTCTGCCAGCCTTCGTCCGTGGCCGCGCCGGGAAACTGGGAGCGAATATTTTTGACTTGTTCGGCCAACTCTTCCGGCGTGGGATCCACCATGGCCGTGCTCAGGATTTGCTGGTCGAGCAAAGAGCGGTCAATCAGGCGGTCAAGCGCGGCCAGGGTATCGTCTGGCGTGCGCTTGTCCAAAGAAGCGCCCTCCATCATGAACTGCACGCGCACTTCCTGGTCCAATTCACTTTGCAGGATGACCCGCTTGTTCACCACGGCCACCATGCGGTCGACGACCTGGGCGGAACAAGAGGCGGCCAGCAGCAGGACGAACGCGAAATGGAAGATGCGAGTGGTCATTAAGACGCGATTCTTTAAAACGCAATTCTTTAATACGCGATTCACTAAGTACAAAAACTCTGGTCCGGTTAAAACGTCTGTCCAATATTGAAAAAGAAATTCAATCGCCGAAGCGTTTGCGAAGGCTGCGGCGTGGGCGCGGACAGGGGGAAAGCCGGCGGATTCAGGTTATAGCCTAAATCAAAGCTGACTGGACCAATGGGCGTACGATATCGTACCCCGCCACCCACGGCCTGGGACATATAACTGAAGTTGCAGACCGTGGAGGCCGTGGCCAGGCAAGACGCCCGGTTGGCTTGGCTGAACTTGTAAATATTGTTCACCATGTCGGCCGGGGTGGCAAAAACGTTGCCCATATCATGAAACACCACGGCACTGAGGTTGTTGCCGACAAAGGGCAACGGCAAAGGCGGCGTGCGCAGTTCCAGATTGTTGATGAACTGGGCCTCACCACCGAGCGGGAAGCCGGTACTGAGGTCGCGCGGTCCGGCCTGGTTCACGCCAAAGCCGCGGTGCGTGGTGCTGCCTCCGGCAAGGAAGCGTTCCGGCAGCGGGATGAAGTGGGTGGTGGTAGGAACAACGGCCCCGGCCGCAAAAATGGCGGCACTGGTGCTGCCAAACGGTTCCTCAATGCCAATTCGCGTGGAGCGGGCAAATACCCAACGCCGCTTGTGAAACTGATAGTAGGTTGAATTCTGTATCAACAGCCGGACGAAGCTGGCCTGCGAACCAAAGATTCCGGAAGCCACGCCCAGATCAGCGGCGGTGAGAGAGCCTTTGTGGGAGTCAATGGGATTATCGCGAGTGTCGCGCAGATAACTGAAGTCCGGCAAGCCCACGCGCACGGCCTGCGAGAACAAAGGCACGAGGTTGATGTTCACGGCCAGATTGTCCGTGCTTACCTTGCGGTAGATAAAGCGATAGAGCAGCGTGGTGGCCTTGTCCACGGTCTGTTTGATTTCCGCCGAGCCTTCCACGCGCTTGGCGGTGAAGGTACGCACGTCATTGGTCTGCTCATAAAAAGCGGTAAACGCCAGCGAGAGTTTTTCGGAATCAAACCAGCGCGGCGCTTCAAAGCCCAGCAGCGCCAGCTTTTCCAAATTACCGTAACGCGTTTTGAGCGTGAGCGTGTGCGCTCGTCCGCGGAAATTCAGGCGCGTGATGTCGAAGGAGACACGCGGGCTGACTCCGGTGTCACCTTGTGGGTTGGCGGTGCCGGTTGGCTGGCCGGTTTGAACTTCCAAGCCGCCACCATAACTGAAGGTGTAACGCTTGGCTTCAGCCAGTTCAAAATTCACTTTCTTGTGCGTGTCCTGGCCTTCGGGATTCTGCACCGCCATGTTTACTTCGTTAAAGACTCCAAGATCGTAAAGACGGCGCTGCGCGCTCAACATTTCCTGCTGGCTCAACGGACTGCCGGAAGGAATCCGCACTTCCCGCTCAACCACGAACGGCCGGGTGTAATGCAAGCCGGAGATCAGCACCTGGTCGATGAAGACCTGCGGGCCTTCCGTGATTTTGTAGGTCACGTCAATCTTGGTGGGATCTTCAACCTGAGGCTGCGTGGTGTAATCAAACTGGACGCTGGAAAAACCGCGGTTGAAGTAAGCGTCCATGACTTCAGTCTGGTCGTTGAGAATGCTGGCGTCTGAATAGGGCTGGCCTTCAGTGGCGGAGATGCGATTGCGAATCTCATCGTCAGAAAGCGCGGCGTTGCCGGAGATGGTGAGCTTTCCGACGGTGGTTTGCAGG
>Ga0075024_100000002_pt1 | contig 81237 bp, 58 predicted proteins | sample Str013_2_FD_71389 | JGI IMG/M metagenome (GOLD analysis project Ga0075024, IMG submission 71389) | Freshwater sediment microbial communities in response to fracking from Pennsylvania, USA - Straight Creek_MetaG_SC_2013 | ecosystem: Environmental > Aquatic > Freshwater > Creek > Sediment... | reverse complement strand
GGGCCATGGCGTCTTTCAGTTGCTGGCCCATATTCGATTTCATACCCGGACTTTGTGCAAACACTAAAGTGGTCTGTCCGGCACCGGCAGCGAGAAGTGCAACCACGTCATTCTTTGCGGCCGTAAGCTTTTGCGCCAACAGCTTAATGAAGACCGCGTCACGTTCCGCAAACACCGCAGTCACCACGCGCGGTGCGGATGCGATCGCAGACAACATCCGTTCAGCTTCCAGTTGCGCGATTTCTTCCAGTAGCTTGTGCTGCATCTTGCCGGCCGTCTTGGCGTCGTCCAGAAGTTTGCGTACCTGTTGCGGCAGTTCATGAATGTGCGCGGAAAGCAACCCAGCGGTTTCCGTGAGCGTGCTGAAGTCCTGTCGCGCGGTAGTTACAGCGCGCAGTCCGCAGACAAACTCCACGCGCTCGCCTTGCTTCACCTTCTCGGTTTTACGAACAAAGATGCTGCCAATCTGCCCGGTAGCGCGGACATGCGTACCGCCACAGGCGCACAAATCGAAATCCTTGATGTCGATCAGCCGCAAGTCGCCGGTTTGTTTTGGAGGAAGTTTTCGCAACCCTAGCTGCCGGGCTTCTTCCAGAGGGACAAAGCGAATACCCACCTGGCGATCTTCCGCGATAACCTCGTTGGCCAGCCGCTCGGCTTTTTGCGCTTGCGCCGCGCTGAGAGACGTTGTCTCAAGATCAATCGTGCAGCTCTCGTCGCCCATGTGAAAGCTTACGGTTGGCATATTGAATAAACTGATGAATGCAGCGGAAAGAACATGTTGACCCGTGTGTTGTTGGATGTGGTCCAGACGCCGTGGTGCGTCGATGAACCCGTGGACTACCGCACCTTCTGGGACAGGTTCCGCAGTGAAATGCAGGACGTTCCCGTCTTCATGGTCCGTAACTTCCACCACGGCCACTTCTGTTTTGTCCTGCAATACAAGTTTGCCCGTATCAAACACCTGCCCGCCGCTTGTGGGATAAAAAGCCGTGCGATCGAGCACAATGGCGGCACGTCCATCGCGCTGCACAACGTCAACCACGCGCGCGTCAAACTCGTAGAGGAAGGAATCGTGATAGTAAAGGCGGTCAGTCATAAAGAAGCCGTTAGCTACTAGTACTTAGCCATTAGCCAAACCACGTTGCACATAGCATTCTTCCAAACCCTAAACCTCAACGGTATCTGCGTCCGGAGCGACCAGACCGCCGACCAGCCCGAAGCAAGGCCAATTGCTAAGTGCAATGGCTAAGTGCCGGGTTTAGTACGGCTGAATGATTCCCCCAATATTTCTCGTCGCCGGCGCGGTCTGCTGCTTCGGCTGCTCGGCGCTGATCTTCAGTGCTTCAGCGGTAACGTCAATGTATTTAAGTCCGGATCCAGTGTTGAACAACACAACTCTGTCTTGCGGCGTCAGGAAGCCTTGCGCGAGCAGAGCGTTGTAAGCCGGCAGGCAGGCTGCACCTTCAGGCGCCGCAAACAATCCTTCTGAACTGGCCCAGTCTTTTACTCCCTGAAAGATCTGATCGTCGGAAACGGAAATCGCCGTGCCGCCGCTCTTCTTCAGAATGTCCAGGATGATGTAATCCGCGTACGGTTTGGGAACGCGGAGACCAGAAGCCAGAGTCTGCGCGTTTTGCCACATCTCCGCGACGGGTTTGTGTTCGTTCCACGCTTTGGTCACGGGCGCGCAACCCGCAGCCTGGACGGAGATCATCTTCGGACGCTTCCCACCCGTCTTAAGCCAGCCCAGTTGTTCCATTTCGTCAAAGGCTTTCCACATGCCAATCAGACCAACGCCGCCGCCGGTTGGATAGAAGATGGCGTCCGGTAATTCCCAGTTCAACTGCTCGGCCACTTCATAACCCATGGTCTTCTTGCCTTCCACGCGAAACGGTTCTTTCAGCGTGGAGATATCAAACCAGCCTTCCGCGTGCTTGCGTTCGTTCACCATTTTGGCGCAGTCGGAGATCAGGCCGTCCACCAGTGTCACTTTTGCGCCGTACGCTTTGCATTCGACCAGATTCGCCAGTGGAACGTCTTGCGGCATGAAGATATGTGCTTCAATCCCCGCGGCTGCGCTGTAAGCGGCCAGAGCGCTGGCCGCATTGCCGGCGGAAGGCACTGCCAGCTTTTTCAATCCATATTGTTTGGCCATGGTCACCGCGGCACACAAACCGCGTGCTTTGAACGATCCGGTGGGATTGAGGCCCTCATCCTTTATATACACGTTGGGCGTGTGGCGACTGGGCAGCATGGGCGTGAAGCCTTCTCCCATGGTCACCGGCGAGTCACCCGGCAGAACTTCATGGTAACGCCACATGCTGGCCATGCGTCCGCGCAGAGAGTCGGGTGTGAACTTGCCTTTCAGTGCGTCCAGGTCATAGCGGACATACAACGATCCGCCGTCTTTGGGGCAAAGAGTTTGAGGCTGGTCTGCGCTCAAGTGCTCGCCGCACTTGGTGCATTCAAGGTATGCGATTTTCGCCATGCGCTAAAGTCTAGCAAACGGCGTTACTCGTGGTACCTCTTCTCCCCTGCCGGTATCTCCACTTGCAACCGGTTTCCCGGCGAAGGCAGCGGACACGTGGTGTACGGGTTATAAGCGCATGGAGGGTTGTACGCTTTGTTGAAGTCCAGTTCGACCTTACCGTCCTTGACCGGATCGGTATCCAGGAACCGCGCAGCCTGGTAGGTTTCTTTCACGCTGGTCAGGTCGCGGAACACAAATGACAAGGTGCCGTCACTGTCGTCTCTTTGTGCTTCCAGCTTGTATTCTTTTCCGCTCAGGGAAAACGCCACGTAGCCCGCTACCGTAAGATGTTCGCGGTCACCCAGAACCGTTTGGATCTCCACGTCCCGCGGCTTGTCATATGGCACAAAGCGCGCTGTCACTCGGTACGCTTCATTCACCGGGAACCACTTCAGTCCGTGGAATTCTTTCCGCAACTTGCTGTTTTTGTCTTTCAGCCGGACAGAAAATCGTTCGCCGCTCCGGTGGACGTAAAGCACTAGATCGCCCAGTACCAGACGTTCTGTTTGCGAATCTGGCGGCAGCTCGGCGGACGTTACCTGCTTCCCGCCCATCGTCACCGGTACACCGGCGTTTACGTGCACAACCGTCTTGCCGGCATGAAAATCAAAATGGCCGGCGACAGCTGGGGCCGTGCCGGGCGGCAGCACAATGTCTCCATGTGGATCGGTGCCAAAGCGGTTTTCGCCCTCATGCAGCCAAAACAGTCCGGCCACGGTAAGCCAGCCCTTATCACTTGTCAGGCTGGCCTGATAATCCTGTCGCCATTTTTCCATCGCCTGCTGGTAAGGCGAGGCAGATGCGTTGGCCAAATCAAAAAAGCCGAGACAGGCCAACACTACCACCGCCACACTGATGAACACCGTAGTGAATGCTTTGCTTTCCAGTCGCATGGACTTACTTCTTCCCTTCTGCCGCTGCCTCTTTCAATGACTTAGGATCAGACTTGTTCGAGGGCGACGCCTTCTGCAACGCGTTCACCAGCAACTGGCCCGAAGCGGGTGTACCCACGGCATGCTGTCGCACAATCTGCCGCGCCGTTACTTCCTTGCCGTAAATCTTCTTGTTGGCGCTGCCGTCAGACCGCAAAGTTGATCCTTCTAATGAGACGCCGGCAAAGAGTCCGCGTGAGCGCGAATAAGTGAGAATTTCCGCGTGCATCAGCACGTCGGTTGCAGCCTCTGCGTCACGTCCTTTGGGTCCGATGGCCGCGGACGCATCCGCGCCCAGCTTTACCTTGCTCTTTAACACCGAATCAACGCCCTTGGGATTCACTACCAGCAGAACAAAATCCGTGGCCTGTCCGCCCAGTTGGAATCCGATGTTGCCGCCTTCCAGCGCGTACATCGCCGGCGGCCCCCACGGTCCCTGGAAGCTTGCGCCGCCGCGGCAGGACATCGCGCCGCGTCCATAACTGCCGCCAACGCCAATCGCCAGTTTCTTTACTGACGGGAAAACAATCACGCACTCCGCGCGGTCCAGCAGGCCCCGCGGCAGGCTGTCCGGGATGTTCAGGATTTCCATCAGCACTTCTCCCGCGTGCTTCAGTCGGTCTTGCTCGTGCTCCTGGGCAAGAACAGGCTTTGCCGATATGAGCGTTGACAACAAAAGTGTGATGGCTGCGCACAAACAGGAAACTTTTTTCATGGTCTGCCCCTTTTCAAAATCGTGAATGGGTTAAAGCCTTGGCCCCTGGTTCTGGCGTTGACCGCGAACCGGGTCCGCCTAGTCCTTTCGGCATGTCTGCCTTCGCCTGACCGGCAACGTCATTATTGTAAACTTGTTTTCCGTTTACGGAGGTCTTTGCCTTATGCGTTTGCTTCGCGTCCGCGCCGCACTGCTCATTCTGATCATCGCCACACTGCTTTCCTCTGCGCATGCCCGTGTAGCCCGCGTGGAGGTTTTTTCCCGGGCTGACATCCAGGAAGGCAAACCCTTTGGCGCCGTGGGTCCGTACGAACGTGTTACCGGACGAGTGACCTTCGCGCTCAAGCCCGGTGATCCGCACAACACGCAAATCGTTGACCTGGACAAGGCGGACCGCAATCCTGACGGCGAAGTGGAATTCACTTCAATCTTTGAAATTCTCAAACCCAAAGACGTGACCAAGAGCAACGGAGCCGTGCTCTTTGAAGTTTCGAACCGTGGCGGTAAAGGAATCGTGTTCCTGGTGAATGGCACGGAAGGCGAATTTGGCGACGGTTTTCTCATGCGCCAGGGCTTTACCGTGGCCTGGCTGGGATGGGAACACGACATTGAGGACCTGCCCGGACGTCTTCGCCTTAACGCGCCAGTGGCTCATCTCCTCGCCGGAAAAGAAATCCGTGGCCTGGTCCGCGGCGACTTCACGCCAGCAGAAAAGAAAACCGACTGGCCCCTGGGACATATTCTTCTCGGCCTCAACGGCGGCGTCAGCTATCCCGTGGACAAAGTTTCCGATCCGCAAAACACACTCACGGTTCGCGACACGCCCGCCGGCAAACGCCAGTTGATTCCTCGCGACAAGTGGTTCTTTGGCCGAGAAACCCAGGGCCGCGAAATCCAGGGCAAGCTGGTTCCCGATCCGCGCAACATTCATATGAATGATGGGTTTCAACCTGGCAAGATTTATGAAGTCGTGTACTCGTCTAAGAATCCGGTCGTTGTGGGAACGGGGCTGGCCGCCGTCCGCGATTTTCTCTCCTACTTGAAATATGATCCGCAGGCCGTGGCTCCGGTAAAGCGCGCCTATGCCGCCGGCATCTCGCAAAGCGGACGCTTCCTTCGCCACTACCTTTATCAGGACTTCAACGCCGACGAGCAAGGCCGCCAGGTGATGGACGGCGTACTCGCGCACGTGGCCGGAGCCGGACGCGGCAGCTTCAACCACCGCTTCGCCCAGCCATCGCGTGACAGCCAGCCCATGTCCAGCATTTTTTACCCAACAGATCTATTTCCGTTTACCGATCTCCCGCAGAAAGATCCCGTCACGGGTGAGACTGCCGGGCTGCTCGACGCGCCGGTAAAATCGAAAACTGCACCGAAGATCTTCTTCAGCAACACCTCGTACGAATACTGGGGACGCTCTGCCGCACTCATTCATGTAACGCCAGACGGCGCGTCTGACGCTTCCATCGGCGCCAACGTGCGCGTGTATTTCTTTGCCGGCTTGCAACATTATTCGCGCGGCTTCCCGCCCGCCAAAACCATGCCCGGCAATCTGGACGTCACCGCGCAGCAGGCCCACAACCCCAATCCGATTCAGTGGTACTGGCGCGCCATGATCACCAATATGGACCGCTGGGTGAAAGACGGCGCCGAGCCGCCGGCCAGCGTCTATCCCAAACTTGCGGACGGCACGTTGGTTCCGTTTACTAAATGGGCTTTCCCAAAAATCCCCGGCGTCACCGTTCCAACCGAAGAGAATCTGGCCTACCGCCTGAGCTTTGGCCTGCAATGGAAACAAGGCATCATCAGCACGGAACCTCCACACATGGACGCGCCCTTCCCCGGCTTTGTTCCTCAACCCGATGCCACCGGCAATGACACCGGCGGCGTTCGCCTGCCGGAACTCGACGTCCCACTGGCCACTTACACCGGCTGGAACCTCCGCGATAAAAGCATCGGCGCACCGGAACAACGCCTGAGCTTTGTCGGGTCATTCATTCCGCTCACGCGCACCGCGCAGGAACGCCAGCAGGTCGGCGACCCGCGTCCCTCGATCGGCGAGCGCTACTCGTCTCGCGACGACTACAAAGCCAGGTTCGAGCAGGCGGCAAAAAAGCTGATCGAGCAGCGCTTCATTTTGCAGGAAGACCTGCCGGCCGTGATGGCTCGCGGACAAAAAGAGTGGGACGTGATTGTGGAAGGCAAGTAACAAGAAGACTCCTACCGCGGATTCACACGGATGAGCGCGGATAGCCTCGGATCAGAACCGGAATTGCCTCAGGTTCCCGGTGAACTTCTTAGACTTTCGTCTGATCGGAGCGACGCTCCCCCTCGCCTGAGATTGGTTTTTATCCGCGGTCATCCGCGCAAATCCGCGGTAAAATTTGCGCTCCACAACGCGTGCAAACAACCTCGGTTTGCGATATCATTCGCGGTCACCTTCCTACTACCTTCGGGAGTACACCCATGAAGACGCTTCTCAGATCGATCTCCGTTGCTTGTTTGCTGATGGTCCTTGCCGCTGTTCAATTGTCCGCGCAAACCGCTCCTGCCGCTCCAAAACCTGCGAAAACCAAGCCGTCCGGCGCCGGACAAAAGAAAGACGCCGCGAAGTCTGCTGATGCCGACTCCACCGGGGCCGATGCCGCGAAAGCACCTGACTCAGCCAAAAATAAAGACCCGCTGGAGAACATGAAGTTCCGCAACCTCGGCCCGGCCGTCGGCGGTGGACGCATTACGTCCGTGGCTGGCGTGCCCGGCAAGCCGAACATCTACTACGCCGGCGCGGCCGGTGGTGGCGTTTGGGTCACTAACGATGGCGGCCTCTCCTGGAAAGCGATCTTTGAAAAGGAATCCACGGCTTCCATCGGCGCGATTGCGCTCGCTCCTTCCAATCCCAGCCTGATCTGGGTGGGCACGGGAGAAAAGAATATCCGCAATGACGTGATCACCGGCAAGGGTGTTTACTTTTCGTCAGACGCCGGCGCCACCTGGAAATTCATGGGACTGCGCGATGCCGGGCAGATTGCTGACATCGTGATTCATCCCACCGATCCCAACACCGTTTGGGTTGGTGTGCAGGGTCATGCCTGGGGACCGAACGCCGAACGCGGCGTCTTCAAGACCACCGACGGCGGCAAAACCTGGCAGAAGACTCTTTTTGTGGATGACCAGACCGGCGTGAGTTCTCTCATCATCGATCCCGGCAATCCCATGGTGCTCTTTGCCGGTCTCTGGCGGATGGTGCGTTATCCCTGGGCGCTCGATAGCGGCGGGACTAGCGGCGGCGTTTTCCGTTCCGTCGACGGCGGCGCAACCTGGAAGAAACTTGCGGAAGGCCTTCCTGATACCGCCACCGGACGCATCGGCTTGGACGCGGCACGCTCCAATCCCAAACATATTTACGCTCTCGTGGAAAACAAAAAGGGCGTGCTTTACGATTCCAACGATCTGGGCGACCACTGGAAGATGGTCAGCAACAACCACCAGTTGTCCGCCCGGCCGTTTTACTTCAGCGAACTCAAAGTCTCGCCGAACGAAGAGAACAAGATTTATTTTCTTTCCTTCAACATCATGTTGTCTGAAGATGGCGGCAAAACGGCGCGGCCCACTTCGCGCGGCGTGCATGTGGACCATCACGCCATGTGGATTGACCCGGAAGATCCCAACCGCATAATCAACGGCAATGACGGCGGCGTTTATATCAGCTCGGATGCCGGCAAAAATTGGCGTTATTTGGACAACCTGCCCATCGAGCAGTTTTACTCCGTGGCCGATGACGACAGCGCTCCTTACAATCTTTGCGGCGGCCTGCAAGATAACAACGGCTGGTGCGGCCCCTCAAACAGCTTGAGCCGTGGCGGCATCACCGGCTTTGACTGGTACACCGTGGTCGGCGGCGACGGCGAATACATTGTCCCCGCGCGCGGCAAGAACACGCATCTGGTTTACGCCGATTCGCAGAACGGTTTCGTCCAGCGCGTGAACAATGAAAACGGCATGTCGAGTTTTGTGCGTCCGTATCTCTTCGGCGTGTCATCCATGAAGCCCTCTGACCTGAAATACCGTTTCAACTGGACGTCCCCGATTGCCGTCTCCGCCACCAATGCCAGCGAGCTCTATCTCGGCGGCAACGTGGTGTTCCATTCCACTGACCAGGGCCAGCACTGGACGCCTATCAGCCCCGATCTCACCCGTAATGACAAATCCAAACAGCAGCCCAGCGGCGGTCCTATCTGGCTGGACATGAGCGGTGCGGAAACCGTGGGCGCGATTCTTTCCATGTCCATCTCGCCGGTTGACCCGAAAACCATCTGGGTTGGCACGGACGACGGAGTGGTCCAGGTAACCCACGATGGCGGTGAAACATGGAACAACGTTACTGCCACCATCCCCGGTCTGCCTGAGTGGGGCCGCTTCCAGCAGATTGAAGCTTCTCCGTTTGACGCCAACACTGCCTACATAGCAGCGGATTTCCACGAAGTTGAAAACAATAAACCGTACGTCTTCAAGACGCATGATAGCGGCAAGAATTGGATTCCCATCGGGCAGGGCTTGTCGCAGGAAGATCCCGCGCGCGTGATCCGCGAAGACCCTAATCACAAAGGTTTTATGATCCTGGGCACGGACACTAGCCTCTATACTTCGGCTGACGAAGGCGGGCATTGGACGCAACTTAAATCCAACTTCCCCACCGCGCCTGTTTATGACATCAAGTTCATCAAGCACACCCATGACCTGGTAGTGGCCACGCACGGCCGCGGACTCTTCGTCATGGACGACATTACTCCGCTCGAAGAAACCGGCGGTGATCTTGCAAGGAGCGAGTTCCGCTCCTTCCCCATGGCTCCGGCCGTGAACTGGCACTTCTGGAACAAACACGGCTTTGCTTCCGGTGGTTACAACGCTCCCAATCCAATGACCGGCGCGGTGATCACGTATTACCTACCAAGCGAAATCAAGGTAAATCCGGAACAGCGTCGCCGTCCTGGCGGTGAAGGGCCGGTTAAGATCACCATTGCTGACAGCACCGGTCAGGTCATTCGCACGATGTACGGACCGTCTAAGTTTGGCATCAACCGCGCTTCGTGGAACCTGCGTTATGACGGACCGAAGCGCCTCACCTTCCTGCCGCCGCGCGAGGGCGATCCGGAAGAAGAGTTTTTCTTTGATCCCAACACCGGCCCCACGGCGCTGCCTGGCGCCTACAAAGTCTCCGTTACCGTGAACGGCAAAACTGAAACGCAAACCGTGGAAGTGCAGAACGATCCGCGCTTCAAGTTTGATGACGCCGCCATGAAAGCCCAGCTTAAACTCGGGCTGGAATTGCGCGACGAAGTTTCCGCCATGAATGAAGCTCTGAACCGTATGGCCAGCCTGCACAAGCAGATCGCCAGCCTGCAGGAACTACTTGGGCAGGATGACGCTGCTGACGGCGCAACCAACGTCGCCTACAAACCGGTGCTGGAAGAAGCTCGCGCTCTGGATAAGAAGATCACTGAGATGCAGGGCTCTGTCTACAACACTGAACTCCAGCCCGGCGGTCAGGACGACATTCACTATCTGCAAAAGTTCCATGATCGTCTCCAAGGAGCCATGCGCACCGTGATGGGTGGCTTTGGAGAACCCCTTAAGGAAATCCAACTGGAAGAAACCGCGGAAGTCCACAAGCTGCTGGAAGATCATCTCCAGAAATTCAACACGCTGCTCAGCTCGGATGTTGCGGCGTTCAACAAGAAAGCCGCGGAACACGGATCAAGCACGCTGTTTGCCGGCGGTCCAGTGCAGATCAAGTCCGGAGCAGGCGCGGCGACCAGCGCGGGGACCGGCAATGCCTATGACGACGATGACGATCAGGACTAGCCGCAATCGCGCTTTACTGCTTTCGGCTTACCTGCTCTAACCAATCAAGGCGTGGCCCTCGGCGGTCACGCCTTTTTCTTTTCGATCGCAGTCGCCATTGTGTTAGAAAGCTCTTGCAGCGGCTGACCGCGTTCGAGCGGCGATCGCTCTGTATAGACCCATCGACAAACTAACTTTGAGGATGGACAATGACAACTTTCAATGAGACATCTGCGTCTTCCGACCAGAGCAGTACAACGCACAAAGTGCGCATCGCTGCAATCCTTCTGATCACTCTCGTTTTGTGCCTGTTAGGGGTTCACAAAGTTGAATTGCGCGCCCACGCAGCGCAATCATCCGTAAAAGATCGTCTCGTAGGAACGTGGAAACTGGTTTCGCGCGAGAGTCATTCAGCCGATGGCGGAATCATTCCTGATCCCACGCTGGGCGCCAGCCCCATGGGCGTGCTGATCTACGATTCCGCCGGACACGTCGCTGCGCAGCTGAGCCGGCAGGGCCGCACCATGGACATTTTCAAGGAGGAGTGCGCGGAAATCTCCAGTCTCAAGACTTCGCCCAACACCGCCAACACCGTTTTCGGTTATGACGCGTATTTCGGCACATACACCGTCCACGAAGAGGAAAGCTACGTAGTGCACCACTTGGAAAGCGCTCTCTGGCCGGGAAACATGGGGAAAGACATCAAACGCTCTTTTAAGCTCGAAGGGAACGAACTGACCATTACTTTCTCCACAACTCAGGACGGCAAGGCCGTTACTCGCACCCTGATCTGGCATCGCTGGAAATAATCCTTCCAAACAACGGCAGCCCGGGAACCTTAAGGGGTCTAGGATCGTATGTAAATCAAGACCCGGGGAAAGCCCTGCGGGAAAATTACAGGCACGCGGCTAACGAATGCCTGGCCCGGAGGTCTAAGTTTGTTTCATGCTCGTACGGCCCGCAGTAGTATCCTTTTTAAGCGCTCGACTCGAAAAGAAATATTTCGCGCAATCCTCAACCAATCCTAAGGAGTTACCTAGTGACAGCAATTCGCAAAATTCTGGTGTGCGTGGTTTGCCTGTTGTCCGCGGCGGCATTTTGCCAGACCGCAGACGAGCTGGTAGCAAAAAACATCCAGGCCCATGGCGGCCTGGAAAAGATCAAGGCCATCACTTCCGTGCGCATGACCGCCAGCCTGGACGCCAGCGGATTCAAAGCGGAGATCGGCATTGAAGAGAAGCGTCCGGATATGGTGCGCCAAAACTTCACCGTGCAGGGCATGACGCAGATCCAGGCCTACGATGGCGGCACCGCTTGGCAGATTTCGCCTTTTGGCGGACGCAAGGACCCAGAACTGCTGGGCGAAGAAGAAACCCGCGGAATGGTGGAGGATGCTGATTTTGACGGCCCCCTGGTGGACGCCACAGCCAAAGGCAACACGGTTGAGTATCTGGGCGTGGACCAGGTGGATGGCGACGACGCGTACAAACTCAAGTGCACTCTGAAAAATGGCGACATCTTCTACTATTACCTTGATCCGGATAGCTACCTGGAAATCAAAATTGAAAAGCAGCGCTTCATCCGCGGCGCGGTCCGCGAAAGCGCCACCATCTATGGCGCCTATAAACCCGTCAACGGAGTCATGTATCCGTTCTCCATCGTGAGCGGCCCCAAGAATAATCCTGAGGCCGGCGGCAGAATCACCATTAAAAAAGTTGAAGTAAACATTTCCCTGGACGAAAAAGAATTCAAAATGCCGGCGGCTCCAGCAGCGCCCGTAGCCCAGCCGGCGGCGGCCAAAACAAAGAAATAACGCCTTGGGCCTTCACTTCAGACTGGCTATCGCGCAAACAAATTTCGTCCCCTGCTCTCAAGAGAGAGCCTAGAGAAGAAGACAAGAGAGGAAAATTTCTGATGATGCAACGCTGCTTCCCCTTGCAAGGAGTTCTGCGGCTATCCGGTGCGCTGATTTTCGCCGTAGCCGCTCTCAGTACGGCGTTTGCCCAAACGGGCCGTCCCACAAAATTTGATTCCGGCACCATCTCCGGCTTGAGCGCGCGCAACATAGGCTCGGCCACCATGAGCGGTCGCGTGGCCGCAATCGATGGGTATGACGACAACGGTAAAGTCACGCTGTTTGTCGGTTCCGCCAGCGGTGGCGTATGGAAGTCCTTGAACGGTGGCACCACGTTTCAGCCGGTTTTTGACCGCGAAGCCGTGCAATCCATTGGCGCCGTAAAAGTTGATCCCAGCAATCACAAGAACGTCTGGGTTGGCACCGGCGAAACCTGGACGCGCAACAGCGTCTCCGTCGGCGGAGGCATTTACAAATCCACTGACGGCGGTGACAACTGGACCAACATGGGTTTGAAAGATACCGAGCGCATCGCGCGGATTATTGTTGATCCAACGGACAGCAACACGGTTCTGGCCTGTGCCACCGGCCATCTTTGGGACGACAGCAACGAGCGCGGTGTTTACAAGACCACCGACGGCGGCAAGACCTGGAACAAAGTCCTGGCGGGCGCCAACGCATCCAGTGGTTGCTCCATGCTCTCCATGAGCCTCAAGGAACCAAAAACCATCTATGCCACTATGTGGGACTTCCGGCGCCAGGGCTGGACTTTCCGCAGCGGCGGCCCGGGCAGCGGAATGTTTAAATCCACTGACAATGGCAGCTCATGGACGGAAATCACCACCGCTAATGCGCAAGGCCTTCCGGAAAAGCCCTATGGCCGCATTGCCCTTGCCGTGGCCCCAGGCAAACCCAATGTCGTTTACGCCAACATTGAAAGCAAACAAAGCGCGCTCTACCGCTCCGATGACGGCGGCAAAAAGTGGACCAAAATGGACGCCAGCGCTTTCATGGTTTGGCGTCCCTTTTATTTCGGCAACCTAACCGTTGATCCCGCCGATGAGAACAAGGTTTACAAGGGCGACCTGATCCTGCTGCTCAGCGTGGATGGTGGCCGTAGCTTCAGCTCTACCGCCAACGGGCATGCCGACTATCACGACGTTTGGATCAATCCCGCCAACCCCAATATTGTTTATGCCGGAGACGACGGCGGCCTGTGGGGCAGCGTGGACGGCGGCTCGCGCTGGGCGCACGCTTTCAATCTGCCGGTTTCTCAGTTCTACCATGTCAGCGTTGATAACTCCGATCCCTACCATGTCTACGGCGGCCTGCAGGACAACAGTTCATGGATCGCCGATTCATCCTACCCGGGAGGCGTGACTAACTCGCGATGGGAAAACATTTTCGGTGGTGACGGTTTCTGGGTCTTCGAAGACCCGTCCGATCCGGATTACATTTACGCTGAAGCCCAGGGCGGCAACATTGGCCGCGTGAACCGCCACACGCTCGCCGGCGTGAGCATTGAGCCGCTGCCGGAATACAAAGAAAAGAAGTTGCGCTTCAATTGGAACACGCCCATCGACATGAGCCCCAATGAAAAAGGCACCTTATACATGGGCGCCCAGTTCCTGTTCCGCTCGCGCGATCATGGCCAGTCATGGGACCGCATCTCTCCCGACCTGACCACCAACGATCCGGAAAAACAGAAACAGGAAGAATCCGGCGGCATTACCGTGGACAACTCGTCCGCCGAAATGCACACGTCGATCTATTCGATCAGTGAGTCGCCCAAGAACGGCAAAGTCATTTGGGTGGGCACGGACGACGGCAATGTGCAGGTCACACGCGACGGCGGCAAGACCTGGACGAACGTTGTAGACAAGGTCCCGGGGCTTCCTAAAAACTCCTGGGTTTCAACCGTAAAAGCCAGCCTGTACAACGAAGGCACGGCGTTCGCCACTTTCGATCGCCACACCTATGGCGACCAGAAGCCTTACGCTTACAAAACGACTGACTTCGGCGCAACGTGGGCGGCCTTGGGCGTTCAGGAAAGCGGCGTCCGCGGTTACGCGCACATCATCACCGAAGATACCGTCGCTCCGAACCTGCTGTTCCTGGGCACGGAATTCGGCTTGTGGGTTTCCATCGATGGTGGCAAACAATGGGCCCAGTATCGCGGCAGCAACTTCCCCGCAGTGGCTGTGCGCGACATTGTGATTCAAGCCCGCGAGTCTGACTTGGTGTTGGCCACACATGGTCGCGGCATCTGGATCATTGATGACATTGCTCCACTGCGCATGCTCACCCCGGACTTTATGTCCAAGGACGCCGTGCTGCTCGAAGGTACCGCGCAGCAATATCTCAACTCCAACGGTGGCTGGGCGGAAGGCGATTCCACCTTCTACGGCCAGAACCGCAATCAGGATGCCTTCATCACCTACTACCAGCATGGCCGCCACATCTATGGCGACCTGAAAATTGAAATCTTTGATCCCGCTGGCAAATTGGTGGACACTGTTGACGGCCCCAAACATCGCGGTCTGAACCGTGCCACTTGGTCCATGCACTTGAAGCCGCCACAGGTTCCGCCGGCAGCGCAGGCGGCCTTTGGCGCCGCCACTGGTCCGCGCGTTCTGCCCGGTACTTACACGGTAAAGCTCACCAAGGGCGACCAGGTTTACACCTCCAAACTGAACCTGGTTCTTGACCGCCGCGCCACGTACAACATGGAAGACCGGCGCGCGCAGTTTGATCTTTCCATGAAATTGTTCAAACAACTTGGACGCATGACTTACGCCGTCGATGCCATCACCAACCTGCGCGATAACGCACGGGAACGCGGCGGCAAACTTCCGCAGGCTGATACTTTGCGTAGCAACCTGGACCAGCTTGCGGCCAGCGCGGACGCGCTTCGCTCCAAGATTGTGGCCACTAAAGAAGGTGGCGCGATTACCGGAGAAGAACGCATTCGCGAATACATGACCAGCGTCTACGGCGAAGTGCAGGGTAATGACGGTCGTCCCACGGCGCAGCAATCCGCCCGTGCCGATTCCCTGGGCCGCGAACTGGAAGATGTGATTAAGGAGTTCGAGCAACTGACCAGCACACAGCTTCCAAAAATCAACGAGGGACTCAAGAAGAAAAAGCTGGAAGGCGTCCAGCCGTTGGGACAGGAACAGTGGGAAAAGATGCATGCCAACGATTCCGGAGGCCAACCCGGAGCAGGAATGCAACGCTCCGGCTGGATCGAACGCGACTAAAATACAACTTGCTCTCAACCAAAAAGGAGCCCTTGCTTATAGGGCTCCTTTTTGTTTACACAGCCTTAGGGGTTCACCATACCTTTACGATCTGTCATCCGCCTTCAATTGCAACGTCAGTTCCGGTTCTAAGCTTTTGCTTCGCCCTCATAGTTCAGCGCTGATAGTCCCAGAAACCGCGCGGACTCATCCAACTCTTCTTCGATACGCAGCAGCTGGTTGTACTTGGCGATGCGGTCTGTGCGTGAAGCCGAGCCGGTCTTGATCTGTCCTACTCCGGTAGCTACCGCGAGGTCGGCGATAAAAGTATCTTCGGTTTCGCCTGAACGGTGTGACATGACAGCGGTGTAACCGTTACGCCGCGCAAGGTCGATGGCATCCAGCGTTTCGCTCACCGAGCCGATCTGGTTCACCTTGATCAGAATGGAATTAGCGACACCTTCGTCAATCCCGCGGCTCAGGCGTTCGGTGTTGGTGACGAAAAGGTCGTCACCCACCAACTGGATCTTGTCGCCTAATTCTTCGGTAAGAGCCCGCCAGCCGTCCCAGTCATCTTCGGCCAGGCCGTCTTCGATCGAGACAATCGGATATTGCCGCGCCCAATCAGCCCAGAATTTCACCATCTCCTGCGAGGACTTAACCGATTTGTCTGACTTCTTGAAAATGTACTTGCCTTGTTCTTTGTCGTAAAACTCGCTGGCTGCTGGATCCAGCGCAATAGCCACGTGCTCTCCGGCACGGAAGCCGGCTTGTTCAATCGCTTGCAGGATCAGTTCAATGGCTTCCACGTTGGCTTTGAGTGACGGAGCAAAGCCGCCTTCATCGCCCACAGCGGTGTTGTAGCCTTTTTTCTTTAGCACGGACTTAAGCGTATGAAAAATTTCCGCGCCCCATTGCAACGCGTCAGTAAATGTTTCCGCGCCCACCGGCATGGCCATGAATTCCTGAAAGTCAACGTTGCTGTCAGCGTGTGCGCCGCCGTTCAGAATGTTCATCATCGGTACGGGGAGCACATTGGCGGCCGCTCCGCCCAGGTAGCGATACAAAGGAATCTTGAGAGCGTTGGCACAGGCGCGAGCGCTGGCCATGGAGACAGCGAGAATTGCGTTTGCGCCCAGCTTGCCTTTGTTCGGCGTGCCGTCGAGCTCGATCATCGCCTGGTCCAGCGCGCGCTGGTTGCTGGCGTCCATGCCCTGCAGCGCGTCAGCAATTTGCAGGTTCACGTTGCCCACGGCGGTGAGTACGCCCTTACCCATGTAGCGGTGCTGGTCGCCATCGCGCAACTCGGCAGCTTCATGTTCGCCGGTAGAAGCGCCGCTGGGGACAGCGGCCCGGCCTAAAGAACCATCGCCCAGGAGTACATCCGCTTCAACAGTGGGATTGCCGCGGGAATCCAGGATTTCTCGTGCGTGTACGTCAACAATGCTTAAGTCCATAGCCCGCAAATTATACCCGACAGTAGCTAGCTACACCCTGTGACATGAATCACAACAGCGGCATTTCCAGCCAGGGCCAGCCTTCTGTTATGTGTTATGTTCAATGCTTCGCGCGTCGTTGCTTCGCATACTATGATTGGCCCAGGAGAACCTTTATTTATGTCCGCACCGCAGCAGCCCCAGATCCAGATACTGAATTCGCCCGACTATCGCGATGGCTACGCCAACTCTATCCAGGTCCGCGTAAGCGTATGGGACTTTCTGCTGATCTTTGGCCGTTTGCAGCCCCTGGGCGCGGATCAGGTTGAAGTCCACAATTTCCAAGGAATATATCTAAGTCCGCAGCAGGCCAAAGCGCTGCATACCGTCCTGGCGCAGAACCTGGCGCAGTATGAGAAGACGTTTGGCGAGATCAAGCTCGACCCCAACATGGCGCAGCCGCCCGGACAGATTAACTAAACGGCCGCGCTGATGAAAGCTTCCCCCAAACGCTGGCAGCCCGGTGCACTGCATCTGTTTCTTATCATCTTTATTGGCATCTTTGCGCTGCACTTGCCCCTGCTGCGTCTTCCTTTTTTCTGGGACGAAGCCGGCTTCTACGTGCCCGCCGCCTACGATCTGGCGCACTCGCACACAGTGATTCCCACAACCACGCTGGATACCGGTCACCCTCCGCTTTCCGCTGGATATTTGGCTCTGTGGCTTACCTTGGGCGGATGGCAACCGGCCGCGGCGCGCATCGCCATGTTGTTGCTGGCTGCCTTTGCGTTAGCCAATGTCTTTCTTCTCGCGCGACGCGTCGCCAACAATGGAGTGGCCATTGCATCCACGATCGCCACAGCGGTCTATCCGGTGTTCTTTGCGCAAAGCTCTCTGACCCATGCCGACTTGACGGCAGCGGCGTTTACGCTCTGGGGAATTCGACTAGTGATGGAAGCGCGCGTCGGCTTGGCTCAACTTGCGTTCTGCCTGGCTGTGCTGAGCAAGGAAACGGCCATCATCACGCCGCTGGCTTTGGGACTGTGGGAGTTGGTGCGAAAAGATACTTCGCCAGACACCAATAAAGACACGCCGAGTTCACCCGCGTCGATGCTGACCCGCATCTCGCGTTCGGCCATCTACGCTGTTCCGCTGGTTCCCTTGCTCGTCTGGCTTGGTTATCACCATCACCTCACAGGAAGGTTTCTGGGCAACGCGGAATTCTTCCAATACAACGTAACGCAAGCGCTCAGCCCGCTGCGGATACTCCTAGCAATGCTGATGCGAACATGGCACCTGTTGGGGACGATGAACATGCTGGCCCTGACCGCCGCTACCATCGTGGCCATGCGCTTCCCTCCCGTTACCGACGCCACCGGCGAAAGGCAGCGCATTGCGATTCCCGTGCAGTTGCAATTTGCAGCCATCATGCTCGGGCACATCGTGCTGTTTTCTTTGCTGGGAGGAGCGTTGCTTACGCGCTATCTGTTGCCGGCCTATCCGTTGGTCATCATCATCGGTATGTCTACTCTGCGGCGAAGGATCTTGAGTTGGGAGTGGCCGGCGGCCGTGATGGTCACTTGTTTTGCCATGGCCCTGGTGCTCGACCCGCCTTATCGTATCGCTCCGGAAGACAACCTCACTTACAAAGACTATGTGGAGCTGCATGCGCGGGCCGCGCAATTTATCGCCCAGCATGAAAAAGACGCTGCCATCCTTACTGCCTGGCCGGCTACCGACGAGCTTACCAAACCTTACCTGGGATACACGTCGAGCCCGCGAACGGTTTTGGCGATCCGCGACTTCACCGCTGAAGAATTAATCCGAGCCCGCCAGATGCGGCCGAAATTCCAGGTTGTTTATTTGTTTTCCACCAAGTATGAATCGTCCACCTGGTTCCGGTCAGAGCGGTGGGAACAGCTTAACCGCAGGTTCTTTGATTATCACCAGGACTTGTCGCCGCAAGCGGCAGCAGAATTGCTGGGTGGGAAAGTAGTTTTTGTGGCCCGCGAAAAAGCCGAGTGGGTGGAGATTATCGAGATGGACCAACCTTCAGTCGAGGCCGCCGGCAGGAAGTTGGATCGTAATTAACAATCCTGCCGGTTACCCGTTTGCCGGCTGCATTCCCGGCTTGAAACTCGTGCGTTAAAACATCACCTTGACCAGCGCAATATGTACCGCTGGGTTGTACCACAGATAAATCAAGAAAGCGGAAACAACCAGATCCGCTACCCGGAAGTTTGACTTCGTGTTCATCCCCTTGACTCCCTTAAAACCTGAAACCTAGCTGGCCTCAGCTTCAACTTGCGCATGAACGAAAGGCCGCTGGTCACTGGAGTCGACAACGCGCATGGTCTTCCAGTCGTAAGCAAATTCTTTCCCGCAATCCAGGCATACAACGTAGGTGCCGGTTTGCGAGGCTGCTTTCGAATGGGTGTGTCCACGTTTGCTGGACAGGGGGAAACTCGTGTTTTTGTGCCAGCACCCGAATAACGCGTCTATGATTTTCACATTCTCCTCCAGATCCTGAGATCGCAACTAAATTTCAGAAGAACTAACCTCACGCAGTTCATCGGCAGGCCCCGTCGTAAGCCTTAGACCTATTACCCGGTCCCGGTTAGTACTTCCGTTACTGTGGTAGTGACTTCAAACCCTGATTCGTTTCCGGTGTTTTCCACAAAGCAGTGACAAAAAATGTCAGCCACACTGGCTCTATGTCCACTGTTTTCAGTATGTAGAACGCAGTTCAAATGGATTTGTTGCGGTGATGCCATTCAAGAAAGGTTAAGAAAGGTAGAGTTCGTACGCAGACAATCGGGCCCACCGGAACCAGTGGCGCTGTGGAAATCTCTCGGGGACGATTTTTACGAAGAGGACAAACGTACCGTGAAGATATTGAGAAAGGATTTGGACAATTTGATCATCCGGCCCGAAGACTCAGCCGTAGAGTATCTCGCGGAGCGGCTGGTCGCCTTCAATGCTGAAGTGGAAACCGAGGCACTGGCAGGAAGCCAGCACCACGTAAATCGGGCTCAGCACCAGGTATCTGTGCCACAGGCGGCGCGGCTCCATGCAGAGGCGAAACAGCCACTCAAGCCCGCGATCCTGCATCCACTGTGGAGCCTGGCGCAATGTGCCGGCGATGAACGGGAAGGCCGCTCCAACAGCCAGAATTGGCATTTTCAGCCGGTCACGGAATTCGTAAGCCCAGGCTTCCTGGCGGGGACAACCCAGAGCCACAAATGCAATTTCGGCTCCGGACTCCCGGATGTCATGCGCAATCTCATCGGCGGCCTCGGGGCTGATTCGTCCGAAGACCGATGGCTTCACTCCCGCTATCTGTATTCTCGGAAACCGCTTACGGAGATTTTCACACATCGAGTCCAAAACATTCTGTGAGCACCCATAAAAGAAGACGCGCAGGTTCTCCCGCTCAGCCCGCGCCAATACCGCCAAGGTAAGACTTGGCCCGTACACGCGCTCTTTCAGGCCCACGCGATGGACCATGTTCAGCATCCATCGGACAGGCTGTCCGTCTGCCACCACCAGGTCCAAGTTGTTAAGGCGATAGCGGTGCTCACGATCGAGTACGCCAGACATCACTCCGTGCACCGCGAGCGCGGAGACTGAAAACGCACGTTTTTGCCGGGCTGCTTCAATAACCAGGTCAGTGGCGGTCTGGCTGTTGACCGGGTCCACCAGAACGCCGAGGACGCTTTTTTTCTCGCGCAGGCTCATGCATTCACGGATTCGCGCACCGCACACCAGCGTTCGTGGTTGCGGTCATTGATTTCGCGCAGGATCGCGCGAACGTTGTACCTCAGTTGGTACGCTGGATAATGCGACTGGAACTTGCTGATGTCGCTGATCCACCAGATGTGGTCGCCCATGCGGTTGCAAGCGTCATACTCCCACCGCATTTCTTGCCCGGAAATCTCTTCGCACAGCGCAATGGCCTCAAGCATGGAACAGTTGGAAAAACGGCTGCCTCCGATGTTATACACTTCCGCCGTTCTGGGCTGTTTGAAAAAAAGATCAAAAGCCTGGATCAGATCAGAGCAGTGCATGTTGTCGCGGACTTGCTTGCCTTTATAGCCCAGTACTTTGTAAGGCGTCCGCGTGGCGCAGCATCTCATCAGGTAAGCCAGGAATCCGTGCAGTTGGGTTCCCGCATGGAGCGGCCCGGTGAGGCAGCCGGCCCGGAAGCAGGCTGTCTTCAACCCAAAGTAGCGCCCATACTCCTGCACCATCACGTCCGCGGCAACCTTGGACGCGCCGAAAATACTGTGCATGGACTGGTCCACGGACATCTCTTCGGTAATTCCCTTCTCCGCGAACTTATGCGACCCATCCAGTTCCCAGCGCAGATTTTTTTCCACCAAAGGCAAAACGTTGGGAGCGTCTCCATAGACCTTGTTTGTGGAAGTAAAAATAAAAGGTGCTTCAGCACAAAATTGTCGCGTTGCTTCCAATAAGTTCAGGGTTCCCAGGGCGTTCACCGCAAAGTCCGTGAATGGTTCTTTGGCTGCCCAGTCGTGTGATGGTTGAGCCGCGGTATGGATCACCAGAGAAATGCTGTGCCTTAACTTCCGAAAGAGGGCGAAGATGGCCTCACGGTCACGGACGTCAATGTTATGGTGCGTGTAGCCTTTGGTGGTAGCTACCAGTTCTTTTTGCTGCCACTGGGTAGAGGCTTCAGGACCGAAGAAATACTGGCGCATGTCGTTGTCCACGCCCACAACGTCCATACCCTGGCTGGCAAAATGGCGCACGGCTTCTGATCCAACTAGGCCTGCCGAGCCAGTGATGAATGCAACGCTCACCCGTTGTTCTCCTTAGGACCTAACGAAAGTCATAGTTGGTGCGGAACCAGACTCAAAGAAACCCAGTATAAAGCCACCGGGGGACGGGGCTATCGCCATTGAGAATACCATTGAAACTCGGTAGTGGGCAGGTAGTAATCCTCTATCAAAATCAACCAGCGATTCTAGGTACTCCAGCCATCACCAGGGGCAAAAAAGCCAAGGCGCAAAAAGGCTAGACGCAAAAAGGCCAAGCTGAAAAAAAAGGCAGGAGGTGTGACCTCGCCGGTCACTTAGCCTCCTGCCCCTTTTAAGACGTGCGTACCGTAAAGCTTTGACCGTTTAGTGCGTGATGGTCAAGCTCAGATTGATGGTTGCCGTTTGCGTACCGCTGGTTCCTACCACGCTTACCGTAGCGTTGGTTGGACCGCGGCCGCCGCCATTGCTTACGTTCAGCGAACCGCCACCGCAGGCCACCATTCCGGCAATCATGAACGCTGCCATGAACACCAGAACCAACTTGCGGCGTTTCTTGCTCATTCCGGAGAACAAGCCAACGAGCACACCGGCGAACACGAACATGGGCATCTTTGATCCAAAGGGCTTGGATCCAAGCGGCTTGAGTCGCGCGTTCTGCGTGTTGGAAATGGTCACGGTAATCGGCGCGGAACTTGATGCGGCCGATACGGTGAGCGGGTTCGGGTTCACCGAACAAGTTGTTCCCGCTGGCGCGCCAGAGCAAGCGAAGGAAATGTTTCCGGCAAATCCCTGGTTGGCCAGAGAGAGATTGTAGACGGCGTCCTTACCGGCAGCCACAGTGGCTGTCGTGTTGCCACCAGTTCCGCTCAACCCGAAGGTCGGCGTGCTACCCACATTCACCGGAACCGGCGTAGACGTGGAGGCAATGTAGGTTGCGTCACCCGAGTAGTTGGCAGTGATGGAGTGCGCTCCGTTGGCGAGCCCAATTTGCAGACTCGCTGTAGCCACTCCGCCTTGGACGGCGATCGCCACCGGCGCTCCGAGCGAAGCTGCTCCATCAAAGAACTGCACTGTGCCCGTGGGCAGCGCCGGGCCGGTGTTCTGGACCTGCGCCGTTAGTTGCGATGTCGGGACAGCGGCCGCCACATTCAACACCACCGCCGGCTTGGCCTGCGTAACGGTGAGGACTGCGTTGGAAGAAGTCACCGCGTAGTTGCCGAGTTTCGCCGTGGGATCGACCAGCACCGGTACGATCACATATGTTCCAACCCCGCTGGCGGTGTTGGCCGTGGTGTTAAACGTTGCGGTAATGTTGTCAGCGTTCTTGATGCCGGTGATGCTTCCCGTAAACACCGGATTCGCTGCGCCATACGGACGGCTGGCGTTCGCCGCCGAGACTGACAACGACGCCGGACCAATCGTAAGCACTCCGTTATTGGAAGTAACAGCATAGTTGCCTAGCTTGTTCGTAGGATCAGCCAGGACCGGCGTGATGGGGAATACACCCACCGCGCTGGCCGGACCAACACTGGTAAAGCTGGCGGTGATCGCGTCAGCATTGCGCAATCCAGTTACCGTGCCGGTGAAGGCCGGGTTCGGATCGCCATACAGGCGGCTGGCGTTTGTTGCCGTCACTGTGAGCGGCGCCGGCGTGACCGTAAGCGTGCCGTTGTTGTTGATCACCGTGTAGTTCGGTAGTTTGTTGGTGGGATCAACCAGCGTACCCGCGATGGGATACGTTCCCACCGGGCTGGTGACCGTGGCCGTGCTGCCAAAGCTGGCCGCGATGTTGTCCAGGTTCTTTACGCCGCTGATCGTTCCCGAGAAGACCGGGTTTGGATCGCCGTACAGGCGGCTGTCATTCGATCCCGTCACCGTCAGTGGCGCGGGCGCGATCGTCAACGTGCCGTTTTGTGAAGCTACGGTGTAATTGGCAAGCGTCGCGGCTGAGGCCGTCAGGTTCGCCAAGATCACCACCGGACCTACCGGGCTGGTGGCCACCGCGACGCTGGTGAATGACGCGGTGATCGCGTCTGCATTCTTCACGCCCGTGAGCGTGCCGGTGAACAACGGGTTGGGATCGCCATAGAGCCGTGTGGCATTTGTCGCAACCAGGGACAGGGCAGCCGGACTTACGGTTAACGTCCCGTTGGTGACGCTGACGCTGTAGTTCGTCAACTTGGCACCCGGATCAACCGGCGTTAACACAATTGGATAGCTGCCAACTCCAGCGGTTTGAGCAGCGCTGGAAAAGCTGGCCGTGATGTTGTCAGCATTCTTGAGCCCAGCGAAAGTCGCAGTGAATGCCGGGTTCGGATCCCCGTAGGCACGTGTGGCGTTGTTCCCGGTGATAGTAAGCGGGGCTGCCGTGATCGTTAGTGTCCCGTTGGTAAACGCTGGCGTGTAGTTACCCAAAGTGGACGGAACAGAATCCACCAGGCTAGGCACCAGAACGTAGGAACCGACCGGACTGCCCGGCGCGGCACCGGCGCCGGAAACAATCGCAGTGATATTGTCACCGTTCTTGAGTCCCAGGATGGTGCCGTTGAACGGCGGGTTCGGATCGCCATACAAGCGCGTCACGTTGCCGGCCGTAACCGTAAGCGGCGCCGGGCTGATGGTCAAATTGGCGTTGATCAGCGCCAAGGTGTAGTTGCCCAGCTTGGCGGCAGGATCAACCGCCGTGGGCACGATGGTAGCGACGCCGACCGGGGTAGTGAGTCCCGCCGTGGTGCTAAAGGTGGCGGTAATCGGGTCAGCGTTCTTGATCCCGGCCACGGTGCCGGTAAATGCCGGGTTCGGATCGCCGTACACGCGGCTCGCTGGAGTGGCGGCGATCGTCAGCGGAGCCTTGTTGATGGTTAATGTTCCGTTGTTGAGTGCAACCGTGTAGTTGCCCAGTTTAGAGGGGACCGCGTCCACTGCAACCGGCGTGATCACAGCGCTGCCCGCCGGGCTTGCCGGAGTGGCCGTGCTGCTCGCTGTAGCAGTGATGGCGTCACCGTTCTTCAATCCGACAGGCGTGGCGGTAAAAGCCGGGTTCGCGTCGCCGTAGATGCGCGTTGCGTTGGCGGCGTTGATGGCCAGTGGCGCTGGCGTAACCGTCAGCGTGCCGTTGGCAACCGTCACTATGTAGTTGCTCAGCTTGGGCGTAGGCGCGTCAACCGGCGTCGGGATGATGCTGAACGTACCTACGTTGCTGGCTGCTGTCGCCGCCGTGGTGAACGATGCAGAAATGGCGTCAGCGTTCCGGATGCCGGTGAACGTCGGGCTGAACGCCGGGTTCGGATCACCGTACAGACGTGTTGCGTTATTCGCCGTGATCAACAGCGGAGCGGCGGTAATAGTCAGTGTTCCGTTGTTTAGCGTCACCGTGTAGTTCGCAGCTTTGTTCGTCGGATCCACCAGTTGCGGGACCAGGACAAAGGTTCCCACCGGGCTGGTCGGATCGGCGCCCACGCCACCGACAATCGCCGTAATGTTGTCGCCATTCTTCAGACCAATCACGCTCCCAACAAATGCCGGGTTCGGATCGCCGTACAGGCGGCTTACGCTGCCCGCGCTCACTGTCAACGGAGCAGGGTTGATAGTCAGTGTTCCGTTGGTCAACACCAGCGAGTAGTTGCCGAGTTTGGCCGTGGGATCAACCGCCGCGGGGACGATAGACGCTGCGCCAACTCCAGTGGTCAAACCAGCGGTAGTGGAGAACGTGGCCGTGATGTTGTCAGCGTTCTTGATTCCGGTAACGGTGCCGGTGAATGCCGGGTTGGGATCACCATACAAACGGCTGGCCGCATTGGCGGCGATGGTCAGCGGCGCTTGCGTAATGGCCAGCGTCCCGTTGGTTAGCGTCACCGTGTAGTTGCCCAGCTTCGGCGTGGGAGCGTCAATCGCCGCGGGCACAATGGCAAAGCTGCCCACCACACTGGCCGGAGTGGCCGGGCTGCTGGCGGTGGCGGTGATCGCGTCGCCGTTCTTCAGTCCAATTGGCGTTGCCGTGAATGCCGGGTTGGCATCGCCATACAAGCGCGTGGCGTTATTCCCCGTGATGCTCAACGGCGCCGGGTTCACGGTGAGCAAACCGTTCGTTAGCGTAACCGTGTAGTTGCTCAGTTTGGGTGTAGGCGCGTCAACCGCGGCAGGCACGATGGTGAAAGTTCCCACGTTGCTGGCCAGGACGGCCGTGGTAGCGTACGTCGCAGTAATCGGATCGGCGTTCTTGAGTCCAACAATGGTTCCGGTAAACGCCGGGTTGGCGTCACCGTAAATACGCGTTGCGTCAGCCGCGGTTACGGCGAGCGGAGCCTGCGTAACCGTGAGTGTCCCGCTGGCCGGTGTAAACGTGTAATTGCCGGCTTTGTTGCCGGGATCAACCAGAGTGGCCACAATCGGATACGTTCCTACGTTGCTGGCCGGAGTGGCCGTGGTGGAGAAAGTGGCGGTGATCGCGTCGCCATTCTTCTGGCCGGTAACGCTGCCCGTAAAGGCCGGGTTGACGTCGCCATACAAACGCGTAGCGCTGTTAGCCACTACGGTGAGCGGCGCTGGAGTGATCGTCAGCGTTCCGGTGTTGACCACCGTATAGTTGCTCAGCTTGTTGCCGGGATCGGTGAGCGTGGCCGTGATGGGATACGTTCCCACTGGACTGGTGGCGTCAGCCGTGACGCCGAAGACACCGGTGATCGCGTCACCGTTCTTCAGGCCGGTGATCGCGCCGGCGAAAGACGGGTTCGGATCGCCGTAAGCGCGCGTTACGTTCGACGCCGTAACGTTGAGCGGCGCGGGCGTGACGGTGACATTGCCGCTGGAAGTGATCGTGTAATTGCTCGCACTGGTGCCGCCCGCCGGAGTGAATACTCCGTTGATCGGATAGCTGCCCACCGGGCTGGTAATCAAGGCGGTGGTGGAGAATGTTGCCGTGCCCGTGTTCCCATTCTTGAGCCCAACGATGGTGCCGGTGATGGTGGGATTGGGGTCGCCATACAGCCGGCTGACATTCGTACCGGTGAGCACCAGCGGGGCCGGAGTAATGGAGAGAGACGCTGATACAAACGAGAAGGTGTAATTTGCCGCGGCCAGGGTACCAATGCTGCAAGTGATGGTTACCGACCCAACGGAAGTCGCGGGACCGGCTGAACTGGTGCAATTCGGCGCGCCGGTGACCACGGCTACTGTCTCGTTGTTGAGGAACGCGGAAATAACAAAAGTGAATGTCGGGTTGGCGTCGCCATAGAGCCGGGTTGCGTTCTGCGCGGTTACTGTAAGGACTGCCTTGGTCACCGTAAGCACTGCGGTACTGGTGCTGGAGGCGAATTGTGCGTCCTGGGTGAAACTTACGCCGATCTGGTGCGCTCCGGCGGCCAGGCCGCCGTTAATTGTCCCAACGTTGACTACCAATGAAGCAAGACCGTTTGCGCTCGTAATGCCCGTACCGACAGCAACGCCATCCACCGTAAAGGCGAGAGTACGTCCGGCGATCGGCGCTCCGGGCGTTGTGCGATGCAGCGTAGCATTCAGCGTTGTGCTGCCGAAATAAGGCGCGCTCGCCGTGTTCACCACAATGTTAGTGGCGGAAGGCGGTGCGCTCACAGTCACGGTGGTGGTAGCCGCGTTATCAGCAGGATTGGGGTCAACCACCGATGCGTTACTGGACGCAGCGGTGTTGATGATGGTGTCCTGGTTGAGCAACGTCGCCACGGTTTTGCCGACGATCGTCGCTGTCCCTGATTGCCCGGACGCCAACGAAGCAAAGGTGATGGTCCGGTTTAAGCCTACGCCTTTGTCGCAAACGCCGTTCGCACTGGGCGTGCAGGAAAGGAAGGTCATGTCAGCGCGGGGCAAAAGATCGTTGATCGCCACGGAAGCCGCAGTGGCGCCGTTGTTGGTAACGGTGATCGTATAAGTAATGTTGTTGCCGGCAGTCACCGGGTTGGGTGACGCTGTTTGGGTAACCGAAAAGTCAGTATGCGCGCAGCTCCGCGGCGGATACGCTGCTACGCCCTGGATCTGTCCGACGCCAGTGACCGGATTCGCCGCCACCAGAGTGGGCACCGCGCCTGGGACCATATTGAAAACCGCTACGCCAGCCGTGCTGTCCGCGGCGTACAGAAAGAGCCCTGAGTTGTCGCTGGCCAACCCCGCGGGCGGGGTGGTGGTACCGGTAAAGATACCGATACTGGTGATCGTCCCGTCCGGATTCACCGTAAACGAGTTCAGATCATTGGTGCCCTGGTTGCTCTGGAAGAAAAGCGTGTTGTCAGGAGACAGAAAAACTACGTTGGAATCAGTTCCCGTTGCGCCAAACGGACTGCCCAAAACAGGCGTAAGCGCTCCGTTCAAGGCCACCGACCAGGCGTCTGTGATGGATGTGGTTTGCCCGCCTTCACCGCCGTAAAGGAACGTACCATCGCAGTTAAATGCCAGACCGCTCAGCAGTCCAGCTCCGGTTTTGGCAAACGGCGACGCGGTGGTAGGAATCAGTGAACCGTCAACCGCGCTAATCGCGAACATAGACACGCTGTTCTGGTTCGCCGAAGCCAAGAACGCTCCGTTGCCGGAAACCTTGAGGCTGCCCATGGGAACCGGCAGTCCGGTAACAGGCGCAACGGTTGACGTGAGCGCACCGGTGGTAGCGTTCACGTTGAAAGTCTTGATCGTTCCGTTGCTGCTGGCCATCAGGAACTTGCCGTCTGGCGTGGCCGCGAGCGAAATGCCGTTGCAGCTATCCAGCGTAAGTCCACTGGCGAAAGGCGAACCCGAGATGCCGGTCAATGCTCCCGTGGTGGCGTCAATCCGGTAAACGTTGATCGAAAGGTCTCCGCTGTTGGAGACGAACATAAGATTGGTTGCCGGGCTAACGGTGATGCGATCAATGGCCGCGCATGATGTTGCGGCGCCGGCCACACCAGCGGCAAACGGTGATCCAGGTACCGCTGTAAGTACACCTCCGCCATCCACGGCAAAACCGGCCACGGTGTTACCGGTGGCGGTCCGGTTCGTCACGTAGACAAAATTCTGGCCCAGAGTCTGCAAGGGGAGCAGCAAAGCCAGACACATCAGCGCCGCAAATAAAAATGTTGAGAAATTTTTGCGTGCGTGGCTGGCGCTTAAGACGGAACTCTGCGCAGTCATGGGGATGTGCATGCGTTTGCCCTCCCAGGGTGTTTTGCTCAGCAAAAAGCCCTGCGAATCCTTTATGTGTACAAATGAAAAGCCTGGCCGGAAGGAACTCAGCCATTTACGGCTGGGTTGGTCGAAGGGAGTAAGCGGCAAACTTTCACAGACAAAGTTGCAGGCCTCGGGCGAAGCCGGCATTGAACGTCTATTTTGGCGCGGACAAAGGTTTACTGCTTCTCAACTCGACACTACTTCAATAGGCTGAGGCTTGGGGATTAAGCGACGATTAAGGAGAGGTTAGATTTCTTAATATGATCCAATCTTCATCTAAAGAAGACGAGCGGTTTATTAAGTGTCTTATGAGTTTCAGCCGGGGAAAACAGCCGGTGCTGCGAGTGGAAAATGGCTCTCGCTTCTTGGAACAGTGAGGCACGAAAACAGAAAAGGTATGGTGACCCTGGCAGGAGTCGAACCTGCGACCTGCGGTTTAGGAAACCGTCGCTCTATCCATCTGAGCTACAGGGCCACGTCTTTTTTTCCTACAGGGACATTTTCCCACAGAACCGGGCTGATCGGCTTGTCCTGGAGATACGTCGCTTCGAACCGCGGATTGCTCAGGTGGCCGATCCAGCGTCTCGCGATTTCAGGACCACTCCCATGACGGAACTTCCGTTTCCCTGAAAGGTCGCGAAGGAGGCCGCGACGCCTGGCCGGCGACCGAACGTCTCAAACGCCCGGTTCATATCCACATCGTCAGACAGAATCAAACCGCCGCCGGGCAATTTGGGCCAAACAGTTTGGAGCTCCATCAGGACGTTACGAAACGTGTGCAGACTGTCATGAAGAAACATGTCTACGGAAGAAAGACTGTTGACCAATTCAGGCAAAACGCGATGAGTACGTCCCCTCAGCAAATGCCAGCGTGAACGCAACTCGGTTGGAACGAGAAACCCCACCTGGTCATCCGCGCCTTCCGCCAGCGGTGGCAGGTCAATACTCCACAGCTCACCTTGACCGTTCTCTGCCAGCGCCTGGAGCAGGAAAGCTGTTGTCACGCCGTGGGCCACGCCAGTCTCTATTACCGTCCTGGGTTTTTGCACGCGGCACAGCGCATAGCAGAGTCGGGCCATGGAAGGATCTGCTGCGTGAAATATACCAAAGGCTGCATTGGCGGTAAGGCGTTGCCGTCCATGCTCCACGGCATGTTCGATCTCCCGCAATCTGGATTCCTGAAGAATGCGATCAACATCCGTCTTGAACGTCTCTCCGAGCTTTCGATAGAAATCTGGTTGACTGAGAGGGACGATGGCTGATTTCCGGCGAAGACGTTCGCGCTGAAAGTCAGCGAAGTTAATCAGTCGGTCAACGAATTCCGGGCGATTTTTCAGCAGCAACCGGCGGAGCATTGCGGCCTTTGACGGTTTTTTCATCGCACCAGTCGATCGCTCAGCCGCCGTCGCACACATTGCAAGGAGCGATCCCAACAAGCAAGCCGATTGAATCGGCCTCAAGTTTATCAACGCCGGATTCAGCGCGCTATAGAACAAGGCAATCGCTTTCAGAGCCCCGGTTATAATGACGCCGGAGCCGAAAACCGCGCCCAAAATGAGCCTTCACACCGATAGCGTCCCGCGAGAAACTTCCATCAACAGAATGATTTTTCGGGCGGCGCTGACTGTCGCGTGCGTGACTGTTGTGGTCAAGGCCGGAGGGGTCGTCAAGGACCTGGTGCTTGCGAAGTCGTTTGGGCGGAATGACAGTCTGGACGCATTTCTGTTTGCCTTCATGCTGCCATCATTTGCCATGACCGTGATCATGGGCGCTTTATCAGCCGCCACCGTGCCGGTGTTGGTGCGGACGCGGCAGAAAGAAGGACTCGCCGCCGGCCGGCAGTTGCTCGCCACCGTTACCCTGCTCATAGGCGCGTTGTTGACCGGCGTTGCTGTCCTGATGGCGTTGTTTCAGCCCTGGTATTTGCCTTTGCTGGCCCGCGGTTTTTCGCCGGAAAAACTAAGCCTGACCAGAGAATACTTGTACGTGCTACTACCCTGGATGGTGGCTTGCGGGCTTTCCACTTTCCTTGCGGCCATCCTGAACGCGGTGGAAAAATTTGCGCTGCCCGCGCTCATCCCTTTGCTGACTCCGCTGGCTATCATCGTTTTTATAACCACCGGCATCAAGCATGGAGGGCTCGATCTGGCTATGGGCACAGTCGCCGGCAGTCTGCTCGAAGCTTCCGTGATGTTTTATCTCGCACGTAGGCATGGGATTCTTGGGGCAATGAGCTGGCACGGCCTGGATGAGAATGCACGCACCATCCTGAGGCAGGCAGTTCCATTAATGAGCGGGGGCTTCCTTATGGGAGGCACTTCTGTGGTGGACCAAACCATGGCTGCGCTGCTTGCGCCCGGCAGCGTAGCAGCCATTGGCTATGCGAACAAAATTACTTATAGTGTGTTGAGCGTCGGCGCTGTCGCACTCAGTACCGCCATGCTGCCCTATTTTTCCAGGATGGTTGCGGCCAATGACTGGGCCGGTTGCCGGCACACAATCAAGCGTTATTCCGTACTGGTGGTGAGCACAACCGTGCCTTTCACGCTGCTGCTCATTTTATTTTCACGGCCGCTGGTACAACTCCTCTTTCAGCGCGGCGCATTTACCGCTGCCGATACGGCCTTAGTAAGTTCGGTGCAGACTTGTTACGCCATCCAGATTCCGTTCTATGTCTTGAGCATGATTTTTGTGCGCTTTATTTCCGCCATTCACCGGAACGACGTGTTGCTGTACGCCTCGGCCATCAATCTGGGCATGGACGTGGTCCTTAATCTCGTATTTATGCGCATATGGAACGTCGCCGGAATTGCGCTGGCAACCTCGATTATGTATGTCGTCTCCTTCTTGATGGTTTCCCTCTGGACAGTCAGGTTCCTGGCCCAGGAGCGTTACCAGCTGCCGGCCGTGCAACCGGAAGGCAGCCAATAGTCGAATGCGCATGACACTCGTCATTTCGTCATTGGAACGCGGCGGCGCCGAAAGGACTGCTTCTGTACTTGCCAACGCCTGGGCGGAGCAGGGGCACCAAGTCACCCTGATCACGCTTGCACGCGACGATGCACCGGCCTATCAACTGCACTCCGCGATCAACCTGCGCCAATTGAGGCTGCAAATTCCAGGGGCCAGAAACATTCTTCACGGCATATTCAGACAGCTTAGAATCGTGCGCGTTCTTCGTTCCGCCCTCCGCCAGGCTCGGCCCGACGCTATTGTCAGTTTCATGGAAACATCCAATGTTCTTACACTGCTTGCTGCTCGTGGACTGGCTGCCGCGATGATAGTCACCGAACACACCCACCCTGCTTACGTTCGGCTCGGCTGGCAGTGGCGGACGCTGCGGCGACTTTCTTATCATCGGGCTGACGCGCTCGTCTGCATGACCGGTCCGGCATGGTCCTGGTTCCAACAAAGAATCAAGGTAAAAGGGTGCATCATTCCTAATCCTGTCATCTCGCCCGCCTTAACGGCTCGAAATGAAAATCAAAATGGCGACCGTGCGAAAAGAATCGCTATTGCAATGGGAAGGCTATCCCGGGAGAAAGGATTTGATCTCCTTCTCGATGCGTTCTCCACCATTGCCGGTCGCCATCCTGACTGGTCTTTGAAAATCCTGGGAGAAGGGCCACTGAGAAACGAACTCGAAACACAAATCCGCAAACTGAATCTAGGTGGCCGGGCGGAGCTTGCAGGAACGGTGGATGATCCCTTTCCCTTGCTTGATGACGCTGACTTGTTTGTCTTTTCCTCGCGATTTGAAGGCTTCGGAAATGCTCTGTGCGAAGCCATGGCTTGTGGTTTGCCTGCGATCAGCTTTGACTGCCCGTCAGGCCCTGGAGAAATTGTCCGCCATGAAGTGGATGGTTTGTTAGTTCCGGCTAACGACGTTACCGCACTGGCCGATGCCATGGACCGGTTAATGAGCAACTCTCAGGAACGCAAGCGCCTGGCGGCGCGCGCGCCGGAGGTGGTTACGCGCTTTGGCTTGGCGTCGGTGCTGGGCTTGTGGGACAAGTTATTCGCGGATCTGTTGCCGAAAACAGCAGAAGAGAAAAAGACTGCCTTAAGAGAAAGTTAGTAAATACAAATCTGATCAAAGGCCGTGGCAGCAAACAAACGGGCAGAATCAAAGATCCTGCCCGTCTAATTTACAAGCTGAACGGCCCAGATTACAGTTGGGGAACGACCGGACTTTGGAGCGTTCCCAATACGCCATTGTCGTGCGCCCGATTTGTGCCAAAGGTAAAGATTTTTCCTCCAGCCTGGTTGAACGCCGTACCTGAATTGTAAGCGTAGACAGTATCTGAAGTATTGATAACAGAACCTCCGCTGGCCGTGGCCCCATTGGCATTAGCGATCACTTCACTGCGTCCGATTCCTATGATCGCGTCAGCACTGGGCGAATCGGATGAAATGCCCGACGAGGCTGCCGCTGAAATCATAGAATCATTGATCTCAACGTTGCTGTGGGCCGCTGCTTCAACACCGATGTTATCCACGGCAACTTCCGTATGGTCAACGCCGACCTTGACCGGTGGCGCCACTGAATTAGTGGCCCGGATGCCAACCCCAGTATTGTTCTTAAACACCGACTTGTACACATGCACGGTGGCCTGCGTAGCCTGCCCCAGCGTAATGTTGAGGCCGTTTTGGGTAAAGCCAAAAACGTAGCAGTTTTCAACGTTAAGGTCTTTGCCGGAATTGAACTGGATGCCGTTGAGACCACTGCCAATCCCGTTGATTCGCAGGTTGCGCAAGATCACAACATCAGCGGGCCCGGCCTGCACCGTTATGCCATTTGTTCCGCTGACCAGAACTGAGGCGACCTGCCCTCCGCCGCCGTCAATGGTGATGGCTTTCGTGATGGTGAGTGCGCCAAATCCGCCTGGATCCAAGGCGTCTATCTCGCCTCCAGGGGCCGTTTTCGAGATTGCACCGGCAAAAGTCTTGCACGGCGCCGTGCGGCTGCATGGGTTCGCGTCATCACCCACACCCGAAACCCAGGTGCGGCTGGCTTGACCATACAACAATCCTGTTCCCAGTATGACCATCGCTAAGCATTTGCTAATGTTTCTTGCTTTCATATTGTCCGTTCCTTTTTGCGTAATTTGAAAGTCCCGTGGTATGGGGAAACGTCTTCCCAAAGCCCATCCTTCTCCAATCCAGATTGTCTAGACAGCGTTGTTACAGCTAGAAGGTAGTGTTCAGCGGGGGCGAAGCGTATCAAGGCTTCCTAATGAAATCGTTCCCATTTCGGGAAGCGGGCAATGGTCGCGTGGAACCCTTGACGAGATGGCAAAAATGGGATTGCTTATGCTCTTCCCTGTAAAATGAACTGGTTTATGGAATTTCCTTCATGGCTTGCGCCTTTCGAGCCGCTGGTCCCCCTTAAGTCTCTGGTGGAAGAGATTAATACTATTTACCACTCGTTCGATGCCAAGAACTACGATGCTGAGCACCTGGAAATTCGCCAGCTGTGGCCCGGACTATGGGCGGAGATGATCCAGCAACTCCCACAGAGAAACTCATGGCGAGTTCTTGATTTCGGTTGTGGAACAGGATTTGAAGCTGAACAACTGTTGCACCACCAAGGCTCCAGTATCCACTTTCTGATGGCTTACGATCCTTCCCGCGAAATGCTCGCGCGCTGCCAAGGCCGGCTCGGAAATGACCCCAGAGTAAACTTTAGTGATGACCTGGTTAGGGCCAGGGCCGGCGGCCCCTACAATCTTCTAATCACCAACTCCGTGCTTCACCATTTGGCGGATGTTGAAGAAACCATTTATGGCCTGCAGTCGCTCCTATCAGAAGACGCTTATTGGCTGTCAGGCAATGAACCATCAACACGTTTTTATAAAAATGCATTGTGCGTTCAACTTTTTCAGCAGTACACTGCGTATTACGAACGAACGAAGTGGTTTCGGCCATCTGCTTACGTGGGTAAACTGAAGAGCTTACTTGGAGTAAACTCTCTTAGCGCTACCGCCCGCTTAGCGCATAAGCGCCGCCTTTTCGCTGCTCTTCCCAGCGATACCGTAATTGCCCGGCTTGTGGATTTTCACGTTCGTCATTTGATAGATGCCGACTCTGAACGGGGATTTGATCTGTCCGTGATGGAATCGGTTTTCAAACAACATTGGCTACTACGATGGAGCAAGACGTATTCCTACCTCGGTGCTTTTGGCGAACTCAGCGCACGAAGAACGTGGTTGAACAAGGCGCATCTTCTCCAGGAAAAGTTTCCCGCAGACGGCGCGAACTTCTGTGCAGTGTGGTCACGCCCGGTCTCGAACTAAGTAGCCGCAGACGTAACGCGAATTCGCATGATATGGTTTCTGGGAGTACCCCATGTCGACTACACCTGAGGTAACCGTTGCGCGTGAAGATGCCGCCAGGTTTGCTTTTGGCAAAAATTGGCGTCGCTTTCTGCAATCTCTGAATGAGGAAAGAATTGCGGAAGCGGAAAAGTCCCTCCAGACCATGCTTGAAACCGATGATCTGGCTGGGCGTTCATTTCTCGACGTCGGTTGCGGAAGCGGGTTGCTTTCGGTCGCGGCCATACGGCTGAAAGCGAAGCGCGTTCATTCTTTCGACTATGATCCGCAATGTGTGGCCTGCACCCAGGAGTTACGTTGCCGCTATTTTCAAGACGCCGTCCATTGGAATATCGAACAAGGCAGCGCGCTCGACGATGGATACCTGGCTCGGCTGGGTACATTCGACGTCGTCTATGCATGGGGTGTGCTCCATCACACGGGCAACATGTGGCAGGCCCTGGAGAACGCAACTTTGCCGGTGGCCGCAGGCGGCAAGCTGTTTATCGCTATTTATAACGATCAAGGTATGTTGTCGCGATTCTGGCGACAGGTAAAAAAGAATTACTGCCGCAGCGTCTTTCTGCGCGTGCCTATCATTCTGTTCTTTGGAACGTACATTCTCACCGTGGGGCTGATTAAAGATCTGGTTCTGCTTAGGAATCCTCTGGCTCGCTTTCGCGAGTACAAACGCTCGCGAGGGATGTCGTACTTCACGGATATCCTCGACTGGCTGGGCGGTTATCCTTTTGAAGTAGCAACCCTTGATGCCGTGTTCGACTTTTTTCGTGCCCGCGGCTTTGATCTGGTGAAAATCAAACCTGCGCCGCGCCCCATGGGAAACAATGAGTTCGTTTTTCTCAGGCGCAGCCGGCCTTGATTGCCATGGATACTCCCCGAAAGAGAGTCCTGTTCGTTGTGCCTTCGTTTACCGGCGGCGCCGGCGGCGCTGAGCGAGTGATGTCCACTCTGCTGCACAACATGGACTACGAAAAATTCGAGTGCCACGTCGCGCTGGTCCAGGCGAAGCACGCTTATTTTGCGGATTTCGGCGAGTCCGTGGCGGTGCATCATCTCAACGTCTCCAGAATGCGATACGCGTTGCCTGCCGTTGTCCGGCTGGTACGCCGGATAAGGCCGCAGACTGTTCTCTCTACCGTTTCCTTCATGAATGTAACAATGATGATGGCCCGGCCCTTGCTGCCATCGGGAACTCGTGTGGTCCTGCGTGAGGCCACCACGCCCAGCGCCTTCGTCGCCAATGATGTCGCGCATCCTTGGCTCTGGAAACGGTTTTATCGCCACCTTTACCGGCGAGCCGACAAAATCGTATGCCTCTCCAATTCGATGTTTCAGGATTTGACTGAAAACTTCGCGATCCCCGCGAAAAAGCTGGTGCGTATCTGCAATCCCGTGGATTTTTCCAGAATCCAAAAGATGGCGGGTGATGATGTCGGTCCGTTCGTTGGGCCGGGACCCAATCTCGTGGTAGCAGGCCGTCTGCGTAAAGAAAAAGGTGTTGACGTGCTTCTGGACGCCATGCCGGCGGTACTCCGGCGCTTCCCTCACGCACGACTGGCGATTCTAGGCGAAGGCCCTCAGGAAGGTGAGCTCCGCTCCCAGGCCGCAAAACTCAACCTGATTGAACATTTGGATTTCCTGGGATTTCAGGACAATCCCTTCCCCTGGCTGGCCCACGCCGACCTGTTGGTATTACCTTCGCGCTTTGAAGGAATGCCTAACAGCGTTCTTGAAGCTCTGGCGTTGGGCACTCCGGTGGTGGCCAGCGATTGCGTTGGCGCTCTCCGCGAAATTCAGGAATCCACAAACGACCTTGTTCTGGTTCTACCCGAAAATCCTGACGCTTTGGCTGAAGGCATAGTGCAGGCGCTTGCGCTCAAGAAAGCCCGCCGCAATCCAAGCGATGAAGCACTCCCGCTGTTGCAGAAATTCGATGCGCGTCATGTCGCAAGTGAATATAGTCGCCTGTTTTGAACCTGCACGGCGTCACGCAAATCGCCTGATACTTTGGCGAGTGAGCTGAAGTGTGAGTGAAAAACCCGAACCGTCCTTGCAAAAACACATCGGATATAATCCCCTCGACATCCGCCGCATGGGCCTCTAAATCTGGCGCATTTGAACCACTCTTAATCTTCATTTAAGTTGCGGACGCGGCGCGGCTACACAGATCAAGCCCGTTTAGCGAGGACTCTTGGCATGTGCGGAATCGCTGGATTCTGGACTCGAAAAGCCGTAGACGACGATCCGGTTGAGCTCCTCTTGCGGATGGGCTCCACACTCGCCTATCGCGGTCCTGACGATTCCGGCAAGTTTTATGACGAACCTGTCGGGCTCGGCTTGTGCTTCCGCCGCCTTTCCATCATTGATCTTTCGGCTGAAGGGCATCAGCCCATGAGTTCATCTTCCGGCCGGTTCACCATCATTTTCAACGGCGAAATTTACAACTTTGAACAGCTCAGGGAGGAATTGGGACCGCACGCATGGCGCGGCCACTCCGATACCGAGGTGATGCTCGAAGCCATCGAACGCTGGGGGCTTGAGCCAGCGGTGAAACGCTTTGTTGGCATGTTTGCCTTTGCCTTGTGGGACCGCCAGCAACGCCACCTTCACTTGGTGCGCGACCGCCTGGGCATCAAGCCTCTTTATTACGGATACGTTGACGGTAATTTCGTGTTCGCCTCTGAGCTGAAGGCCATACGGGAATTTCCCGGGTTCGCGGCTTCGATTGATCGTGAAGCCCTGACGCAGTTCATGCGCTTCGCTTATGTCCCCTCGCCCCATTGCATCTACCAGGGGTTCCACAAGGTGCAACCCGGGCACATTCTTACCGTAACCAGCGCGGAAGGACCACCGACTGTGTCATCGTTCTGGTCCGCCGCGCAGATCGCTCATGCGGGATTACAATCCAGGGTTCAAATTGCCGACGACGAAATCGTTGAACAATTGCACCAGGAGTTGCTGCAAGCCGTTCGCCTTCGCATGATAGCGGACGTGCCGCTGGGAGCTTTCCTCTCCGGAGGCATTGATTCTTCCCTGGTGGTTGCGCTGATGCAGGCGCAAAGCTCCCGTCCGGTAAAAACTTTCACCATTGGTTTCCATGAGGACCGCTACAACGAAGCCGCGCATGCTCGCAAGATTGCAGAACATCTGGGGACCGAGCACACCGAGCTTTATCTGACTGCCCAGGATGCGCTCAACGTTGTGCCGTTATTGCCTGCCATGTACGACGAGCCTTTTGCCGATTCGTCGCAAATACCCACGCACCTGGTATCCAAACTGGCGCGGCAAGACGTAACGGTGGCTCTGTCCGGGGATGGCGGCGACGAACTCTTTGGTGGATACACCCGCTATCTTTTTTTTCAAAAGCTTTGGAAATACCTCGGCAAGGTCCCCGATCCGCTGGCCCGCAGTGGAGCCAAGCTGATTCGCGCTTTTGCGCCGGAAACTATTGATCGCTTCATTGGAGCCACTCCGCTCCTTCCCGCCGGCATCAAGCGCGCGCCCGGAGAACGATTTCACAAGCTGGCCCAACTCCTGTCCGCCAACGATCGCGCGTCAACGTATCTCCATTGCATTTCCCATTGGACAGACCCGGCACTGGTGGTAGCAGACAGCCGGGATCCCAACACAGTGCTGCAAAGCATCCAGGATCTCGAGTGGTTGCCGGAGACGCAGGAAGTAGGCATGCTCACCGACCTGATCAACTACCTCCCTGACGACATTCTCACCAAAGTAGATCGCGCCAGCATGGCCGTTAGTTTGGAAGCGCGCGTACCCCTGTTGGACCATCGGCTCGTGGAGTTTTCATTGCGCTTGCCCTTTCATTGCAAGGTTCGCGACGGGCAAACCAAATGGCTTTTGCGACAGGTACTCTATCGTTATGTGCCGCCAGAGTTGATCGACCGGCCAAAAATGGGTTTTGCCGTTCCAATTGATCTGTGGCTTCGCGGACCGTTGCGTGAATGGGCGGAAGATTTGCTTGCTCCACGGAGCCTCGCCCGCCATGGCTGGCTGAATCCGGCTCCCATCCGAAAGAAGTGGGAAGAACACGTTAACGGCCGCCACAACTGGGACTATCAGTTGTGGAACGTCTTGATGTTTCAGGATTGGTACGCCTCCACCGCCTCTCACTGGCGAGAAGTGCCGGTGTGGGCCGGGAACTAAAATTCACGACAATGAAAACCACCGAGGAAGAGACGAGCCTGTGAAATGAAAGTGCTCATGCTGCATAACCGCTACCTGGTAACCGGAGGCGAGGAGCAAGCCGTGCTGTCCGACGTTGCCCTGCTCACCAATGCCGGCACGGAAGTTGAACTCGTGGAGCGCGACAATCGTGAAGTCAGCCAGCAGGGCCGCGTCAAGACCGCGCTGGATGCGTTTTGGTCGCGAGAGTCTTTCCAGTCCGTTGAGCGAAAGCTGCGCGGGAAAGCTTTCGACATCCTGCACGTGCACAATTTTTTCCCGCTGTGGTCGCCATCCATCTATTACGCGGCCTCCCGCTGCGGAGTGCCGGTGGTGCAAACACTACACAACTACCGGCTCATGTGTCTTAACACGTTTATGTTTCGTGAAGACCGCGTGTGCCAGGATTGTCTGGGCAAAACTTTTGCTTGGTCTGGCGTCCGGCACAAATGCTATCGAGACAGCCGCGCGGGAAGCATGGTGGTTGCCTGCATGGTGGGCATGCACCGGCTCGCGGGAACATGGAACCACAAAGTGGATGCGTACATCGCCGTATCAGAGTTCGCCAGAGAAAAATATATTGCCAACGGATTGCCGGCGGAAAAAATCATCGTCCGCCCAAACTTCCTTGGCCAACCTGCTGCTCCCGGCCCCGGCGGAGGAGGATACGCTTTGTATGTTGGCCGCTTAAGTCCGGAAAAAGGGATCGCGACCATGCTCTCCGCTTGGAAGGCAGCCGACCGGCCTCTGCCGTTGAAAATTGCTGGCGATGGGCCCATGAAAGAGATAGTAATGGCAGCCGAGCGGAGTTCGCCTTCTATTCAATACCTTGGCCTCAAACCGCTGGAAGAAGTACTCCGCTTGATGAGCGAAGCTGAATTTCTGGTGTTCCCTTCAGAGTGGTATGAAACCATGGGGCGGACCATCATGGAATCGTGGGCCGTGGGTACGCCGGTTTTGGCGGCGCGAATCGGAGCTCCTGCGTCCATGGTGTCTCCGGGCGAGACTGGTTTTCATTTCCAGCCCGGCGATGTAACCGAACTCCAGCAGTTGGTGGAAAAGTTTTCCAGGAACCCAGCGGCCATGCGCGCACTCAGAGAAAACGCTCGCGGTGTTTTTGAAGAAAAATACAGCCCCGAAGCCGGAACCGCATCGTTGCTGGCCGTCTACCAGTCAGTACGGGAAAAAAGCGGGAACCGTAACCTGTACGTAGGCGCCATCAAGACGGGTGTGTAGGCGCGAACGGTGCACGGCTACTTTTTTCTGCCGCAAGCTTTATTTTTTCTCAGTCTTCTCCGGATCGGTCTTATTCTGTTCGTCGGCAATCAACTGTTGCACACGGAGATCAAGCCGCGCCAACAGCATTTCCATTTTTGCCCGCTGGCTGGAAGCTGTGGCCTGCATGCTTTCCCGTAACATGGCCGGCTGTTCACGGACGACCTTTCTACCAGCAGGTGAAGAATAAAACGCGACCAATGCATCCACATCAGACCGCGTAAAGTGACGCTGGTAGACGGGCACAATGTCCTTGATCATGCCATCGAGCGAGAGCTTCTGGAATTCTTCGTCCACAATGCCGTGGGCCGCCTTGATCTGGTCGGGCGTGGGCTCAAGGATTTTCTCCCGCAACGCCTGGTCCGTGCCGGCTTTAATTTGGTCTTTCATGGCGTCGAGCGTGATCTGTAATCCATCCTGGATGCGCATCAGATCGAGCAGTTTCATCACCTGTTCGGCGGTTGGCTTGACGGCAGTGGCGGGCGCATGAGAAACGGTAGCAGGAGCTGCGGGCGCAGATTTATTCGCGCCAGCATTTTGGCCAAAAGAAGCACAACTCAGTGCGGCAACCAGCATGGCCTGGCAGAATATTTTCATGGAAAGGCTTCTCCGCTTAAGGGACTGCACACGTTAGATGCACTTTTTGCCACTTGGTTGGACGCAATTTGATTTCAAGCGGGCAAACGTTTCATCAAAGCGCTGGCCTTGCGAAACCACGGGCGCTCACGCCGCTTAAGATACCCGGGCATGGTGGCCTTCTTGGACGCAATCTTCTGCAGCCACTGGCGTGCTTCCGCCAGGTTGCCTTGCGCGGCCAGCAGCTGCGCGTAGTTGTACTGTGTCTCGGACAGCGTTGATGTCTGCGTGACTTTTTCAAACAACGAGGCAGCCTGGTCGTGCCGTCCGCTGTTGGCCCAGGCCAGGGCAAGAAGTCCGGCGGCGCGCTGGTAGTCGTAGTTGGGGTCTTTCTTCATCACCCGTTCCAGGTCTTCCGCGGCGCCGGGGAAGTCCGCCATTTCAATTTCGCACAACGCCCGGCGGTAAAAAGGATCTGGCGAGTCAGTCCGCGTGGAAATCGCGCGGTCATAACAGTCTTTTGCCTGCGGAAATTTCTTTTGCTCCAGGTAAAGGTCGCCTAACTCTTCAAAGTTGCCGGCGGAAGGATTGTCGAGGACGATCACTTCCAGGGCACCGATCCTTTTGCGATGTGAAAAAATGGTAAACGACCGCCGCAGCAATCCCAGATCGGGAACAACTTCAACCACGATGTAGGCCAGTGCGCCAACACCACTGGGACCAAAAAGAATGATCCACATCCAGTAGTTATCCGGACGCCGCCGAATGAAATGGATGATGGCAATCACCTGAAAGATCAGGCCAAACCGATAGAATCCAAAAATGTTCATGATGAAGGAGTCCTCACCGTTTTTTAGTCAGTGTTGCGGCGGCCTGAACCGAGCTTGCGCTTATTTTTTTGGCGCCTGGGCTTTCTCTTTCTCATCCTCGTCCGCCAACTGGTCAGCTTTCTTCTGGATCTTCAGCATGATTTCGTCATAACGCTTTCTCTGGATCTCAGCGCCGGCCTGCATGCTCTCCTGCATCATCTGAGGTTGTTCGTGGAGGACCTTCTGCCCAACTGGAGACGAGTAAAACCGGATCAACTCCTCCACGTCACTCTTGGTGAAATGACGCTGGTAAACGGTAACAACCGATTCCACCATTTCGTCCATGGGCAGATCTTCCAGTGCCGCATCGAGAATGGAGTGGATCCGTGCGATCTGCTGCGGCGTGGGATTGGGCACTCTGCGACGGAGACTGTCTTCAGCCCCGGTCGCCATGGCCTTCTTCATCCCGTCCACGGCGGAAAGCATCAGCTTGCGAACCTGCATCAGATCTAGCAGCGTCATAACCTGGTCGTGGGTTGCGGCATTAGCGGACACGACAGCTGTGGAACCTGAAGGAGCAGTTCCGGACTGCGAAGCCAAAACTGGAGCTGGAGGCTTAGGTCCGGCTCCAATTGTGGCCAACTGACCAACGGCATGGATGGAGCACAGCAGTACAGCTACAACCAGGTACTTTTTCATGGAGTAAGTCCCCTTTTTAGGTGCCCAAAGCTTCTCACAAGAACTCACACCTTGCCAAGCTAGAACCAAGAATGTAGTCTACTTCGCTCTAGGATGGGTGCGGTCGTATACGTCCATAACATGGCTTACCGATAGCTGGGTGTACTTCTGAGTTGTAGACAAGCGCTCGTGACCTAGCAGCTCTTGTATGGCGCGCAAGTCAGCTCCCTCTGTCAGCATGTGAGTACCAAAGGCGTGCCGCAGGGTATGGGGGTGAACGTCCGGCGGCAGGCCGCGGGCCACCGCGATCTGTTTTACGATCCGCCCTACGCTGCGGGTGGTGAGCGGACCACCGCGCTGGTTGATAAACAAACGGCGCGTTGTCTTGCCGGCAATGTTCAAGACTTTTTGCCGCTCTGGACGGTAAGCATGTAGCGCTTCCTCGGCCGCGCCTTCCAACGGGACGTAACGCTGCTTCTTTCCTTTCCCTCGGACCAGAATTACGCCGTTGGATTCCTGGATGTCCGCTAGTTCGATGCCCACGAGTTCCGAATTGCGCAAGCCACATCCGTAAAGCAGTTCAAAGATTGCGCGGTCACGTTCAGGAAATGCCGAACTCTCCGGCATGCCGCTATCCAACAGGCCGTTCATTTCTTCGAGAGTAGGCACGCGAGGCAGCTTCTTGGGTAGTTTGGGAGTAGCTACCAGCTTGGCCGGATTCTGCTGCACCAAACCTTCCCTTGCCAGCCACTTATATATGGAGCGAATGGAAGCCAGAGCCCGCGCCACGGATACTTTGCTTAAACCTTGTGCGTGCAGTGACGATAAGAATCCACGGATGAACACATGGTCAATATCTTTCCAGCGGATGTCCGGGCCCAAATATTCGGCAAAACGCCGCAACTCGTTGCGATACGCCCGCAGAGTGTGCGCAGAAGCATTCTTCTCGGAACCAAGGTGGTCCAGAAATTTGCTGATACCTCTCTGGATTTCCGGCGCGATTTTGACTGCGGCAGGCTCGGCGGCCTTCGGCAACGAGGACATGCGATGTTTTGCCCGTGCGGAGACTGCGCTAGCGACAGGCAACCTCATCCCTGGCCTCCGGCAACTTTCTTGGTCTTGCCGCGAGGATGAAATAGACGGTGCACGGCCTTCAACCTATCCAGCGCAACGTGGGTATAAATCTGCGTGGTGGAAACATCGGCGTGCCCCAGAATGGTCTGGACGGTGCGCAAGTCCGCACCATTTTCCACCATGTGCGTGGCACAGCTGTGCCGTAACATATGCGGACTGGCATGCCTTCCCTGACTGGACGATTGGCTTACCATCTGCCATACGCGCTGGCGGGTCAGTTTGCCTCCACCACGCCGGACAAACAGTAGCGGCGAAACGCGTTCGTTGAGCAATGCTTCCCTGCCATCTTCAATATAGAAGCGGATTGCATTCTGCGCGCCCCGCCCCAATGGGACAATCCGTTCTTTATCGCCTTTACCGCGAACCAGCACGTGTCCCAAATCCAGCTTCAGGTCTTCCAGTTTTACATTGATTACTTCAGAAACGCGCAAGCCAGCGGCGTAGAGCATTTCCAGCAGAGCGCAGTCGCGCTGCGCCAGCGCCGGGCCAAGTTTGGAATCGCTTTTCGTTTCGCGCGATGCCGAAGCCACCATGGCGTCAATTTCTCCGGTCGCCAGAGACTTGGGCAGGACCTTCCATTGCTTCGGTGAATCAATGTCCAGAGTAGGATCGTGTTTGATGATCCGATCAAGCAGCAAATATTTGTAGAAGTGCCTAAGGGCAGAAAGCTTGCGCGCTACGGAGCGATCGCTGACAGCGTTCGCAAACAACTGCTTCATGAAAGCCCTTACGTCATCACGGCGGGCAGTCAGCGGTTTGCGGCGGCGATGGGCAAGAAACGCGTCGAACTGGATCAGATCAGCCTGGTAGGCGCTCACGGAAAGCGGGGCAAGCCCTTTCTCGACCTTTAAGTAGTCAAGAAAGCCGTCAATCACGCGCTGGCTATGGTCCTTCATATCCGTAGGTTCCCTTGCCTCCAGTATCCTGCCCTGCTCCATCGTGGCCAATAGCCACCGTGATTACCCGCGTCGTTTATCAATGGCTTTTTACCCGGTTAAATCGTTCTCGCCTTTCTGATCACGGCGATTCCGGCGATCCGGCTCGATCTCGACGATTGGCCCTTTGCGGCCACCCTCCCTTCTCCATCCCAAGATCCAAAGCACTTACACGCCGCATCCCAAGGGACACTCTCTCAGAATTGTCATTCCGACCGCAGGGAGGAATCTGCTTTCCCAATCACGGCGATCACGATTTAGACTCCTCTTGCGACCACCCTCCCCGTCCATCCCAAGGTTTAAAGGACTTACACGCCGCATCCCAACCGACGATTGTGGAGCGTAGGCGCCCTCGCCTGCGGGTTTTTGCGTTCCGATCACGGCGATCACGTTGCGATCACGCAATGCCGGCGATCGGCCGCTTTGCGGCCTCTCCCCTGCCTTCAACTAGGATTCTAAAAGGATTACACGGCTCATCCCCGGCGATGATCGTGTGGCACAGGCACTCCTGCCTGCGCGCTTTGCCTTCAGGGATCGGGCAACTCCTGGCTCTCTTCGATAAGGCCTCCCCAAAAAGCAAACAGGCGCAAATGAGGCATCCGCCTCCTGCGCCCGGTTTCTAATTTTCTTCGCTATTATACTTCTGCGCCCTGTACGAATCAACAGGGAAATAGGACACCCTCATTCGACGCTTACGACCAGCAACAACAACAACACATGGACACCCGTCGCGCGCCTTTCCGTCCTTTGCGGTTAACCAGCTTTCTTCTTCCCTGCCGCTTTCTTCTGCGGCATCACAAACGGCTTGGCCTCAATCCCGTTGGTCCGCGCCACCACGACGGCATTCAGCGCGCCCTCAGGCTCGTCTTCATGTTTAAAGAAGGCATAGACCTCCCGGCTCTGGCGATGAGTTTTGAGTTCTTCGCTCAGCTTCTCCATTTGTATTTTGCTGAAATCCGGCAGGCGCAGGCGATAGTAAAGAAAATCCGCCGTTGCTTCTTTCGGAACGGTCATCTTTTCGCTCTCCGCCCAGCACAGCGCAACGTTCTTTTTCTTCAGGATGTCGTACACCGCGTCCGTAAACCATGTCTCATGGCGAAACTCAAACGCGCACTTGTAAGCCTGCGGCAACAACTGGACGAACGCTTCCAGCAATCCAGTATCGGCTTTCAGATTCGGCGGGACTTGAAACAAAATCGGTCCCAGTTTTCCCGACTGCCGCATTGGCTCCAGGCTCTGCAGGAAAAACCGCACCGACTCGTCCGCGCCCTTCAACCTCTTTATATGCGTAATGGACTGGTGGGCCTTGGCGGCAAAGCGGAAATCCGCAGTGGTGGCATTTACCCATCCGGCAATCGCGCTGGCCGTGGGCATGCGGCGAAACGTCGCGTTCAGTTCCACGGTATTCAGTTGCGTGGAGTAGAACTCCAGAAAACGTTTGGAAGGAAGTTTGTCCGGAAAGAACGCCGGTTTCCACGTGGGATATGACCAGCCTGAAGTGCCGATGTGCAGATCATGCATGGCGAGAAGTATAAAAGGTGAGGGGCTCCCAGAGAAGCCGCTGGGTCCCGCTCGAAAAAAAACACCTCGCGCCAGCTTGCGGTGTTTTTATTGCTTGCAGTCTCTCGGCACTTTGTAGTCAAAAACCGTGCTGGTGGTCCATTTTCCCTTTTCCAGAATGAAGTGCCATGAAGCGGTTTCTTTCAATGTCTTCTCGCTGCAAATCAAATCCGGTGAATAGAGTTGCGTCTCTGAAATCTTCGATTTGTCATAAAACACCAGGAGGCCGTAACGCTTGCCTGCCAGTGGAGTCTCCGTAACGGTAGCGTCAATGGAGAGCTTGCGTACTCCGGCCAGTTTGTCATAGACGGACGGAGCCGCGGAATCAGCCGCGCATGAGGCATCGAACAAGTAGCAATAAGGATCGCCTGTCTTGTTCTTCAATGACGCCTGGTCCTCGGCGTTGGTGTCATAGGTAGTTAGCGTGTCAACGTCCTTGGCCAGTAAGGCGATCATGGCTTTATCGCCAATTTGGCGCAGTTCGCGGGTTGGAGCATCTTCGACGATCGCTTCAGGAGTACTCGTGGCGGCAGCGGCCGGCGCGGGAGTGGCCGTTTTCTGTTTGTTGCATGCGGTCAAAAAAAGGCAACAAATCATCACCACCGCACTTAACTCAGCACGATCCGGCCCAAAGAACCAGTAACGTCGCGCAACTCCCTGTTTCTTGATCACGATTTTTTTCTCCGCGTCTCCGCGCTTTCGCGGTGAAATTGCCCTTTTATCGGTTACGGCTTTTACACTTACTTATATAAAAGGTATTTGGCCCGCAGTTCCCTGAACCTCTGCAGATCGTCCTGCCAGCTCTGGGCAATCATCCGCGGATCGTCGCCGCGGGCCACGGCGTCCACCACGTCCATGTTCGCCAGGATGTTGTTCATCCGTTCGATTTTCCAATCGTCCGGATAAAGCTTTCGCAGGGCGGACGCCAACTCAATACCCATCTCCGGCGCGTCCAGTACGCTTCTGTCGGTGACGATTATGTTCACGCCGCCGCAGGGTTGTCCCGCGTACGGTCCGCTGTTCGGTGTGAAAGTAATCGGAACGAAGCGTACGCCGGCAATCAGGCGCGCGTTCAGCGCTTCAGCAAAGACGCGCGGCTTGATCCATGGAGCGCCGACAACTTCAAACGGCGTGTCTGTGCCGCGACCCACGGAAACGTTGGTGCTTTCAATCAGGCCAACGCCGGGATAGAGCGCTGCTTCGTTCACGGACCGCATGTTGGGCGAAGTGTTCACCCACACGATGCCCGTGGCATCAAACCAGTCGCCACGCAGCCAGCCCTGCATGGGGATGACTCGCAGTTTGGCGCCAATTTTGTTTTCGTCGTTGAACATCTGCGCCAGTTCGCCCATGGTCATACCATGCCGCACCGGAATCGGACGGTAATTCGTAAAACTCAAGAACTCAGTCTTGGACATCGGCCCCTGGACAATGGATCCCGTCACCGGATCGGGACGGTCCAGGATGATCACTTCCGTGCCGGCCGCAGCAGCTGCTTCCAGCAGATAGCCCAGAGTTGCCGGATAGGTGTAGTAACGCGTGCCAATGTCCTGTATGTCAAAAATCACGGCGTCCAGCTTCTTCAACTCTTCAACGGACGGGCGGCGCTTGGACTCAGTGCGGCCGTAAAGCGTGTGCACCTGGATTCCAGTAACGGCATCAACAGGATTGTCGATTTTTTCTGAGTCCACGTTACCGAAGATGCCGTGCTCCGGACTGAAGATTGCAGCAAGTTTGACGCCCGGAACCGCAGCCAGCACGTCGACGGTACGGTTGCCCTGTGCATCAATGCCGGTCTGGTTGGTCAAGATGCCGATCTTCAAAACTGGCTTTTCGTCTTTCGCACTTCCAGATTTGACTTGGTCGTCTGTCGCTTGTTCGGTTTTTGGCGGCTCGGCGTTGGTGGGCTCGATTTTTACTTGATCGGTCTTGGCTTGTTCCGCACTGGCCTGATCGGCAGACTTTTGTTCTGGGTTGCTTTGGTCCGAATTCGCAGGATCAGCTTTCGGTTTGTCGCCTTCGGCAACCTCGGTTGGCGGAGCATCTGTTTTCGGCGGAGTTTCTTTTTCCGGCGAACCTTCTTTTTCTGGAGCGGCCTTCGGCAGGTCGTTTTTTGGAACGCCGTTTCTTCTCAGCTCCGCAAAATTGTTCTTCTCCAGGACGTCAATCCCCGTCAGCACGTGGCCGTTGCGGGTGCTCATGTGGCGCGACCCGGCGGCCAGTTCGCTGTATCCTGTTATGCCGATGGAGCTTTCTTTGCTAGGCGAAGTCACGTTCAGGTCCAGTGTGGCCGCAACCGCCGTGGCCACACGCGACCGCAAAGATACCACCGGCCCGGACGCCAGCCGCGGATGCACCGAGTTGGTAAGCAGAATAATGTAGGTGTTGGAATGCGGATCAACCCACATACTGGTTCCGGTGAACCCGGTGTGGCCAAACGATCCTACTGGCAGCAGCGCGCCGCGATTGCTGGAGAACGGCGAATCAATGTCCCACCCCAGTCCGCGGACTTCCACGGCGTTAGGCGGCGTCTGCGGCGTGGTCATCTTTTCTATGATGTCTGGCGCAAGAATCGTCTGGCGATCGATAAGCGCCTGCGCATACAGCGCGAGATCACCCGCAGTGGAAAATAATCCGGCGTGTCCCGCCACTCCGCCCATGCGCTCGGCGGTTGGGTCCTGCACCATGCCGCGCAGGATGCGCTTGTTGTCCACGGAAAGCGTTTCTGCAATTTTGTTCTTCATCGACGCCGGCGGCACAAAGCGCGTGTGCGTCATGCCCAGTGGCTGGAAGACGTGGATGTCAGCATATTTGTCCAGCGTCATCCCGGACATCTGCTGCACCAGTTCACCGAGTTCAATGAAATTGATGTCGCTATAGACGAACTGCGCTCCGGGCGGGGCCTGCAACTTTTCTTCATGCGCCATGCGAAACGCCGTGTCTCGGCCTTCCCAGTAGGGATTCAAATCAAAGTCCGGACGCAATCCCGAATAATGCGTAAGCATCTGCCGAATGGTAATGTTCTCTTTTCCGTTGACGCCAAATTCCGTGATGTGGCGCGAGAACGGTTCTTCCAGACGAATCTGTCCGTACTGCAGCAAGCGCATGACGGAGGGAGTAGTCGCCACTACTTTCGTCAACGACGCCAGATCGAACACCGTGTCCAGCGTCATGGGTTCGGACTTCGGCGTAACCGCGCGATGTCCGAATGCTTTTTGGTGGACCACATTACCGTCATGTCCCACCACCAGCACTGCGCCGGTGATGGTCGCTTCGCTGATCTGCTGTTGGATCAAAGCGTCCACGGCGGTGAAGTCGCCCATTTCTTGAAACACCATGGGCTTGGGTCGGGGTTTGGCCTTATGCTTCTTGCGGGCCGCAGCGGGAGCGGCAAAGGAGCTGATTGCAAGCGCAAAAATGCCGCTCAACAAGGTTACCTGGCGGAGTAATTTCATCTGTCCCTTGAGTGTGTTATAAACCCTGAACAAAAGCAACTTAAGGATGTTTTTGCAACACGTTACTAACAGTCTGCTACCTCACGCCCTTGCCGGACAGGACGAAAAGTTTCAACTGGCCTTTGGCGCTATCGGCGTGGGAATCGAGCACAAATCGTTCCCCGGGGCTACTGTGGCCATTGCCCACCAAGGTCAGTTGGTCGCGTTAAAGGGATTCGGGCGTTTCACCTACGCCGAAGGTGCTCCTGCCGTCACGGCAACCACTGTTTACGATCTGGCTTCCGTCACCAAAGTTGTGGCGACCACCACGGCCTGCATGGTTCTGTCTGAGCAAGGCAAATTCCAACTGGAACAGCCCGTAGTCGAGGTACTGCCCGAATTCGCAAGTTATGATGCCCGCCGCGCTCAGATTACTTTCCGCATGCTTCTGGCCCACTCTTCCGGCTTGCCGGCCTACGCGCGCATGTTTGCCGGAGCTGCAAGCCGCGCTGACGTTTTGGACCAGGCGCTTCAAATCCCGCTGGCTGCCGACCCCGGCTCCCGCGCCGAATACAGTGATGTTGGCTTCATCCTGCTGGGTGAAGCCCTGGAACGCATTTCCGGCGAGCCTTTGGACAAGTTTTGTAAAGAACATGTCTTCGATCCCCTGGGCTTGACTACTCTTACCTTTAAGCCGGCATCTGATATGAAATCTCTCATCCCGCCGACCGAAGAAGACATGACATTTCGCCATGAAATCGTCCAGGGCGAAGTGAACGACGAAAATGCCTGGGCCATGGGCGGGGTTGCCGGACATGCCGGATGTTTTTCGTCGGCATACGACATAGCCGTTTTTGCCGAATGCATACTCAAAGGTGGTAAGCCGTTGTTCCAGGCACACACTGTGGAACTTTTTACACGCCGCGAGGAAAATCCGCCGGGCACTTCCCGCGCTCTGGGATGGGACACACCATCACCTCCGTCGCAGTCCGGCAGCTTTTTTTCCCCGCGAGCCTACGGCCATCTGGGCTTTACGGGCACGTCCTTATGGATAGACCCGGAGCGCCAACTGTCTGTTACTCTGCTAACTAACCGCACGTGGCCGGACCGCGGCGCGCAGACCATCAAACAGATAAGACCTGCGTTCCATGACGCGGTAATCGAGGCAATCAAGTGAACATCAGCGAATTGGGGACCGAGCAAACCAATCTTGCTTCCGCAGCATTAGACACAAAAACAGCCCTGGAAATCGCCACCATCATCAATCACGAAGATAGCAAGGTGGCGGTGGCCGTTGAGAAAGCCTTGCCGCGGATCGCGCTGGCCATTGATGCCATTGCGGAAACCATCCGCATGAACGGACGCCTGATTTACGTAGGCGCGGGCAGCAGCGGACGAATCGCTGCCCTGGATGCCGCTGAATGTCCACCGACGTTTAATACTGATCCCAAGACCGTGCAGTATGTCATCGCCGGAGGCGAAAAAGCTCTGAGCCGCGCACGGGAAGTCCGCGAGGATTCAAACACCGCTGGCGTTCGCGATTTGCGCAAGCTCAAGCCCAACCGCAAGGACGTGGTCGTGGGCATCTCGGCCAGCGGACGTACCCCCTACACCATCGCCGCCATCGAGTTTGCCCGCAAGCAAGGGACCAAGACCGTGGCCGTCACCTGCAACGCCCATTCCCCCCTGGGACGCGCCGCCGAAATCGACATTGTCGCCGAGGTCGGTCCGGAAGTTCTATCGGGCTCAACCCGAATGAAGGCCGGTTCTGCACAGAAGATGGTACTCAACATGCTTACTACTGGGACGATGGCGAGACTGGGTTACATCTACGGCAACCTCATGGTCAACGTCCACACCAAGAATAAGAAATTGGTGGAACGCGGTCTTACGATTTTGCAACAGGCCGCCGGAGTGGACGAAGCAAAAGCCGCGCGGGCGCTGAAATCCGCGGGCAACCAGGTAGCCGTGGCACTCATCTCGCTCAAGACCGGCTTGGGCCGCACCGAAGCCGGAGAAAAACTCAAACGCACCAAGGGCAACGTCCGCCGTGCGATTGAGTCGGACTAAAATCCAAACCGCGAGTAAAGTAAAATGAAGTTGAGTCCCAAGCGGCGAGCTCTACGGTCTGCGGCGGTTCCGGCGGTAACGAACTTCCCGGCCCACGTAACCGAACTAAAACGCGCTCCACTGCACCTGCGGGCGGAACTCCTGGAAGAAGATTTCTTTCCGGCGCTGGATGACAACCTTATGGATAAGTTCGTAATTCGCGGCGGCAATCCCCTGGTGGGAACCGTCCGCGTGAGTGGCGCCAAGAACGCCGCTCTGCCGGCCATGGCTGCCGCCATCCTCACCGAAGAACCTGTCATCCTGGAAAATATTCCGGACGTACGCGACATTCACACCGAGCGCAATTTGCTGGTCAGCATGGGCGCTGAAGTTGAACTCGCGCCAGGCGGTTCGGCCCATCGCACGTCCATCTGCTGCCGCAATTTGTCAAAGCCTGAAGCGGCTTACGAACTGGTCAAAACCATGCGCGCCTCGACCCTTGTGCTGGGCCCGCTGGTGGCCCGCACGGGACGCGCCCGCGTGTCGCTTCCCGGAGGCTGCGCCATTGGCGCCCGACCAATTGATCTGCACATCAAGGGACTGGAGAAACTTGGCGCGAAGATCACTCAGGAACACGGCTACATCGAAGCCACGGCGGAACGCCTGCATGGCGGGCACATTATTTTTGACAAAATCACCGTTACCGGCACGGAAGACCTGATGATGGCCGCTGCGCTTGCCGACGGCGAAACCGTAATGGAAAACTGCGCGCGCGAACCGGAAGTCGCGGACCTGGCTGGCCTGCTGAACAAGATGGGCGCACGCGTCGATGGCGCCGGAACTTCTACCATTCGCATCCGCGGTGCGCAAAAGCTAGGCGGCGCCCGCCATACGATTATTCCCGACCGCATTGAAGCCGGCACGTTCATCATCGCCGGCGCACTCACCGGCGGCGACCTTACGGTCGCAAACTGCGATCCCCGCCATCTGGGCGCAGTGATTCACAAGCTGGAAGAATGCGGCGTGCGCCTGACTACAACTTTCGACTCTGTGCGCGTAACCAACGGCCACAAACTCAAGGCTGCCGATATCAGCACGGAAGAATATCCCGGGTTCCCCACGGACATGCAGGCGCAATACATGACGCTGGCTACGCAGGCGGAAGGAACTTCTGTTGTTACCGAAAACATTTTCGAGAACCGCTTCATGCACGCGCAGGAACTGGTGCGCATGGGAGCCAACATCCGCGTGGAAGGGCGCCGTGCCGTGGTTCGCGGACGCACTCCGCTCAGCTCGGCCGCGGTGCAATGCTCTGATTTGCGCGCTTCGGCATCGTTGGTAATCGCCGCACTGGTAGCCCAGGGCGAAACCATTCTGGACCGCGTTTACCACATCGACCGAGGCTATGAACGCATTGAAGAAAAACTCAGCGCCGTGGGAGCCCAGATCCAGCGCATTGGAGAGATATTCCCCAGCAAGAAATCACCAACGCCGGTGGGCGTGGCGTAAGGATTTGCCAGCGCAACTTTACGCGCGAGGCGCGTAGAAGTAATAGTCCGCCGAATAGCTACTTTTATCTTCTTTGCCAATTTCCGCTTCGCTGCAACTTGCCGGCGGCAATCCGCCTTGCGTGTTGATGCGCTGAATCCAATTTACGCTCGCGAGAGCGCCCTTCCCCGCGTTACTGGCTACAGAAACCAGCAGCCACGGAATCGCGCCTTTCTCCGGAGCATCCGTGCGCGCCGCCATCTTGCCGGTAATTTCGCTGCCGTCTTGCAGCTTCCATGTGGGACCGCCATAGTGGCTGCCAATGGCCACGCCTTTTTCGTCAAACAGCTCGGCCAGCGGCATCTTTAGATTCCATGCCGGATTGCCGTCCGCGCCCGCCTGGCAAACGTAGATCTGGAAACCGGTTGCTCGTACGCTCATCACCAGTTCTTCACCACCAGGAGGCTTCAGGTTCTCGGGGACCTCAGGGATTACCATTTCTTTCCTTAACCCTCTTTTTCTTTAACTAAACTAAGCCGCCGATTCTACCATTCCCTGTCTGCTTCCCGACCTCTGAGTCCTCTGCGGTAAAAACTTTCTTTGCGCCTTTGCGCCTGTTGCGTCCTTTGCGGTAAAACACTCGTTATGAAGATTAGCAAGAAGACCTTCAAGCTGGCCGACGCCTACCGTGTGAACCACGGAAAATCTTTTCGTCTGAAAGATTTTGACCCTGCCGCTACTCGCGGTCTGCATTCCCGCGAAGAGGCCGGCGCGATGGTCCAGCACAGCATCGCGATGTTGCAGGACCTCCAGGGGAAGCTCTACGCCCAGGACGAATGGTCGCTGCTGTTGATCTTTCAAGCCATGGACGCCGCCGGAAAAGACGGCGTGATCAAGCACGTGATGTCCGGCGTGAACCCGCAGGCTTGCCAGGTTTACAGCTTCAAGCAGCCTTCCACGGAGGAACTGGACCACGACTTTCTTTGGCGCACGAGCAAGTGCATGCCGGAACGCGGGCGCATTGGCATCTTCAACCGATCTTACTATGAAGAAGTGCTGGTTGTTCGGGTGCATCCGGAGTTTCTCCACAAACAGCACCTTCCCCAACATCTCATCGGCAAGAAGATTTGGAAGGAACGTTTTGATGACATCCGCAATCTGGAAAGCCATCTCACGCGCAACGGTACGGTGATCCGCAAATTTTTCCTCAATGTTTCAAAAGACGAGCAGAAACGCCGCTTTCTGCAGCGCCTGGACGAGCCGGAAAAGAACTGGAAGTTTTCTGAGGCCGACGTGCGCGAGCGCGAATGCTGGCCAGACTACATGCACGCCTATGAAGAGATGATCCAGGGAACGGCCACGCCGGACGCGCCCTGGTACGTCGTCCCTGCCGACCACAAGTGGTACATGCACACCGTCGTAAGCGCAGCCATCATTGAAACGCTGGAGTCACTCGACCTCGCATTGCCAAAGGTCGACCGCGAGCGTCGCAAGGATCTGGACGCGGCACGGGCAGCACTTGAGAAAAACAACAAAGCGCAACCAAAGCGCCGCGGCTAGATTTTTCCCAGAGCCGCGCGAACCACGCTACCGGCATCAGGCCGTTTACGTCTTTATGTTATCGTCATCTTGCCGTCTGGAACTATTCCAGCGGCGATACGTATCTTTACTTCTACCTCGACACTTTTAGAGGTACATCGGAACCGCGTTACCTTAACCAGTGGAATATTGAACGAAAAGACTTTATGGGACTGTTTCCGTACAGATCGAGACCGGGGCTGTTTTCGCGCCGACGCTGGAAGCGCAAGCCCGGGCCGCATGTCCCCACGGCGCGCTCGGTCCTGATTATTGAAGCCCTCTGCGGTTTGCTGATTCTGGCGCTTGCCCTAACGGGACGCCGCGGCGCGTACCTTGACTATCTCGGTTCGCGCGTTGATGCGTTGTTGGTCGCCCTGGTGGCCGTCATGGTCGGCGTATCGCATTACATTTTTGTGACCCGCATCCTGCCGGAGATGCGCCGCAAAGCTTCGCCGGCCGATTATGACCAGCAACGAATCCTGCTCGATCTCAGCGACGCTTCGCGCCACTCCAACAATATCGCTGACGTCTACAACTTTAGCGTGAACGCCATTTCCCACGCGCTGGAAGTAGACAGCGTATCCGTACTTGTGGCAGACCAGGCCACCGGCAATTTTATTCTACGTAGCAGTTCGAAGCCGGAAACACCGGCCGGTGACGAGGCGGTCGCCAAAACACACGAGTCCCCGATCTCACTGGCCACGGCCTCACTCGCAAAAGACGCGTTCGTGGTTCGCCGGCTGTCCAAGCTGTCGTCTCCGTTACGCATTGAAACCGACGATCTTGACGCGTGGCAACGCGCCGTGGGTTTCATACAGGGTCTGGATCTCACCAAGCGCGCGGTAGAACGCGAATCGCTGCGCGCGCTCGATTCGCGAGTGCTAGCGCAGATACGCAACAAGTCTCAGCTCACCGGAATTCTTTCCATTGGTCCGCGGCGCAACGGTTTCGACTTCACGGACAAAGACTTGAAAATGCTTATGTCCATCGCCGAGCAGATAGCGCTGGTCATTGACAACTCGAACCTGCTCGAACGTATTGTGGACCAGGAAAAGACGCTGCACGAGATGGCGCTAGCAGCTTCCGTTCAGAAGCACCTGTTCCCCAGCGAAGTTCCGGAGACGCCAACATTTTCCATGAGCGGGTACTGTAAGCCCGCCGGTTTTGTGGGCGGCGACTATTACGACCTTATGCAGTTTGAAAACGGACGGATTGGACTGGCCGTGGCAGACGTGGCCGGTAAAGGCTTTTCCGCAGCGCTGCTCACATTCATGATCCACGCGTTCCTGCGAAGCCAGGCGCTGGTGGCCAATTCGGGTACCGCGCTGTCGCCTTCCCTGATGCAGTTGGCAACCTCACTCAACCGCTTGCTGTTTGCTTCCACCAGCAGCGCCAGTTACGTGACTTTGTTCTATGCCTCCTACGATCAGGTTTCACGACGCCTGAACTTTATCAACGCCGGACACAATCCGCCTTTTGTTCTGCACACCGGCGGCGCAGTTGCCGGGTCAGGATCAGCTGGGAACGGGACAGTAAGAAAGTTGGACGCCGGCGGGCCGATGCTGGGTCTTTTTCAGGACTGCCCGGTGCAGGAAGGTTCGTTCCAACTGGAGCCCGGGGATTTCCTTTTCGCTTATACAGACGGCGCGGTGGAGGCCAGCAATCAACAGGGTGAAGAATTTGGCGAAGACCGTTTGCTGCATCTGGTGAAAACGAAATCCCACCTGCCGGCCGCTCGCGCCCGTGACGAAATCCTGCGCAGTATAGAAGAATGGTGCGAAGGCGCGCCGCAGTCAGACGACATCACCATGGTCGTCTTGAAGATCAACGCGCAAGCCGCGTAGAGTTTGGCTCGCGTCGGACTTCTCTGCTCTCGTCTTTATTTATTTAGTTGCGATTTATTTGGTTGCGCAGCCGCTCCAGTTGCGGCCGTTCCGGAAAGCACTTGCCAGCCGCGTCGCGAGAGGTCCCAGAAAATCAGGTATCCGGCCAGCGCTGCCACCGCCAGAAACAACACGCCAAAGCCAATTTCGCCGAAGATCAGTTTGCCAATCCCAAACAACGTGCAATAGACCAGGAGGCAGCCCATGAGCCAGTTAAACGCATTGCTGCGGACGTCGCGAACCGGTGTCATGTCCGGCGCCATGGCGGCAATGCGTTGCCACCCGTGGACCGTGGGATGCACACGCCGGTAGAACTGCAAGAGCTTTTCGTCCGGCTCCGGCGGCGTGAGGAACGTGGCCAATATCCAGGCCACTGTGGTGCAACAGGCAGTGATCAACGCGGTCTTGGCAAAGATCACCGGTTCTGATCCCGCAAATTTCATTTTGCTAAGAATGATCGTCACGATAGCCGCCACGATCATTGCGACAATTTCGCTCCATGCGTTGATACGCCACCAGTACCAGCGCAGAATGTAAACGGCGCCCGTGCCGATGCCGAGTTGCAACACAATCTGCCATCCCTGACCAACGGAATGCAGTTGCCCCGCAACGTAGCCGCTGATCAGCACCAGCACGATGGTGAATAGCCGACCCACGGCAACGTAGTGTTTTTCACTTTTGTCGCGAGCCATGAAGCGCCGGTAAAGGTCGTTCACCAGATAGGACACGCCCCAGTTCAACTGCGTACCCAGCGTGGACATGAACGCCGCAAGGAACGCGGCAATCATCACTCCGCGAAGGGCCGGTGGAAGATAGTCACGCAGCACCATCACGTAACCTTGTTGTGGGTTAGCGCCAAATGTGGCGCTAGGATGGAGTCCGCCATGCGGCGAATACATCGCAAGCGCGACGAGCCCTGTAATGATCCACGGCCATGGACGCAACGCGTAATGCGCAATGTTGAACCATAGCGTGGCGCCCAGTGAATTCTTTTCATCGCGCGCGCAGAACATGCGTTGCGCTACATAGCCACCGCCTCCGGGCTCGGCTCCCGGGTACCACGCCGACCACCACTGCACGCCAAGATACATAAGGAAAGTGAGAACGGGCAAAGTCCACAGCGTGCCGGCAGTCCAGCCCTGACTGAAGTCCGGAAGAAAGGCCAGCGGGTTGGAAGTTTGTGCTCCGCTGGCGCGCATGGAGTCTCCCACCACCTGCAGTTGGACTTTCAGCGCGTGCATGCCGCCGATTTTGACCACCGCCACCCACGCCAGCACAATGACCATGCCCATCTTTAATATGAACTGAAAAAGGTCTGTGACCAGCACACCCCACAGTCCGCCGATGGACGTGTAAATCCCGGTGAACGGGATCAGCACGAAGATGCAGATCAGCAGAGCGGAATGCTCCGGCGTCCCCAGCGTGTAGTGCGCCAGTTGATGTCCGCCGAGTGAAAGCTGCACGATCTTGCCTTCCGGCATCATGGGACCGAGAAGCACGCTAATAATGCTGACCATGGCGTTGGTGACCCAGCCCAGGATGAGGCAGTTCATGGCCAGACCGAGGTACGCTGCTTTGAATCCGCGTAGAAAAGCCGCGGGCTTGCCGCTGTAGCGAAGCTCGGTGAGCTCAACGTCTGTGAGAACTTCGGCGCGACGCCACATGCGCGCGAAGAAAAATACAGTGAGCATGCCGCTCAGGCAGGAGCTCCACCAGATCCAGTTGCCGGCGATGCCTTGCGTGGCGATCACACCGCTGACGAAGAGGGGCGTGTCGGCGGCAAACGTCGTCGCCACCATGGACGTGCCGGCCAGCCACCACGAAACGTTGCGTCCGGAGACGAAGAATTCTTCAGTGTTCCCGCCTGAGCGCCGGCGGTAGTAGATGCCGATCGTCAGGTTAATCAGCAAGTAGCCAGCAATCACGATCCAGTCAATCCAGGTCAGCGGCATGGTCCCTCCGGTGGTGCGGCGTGCATGTTGCGCTGTGGCTTTACAAATCTAGCGGAGTCTCACCAATCTGCGGAGAACAAAATGGTCAGGGAAACTGGCTAATCATCAAAGAGAAGAGCAAAGCGGGAAGACGAGGAGGCGATGAAATTGGTGGACAGGCAGCAATGCACCGGAATCGCCGCCGGTACAGGCCGGACCGTCCGACCGAAACCGCGCGAGCGGAACTAGGGCTTATCTTTCTCCCTGCAAGGCCTTAATGGAAGATTCCAGAGCGGAACAGTAGTCGCGTTCCGCTTGCAATTCGGACTGCAACTTTTTCACCAGGCCTTCCAGGCGCATGATGTCCACCTTCAACTTAGTGTAATCGCCACCGTTAGCAGGACGCGCGGCCACAGGCGCGGGCGCACTCGATGTCCCCGGCGCCGGAGCGATAAACGGAAACGCCGCTGTTACCGCCAGGTTTTGCGCATGCTGCGGCAGGTCAGGTTGCACCGCGACAGCCGAAATGGGAACAGCCTGCTGTGGTACCGCCATGGGTCGCGGCGCCACAGGCACCGGACCGGAGAAAATGCTGCTCAACGCTGCCGCCGCGCTTATCGTTGGAGCCTTGGACGGCAACGGCACGCTGCCCGGATGCAACAGGTTCTTGACGCGGGCGATGAGATCTTGCGGCTGGAACGGCTTGCGCAACAACTCGTCGGCTTTTACGGCAAATGCTCTTTCCGCTACGGCGCGGTTGACCACACCGGACATCAGGATCACCGGGGTGTTGGCCAGCTCGGGGTTGTTCTTGATGGACATGCAGACTTCGTAGCCATCCTTGCCGGGCATGATCACGTCGGTGATGACCACATCCGGACGGGTGCGGGCGATTTCTTCCAGCGCCAGGGTGGGGTCATGGCTGGCCACCACGTTGATGTTCTCACGCCGGAAAGCGATCTTGATCACCTCGCGCATGGTGGCGCTGTCATCAATAAAATAAATGGTGGGGACTGATGCCATTACAACCCTCCCTCAACTTCTTCACTCTGCGCGGCTTCGGCTTCATCCAACTCACGCAGCGCCACCAGCATGAGCTCGGTAGCGGACTTCATCACCGTGCGAGTCACGGCGTTTTCTCCGGGCAGAAATTTGTACGACCCGGTTTCCATCCCGTTGCAACTCTTCACAATATGGACCACGGCTTCATCGCCGACGATGTCTCCGTTTTCAGCGTGCGTGATGCTGCCGCCGTCAAAGAAAATGATTCCGTCAATGGGATCTGCATTCACGTATAGCGCGCCGGACTGCCGCGAGTGCGAGAGCATTTGCAAAACGCCCGGTAGGTCCATGTGGGAGAGGCTGCCGCTGAGCGCTGAGTCTGCTCCCAGCATCTGCACCGGCTGGAATCCATCAGTATTGCTGCGCAAAAAACTTTTGATTTGCGCCGCTATCAGGTCCGGCCCCAGACGCTTGTCCACGTAGTCCGCACAGCCCGAGCGGAAAGCTTCCATCAAGGACTGGTCGCCACCTTCGCCCAGAGCAATCACCGGGATGTGGGCGTTCTTGGGATCGGCGTGGACCAACTGCGGCAACTCGTGCGCGTTGATCTCGCGCATGCTCGTAGAACATAAGATCGCGGACGGCGTGTCGTACTCCAGCATGGTCAAGGCAAATCCGGACTGTGTGCTGTGGACGACTTCAAATCCTTCATGACGCAAAGCGTCGGAGATTCGTCGCGCAAAAAACACGTTGGCATCGATCAGCAAAATTTTGGCCAGCGTGGATGTGGCGGTGCTCATTACAGCGCCCCCACTTTGGCCGCGCCAAACGCGTACTGCATGCGCTTTTCAATGGCCTGGAAGATAGTTTCCACAGCCAGAACCTGGTCCACTACGCCGGTCTTAATGGCTTCCTGCGGCATGCCAAAGATCACGGCAGAGGATTCGTCCTGGGCGATGACGTGTCCACCGGCGGCTTTCACCGCCTGCACGCCGCGAGCGCCGTCATTACCCATGCCGGTAAGAATCACGGCAATGGTCATGGGACCGGCGTAGCTAGCGGCGGTTTCCAGAGCAGCGTCCGCTGAGGGACGATAACCGCCAATGCGCGCGCCATCGTCAAGGGTGATGCGCCCGGTGGGCGAGACGCGCAGATGATGCGAGCCCGGACAAACATACATGTGATACGGAACGATGATTTCTCCGGCTTCCGCTTCTTTTACCTTGATCTGCGAAACTTCTTCCAGCTGCTTGCTGAACTGCGCGGTAAAGTTTCCTGGCATGTGTTGCACTACCACCACCGCGCCAGGGAAATCCTTGGGAAAGTAAGGCGCAAACTTCATCAGCGTAGCCGGACCGCCAGTGGACGACGCCACAACAATGAGCGGGAACTTGCCGGCACGCTGACCCGCCGCGAGACGGCTGACATCCAGAGCGTCTGGGCCTTGCGCGCCACGATCCGGCGGAGGCGGGAGCTTGCTGCGCGTTGCATTGCGCACTACTCGTACCTTGGAGGCCATTTTGAGCTTGCGGCAAATCTCTTCTTTCACCGCGCTCATGTCCAGATCAATGCCTCCGGAAGGCTTGGCGACAAAATCAATCGCTCCAAGTTGCAGGGCTTTCAGCGTGACTTCAGCTCCGTCGCGCGACTCGGAACTCACCACAAGTATCGGACGCGGATTGCTGGACATGATGATCTCGGTGGCCTGCAGGCCGTCCATGTGCGGCATGTTGATGTCCATGCTGATCACGTCGGGCTTAAGGGCTTCTGCCTGAGCTACTGCGTCGCGTCCATCGCGCGCTTCTCCGCACACTTCCAGCTGCGGATCAGACACGATGATGCCTTGCAGCACCTTGCGCATGAAGGCTGAGTCGTCCACGACGAGCACTCGAATTTTCTTGCCTGCATCCATGTGTGTCTTTACTTCTAAAAACCGCCGCAACTCACCGAACGTCCCGTCCTAACTCATGCCCCAAAGCATATTCCTTGGCGCGATCCCTTACGAGCCTGACGCTGACGCCATTTTGGCCGCCGGCGTTGCTGCTCCGGCGCCAATCAGGCGGCCGATGGCCGCGACAAAATGATCTTCCTGCACCGGCTTGGTCAAAAACGCCGCTGCGCCTTCTTTCATGGCCCGGTCACGATGCTTGGCACCCGCGCGCGAGGTAACCACCATTACTGGAATGCTCCGTGTGGCAGGATCCTGGCGCAAATGCGCCAGCAATTCGTATCCATTGGTGCGCGGCATTTCCAAATCGGTAATGACCAGATCGCAACGCGTCTGGGCGACGATCTCCAGGGCTTCCATGCCGTCCGCGGCCAGCAGCACGCGGTAGCCGGCTTTTTCCAGCATGCGTCCAACGAATTTACGTACGCTGATGGAATCGTCGGCCAGCACTACAACTTTTTCTTCCACCACCGGCTCAATGGCTTCCGGCGGTATGGTGTCATGGGCCACGGCTTCAGCGCCGGGAGCAAAGATGCGCGAGACGTTCGCGGTCATCATGGCGTTGGCGCGGGAGGCAATCGTCTCCACGTGCTCCATGGCTTCATTGGCCACCAGCCGGTTCACGTCCACCAGCAGGATCAGGCTGCCGTCCGGAGCAATGGTGGCGCCGGGGAACATCTTGACCTTGCGCAAATATTCACCCAGGCTCTTCACCACAATTTCATCTTTGCGGACCACGTCTTCCACGATCAGTCCGACCTGGCGGCTGGTGGCGTTCACAATCACCATGCGGTAGTAACCGTTGACCGGCTGGATGGCCGGCAGTCCCAGCGTTACATCCACATGGACCACTTCGGTCTGTACATCGCGGACCATGGTGGAAAGCTTGCCTTCTTCGTCCTGATGAATGTCCGCGACCTTTACACGGCGGACTTCTTCCACAAAACTCAGCGGGACGGCGAACATAGTCTCACCGCAGCGGACGAATAGCGCCTGCGAGATGATGAGCGTAAGCGGAACTTTCAGTGTGAAGCAGGTACCGCGGCCCTGCGCGGAATCAACATCAATTTCGCCGTTGAGTTGCGCCACGTTGGAGCGGACCACGTCGAGTCCCACACCGCGACCTGCCAGTTCGGTCTTATGCGGTGACGTGGAGAAGCCGGGCTGGAACAACAGCTCCAGCAACTCCGGATCGGTCATGGTCTCGGCGGACTCGGCATAGATCATGCCGCGCTCAACAGCCAAACGGCGGACTTTACCGTAATCGATACCGCGACCATCATCTTCCACTTCCACCAGGATGTGGTTGCCGCGATGGTAAGCCCGCACCGTCACTGTACCGATGTCGCTCTTGCCGGACTCGTAGCGTTCCTGTTCGGCTTCAATGCCGTGGGCCACGGCGTTGCGCACCAGGTGAATCAGTGGGTCAGAAATCTGCTGGATGATATTGTTGTCCAGCTCGGTTTCCTGGCCTTCCAACACCAACTCAACTTTTTTGCCGACGGCCTTGGCGGCGTCGCGTACGGTACGCGACAAGCGCGAGTACAGGTTACCGATGGGCACCATGCGCGCCTGCGTGATTTCGTCCTGTAAGCGGTGCGCGACCTTGGTGAAATCGTCAATGTCGCCTTCCACGCGGCGCACGAACCCGCCCATCTGCGTGAGCACTTCTGAAATATCAGCGGAGATTTCCGTGAGCGAACGGGAAAGGATGCTGAAATCGTCATAGCGGTCCATTTCCAGTTCGGTGAACTCGGCCGGGTCCGTGGGATGTTGATACCCGCTGTAACCGCCAAAGCTCGGGACGTTACCCGGAGTGGTGCGGAAACCGGAAGCGTGAATGCGGCTGAACTCGTACTTGTCCTGGAATTCGGCGACCTTATCCTGCATGCGCGTCTTGGAAAGATTCAGGACGTCCGCCAGGCGTTCCAGTTCCGCGAGACGGCCGATCATTCGCGTACGGTTGATGACCAGCTCGCCCACGCCGTTCATCATCCGATCAAGGCGTTCCAGGGCAACGCGCACCGAGCGCGAATGCGGAATCGTCTGCAGGCCTTTGCGCAGGTCTTCTTCCAGCGATTCGAATTCTGATTTGGGCGCGTCGGCTGCCAGGGCGCGGGCAGCGGCATATTCGGCCAACAGGCGTTCTTCTTCCGCGTCAAGCTCACGCAACGGCGGAGCATCTTCCGCAACCGGGACCACGTCCGGCAACTTAGCGGTAGCCACGCCGTCGATCCGTTCAAACAGGACGTGGACGGCCGCTTGCATCTGCGTTTCGTCAGCCCACTGGCGGTAGAGAAATTTCTTGAGAACATCAACAGCTTCCAGGCAGATGTCGACGATCTCCGCGCTCGGACGCAGCTGGCCGTCACGCAGGCGGCCGATAAGGTCTTCCGCGCGGTGGGCCACGTGAGAAATCCGGTGCAACCCGACTTGCGCGGCGGAACCTTTCACGGTGTGCACGGCACGCAGCAAGCGGTGAATCTGTTCGTCACTGGGATTAGTTTCCAGAGACAGCAGGCAGTCCGTGACCACCTGGAGATGTTCTTCGGCTTCGGGAACAAAGAATTCAAGGATCTCCGCCGGAACTTCGTCATCCTGCGGCATCACATCAGGCTCGGCAGCAAGGGGTGAAGCCTGCGACTCGACGTGAGCCACGCTTTGCATGGCGTAGATGTCCGCCGTGTATCCAGGCACAAGCTCCGCGGAGTCTTCCTGCTCCCGCTCGACCTCGGGATCAGCGGCCACTGCCAGTGCAACGTTTTCGCTCTCTTCGATGACTAAGTCTTCGGCCACAGCCGGCGACTGGAACGCAAACGGGTAGCGCTGCTTGAATACCGCCACGTCATCAGCGGCTTCCGCGGCGTTGGTGCTGATCATGATGAGATCAGATTCCAGCAGAGCGGTAGCTTCATTGATGAATTCCAGAAGTGGGGCCGAGGCGTCCGCGGCGATGGTGGCGTTCATGGCGTACTGAAAGATGTGCGCCAGCTTGGAAGCAATTTCCGAGAATACGGGGAACCCGTACGACGCAGACGTCCCAGCGAGCGTGTGCGCGGCAATGTACAGCCGCTCCACGTCCGGGATGGGCGGATAGGCGTCCAACAAGACGCCGGAGTACTCCCGCAGGAATTGCAGTCTTTCAGACGCTTCCTGAAGGAATATCTCTACGAACTCTGCGCCGTTCTCGTTCAAGCCCTCTCCTGCAAAATGGCGGGCCGCCGCGAAGCAGCCGGCTTTTGATAGATCCGCGAATCGCGATAGGTATGCGATTCAAAATTCACTTCCGCCGAACGGACAGACTCGGCGTGGCCCAGAAATAAATATCCGCCGGGCTCCAGGTAGTCATAAAAACGCTGCACCAGCTGCGCCTGGCGTTCCGGCGAAAAATAAATCAGCACGTTCATGCAGAAAATGCAGTCGAACTTGCCCATGTAAACCACCTGGGCCAGGTTCATGGGAGCAAACGTAACCAGGTTGCGAATGCGCGGTTTGATCACGTACTGCTCGCCGCTGCGAGAAAAATTTAATTCGCGCTGCCGGGGATTCACGGTTTCCAGTTCGCGCGGGTCATAGATTCCCTGTTCGGCGTGGTCCAGGGCTTTGCGGCTCACGTCCGTAGCCAGGATGTGTATGTTCCAGGCGTCGGCAAATTCCAGCGCATCGGCCACGGTCATGGCGATGGAGTAAGCTTCTTCTCCGGTCGAGCAGCCCGCGCTCCACACACGCAACGACCGCGGACTTTCCCAGAATTTGCGGGTATGCAACTCCGGCAATACTTTCTTTTCCAGCGCCTCAAACACCGCCGGATAACGGAAGAAAGATGTTTCCTGAGTAAGCAAGCGTTGCAGCAACGAGTCGTATTCGACGTTGGAACTGGTGATGAGGCGCAGCAGGTCGCCGGGCCGCGCGAGCTTGCGGTCCTCAAGATGCTCGTTCACCCGCGTGGTGAAAAAGCGGTCGCGCGACTCATCAAAGAGAATCCCTGAGCGGTTTTCGATCAGACCGCGGATCTCGCTCAGTTCGTGTTCGCTCACCAAAGCCACCTGTCTGCCTCGCTACGTGTTTTGCTTGCAGAAACCGTTTGTGTTGGCGGGACCGTGGGGCAACGTTCCCGCTTAATTCATTCGCGCTAGCGCCGGGTCACGGCCGGCACCAACTCAGGACGGCTTTCCACCACCGGGGGCAGCGTGCCACTCACGCGGAACTGAGACAGAGCTTCATTCAGCTGCTCTGACATGTGCACCAGTTGTTCCACCGTACGCGACGTTTGCCGCGCGCCTTGCGAAGTCTGGCGCGTGATGTTGGAAATGATTTGCATGGCATGAGCCACGCCTTCCGTGCCGCGCACCTGCTGCTTGGAAGCCAGCGAAATTTCCTGGACCAGTTCGGCGGATTGACGCACGACCGACGAGATGGCGTCCAGCGCGCGTCCAGCCTGGTCAGCCAGTTTGGCGCCGATTTCCACTTCCTTGGTGCCTTCTTCCATCACCACGACCGCATCATTTGTTTCGGCCTGAATGGCCTTGATCAACGCAGCAATGTCCTTGGTCGCGCTGCGGGAGTGCTCGGCCAGCTTGCGGACTTCGTCAGCAACCACGGCAAACCCGCGGCCCGCTTCACCGGCGCGCGCGGCTTCAATGGCCGCGTTCAAGGCCAGCAGGTTGGTCTGCTCCGTAATGTCATTGATCACGTTGACGATTTCAGAAATTTCCAGTGAACGGTCGCCCAGCGCCTTGATGCGCTTTGCGGTGGCCTGCACGGACGAACGGATGCGCTGCATGCCTTCCAGCGTGTCGCGCACGGAACGGTTGCCTTGTTCGGCGGCGTCCAGCGCGCGGCGCGCGGCTTCCGCGCTGGCTTCAGCGTTGTTGGACACCTGCTTCATCGAAACCGTGAGTTCTTCCACGGCGGACGAGGTGTTGGTGATTTCCTGGTCCTGCTGCACTGCGCCGGAAGACATTTCTTCTGACGCGATCAAAATTTCGTTGGCGCTGGACTGCACGTCCACGGCGGCTTTGCGAACGCGCTCCAGCACTTTCACAAAGTTATCCAACATGTAGTTGACGGAATCTACCACGTTGCCCAGAGCGTCATTGGTCACGTGTCCGCGCAGCGATAAGTCGCCACGAGCTACCTGGCTTACGATGGTCAGGAAATCCGTTACGCTCTTCTGCAGAGATTCCTGGGCTTCCTGGTTATAGATGGCGCGAGAAGCATTTTCCGCCGCGCGATTGAGTTGTTCGGCCAGCAGGCCAAAATCATCCGGCGATTCCACGGCGGCGCGCGCGCGATAGTCGCCCTGCGAGAAGCGGTCGGCAAAGTCGGCAAGGTTCTTCATGGGCGTGAGCACGCGGTTATCCAGTGTGAACAGCGTGTACGTCCCGGCGCCCAGACAAATCATGAACGCGATCCAGAAACGGATTCCAGCCGCGCCCGGAAGGCTGCCCACGTTGGTGATAGAGACGTGCGCGATCTGGCCGGCGTCATATGCCAGCAACAGGACCGCAAACAAGGCGACTACGTCCACCACGACCAACCGCCACAAGGTCGAATTCAAACGGCCTTTCATGAACCCTCCACCCTAACTGTCGCTCCGCTCCCAACCGCCGCAGAGCTTTTCAAACACTAATTACCATCCAGCACTTGCTTCAGGCCGCTCAGCGCGCTAGCCGGCTTCGCGGCCGAATTTCTCATATCACCGGGACGCGGAACGTCTCGGCCAATTTCTTTAAATCCAGGGCCAACGCCATTTTGTCGTCATGACGCAGAACTCCACGGCAGTGCGGCACTTCACGTGGAGCTTCGGCATACATCAGCGGTTCCGCCGTGCTGTAGGTACCCATAACTTCGTCGGCGGCAATGCCGATGCGCGTCACTTCGCGATCACCTTCCGCGGCCAGGCTGGCTACCACCACGTGCTTGGGCGTGAGATCGGCGCGACGGCCTTCGGTAAACGCGATGTCCACCACAGGCACGATCGATCCGCGCAAATTGAAAATGCCCATCAGAAAACTGGGCGCCAGCGGCACGCGGGTGATTCGTGGCCATTCCACAACTTCTTCCACGTCCAACACTGAGAAACAGAAACGTTCGCGGCCGGCGCGGAAAATGCAGTACTGCTCAAGCCGCGTTTCCGGCTGCGCCAGCAACACGAGTTGCTCAGCGTCGGCGGCCTCAAAGGCTTCCAACGAAATGGGATCAGGCGGGACCATATCGGACAGAATCAGATCAGACGGCGTGGTGGAAGCGAGATCCAGCGGGCCCGTTGACTCGAACGGAGCGGTAGGCTCCGCCGGACGGGTAGCGGCTTCCACGGGTAAATGTTCGTGTTGGAACTGCTCGTCGTTCATACTTACAAACTCTTGCAGGCTTGCCATTTCTTGCGCCGTGCTTATGCTTTTACTGCCGGAGCCAGCTTTCTTACCGTGCCCAACAGTTCTTCGCTGGTAAAAGGTTTGGTCACGTAACCGTCCGCGCCTTGCTCTTTGGCCCAGAACTTGTCGCTTTCGGTTTTCTTGGAACTCACCATGATGACCGGAATCTTTGAGTATTCAGCCTTGCCTTTCAGTTCACGGCAAGCTTGAAAGCCGTTACGAGACGGCATGACCACGTCCAGCAGAATCAGACTGGGACGTTCCTGATCAATGGTCTGCTCCAGGCGAGTTGCGTCATGGATGGCCACGGACGAATAGCCAGCACGGTCCAATACCGCCTGCATCAGCCTGACTTCAGCGGGTGAATCATCGACGATGAGAATCTTGGTCACTTGCGAACAGACCTCGGCTCGAACTTATCCTCTATGAGTATTGCAATTGCGCAGCCAAGCATCGGGGGGAATGGGGCTTGGGCGCTTCTAGCATAAAGCATTTACTATCAATGGCTTAAATTACTACAGTGCTGGACTATAAGTCGGCAACGGCGGCGGGAGACCTGCGATGCGTCTCACTCTGAGACTTTTTCTCACCCGTCTTCTGCGCAACCGTCTTCTGCGCAACCATCTGCTTCTCATCCATCTGCTTCTCCGCAGCCACCGACGAAAACCTCTGCATGACTTCGTGCATGTGCAGAGCCATGGTGTGAATCGTTTCCAGTTGGTCACGGACCTGCGCCGGCAGCGTCGCTCCGTCCAGCAGGAGCAATTCCGCGTTCCCCAGGACGGACGTGAGCGAATTGTTGAAGTCATGGCGGGCGTCCAGCATGTAACGCCCCAAAGCGGCATTGCGGGCTTGAGAGATTGCTGTCTGCTCGGCCTTGCGGACGCGATCGGCAAGATCCACGCGTTTCAGGGCTTCTTCCGCCAACAACAGGAAAGAATCCAGCCACAAATCATGCTGGTGCATCACCAGGCATCGGGGATTCGCGGCGCGTACCTGCTGGACCTGCGCGGCACTTTCCAAAACACAGATCGCTGGATGGGTCGCGGGATCCACGGACTTGAGAACAGAGGAGAGGCGTCCAGCGCGTACCGGGCCGACGACCGCCAGGTCGAATGCTGCGTCCACGGCACGGCTGAGAAGTTCGGTGCTCATTACTGTAAGTTCCGGCACACCACGCTCAGCTTGCCAGCGCGCCACCAGGTCGCGGGCAAAAACCGGATCGTCAGTAATGATCAAGACTACGTGAGCAACGTGCACGAACTCTCCGTCAAAACAAAAACACCATAAGACTTCCAAAGGACCGCCGGATCGACTAGCCGATTATCTTTTGGCCTTCGTCAATCAACGCCAGCAGGCGCTTGTTGGTGGCCGCCAGATTTACGGCAGCGTCAATATTTTTTTGTTCCTTAGCTTCCATCACCGCCGCCTGCATCTTCTCGGACTGGACGCGCGCAATCTCCAACGCGGCGCCCACGTCGGTTGGCTCGTTTTTTCTGTGGCGCTCCATGCAGACGTGCAGGATGGTCCGAGCCGCCACGGTGCGCTTAAGGGCCTTGGAAAGATCGTCCGCGCCGAAGACGAAAGCTTCAGCTTCCCAGGTGGCAATCAGCAGCTTGCATCCGCCCAGGGTGATGGCAGAAACGCTGGGAGTACTCTTGGGAGGCACGGCGACAAGCTGCGCGGTAATGTCCGTGACGCAGCGTTGCAGGTCATCGTTTTCGTCCGATGGAACAGCAGCGGGCGTGGCGGCAGTAGCCGGCTGACTGGCCAGTGTTGCCGACGAATCAGACTTGATAGCTGCATCTCCGGTGGTTGCAATAATAGAAACAGCCGTATTGCTGACGATGGCATCTTTCACCGCCGGCGAGGGTGGCGGAGGCGGTGGTGGTGGCGGCGGAGTTGCAGCCACTGGCTCGGGCTTTGCCGGAACAGACGCCGCGCTGACAGAAACGGTTTCGATTTCAGATTTCGGTTTAGGGGGTTCGGCCTGCAACGGAACGGTTTCAATTTCAATGTGAGCCGAGTCCAGATCAATTTCGCGGGTGTTGGAATCGCCTGCGTCATTGTTCAACGAACCCACGTTCAACGAACCCATGCTAAAGGAGGCCATCGCAGACCCAACGGAGATCTCGGCTGCGGCCGCGGGCGCTCCCGCTTCAGACGTGGGAGTTTGCGCGACCACCGGTGCGGCGGCAATGACCGGTACAGGCGATTGCTCTGAACCTTCGAGCATGTCTCCACCGAGTCCGGCGGAACGGGAATAAGCTTCATTCAGCTTGAGACGCAGGGCGTGGCGCAGCAGGATCAGTTGCAGGAACGACGATCCGCCGGAGTACGGAGCACGGAACGGCGTTTTCCATTGATGCACCACATGGCGTACCTGGTCCAGCGATTCGCTTTCCGTAAGACCGGCTTCGCGGCAATCCAGCGTGGTGTGACCCATTTTTTCCAGTTCATTCACAGCAGCGCGGATAGCATGCAGGTCAAGATGCATGGCCTTAAAGAACGCGCGGCGGGCCCGGAAGTTAAAACGAGTGAAGGCTACAAGATATCCCGGATCAAAATATTGGTCTCCCACCGCCAATTTCAGTTCGCGCACTTCCAGCAAAGCGCCGGAGTTCTGCAATTCCTCAAGGCTCTGAGAATCGTTGAGCTTTTGCAGCTTGTCATCCAGGCTGGGGGCCCAATCCGGATACATTTCCGGAGTGGCGCCCAGAGCGGGCTGAAGCACTTCCGCAACTTCATCCAGCGTTAGGTTTTGTTCGTTGAGTCCCTGCGGCGCGCAGTGCGCGAAGTACTGCACTAGAAGGAAATCGATTTTTTCCTTGTCGGATTCGGTTTTCTGTTTGCGCTCCAGATGGCGCTTGATCAGGTAACGCAGGTTCTCTTCGTTCTGCAAACTGGTGCTCTGCAGAAGCTGGCGCAACTGCCAGACCTGCACATGGGAATCCATAGCGTCAAACCATGTACGCACGCGGTCCATGGCTTCCGGATTGTTGCTGTCCAACGAACTGTCAAGGTCAGCGCAAGGAGGCTGACCGAGTTCGAACGTATGGTCCAGTTCGGAATAGATGGCGTGCAAACGCCTACCTACGCGCCAGAACTCCGCAGCTTGATCGACACTCAAAGTTAAAGTAGTCACCGTTTAATGATCCAGTTGGCCACGTCGTTCAGGAAGCGTGCGGCAATTGCCGTCTGCCCATGCAGCAATTGCAGGGCGACGACTTCAGCCTCCACATCCAGGGACCCATCAGAATTTTTCACACGCACTGTGTCTTCAAAAGCCAGAGACAAGCCGGACGCGAACAGCACTTCTCCCGGCGTGCCAAATTCAATTACCGTTTGCTCGTCCGGCGAAGCCGCGGCGGCGTCCAACTTGGAGACGCGCACGGGAATCCGCACAGGAACAGCCTCAGGGAAAAACTGGGCAAGCCGGCCGACGCATGCGCTGCCGGTGAGTGAAGTTGTAATTGCAACCTGTTTGGGCACCTGTTTTTCCCTCATTCGGCCATGTACACCGGAAGTGGCCGAAGATTAGCTGAAACACTTAGTGCACGAGCCGCGCCAAACCGCGGACATAAGTAACTTATTGATTCTGAAGACTGGAATGGCTCAGGTGAGCAGGTGAGACAGTGTGGTTTGTCTCAGGATGAAACAATAGTCTCAGTTTTTGCTGTTTTTCAGACAGGTTTTTTCGAGAGAACTTCAGGAAGCGGCCGACGCACGCTTGCTCATAGCGATGTTATAGCGCTTGAGCTTGCGATAAAGCGTGGCGCGGCTGATACCCAGCATCTTACGGGCAAGAGCTTTGTCGCCGTTCACTTGTTCAAAGACACGCTGGATGGTGGCGCGCTCCAGTTCCTCGAGGTCGCTATCCGGAGCATGGGACTCGGACCGCGAAGGGAACGGCTCGTCGACGCCCAGGGCGACGCCAGATTCGGTGAGAGAGCGCAATGCGGGCGGCAGATCTTCCAGTTCAATCGTCTGCTGGCTGCCCAGGGCCACGGCACGCTCCATGCAGTTTTCAAGTTCACGCACGTTGCCCGGCCAATCATATTGCAACATGCACTTATTGGCCGCCGGAGTGATAGCAATCATTTTCCCCGGAGCAAATTTATCGAGGAAATAATGCACCAGCGCTTGAATGTCTGACTTCCGCTCCCGCAGCGGGGGCAAATGCAGCGTGACCACGTTCAGGCGGAAGTAAAGGTCCTTGCGGAACTTCCCTTCCTTGTACGCGCTTTCCAAATCGCGATTGGTGGCGGCGATCACGCGTACGTCGACTTTGGATTTTACGTTGCTGCCCACGGGACGGACTTCTTTTTCCTGTAGCACGCGCAGCATCTTGGCCTGCATTTCCATGGAGAGCTCGCCAATTTCGTCCAGGAAGATTGTTCCGCCGTTGGCGGTCTGGAACAAACCTTCTTTTGATCTGTTGGCGCCGGTGAACGCGCCTTTTTCGTAGCCGAAAAGTTCGCTCTCAATCAGCGTGGGAACCAGCGATCCGCAATCCACGGCAACAAAGGGCCGCTTGGCAAACGGCCCACGGAAGTGAATGGCGCGGGCCACCAGTTCTTTGCCGGTACCGCTCTCGCCGGCGATCAACACGGGAGTGCGCGTATCTTTTAAGCGGGCAACCATGCGCAGAACGTCCTGGATTTTCGAAGACGAACCGACAATGCCGCTGAGCTCCATGTCCGCGTTCACACGATCGCGCAGGAACTGGTTCTCCGCCACCAGCCTGATTTTTTCTTCCATGCGCTGCAGCAACAGCTTGAGTTCTTCAATCCGGAAAGGCTTGGTGATGTAGTCATACGCGCCCAGCTTCATGGCCTGAACGGCGGTCTCAATGGAGCCATGGCCGGTCATGATGGCGATTTCAGTACGTGGTAAAAGTTGTTTCACGCGTGGAAGAAATTCCAGGCCGGTCATGTTGGGCATCATGAGGTCAGCCAGAACAATGTCCGGCGCTTCGTTTTCCAGGAAGGCGAGCGCTGCTTCCGCGCTTTCCGCTTCCTTGCAGTCAAAACCCAGAGACGCGCCCACGGTCACGCAGAGCTTGCGAATGCTCGGGTGATCGTCAACGATCAAAAACCTGACGCGCAGGTCTTTACTCTGGAGATCTTCACTCACTTGTCGGTTCTTGCCTTTCCAAAGATTTTTTCCACCGTGGAAATCAATTCATGTACACGAAACGGCTTTTCAATGTACGGCACGCCGCTGCTGGCCAGGGCCTTCATAGTGTCCTCATTCACGGTGTCGCCGGTGATGAACAGCATTTTCTGGCGCAACTCCGGACGGTGGGTCACCACCCAATCATGGACGTCAGCTCCGCTGGCGCCTCCGGGCATGCGCATGTCAGAAATGATGCCGCTGAAACGCCCAGCTTCCAGCAGGCGCAAACCTTCCGTGGCCGAATTGGCCGTGGCGCAGGCGTATCCGTTGCGTTCCAGCGCCATACGGAGGAAATCCAGTACCGAGCGTTCGTCTTCTATCAGCAGCAGAGGCAAAACTTCAGCCTTTAGACCCAAGTTCGCTGGCGAACCCGGGTTCACTGGCGCGCTCCTGCCACCGTCATAATCTTGAGTTCGGCCTTGGTGCGAACCGGCAGACGGACACTGAAGGTTGCGCCGGCCTGGTCCTGATTGTTGGCGCAAAGAATTTCGCCTTCGTGTTCGCGTACGATGCCGTAACAGATACTCAGTCCCAAACCGGTTCCCTGCCCGACTTCCTTCGTGGTAAAAAACGGATCAAAAATGCGCTCGGGATGCCGGATGCCTTCACCGTTGTCATGAAACAGAATTTCCAGCCATGGGCCATCTTGCAGAGTTTCGATTTCAATCAGTCCAGGACGTCCGGTGGAATGCACGGCGTCATACGCGTTGTTCAGGATGTTCAGAAACACCTGCTGCAACTGGTGCGAGTCGCCGGTAAGCTCGGGCAACCGCTCGTCAAACTTTTCAATGATCTTTACGCCATGGTTGGCGAAGTCATAAGCGCGCAGGGCAATCGTCTTACGCAAAATATCGTTGATCTGGAGCCGTTGGCGCTGCGGTGGACGCTGCCGCGCGAAACTCAACAGGTTCTGCACGATTTCCTTGGTGCGCTGCGCTTCTTCCAGAATCACCTGTAGATCTTTGCGCGCGCTGCTGGGAACTTCAGGGTTTTCCATGAGCAGATCAGAGAAGCCCATGATCGCCGTCAGCGGATTGTTTACTTCATGCGCCACACCGGAAACAAGCTGGCCCACGGCCGCCATCTTTTCCGTGTGCATCAACTTGGCCTGGATCATGGAAGCGTCAGTAATGTCGGTCATCAGCACGACGACGCTGGTGACATCGCCGTTTTCATCGCGCATGGGGCTCAGGTTGATGGAAAACTTGCCTTGCGAGCCGTTGCCGCGGACGATCATGAGTTCCAGGTTGTCCACTTGCATGCCATGCAGGGCAGTTTCAAAGCCTTCCATAAACATGGCTTTGTGGGACGGCGAAACAATGCGGTCCAGGCGGTGACCGACGAGATCATTCTGATCGAAGTTGCCGGATTCCGAGCAGCGCCGGTTGGCATAACTCACCAAGCCCGCCGTATCGGCGACCATGATCATGGTCTGAGTGTTGTTCAGGATCTTGCCGGTAAAATCGCGCTCGCGCTGGAGCTGTCCTTGGAAGTTTTTTACTTCCGTGATGTCCAGCAGCACGCCGCGGTATTGCAGGACTTTTCCCTGACCGTCGCGGACGACAAAAGCGTTCTCCAGCGCATGGATGATGGAACCATCACGGCGGCAAAGGGTAACTTCAAAATTGCGGACAGCTCCGTTTTCGTTGAGTTGGCGAAGAATCTCTTCGCGCTGCTCCTGCGAAAGGTAAACCTGGGCGGTGAGGTCCAGACGAAGAAGATCGTCGCGCGTCTGATAGCCGAGCATACGGACCAACGCGTCATTGACTTCAATGAAATGACCTTCGGGCGACGCAAAGAAAACGCCTTCCTGCACGTTGTCAAACAACTCGCGATAACGGCGCTCAGCCTCACGACGGTCCGTGATGTCTTTCAGCACGTGAACGGTCTGCAATCCTTCATCGAGCGCGCCGTGAATGTGCGACGTGGAAACCAGGTAGCTGCGTTCCAGCACAGGATGGAGATATTCGTCGGTATCGCCGTGTTCGCGGCAGAACGGGCACGGATATGGCGAATCGGAAGTGATGGCGGTGAGTGCGTGCATGTTCAGACCGATCAATTCCGCAGGTCGCACGCCGATGAACTCCGCCAACGAGCGATTTACCTTCAAAACCTGGTGCTGTTCGTCATGCACAACGATGAAATCAGAAATCGAATCAAAAATCTCGGCCCACTGGCGGCTGGACTGCGTGATGCGCGTAAACAGCCGCGAATTTTCCAGCGCCACCGAACCATGCACGATCAGCGCTTGAAGCAGGTTCAAGTCGTTAGGCTGGAGTTCGCGCGAAATGTCCGCAAGAGCCAGAATGCCCAGCAAGTCAGATTCGGTACCTTCAAGGCGGACGAGCGTGACGCTGCACCAACCGAGGGCGGCCACCAGGTCTGGACCCAAAGCTTGCACTCCGCTGCCGGTAATTTTGAGATCAGGCTGGCGCTCAGCCTGGGCCGAAAACGCGGTATTCAGTTTGCGGAGAAGCTCACGTTCCGGCTTGTCGCCAAAGAAGCCGACACTTTCCAAGTGATTGCCGTGGGCCAGCGCGAGAATCGCGCTCTTGGCGCCGATCATCCCGGCAACGCGGCTGGTGAAATTCTTTACAAAATCCGGCAACCGCAACGCGGAGCCCAGGTCCAGGGCCATTTCCATTAAATCTTCGGCACGCTTTTTGTGCTGCTCGGCAATGCGCAGGTTGTGTCCGGACTCCAGCGCCAGCGCGGCTTCCGCAGCCAAAGCCTGTGCGCGGTGAACGTCGGCTTCGGTGAGCGACGCGTGGCCTTTCTTGTCGAGCAATCCAAGAACGCCGAAGGGCTGACCGTCACCGGAGAAAAGCTGCACGCATAGATATTGCTGGGCTTTGCCATGCCACTTGAGCAACTGATTTCTTTCGGGAACAGGAAGCTGGCTGATGTCGTCAACCAGCAAAGGTTCTTTCGTATCCAGAATGCGACGGCTGGCCGCGGTGAAGTTGAGATCGAGCCGGCTGGCTGTTCCCTGACTTGCTCCCCAACGCAGGCGGCACTCCGCGCCTTCCAGCAGCGCAATGAACGCGCGATCAAAACCCAGGAACTCAGCGGAGCGGACCACGAACTTCTGCATGAAGGGATCAAGGCGCGAGGCCTGCGCGAGATCAGCCGACAGGCCAAGCAATTGATCCAGATTCTTATGGTGGACAGCGTTGGCGAGGGAAAGTTCGACGTTATCCAAGGAAAGCTGGGCCAAGTTGCCCAAAACGTGGAAGGCCGAAACTTCAGACAGAGCAAAGACCGTGCTCCGAATCGCCAGCAACGCCGACGACGACTGCGAAGTGATCAACGGCAATCCCAGTCCGTGGTAGACATTTTGGCCGTCAGAATCTTTGTAAGAAAAACGGAAGCTCAGTAGGCGCTTGTGCTCAATGGTCTGGGCCGCGAAGGATCGCGCGTGCGCGAGAAGAGCCGTCTTGCCGCTTGGTTCTTTCCCGGGTTTGGCGCTGGTTGTCTTGGCGGCCGGGGAAACAGCAGCAAGTTTGTCGCCGTCAGGCTGGCGGACCACAATTCCGGCCACGGTGAGAGCGAATGTTTTGCGCGCGGTCTCGGCGATGAACTCGCGCAGCACTGGCGGTTCGGCGTTCAAGGCCTGCAATTGCGCACAGGCTTCAAGGATTTTTTCGATAGGAGTCCCAGCCTTGGGCTTGGCCTTGGCTTGGGCCTGGGGCTTGGGACGAGGCGTTCCGGATTTCTTACCCTGTTTCATTCTTCCTATTGAAAAGGCTCTGTTCGAACGCTTGTTTGCGCGGGGGAAACTCTGAAGTTATCCCGGAATCTCATTTTGAGTCAATAAGCAATCTCAATGGCGGCCTCAGGAAGTAACCCGCGAGACATTCTCAGGATGAGACGGCATCTTGAGCTTTCACGGGATAAATGAGACGGGAGTACGGTTTCTGCGGTACCTCAATATTGAACTTGGACAAAGAAGTTATTTTTTTTGTTTGAGTTACGGGTAAAACGTGCCGAAAGTACTATGTCTTACCGGGCATGGCACTGCCCTTGCACATAGAACGATGGGCCAGTCCTCGATATGAGGATAGTCCCATCCGTACCCCAGCTGCCGGGCATGATCTTGGTCTGGCTGCGCGGAAGAAAGCCCGTGCCGGTAAAGAAAGCCCCGGCGCGTGGAGGTTGGAGAAGAGATGCAAACCATCGGCGGCAAGCTGTACATAGGCTTTGGCTCAATTCTGGCAATCGTACTGGTAACGTCCCTGGTGAGCCTGGGCTCGGTTTGGCACGAGCAGTCAACCAAGGCCACGTACCAGAAAGCCATCAATATGGTGGAAGGCGTTTCCAAGCTGGAGAAGGCGCGCAATGAAAACCGGCTGCGCCTGCGCAACTTCCTTCTGAATGGCGATACCCGTGAAGCCGAAGCGCTCACCCGCGGCCTGATTGACGTGGACCAACGCATCTCTGAACTCAAAGATACCAACGCCACCCTGGGCGAGAATTCCAATAATGCGCGCCAACTGCTGGAACGCATGGCGGAAGCAGAAAAAGAATGGATGGCAACGTTTGCCACGCCGCTGATGGAAAAACGCCGCCAGGTGGACGCCGGCAGCGCCACGGTGGCGGAACTGCAAATCGCCTACCTGCAGGACACGCCGACACCGGAGCAGAAACGCAAAGAAGAAGACTCAATGGTTCAGCTGTACGCCATTGTGAAAGCTGCTCTGGTCAGCGCCGAAGCCTCAGACCAGAATGCCAGCACGCTCATCAAGGCGATGACCCTGCTGGGAATGATCACCATCATGGGCCTGGGAGTGTTCATTGCACGCAAAGTAGCGCGCTCCATCACCGCCCCTCTGGCGCAGTTGATTGCCGTGGCCGGACAAATCGCCAACGCCGGCGACCTGGACCAGAAAGTAGAAATCAACAGCCAGGACGAAGTGGGGCAACTGGCCCACACGTTTAACAACATGGTTTTGTATCTTCGCGAGATGGCGGGACTTTCCGAAGCCATTGCCGGTGGCGACCTATCCGTGGAAATAAGTCCGCGGTCGAGTCGCGACACGCTGGGCAAAGCCTTCCGGGAAATGACGTTCGGCCTGCGCAGTCTGGTCAAGAACGTCCGCGACAGCGCGTCGCAGGTGGCCGGTGGATCAACGCAGGTGGCACAATCGTCTGACGACTCCGCGAAGATCAGCGTACAGGCAGCTTCCGCCATCGATGAAGTCACCAGCACCATGCATGAGATGAGCATCAACGTGCAGAACATGGTGAAGAGCACGCAGATGCAGGCTTCGAACGTAAGCGAGACTTCAGCCTCCATCGACCAGATGGTGGCCAGCATTCAACGCGTGGCAGACACGGCGAAAGTCCTGCTGGATATTTCACAGCGCTCACGCGACGAAGTACATAGCGGCATTAACACCATGGAAAAAGCCACGGACGGACTGAGCCGCATCAACGCGGCCATCAGCTCTTCCGCGGAAATCATTTCCGCCCTGGGCGAACGCGCGGACGACATTGGCAAGATCATTGAAGTGATTGACGACCTGGCGGAGCAGACCAACCTGCTGGCCTTGAATGCAGCCATTGAAGCGGCGCGCGCCGGTGAACATGGCCTGGGCTTTGCCGTGGTCGCCGATGAAGTCCGCAAGCTGGCGGAAAAATCCGCGCAGTCCACACGGGAAATTTCCGAGCTCATCCAGAGCATCCAGAAAGAAGCCCGCAAGGCCGTGGACAACATGGAAAAAAGCACCAGCATTGTGAACGAAGGCATTACGCTGGGCAGCGATCTGAGTGGCGCATTGAAGAAGATTTCAAACGTGGTGTCAGAAGTCTACAAGTTCGCGCAGGAAATTGGCGCGGCCACCAACGAGCAATCGCACGGATCTTCACAGATTGCCAAAGCCACTACGCGACTGAACGAGATCACGCACGAGATCAACTCGTCAGTAGAAGAACAGGCGTCCGGCGCGCAGGCCGTGGTACGGGCCATGGAAAAGATGCGCGAACTGGTGCAGCGGTCGTCCTCGGGTTCCACGGAACTGGCGGCTTCGGCCGAGCAGATGTCCAAGATGTCACGCACCATGCTGGATTCCATGGACCGCTTCGTCCTGGAGACGAGTCACAACGGCCAAGCCCATGGCGACAATCGCAATGGCGTTCTAGCGCGCGGCGAAGAACGTAACGGCCGTACGCCGCACTTTGCCGGCGCAGGCATGGGCGGCCACTACAACTAACTCGAACTAAGCACCCAAGAAAGATGGAATGGCCAAAGAACACCACATCGTCGGATTCCGTATAGGGCGCGAGACCTTCGGGGTGCCCATTTCGCTGGTGCATGAGATTGTGCGCGTGCCGGAGATTACGTCCGTGCCGGATTCACCCGGCTACGTGGAAGGCGTGATCAATCTGCGCGGCAAGATTGTTTCCGTGCTGGACCTGCGCAAACGTTTTGGCGAAAAAGAAATTGTTGCCACCAAAAAGAACCGCATCCTGGTGAGCGAAGTGAACGGCAAGATGGTAGGCCTGATCGTGGATTCGGCTTCAGAAGTACTGAGGATTCCCGATAGCGACGTCCACCCGGCCCTCAGCGTTTTTGGCGATAGCGAAGTGAACTATGTGACCGGCGTGGGCAAGGTGCAAGGACGGCTGATCATTCTGGTGGACCTGAACAAGGTCATGAACAAAGGCGAACTACGACGGCTGAGCGAAACACCCGCTGCGCTCAGCGCGCTGTAACAACGCGAACAACTTAATCCGGTGCGGGTCCCGCGGCCCAAGGCGAGCAAGAAGAAAGATTCCCAGGGAGAACGATGGCAACGCCGAGCGTCCAAGTCCAGATTACTGAGGCCGAGTACAAACTGCTGCAGACGCTGGTCTACCAGGAATGCGGGATGTACTTTGACGAGCGTCGCGCGCATTTTTTACAGGACCGCCTGCAACGCCGGCTGAAAGTCTGCGGACTAGATACTTTTTACGGCTATTACCGGTTGCTCACCAGCCACCAGGGGAGACAAGAACTGGCCTGCCTGGTGGAGAACCTTACGGTCAACGAGACCAGCTTTTTTCGAAACCGTCCGCAGCTGGACCTGTTTCAAAAAAACATTCTGGAAGATTTGCTGAAACGCAAACAGGAACGCCGCGACTGGAGCCTGCGGTTCTGGAGCGCCGGCTGCTCCACCGGACAGGAACCCTACACGCTGGCCATGATGGTATGCGATGCGTTGGCTTACTACTACCTGCGCAATCCCTTACCGTTTGAAATGCCCAGCCCGAAGCCGTTGATTCCACCTCCGTGGAAAGTTGAGATTCTGGCGTCTGACATTAACTTCACTGTATTGCGCACGGCGCAGGAAGCCATCTACCAGGAAACCATGATGGAAGGCGTGGACTACGCCTACCGCCTGCGCTACTTCGATAAAGTGGGCGACCGCTACGCCATCAAACGGTCGTTGAAGGAACTGGTCCACTTTGACTTCCACAATCTGAAAACGGAATTTCTGCCGCAGCGCAATGACATGATCTTTTGCCGCAATGTCATGATCTATTTTGACGAAGCAGAGCAAAAGCGCCTGATCAACAAATTTCATCGTTGCCTGAATGCCGAAGGCTACCTGTTCGTGGGCCACGCGGAAAGCCTGTTTGGACTTTCCGATAAGTACCGCATGATTCACCTGAACAACGGAACCGCGTACCAGCGGCTGGAGGTGACGTCATGAACTTCTTTTCTGACGAGCGGGCCGCGGAAATGCGCGAACTATTCTTTGAAAGCGCCATGGAACTCCTGCAGTCCATGAATGAAGTTGGGCTGGAGCTGGAGAAACAGCCTGACAACAAAGAAACCCTGCGCGATGTAAGGCGCACCGTACACACTTTGAAAGGCGATTCCGCGGCGTGCGGCTTCCAGGAACTGAGCGATCTGGCACACCAGTTGGAAGACGCGCTAACGCCGGAAGTAGCGGCGAAAGCCGGACCCGCCCTGGCGGAAGCCGTGCTGATTGCCGCCGATACGTTCAGCTCGATGCTGTCCGCTTATCGCGACAAACTTCAACCGCCCGCAGGGAAAGAATTGCACCAACAGATTCTGGCGCTTACCAGCCGGCCGGCGAGCAAAGTTATTCCCAAGCTGCAAGCCCGCTTTGCGTGGAGCGAATACGAACAACTGGTCATTGTTGACGCACAGGACCGCGGCGAAAATGTTTTCAATATCGCGTTCAGCATCGATCCGCACTGCCCGATGCGCGCGGCCGCGATGCAGCTTATCCGCAATGTGTTGCAGGAATGCGGGCGCGTGCTGGCGATTGTCCCGGACCAAAGCACGCTGACGCACGATTTGGACGTGGTGGAAGCCGTGGTGGCCGGCGACAAGACGCAAGCCTGGATTGAAAGAAAATGCCGCATCCCGTCTGTA
>Ga0075024_100000001_pt1 | contig 81554 bp, 64 predicted proteins | sample Str013_2_FD_71389 | JGI IMG/M metagenome (GOLD analysis project Ga0075024, IMG submission 71389) | Freshwater sediment microbial communities in response to fracking from Pennsylvania, USA - Straight Creek_MetaG_SC_2013 | ecosystem: Environmental > Aquatic > Freshwater > Creek > Sediment... | reverse complement strand
ATCCCGGTACGGACAAGGTCGAGAAGCAGTGCCTCGGCCCGGTCCCAGCCTTTGCTTGGGACACCGGTTGGGGTAAATGTACTGCCATTCAGCCATTCATAAACTGTTTGACTGAACGTGTTTATTTTATCGGAGCCGGCATTATTGGTCAATTCCATCCCGGTCAGCTTTGTGTTTCCGGTCGTTTTTGACTTTCCATCCGATGCCGCGCCGGCTTTCTTGTCCCAATCGGCGAAGGCCGCCGGCGTGGAGACCCCAACTTCAGGAGTCGCGATCACGCAATGGAACGCTGGCAGGTCTTCAAGGGGATAAACTTGTTCTCCGCGGCCAGTGCCCAGCACCGTCCCGCCGATCAGAAACAGCGGCAGGTCCGAACCGACTTCAGAAGCAATGCGCAAACGGTCTTCGGCGGGCAGCGATTGCTTGAGGGCCTTCTCCAAACTCAGCAGAGTCGCCACGGCGTTCGACGACGCCGCGCCCATCCCGCCTTGAACCGGCAGCTTCTTTTCAATGGTGATGCGGACTTTGCCGCGCGTCTTCAGCGCACGCAACACGCGATCGGCCACGCGCCAGCAGGTATTGGTCTCGTCGTTGGGAACGCGCGGATCTTTGCAATGGATCTCAATGCCCACGCCCTTGCTTACGTCCACGCGTACGGTGTCATGCAGGGCGATAGTCTGGTAAATCGTGCGTAGCTCGTGATAGCCATCTTCACGAAGGGGCCCGATTCTCAATCCGATATTGATTTTCGCGAAGGAACGTACAGAGACAGCCATGGTCGTGCAGCGATTCTAGCATCCGTCTATTGACTCCCGCCGACCTCGCAACTCAATTAAAACTCAGGTTGCCGCCGGTTCGCGACAATTTCCGGGCTGCCGACGATTCATCCGGAACTTCGTTTTCGCTTCCGAGAAGCCCTTGTGGGGATAACTTCCGAGTGGCCGACGATTCGGGAGTTGATGACGACAAGCGCGTTTATGGGGACCAATTCTGAAGCAACCCAAAGGTCAATGAGTGCATTGGCCTGAAGTCGTCAGCCGAGAACACTTGGCCACGCTGCTTGTATCCGCGGAGTTGACCATGCACTCCGGTTCTCAGCTAACTTGTTCGGTGCGTTATCCGCAAAAGAGTCATCTCAATGGGCCATCAGGCCGCCCATTCATCGAATCGGCGCATGATCTCCATGAGCCTGCATCCCAACAGGATGAGAGAGCCCCACAATATGAAGGGGATGCCGTAGAGTACGAGATGTTTGCGCGAACGGGCCAACTCGAACACTCGTAGCTTCACCATCGCGTACACGTTCGTTGCGAGATAAGCAGCCACCAAACAACTCACTACTAGGTCGTGCATGCTGATACGCCTCCTTACCGGTCTGCATGGTGCTATCGAGACTTACCTAATTCTTTGGCGGAGCAGGAGTGCCCCGCGCTCACCGCCTTCCCTATCGGTCACCGGCAACGGCGGGCCTAGGTGAACTGTGATAGGAAGTGACGAGTTTTTCGAATGCTGGCTGCATATCGTGAAATAACGACTCCGCGCACCAGGCGGTGACTTTTGTGAAATTGTTGTCTGAGCGGCTGATGAATGCGGTGACAAGTTCGACCGATGTGTTGGGCGGTACTGGAATGTTTCCACGATAGAGGACGAGGATCGCTCTCTTTCCGTCGATGGTGGCACTGGACTGCGAGAGTTCCTCGAAATTGCTCAAAGTGATCCTCGCGGCCGCCATGGTCAACTCTTTGTAGCTTGCGAGTGAACCCGGGTATTCCTTTTGCTCGTTGACAAAAAGCAGGTCAATGGTGTCGAACTCGGCCTTCGCCCGAGAGGCAAGGGCGTCGATGTCAGTCAATGACCGCGCGTCGCTCGAAACCACCAGGGCGCCCTTCCCTAGCTCTTTCTGGGGCCGAATCCAGACCGGCCTTCGAGAGACCCGTCACCAGAACACGCGCACCCCCATCGAGGAGCATCTTCGCCGTGGCGAGCCCCATGCCGCTGGTGCCGCCGATGATCACCACTTTTTTACCTTCGTACCGTTCCATGTGTATTCTCCTTGCGAGGTTAGGGTTGTTTTGCTGATTTTGAACTGTTTTGTTCGATAATAGACAGACTGCGTCCTTCAGGACATCGCTCTTAAAGTCGCTGCGGAAGACGACGAATTTTTCTATGTCATCCGGAAGGCAGTTTCGGACCCGACGGCGACGCGGGTTTGACAGGCTCGAAATCGACGCCAGAGACCTTAACGACAGCCTGCCACGCGGCTCCCTGGTTGGCGTGATCGTAGAGGTGTGGCTGGCGCTGCACCTCAATTGGGCCTGAGAACTTCCCTTTAGCTGAGGCGAAGAATTGCCCTGAGAGGTCGGTTCCGAACTCCGATGCCTGGAGGTAGCGACGGGCCGCGGTCTCCGGCGTCTGATTCATGCCGGGAATGAGGTTCACGATTGGGATAAATACATACCTCAACAGCGGGCCAGCGCTTCGCACCACGTTGGTCGCGGTCGCCCCACCGGGCGAGACAGCGTACACGGCCATGTCGGAGGGTAGCCGGCGCGACAGCGCCGCCGCCCACCAAGCAACGATGAGCTTCGCGTCGGCATACGCATTGTTGGGCACGTACTTCACGTTCGGCCCGTTGCGGATCAGGGCTTCAATTGCGGCGGTTCGGTCTCCCCGGAAGTATTTGGCGGCGAAGGCTGGAACATCGGTGTAGCTGAACATCGGCACGCCCCCACGGGCAGGTTCTGCGCCAGCGATAACAATCCGCGCGCCAGGACTCAGCAGGTTTGCGCGGAGCAACCCGACCGTCAGTTGATGATGGCCAATCAGCGGGGCCTGAGAAGCCTCGATGCCCGCCGCAGTGAGCGCGCGCTTCTTATATGGGACCAACCCGGCATTGAGCAGCAGGAAATCGATCGGCTGACCCCGCTTGACTAGCTCGGTAACGGCGGACTGAACGCTGGACGTCTTGTCCAGATCCAATTCCAGCGGCGTGAAGATCACTGTTTTGTTCTCAGCCGCGAGTTGAGCGGCCGCTTGCTGGGCCCCGGCCAGGCTGCGCCCGGTGACGATGATCTCGTGCCAGCCCTCTCCTGCGAGCAGACGGGCTGCCGCAAGGCCGAGCCCGGAAGTGGCGCCGGTGACGAGAGCGATCGAATGTTCCATAGGCGTCTCCATGGTGAAGGGTGAAAGCCCGAGTCGTGAGGCCCCGCGGGGCCAGAGCCGACTTGCTAATTTCGAACTATTCAGTTATAAAATGGTGCGAGGGCCATTGTCAAGGAGTTTTGAACTAAATGATTCACAATACCGCTAGGCCGCGAGGTCGACCGCGAAGCTTCGACGAGACGGGGGCGCTGGAAAAGGCGACTCAGGTGTTCTGGTCGAAAGGCTACGACGGAGTGACGATTGACGATCTCGTCGAAGGCATGGGTGTGGGACGCCCGAGCCTATATGCCGTCTTTGGGGACAAGCGGGCGATATTCTTGCGCGTCCTTAGGGCATACGCAGAACGGAAGGGCGCATCAGCCGCGAAGGCACTCCTCTCGCCACAGAGTCTTCGCGACTCGATCGTGGACTTTCTGAGGTACGCCGTCGAAAGTGCGACCGAGAAAGGGTCCGCCCGGGGCTGCCTTATGATGTGCGTCGCGCCGCTTGTGAACGACGCTGAGGTTCAGCGGTTCCTGCAGAGAGCGGTCGCGGGCGGCGCGGCGCTGGTGGAGCGCCGTTTCCGGGACGGGATCAGCGCGGGAGACGTCCCGCCTGACTTTCCGGTAGCCGTGCGCGCGATCCAAGTCACGGATTTTGCTCGTGCCCTGACCATGCGTGCGCTGATAGGCACGCCGCGCAAGACGCTCCTCAAAGAGGCTGAGGAAGCCGTCGAATTGGTGCTACTGCCGCGCGGTTAGTACCGACAAGTCGGCTTGTGTGAATCGATTCGCAGAAACTCCTGGATAAACGGGCAAAACAGAAATGATCCAGGGTGTTGGCTGACAAGAAAAAGGGCAAGTAAATTGATTCGCTGTTGATAAGCGAATAAATTACGATACAATGGAACAGCATTGGCTTGAGTACTTGGTACCTAACCCAAGACCCGGCTGCCCAGGCGGCGGAAAACGAGCTCTTTGAAAATCTGCATGCAAAGCTGGCGGAACTCCTCCTTTGACCGCGTTAACTAGAGAATAACCAGCCACGATTTGCGACCCCCAAAAATGATTGCGATTCGAGATCAAAACGAACGCGAACGAGCGGCTTGACCGTTCGGTGACCGTTCGGTCGAATAGAATAACTGACTTGTTTGCAACAAACATAGCTTCCCGAGGGTGGGGGTGAGCTAAAGGTTATCAAATAGTAACCGATAGGGTCCGTTCCACTTCGGCACGCTCGGGTTCGGGATTTCAAAAAAAGGTTAGTGCCGGAACAGATATGACACTTTCAAAAACCCCTGCCCTCCGTCATTGATGAAAAAATTGCGCGTGCGCAGCATGCCGTCCGGCGCGACCCTTTCACTTTCAAAGTAAGGGTGAAAGGGCCACGCAGAGACGGATTCTATTTATTGTGGTTGCAGTTCGTTTATCCAAAGCGGGTTGCGTGGATTGGCTGACCGGTCATAGAGAATCAGTTCGCCGTCGGCCTGCAAGAACAATTCATACACACCGTTGGGCGATACGAAACACTGGCCTGGTGACAGCACACCTGTCCATCCAGTCCCGCTTCCCACCTCAGTGCATTCCGTAGACGGAGGATGCGACATGGCGGCGGGGGATTGAGAAGGGAGCCCCGTAGTCCACACCGGTTTATAGATGATAATGCGCCCGTCATCTTCCATGCGAACGCTGTTGGCTCCGGAACCGTAAGTGGCGCTGTTCCAGAGGGCGGCGCCGTTGGCGGCATAAACAACGAAATTGCCATCCGCCTGCATGAGGGCAAAGGCTCCCGGGTGTCCTTGAGTTCCGGGTCCCCAGGTGCCGATGTTGTGGGCGTTATCGTAAATATAGAAATTTCCGTCCGTCGACATGTAGAGCAAGTACTGCCCAGAGTTGGACACGATGCACTGGCCGCCGTTCAGCGATTGTCCAACGAACAGCGTGTTGCTTCCTATGCTGCATCCTTGCGGCGGATAGTTTCCAGCCAAGGGCGTAGCGTACGTGCCGGCTTGCCAAATAGCCTGGTAGACCACCAGATTGCTGTCATTCTGCATAAGAATATTGGTGGCGTTTGTGCCGTAAGTATTGGTTGCCCAAAGCGCAGCCGCAGCAGCTCCGTATACCACGAAATTGCCGTCAGTCTGCAACGTGGCGTAAGCCGCTGGCGGAGCCGCGCACGCGGCGCTTTGTGTATTGGGAATAACGCCTGGCGTGCCTTGTTCATTCGTGTTGTTAAAAACGCAGTTATGGGCAGGAACCGCGTCATTGCTCGCCCGGCTTGAAATCTGGTTGAACTGCAAAGCGTTCCCAATGTTCAAGCTGCGGTTAGCATTCGCCCGGAATGAGATTCCATGGTTTTGGCCGGCGGTACCCTGCACGGTGATGTTGTTGCGCGTCACGTTTGCTCCGGTAACATCCCCCTGGAACAGAATGCCAGTGCTGCCGAAATTGGAAAGATCAATTTCGTTGTACTGGATGGTGTAGTAGTCATAGCGTCCGGTCCCACCAATGACCATGCCCCAGCCGGACGGATTTAGAAATTGGTTGTACTCAATGGTGACCGTGCGGTTCGTCAGGCTGTCCGTGAGAAAGCTGGCGCTGTTGTTCGAGGCAAAATTGTCATGGAACCAGGCGTTGTCCAGGCTCCATCCGCCAAATCCCTGGCACCCGCCAAAGGTGTTGCCATAGGAGCTCCAGCCGTTGGCCACGTTGTACGCAACTTCACCCTGCACGTTGGCAATTGTGATGCCCGTGCACAGGCCCGGCGGCGGCGAAGAGTTCCCGAGAATCGTGTACTTGATCTGATTGTTTTTGCTCAGCGCCGATCCCACTTTCGCTACCGAGACGATCCAGATCGGAAAGGCTTCTAATCCGTTCTCCGAAGCATAGTTTGAGACATTGATGTTGTGGATGTTGTGCCCGCCTTTATTCGACCGCAGCTGGACGCCGAGCAGTTGAAGTGGCGTACTCGGACTCTGTCCCTTAAGAACTGGGTAATTCAAATCGACCGTCAGGTCAGACACCTCAACATTGTCGGCCGAGTCGTCGTGCGTACCGAAGGCCGCGTTGTATCCACTGCCCGGAGGGAGGTTTGTTGTGGTGCCCATGGGGATGGGCAAGAACGAATTCAGCTTGACGGTAGTCTGTGACATTCCCGCGCCATGAAAGCGCCATCCGGCTCCCAGGGTAAAGCCCAGATTCGTGCCCGCCGCTCGGCTGCCGTTAAAAATCAGGTCATACTCTCCGTTGGTCAAATAAGTTCCGGGTGCAAGACAAACAACCAAATTTGTTGACCGTCTGAGAATCTTGTCCAAATCACAGTCCGCGCCGCCTTCAACTCTGCACCGCAACTGGTAATCCATGTTCATGGTGATTGTGTGGCTGCCAATGGAAAAGCTGCCAGGCGGTAGAGGGCTGGTCGGTGAGCTTCCATCACCAAACGTGCCGGTGTACTGGGCGGGGTCAGCGAAGAAGATGCGCTGGTAATCAGACGAAATTGGCGCCAGATTGTAGGTGATCTGCAGAGGCTGTTCCTTGTCCGCGGAGCTAAATGAATAAACACCGGCAGCGACAGAATATTGCCCCTTTGCTGGATTGGCTCCAACCAGCACCAGCGGGGCGGCAGAGCCCGCCGGCGGGTTCATATAAACGACACCGCCGTCACTGGTGAAACTTCCGGCGCGGGAAACGGTGATTGAGAGCGGGCCGGTGGCCGGCACGGTGCCAAATTCAGTGGTTGAACCTGTGCCGCATTCGGGGTTAGTGGGGAAGAACCCAAAGCCATGTCTACCCAGGGTCTTGCCGCGACGCAACCAATGCATTATGGCATCTGAATATAATGTTGACCGATAACCGTATCCGAAGCTCACATCCGGATACATGGCGATATAGTTTTGCACCGAGAAATCGGCGCTACCTTGCCTGCCAAGCGACGGCAAACCAGTGTTGATGAAATCATCGGTCGCCATTTGATAGTTAGTGCCAAACCGGGCCGCGAGGTCAGGATAGTGTGCCAGATACCATTTAACGTCGAACTCCAGGCTCGCCCGCCTGCCCTCCGACAAACCATACTGCATGAAGTGCTGAAGCGCTCCTGAGTAATTTGTAGCTCCATAAGCGGTGGCTACGTCGGCGTTGTGTGCCAGATAGTAAGCAGGATCAAAAACAAAGCTTGCGCGCTTTCCTTCCACCGGCAGGCCTTGCGTCAGCCAATGATTGGTGGCTCCTGCCGTATTCACACCATAAGCATTCAGTAAGTCAGGGTAGATGCCTTCATAAACCTGAACATTGAATACTTCAATCTGGGTTTGTGCTGAGCTATAGCTTATACACAATAATAAAGCTGCCACGAGTAACAAATGCCGTGATCTCATCTTAAGGTCCTTCTTTCTCTCTTGCGACAGGGATACGCCCCGCGCACCTAGGTAGACCAGCTCTCCAGATCGACGTTAGCAAGTGTTGTGGCTTTGGCGGAGAAGATAGCCCGCAAACTATAGTAGTTCGTTTAGGCATTCGTAAAGTGAATCGCGGTTATATATATTGCTATATTCAGGCTAGTGGCAGAAGTACTATGTACAAGAAAGTTTATAATGTATTAATAGCTGTGTTCACTTTTGCAGCTAGAGCGGGTTGACTAATGCAATTCAAGTCTAGTCGTTGACGTAACTATAAAAAACGCCTGTCTGTTTTTGCAGTTTTCTACAGGACCGGCTTCGGCTCGGGTGGTCGTAGTTTACGGGTAGGATACAGAGACTCTATCGATGCCCTGAGTGCTCCAGGGCGAAAGCTTACTTGTGCAGATAAAACTGAAGAAGTTCATGCTGGGCACTTCGCGCGACGGTCATGCCCGGATGCAGAGAATTTTGCATAAAGACAATACCCACTCCCAGATCGGGTATTAGAACGATTCCGGTGGCAAAGCCATCGTCTCCGCCGCCATGGGAGATCACGGTGTGTCCCTCTTTGGTTTCAATAAACCAACTGATGCCAACCTGGCCTCCGGGCTTTTTGCAGTCGGTGTTGTCCGGACCTTTGCAGAATTCCACGTCAACTGCTGGCTTCCACATCAGGTCATATGTTGAAACTTTCAAAATACGCTTCCCGTCCAATTCGCCATGGTTGAGATTAGCCGTGGCCCACCGCAACATATCGTCCACGTTTGAGTGGAGATTTGAGCTAGGAGTGTGAGGGCGGTTGTACGGATACGCCGGAACGGGATGAATACTCTCGTATCCGCCATCGCGCGGCCGGGTGTAGCCCTGTGCAAGCTTGGCAGGGTCTGCCTGCTTGATCAACAGTGTGCTTGAAGCCATCCCCAGCGGTTTCAGGATGTGTGTGTCTGCATATTCTTCGAATGTCATCCCTGATACTTTGGCCACCAAGTCGCCCAACACTTCAAAGGCGATGTTGCTATACGCCATTTTGGTCCCCGGAGCCCACATCAACTTGAGCGGGGCCAGACCTTTTACGTAGCGTTCCAGAGCAGCGTCGTCATATTGCGGCTTGTCCCATTCGTAGTCTTCAACATCGGGCATGCCGGAGGTATGAGTCAGCATCTGGCGCACGGTTATCGCGCGATAACGCGGGTCACTTAATCGGAAGTATGGCAGGTACTTAACAACCGGAGCATCCAGATCCACCTTGCCTTGTTCCCAGAGTTGCATCACGCAGGTCGCAACGAAAGGTTTTGTCACCGAAGCCATGTGGAAGACCGTTTCCGGAGTAACTGGTTTGCCAGAGGGGCCCAGTGCCATTTTGCCGAAACCGCGTGCATAAACCACGCGACCGTTGTGTACCACGCCTATCGCCAAGCCGGGCGTGGGATCGTCATGCAGGCCTTTTTCAATGAGAGGATCCAAGAGCTTGCCAAGCGCGTCGCCTTCTGTCTGAGCAAACGCCTTCGGGACAAAGGCGAGCAAGAAAATGACGAGGGCGAATCGTCCAAGTGCTTTCATGAACTCCTCCAAAAGATTATGGAGTGCTAGTACCGGAACAGATACGACACTTTTACAAAAACCTGCCGCCCATCATTGATGAACGAATTGCGCGTGCGCAGCAGGCCGTCCGGTGATTGACCGGGAGGACAGTTAAGGCCCGAGCAAGCGCCGCGCAGAGTCGGATCAAGGTTTTGCAGGTTGCTGTTATATCCCAGGTAGATTGCGGTTCCGGGATTCAGCAGGTAGGTGAACAGGACGTCACCGTTGAAGTTTTTGGTGCTTGGTAGAGTCGTCAAGCCCGGATTCGCCAGAGTGGCGGTGTACTGGCCGATCAGGCGCAGTGAAAATTCCTTGGTGAACTGATAGTTCCACTTGGAGCGGATAATGTGGTTGTTGAAGATGTTCCGGCGAGTGTTCTGGTCCAGCAGGCGGGTCATGATGTAAGTATTTTCTATCGTCAGGCCTTTAGCCGGACGGGCCACTCCACGCATGAATGCCGTGTTCTGAAAGGCGATCACCGGCGGACCGTTGCGGGGGACGAAGTTGGTGGCTGTTCCCCAGTCCATTTCGATGTCCAGGTTGATCCATTTGAAATATTGTGTGCCGAACTCCGCGCCGCCTATAACGTGCGTGTAGTCGCGGTTCGTTGCCAAGGTGGAAAAATCTTGTGGCCGCAACCGTTCGTGTTCCCAGTTGGAAAAAAAGTTGATCTGCGTATTGCGTTGGAACATCCATAGGATCCCAGGGTTGGCCAGGTAATCGAGGCGCGTGCCATTGTGGTCCCAGAGTGTCTGTTCAAACAGGCGCGGTCCCCAGCTTACGAGCTTCTTGCCTTCCGGATGCCGGGTATAGGCAGCGAAGTTACTGAACCGGCGGATGTCCGTGCGGTTCACGAATCCAAGATCGGAGTTGAATCCCGACGCCACGTCCAGATACATGGTATTGAATTCCAGGTCGCGCGACGTGCGTTCGGCAAACACCTGGTACGCCGGCCCGGACAGATGAGAGCCGTCATTAAACTTGGTCACGCTGGTCACAGCCTGGGCGTTCATTTGCCAATTCTGATTGATCTTAATGCGGGTATCGACTCCGCCTACCCGGTTGGAGCCCACGATGCACTCCGTCTGCCCGCAGAAACTGTTGGGCGCGGTGTGGAGTTCGCGGTCCGTGTAGATAACGCCAATGCTGTTGCCCTGTCCAATCTCCCGGTTCAGACGGAAAACGCCGACATACGCGTTGTGACCGGAGAGAGGATCAGTGTCGATCACGCTTTTGCCTGGTGCTCGATCATTGGCGAGGAAGGTGCCAATGGCCCACGGCCCAACTTTGCCCGTCAGCCGTGCTCCATACAACGGATCAACCACCCGGCGTGTAAACAGCAGGTTGAGAGGCGTTGAAAAATAATTGGAGTTCTCCTGGAAGAACGGACGCTTTTCCGGAAAGAACACCTCAAAGCGCTGGTTCACTGTGACCTGAGGATCGTCCGATTCTATCTGTCCAAAGTCCGGATTGATCGTAGTGTCCAGTACCAGACTATCTTTGATAACGATTTTCGAATCCAGGCCTTCTTTAGGAGCAACATGTTTTCCACTGAAGCGTGCGCCGGCTGGATCTCGTTGGTCCAGATCGCGGAAGGCCCCGATCGATCCATAGGGAATGAACTGCATGTTGCGCCCCGGAGAGATTTCCTCAAACGGTTTGTAGTCGCCTTCATGTACCAGCCATCCCTGGGAGCGCTGGGAGTTTTCTGGATAGAACGCGCGCTCGTTGTTGCGCGGCAACACGCGGGCCAGGATGATTCCGAACGTATGGCTGGGCGCTGGCTGAAAGCGGAGTGATTTAAACGGAATCTCAAATTCCAGAATGTAGCCGTGCCCAGTGATCTTGGTCATCGTATGCCACACGGTGTCAAAGGACTGGTCTGGACCGTCAGTCTCGGAAAAAATTCCATCCTGCTGAATGCCGTACGGATTGGCGTAAAAAGCGTACGCATGGCGATGATCATGGAACGTGTCGAGAAAAATCCCGCACTGGTCGTCATCGTCAATCAATTCGCGGCGCAACATGCGCGCGCGCATAAGCTTAGGATCAGTGTCATGGGCCAGAAAGATGGCGTAAAAATTTGTTTCGGTGTAACCCAGAAAGGCTTGTGTACGCTGCGTGACCGGCTGGCCATCTTTGGGGTCGCGCTGCAGAAAACCTTCCACCATAAGCATTTTCCGCGCGAGTTCGGTGGCCGGGGCCATGCCTTCAAAGTCGCTAAGTTTAGGCGCTTGGCTCAGGCGCGGAACGTCCGCTGAACTGATTTCATTGGCCAGGCTCGGACGGCTGGGTGTGGGTGTGGCCATGGGTTGTTGCGAAACCACCTGCTGGGCGAACGCAGGTATGGCCAACAGACAAACGAGCGCACACCGGGCGACTCTGACAATGTGATGAAATCTCACCATGAAGATTTTCCTGGGCTGCCTTATGCGAATCGGCTTGCCGCATCCCCTGTTTAACAATAGCGGCGACCTGCCTGGGCTTTCCTAATTTAGACTGCCGCTTGCGCAGAAGGTCATGATGCGGCGGCGGTTTAAGGTTACGAGGTTGATTACGTAGATGACCTCAACAGGGTTTCCACGAATTTCAATAAATTCTCGCATCTAGACGTCAGCCTAAAATAAGTCGGGCTGACGTCCAAATTTGATGCCAAAGTGATCATAGGCCAGTTTGGTGGCTACCCGTCCGCGGGGCGTGCGGTCCAGAAACCCGATCTGAATAAGGAACGGTTCGTAGATTTCTTCCAGAGCTTCCTGTTCTTCCGCCAGCGCCGCCGCCAGAGTCCCCAGGCCCACCGGCCCGCCGTTGTACTTCTGGATGATCGTTAGCAAGAGCCGGCGGTCAATTTCGTCAAAGCCGTGTTTATCCACTTCCAGCATTTCCAGCGCGGCCTGGGCGGTTGCTTTATCAATGCGGCCATGGCCACGGACCTGGGCAAAATCGCGTACCCGCCGCAGCAAGCGGTTGGCAATGCGAGGTGTACCGCGGGCCCGCGCGGCCAATTCCGTGGAACCTTCTTCGTCAATGGCCACGCCCAGAATTTCCGCGGAACGTTCAATCACAAACTTCAGTTCCTCCGCGGAGTAAAACTCCAGCCGCAGCAGGATGCCGAAGCGCGATCGCAGCGGTGCGGACAATAAGCCCGCCCGGGTAGTGGCCGCAACAAACGTAAACGGGTTTACGTCAATCGTATGGGTACGCGCCGAAGGGCCCTGACCAATAATGATGTCCAGTTTGTAGTCTTCCAGCGCCGAATAGAGAATTTCTTCCAGCGCCGGCTGCAAGCGATGCACTTCGTCAAAAAACAGGATTTGCCGGTCAGAAAGATTCGTCAGGATGGCCGTAAGATCGCCTTTGATCTGGATGGCCGGACCGGCCGTTTGCTGGTACGGCACGCCCATTTCGTTGGCGATGATGGTGGCCAGCGTGGTTTTGCCGAGTCCGGGCGGACCGTAAAGCAGAACATGGTCCAGGGCTTCACCGCGTGATCTTGCGGCTTCAATGGCCACGGAGAGGTTTTCTTTTACTTTCTTCTGGCCGACAAATTCACGCAAAAACTTGGGACGGAGCTTGAGTTCAAAAGACGCGTCGTCGTCCGCCTGGACCGCAGAGACCAGGCGTTCTTTTTGCAGGGCTTTTTCTTCAGACGATGCCACCTAGGCGATAGTAAAGCGAACTGCAAAAAAAGGCCAGATGGGAAATTGCAGCGCTGAAAACCTCGATGCGCGAAAAACCATCCTGAGAGCACTCACGAACGAAACATAGGAACCTGGTCGGCTACACACTTGGCCACAATCAGCGTGATGTCATCCTGCTGTTCGCCCGGACTGAACCGTCGAACGTCATCGATGATCGCGGCCAGCATGTCTCTGGGCGCTAGTGCGCGGTGCTTCCGCAATGCTTCGATCAATCGCTCTTCGCCAAACTCTTCGCCCGCGGGGCTAAAAGACTCGGTCACGCCGTCAGTATAAAGAGCGAGCGTATCGCCAGAAAGAAGCTGGCATTGGCCAACCGAACAATCCCATTGCTGGAAAAGTCCCAGAACCGTGCACGTGGATTCAAGCCGTTCCAGCATACCGTCAGCACGAAGCAAAAGGGCGGAGAGGTGTCCGCAGTTGGCGTAGTAGAGGCGTTGCGCGCGGTCGTCATATTCGGCAAAAAACAGAGTGGCATACGCGCTCTCAGCCGTGTTTTGGTAAAACAAGTCATTCACAGAACGCAACAGACGCTGGAGCTCCTCTTCGTTCAGGGCCATGGCGCATTGGCTGCGCAAATTGGCTTGCAGATTTGCCATGAGCAGGGCGGCGGCAATGCCCTTGCCTGAAATGTCGCTCAATACCAGACCAAGACGTTCGCGTCCTAGATTCAGGAAGTCGTAGTAATCGCCGCCAACCTGGTGCGCCTGGATGCAGATTCCCGAATAGTCCAGCGTCCGCATGGGAGGCTGGCTTTGCGGAAATAACCTGGCCTGTACCTGTTTGGCGATCTCCAGTTCATGGGCCGCGCGGCGTTCAGTCTCGGCTTTCTCGGCGGCAGCACGGCGCTGGGCTTCCACCGCCTGGTTCATTTCGTCAAAGGTGACCAGCGCGAAGGAGTTGTGGTCGATATCTTCAAAGCGAGTAAAAACTCCGCCCCAGACCGGTGTTTCTTTACCCAACAGAACCGAAGATGCAGACTCCTCAGGCGCCTGTGTTTTATATTGCACCCGACGCAGCCGAGGCGTGTGACGAAAACGGACGCCGCGCTCTCTCCATTCGACGTATTTTGCCGGCACGTCTTCGGTGACAAATGCAATTTGCGTGGACCGGCCAATCAGTTGGTATTCCTCGGAGTCCGGCGCGGGCGCAATCAGCGTAAGAACGGCCATGCCGTGCGGAGGAGCAACGGCGACCCAGCGCTGTCCGGATTGCAGCCGGACGTCGAACGCGAGATCAAAGCCCAGTTGGTCCAGGTAAAAGCGGAGGCTGCGGTCCTGATCGCGAACGTAGATGTTCACCGAGTGAACACGGAGATAAGTCTGCTCGCGGTCCGGGCGAGGATTGAACGGTCCGGCCAAAGTAGATGAAGGCGAACTGGCCATGGCCGTGATTATAAAGCCCAGCGTGATCGTTCCAAGTCCGCTGCATCACCAGCCCGCGGCGCTCGCTCCGGCAAGTTTCGCTTCTCGCGTCTTGGACCTGACTCATTGAGTTACTCGGAGTGGTCCTGGGTATGATCTGACAGGGGATGATCTGACGGATGCCACTGCCGCTTAAAGATCAGCTGGCAGCTTTCCACATGCGACGCGGCCATTTTCATGGTCATGGTGCCGGCAAACGAGTCCGCGGTCTGCGGCGTGTGTTCTTTGCCTGGACCAGTGGCTGCGGGCCGGATCAAGAGAGTGCCGTCGGCTTCCTTGGGAAACGCGATCGACGTTGGCAAATAGCTCACCAACTCCCATCCAGCGTGGCCCAGGTTGTTGAGCGAAGCAGAGTTGTCAACAACGCACTGGCGTCCATCGAACGTCAGCGTGCGGTACTCCCATTTGATCTCGTCGGTTTTCTTTTGCTCTTGTCCGCCTGAGATCATGGGGACCTTGAAGGCAGCAATCGCTAACAGCAAGAGCGCACCACCAAGTAAACGAAATGACATAGATTTAGTTCCTTTCCACTACATATTTAGTTAAAGACGAGAACGGTTAAGACGAGAACGCTGTCCGCAAGGTTTCTTGCACCCGAGGCGCAAATCACCCCTGTTCGCAGCTAGATAGCGGCCTTGTGCCAAAAGCCCCGCCGCCGCGTCTAACAGAGAACGAAAGCCCGAAGCCAGGAGCCTTACATCTACATGAAACGATTGCTAGCCGCCGCAACGGTTGCGGCGATTTTCTTTGCCGCCGTTCCAGATCACGCTCGCGCCATGGACCGCGCCCACTTTCTTGAACTCAACAAGAAAGGCCGTGAGCTGGCCAAACAAAAAGACTGGAAAGGCCTGCGGGCAATTCTTACAGAAATTGGCAAGGAGCTACCCAGCCCAACGCCCAACTATTTACTTCGCGTGGCATCGGTGGAAGCCCATCTGGGTCACAACGCGGAGGCTCTCCAGTGGATGCAACGCTACGCGGACATGGGCTTATCGTATGACGTGGCCAGCGACGACGACTTGAAACCCCTGCTGAACGAACCGGGTTGGAGCAAGATTGCCGCGCAGATGAAAAATCGCGCCTTGCCAGTGATGCACACCCAGGAAGTTTGCCGGCTGTCCGTCACGGACCTGATGCCGGAAGACATCACGTTCCATCGGGCCAGTGGGGAATTTATCGTCTCCAGCATTCGCCGTCATTCGTTGTTCCGGTTCAAACTTCCTTCAGGCGATAGCAAGGAATGCATGCTGACCGAATTGCCTCTGGAAAATGAAGCCAAGCGTTGGCCGGTGCTGGCGGTTTCCGCCGACACGCGCACTTCCGCCGTATGGATGACGCAAGCGGCCATGCCGGGCTTCAACGGCTTCCCTAAAGACGACGAAGGCAAGACTGCATTGCTGGCCGTTGATCCCGTGAGTGGAAAGATCCAGCACAAGCTCAATCTGGAATCCAAGGGACCGGTAATGCTGGGTGACATGTCGGTTTCACGTGACGGAACAGTTTTTGTTTCTGACGGTCGCGGAGGCGGAGTTTTTCGCGTTCGCGATGGCGGCCAGTCGGGAGAAATCGAAGGGATTGCCGACGGATTTTTCTCTCCGCAGACGCCGGTGTTAGCCGGCGACCACCAACGGGTCTTTGTTCCGGACTACTCCATCGGCGTGGCTGTGCTAAGCCCGTCTGCCCATGGCGAGAAAGCCAAAGTCACTTACCTGGAACATCCCGCGAACATCACGTTGACTGGTCTGGACGGCCTGCTCCTTTCCGGCGATTCGCTCATTGGCATTCAAAATGGCACCGATCCGGAAAGAATCATGCGTTTCCGGTTGAACCGCAAGCAAACCCGCGTGCTTTCAGCGGAAGTCATTGAGCAATCCACTGCCCGTATGGGTGAGCCCACGCACGCGGTGGCCGCCGGCGGATGGATTTATGTAATCGCCAACGTGGGCTGGAACAAAGTGGACGACCACGGCGAACTGAAAGAAGGCCAGAAATTTGATGCTCCAGTTCTACTTCGCTTCCGAGAAAAAAAGAGCTATACAAGATCGCTGCGCAGACATTCCTGAAAAACCCGAGCAGGCCGCGCGACCTTTACCCATCACGCGCCGAAGCCGTGCCTAAGAGAGTACCAAGGTCAAAGCCATGCGAGAATCACTAGAGCGTTTTGGAGCGCAGCAACAGAAATATTAATTCTTGCTGGTAACGCTCACTTCTTCCAGTTGTTTTAACCGGGCCTGTAAATCGGCGGCGTTGGGTGCGTCCGGCACCATAGCCAGGTAATCACGGATCTGCTGGGCTGCTCCGGAATAATCTTTCTTGCGGATCAGAATGTTGCCGATCAGCAGCGCAATGTCCGGGTGACGATGATCAACGTCAAGAGTCTTGTATCTGCGCGCACTGGTTTCAGCGGCATCCATGTTGCCTGTGTTGTAATTGGCGGCGGCATTGTAAAAATAAGCCGCGGGGAAAGCGTAGCCGTTGAGTTGGATCAAGTCAGACGTGATTTTTGCCGCTTCCGGCCATTTCTTTTCCGCCACGGCGACCATGGCCAGTCCGAAAATTGGATTTACATACTGGGGATCAGCGGCCAGGGCTTTTTCGTATTCTTCTCGCGCCAGTTGGAATTGGCCCTGTTGCTGGTGAAGATCTCCCATCAGGGACCAGGCGGCCGCAAATTGCGGATACGCTTTCACGGCCTTGCCCAGTTCTTTTTCAGCGTCGGCAAATTTCTTTTGCTCATTCGCTTTTTCGGCTTTTTCAAATGCCTGTTTAGCGTCTCTGGGAGCGTTCATGCTGGTCACGCTTACCGTGGTTCCCTTGGCATCGCCCATGCGCTTAAGGAAGATGGTGCCGATTTCGTAAGTGGAATCCTGGCGAGTGGCCACCAGGACCGACGTGGAAATAAATCCGGCATGCGACGCGCGGTATTCACAACCGCTCAAGTCCACAGGCCGCCGGCTGGAGCTGGACGACCCGGAGCGCACACCGTTACCGCCTGAACTCTGTATGCCGTTTTCACTGGCGTCCTGGAACGTGGGATTCACGCCGATCTGGAATTCGAATTGGCCTTTAAAGTCCGTGTAACCTTCGCGGCGCGTTACTCCGTTGCAAACGCGTTCAATGGCGATGGGTTCACCCGGGTCTGACCCGCCTTCCATGACTACTTTGCCGGAGACAAAAACCGGCTGCGCAGTGGGATCAACGCCAGTCGGAGTGCGGCTGGGCGCGCTGCTGCGGCTTCCGCCGCTCGTGGGTCCGCGTCCCGATTGTCCCCAGAGTGAAGTTCCCAGGCCACAGAAGAGCAGAACACAGCCAATGGCTGCACGAGAAGAATTGGAAACCATATACGGCCTCCTGATTTTGGATGGCAGGCTTCCGTTCTTCCCAATCAATACGCGCCTGCGCAGGAGGTTATGGTACGTCTTTTTAAGGGGGAATGTCTTGAAAATAACTTGAAAATAAAGAAGGTATTCGGGGCAACCGGCGCGGCGTTCAGGGCCTCACTTGGTTTCGCGACTCACGCCAATTTCGGCGATCACTTCCTGGGCCAGCAGTTTGCTCCCGTCATATAGGACTTCAATCAAACGCGCGCGGGCATTGCGCGCCCGGGCCAGCAGGGCGGGCATCTCTGCGTCCGGGAATACGCCAACCATTTCCCATTTATTTTCACTGGATTGCACCCAGAGCTCGTACTGCTTCCACCGTGCCATTTTGCTCGCTTCCTGAAGAACTTCGGCCATCACCCAACCTTTGAAAAATTAACCACCAAGAAGAACCACTAACACCAGGGAACGCTTGAGTCGATGAAGAAACCGCAAGGGATCACTTGGGAAACTTCGTACCCCTTAAGACACTCACGTTAAGGCACTCACGTTAAGCGCAGCCCCCATGAGGCGTGCGCCGCTGGTCAGCGCGTCCGTATTGGTTACCCCGCGTTGGTACCCCGCGCTAGTACCCTAAAGACGAGATTAGTCTAAGATGCTCCGGGTGGGCAACGTGCCCACCCGCTTGGGTAATCAAGAACGTTATCTTTCTTGTTTGGCGGGCCTATTTTGCTGGCTGCGCGCTGGCCCCCGTGTCCATGCCTTTCCACCCCGGAGTTTCGCCCTGGTTCTGCTCGTCGAGCCATTTTTTCAGCGGAGCAAAATAGTCGGCGATGGCCGTGGCGTCCATTTGGCGCTGGCCGGTCAGGGCTTCCAGAGCGTCTGGCCACGGCTGGCTTTTGCCCATGCTCAGCATCTTGTTCAGCTTCTCCCCGGCCGCTTTGTTCTTATAGACCGAGCAGCGATGCAGCGGCCCTTGAATGCCCGCGGTCTGGCACAGTCCGCGATGGAACTGGAATTGTAAGATCCGCGCCAGGAAATAACGCGCGTACGGCGTGTTGGACGCGATGTGATACTTGGCGCCGGGATCAAAGTCCGCTTCGCTGCGGTCCACCGGTGGCGCAACTCCTTGGTATTTGGCTTTCAAGTCCCACCAGGCTTTGTTGTATTGCGCGGGCGTGATTTCACCGGAGAAAACCTGCCAGCGCCATTTGTCGATCAACAGGCCAAAGGGTAGGAAAGCAATTTTGTCGAGCGCCATCTTGAGCAGGTAGCCGGTGTCCGCGCTGGCGGGCGGGACAGTATCGAGCAGGCCGACTTCCTTCAGATATTCGGGTGTAACTGAAAGCGCAATGGTGTCACCCACGGCTTCATGAAAGCCGTCATTCGCGCTGTCCTGGAAGAGTGGCGGCTGCTCTTTGTAGGCGCGCTGGTAGAAGTTGTGTCCGAGTTCGTGGTGGATGGTGACAAAGTCTTCGTCCGTGACTTCAATGCACATCTTCAGGCGCAGGTCTTCACGCTGATCAACGTCCCATGCGCTGGCGTGGCAGACCACATCCCGGTCTTTGGGTTTCACAAACAGCGACCGTTCCCAGAACGTGCCCGGCAGCGGTGCAAAACCCAGCGACTTAAAGAAGTTTTCGCCGTAGCGGACCATCCCCAACTCGTCCACTTTGCGGTCTTTCAGAAGCTGCGTGAGATCGTAAGTTTTGTCGGTGCTGGCCGGAGCGACGATGGGATAAATATTGCCCCATTCCTGCGCCCACATATTGCCCAGCAATTGCGTGGGGATCATGCCATCCGCGCGTTCGGCGGCCTTGCCGTATTTCTTGATAAGCTGCTTGCGCACGTATGTGTGCAGCGCAACGTAGAGCGGTTCCAGCTGGCGCCACAGGCGTTCGGTTTCGGCGCTAAACTGTTCGGGCGTCATGTCGTAGTTGCTGCGCCACATGGCGCCGGTGTCTTTAAAGCCGAGTTCCTTTGCGCCTTTGTTGGATAGCTGCACAAAACGCGAATATTTTTCCCGCATGGGGACGGAAATTTTGTGCCAGCCCATCCAGGCATCCATCAGTTCGTCCGGATTGGTGCTGGTAGCCAGGATGCGGCTCAGGTCGCCCAGAGACAGGCATTTTTCCTTGCCGTCAACCTTCTTGCAGTATTTCCCTTTGCCGTACATGCCATCGAGTTTGCTGGCCAGTTCGGTGAGCTCTTTGCGTTCGGCGTCATTGTTCGGCGCGGGCGCGGTAAGTGAAAGTTTCAGCAGCTTGAATTTGCGCGCCAGGTCAGCGGGCAGCTTCATGCCGTCAAAGCGCCGGGCGTCCAGGGCGAGCTGCGTGACCGCCTTGGTCAGGACTTCCTGGGCTTGCGCGGCCATGGTCTCGGTGTCGTCAGTGATGAAATTTTCCTGCACCCACTGCGCGCGTGCCGCCCGGACACCCAGGTCGTCCAACTGGACTTCGGCGTTTTTCATGAAGGCCGCGGCTTCGGCGACCGTCGGTGCGCTTTTCGCTGCGGCAGGCTTTTTAGCGGACGTGGATTGGGCAGACACAGCGCAAACTCCGATCAAGAAAGTAATCAAAACTTGGCAAATTCTGTTGGGCACCTTGGCTCCTCCGATTAGGGCAGACAAACTGGCTAGGGTAAGCGTTGACGCAAGGGAATAGCAAATGGGGTGCTTTTTGATCGTCGCCCCATCTCTCCCGCTCCATCCCAAGGTTTAAAGGAGTTGCACAATCCATTTCCAATTTGGCGTGGAGTTGAGCGTTTGCTGCCTTTCCGATGCCGGCGATGACGCGCGATGCCGGCGATTCCGGCGATTTCCTCACCCTACCCCGTCATTTTGCTGACTTTGTTGCAAACAAAAGACTTCTCTGGATTGCTCCTTGGACGGCCCTTGCACCGAGCTTGGACGGAGCTTGCACGGAGCTTGCACGGAGCTTGGACGGCCCAAGCCCAAGCCTCCGGCTGAGAGGTTGCAACTTTCTATCAATTGCCAACTGCTCATTTTTCAAGCCCTCATTCTTTAAGCCCTATTTTTTAAAGACCGGTTTTCTCAGCCGCCTAGGCAGCCGGTTTTCCGGTTCTGGGCTTGAGCGGCCAGAACGCAATCAGTCAGTATATCGTTTTTTGTTCGCTACATCAATAGCGAATCCGCTCATCGTACTTTTTCCCGAGTGTTTTGCCGCCAGGGGACCGGCTACGCAGGCCCATCTCCTTGCAATAATTCAATCGTTGGAAGCTCAAACTAGCGGACGCAGAGAAGGCCCGAGTTAATGATGACCCAGAAATCGGATCATAAAGACAATACCCGCCAAGGTTGCGGTAGTCTCCGCGCAACTCTAGGCAAAAAGAACACTCTCCACTTCTGTCATCTTGAGCAAGCATGAAGAAGCGCAGCGACTGAGGGCACGTCGAAAGATCCCGAAGACGTGACGTGGACAGGATGCGTCCTGAACCATGCCGATACGAGGTGTTCTCACCAATCCGTGTGTGCTATCTTTCCCCCGTGCGCGACGGATTCCATTACAAATTCTGGGTCTACATTCTCTCCAGCCAATCCGGCACACTTTATGTTGGCCTTACCGGCTTTTTCGATAAACGTATTCATCAGCACAAATATGACTCGATCGAAGGCTTCACAAAGAAATACCAATGCCACCGCCTCGTTTATTACGAAAGCTAGCAGGAAGTTGAAGTAGCCATCAGCCGCGAAAATCAAATCAAACACTGGCGCCGCGAAAAGAAAATCGTATTGATCGAGAAGATGAATCCGCGTTGGCAGGACCTTGCGGAGAATCGCTTTTTCGTCCTTGCTCACGACGACAATGAATTACTTCATTTCATAACTGCGGCGTTGTCTCCTTGTCCGCTTTCGCCCACCCATTGTCCGGAATCGGGCACAAATACGCGGAACCGAGCACCGCGGCGCTGCGTATATCTGCATCAAGGCTAGCTGTTTGACTATCTGGGTCATTGGCAAGGCGATTGCCTATTAGGTTTAGGCCCATACCAACATCCGTTCTTCGCGAGGAAACATTCATGGAAACGATTCTGCAAGATATCCGTTTTGGCGTACGCATGCTGGTGAAGAACCCCACCGTCACCATCGTTGCGGCGCTTACGCTGGCGTTGGGCATCGGCGCCAACACCGCGATCTTCAGCATGCTCAACGGACTCTTTCTTCGGCCACTCCCGGTGGCCAACGCAGAACGGCTCACAGTGATCGGCGGCCAGACCAAAGGGCAGGACGCCGGCTATGAGCTTTCCTATCTCGATTATCGCGACATACGCGCGCAGGCGACCGGCTTTACGGATGTGTTGGCCTACAACCTGAACGTGGTCGCCTTGCAGCATGAGAACCAGGCCGACTCCATTGTGGTGAGCTACGTAAGCGACAACTACTTCACGGCTCTCGGACTCAAGCCCGCCGCCGGACAGCTTCTTTATGGTGCGGACCTGGAGCAAAAAGGCCACGCCCCCACCGTTGTTCTCGGATACTCCTATTGGCAGAAGCGTTTCAACGGAGACTTGGGAATCGTCGGCCAACAGGTCAAACTGAACGGCAACTCGGCAACCATCATCGGCGTGGCGCCAAAAGGGTTTCTCGGACTGTATTCCATTTTCGACATGCAGGCCTATCTGCCGCTCGGTATTCGCACTTCACCCAACGGCCAGGACACCTTCTTCACCAAGCGCGACGCCCGTGGACTTAAAACTTTTGGAATTTTGAAACCCGGCGTAAGCATGAAAGAGGCCCAGAGCAATTTAAACGTGGTGATGAGCCGGCTGGCGCAACAGTATCCCGAAAATAAGGACTACACCGCCCGCCTGTATCCGGAAAAGATGGCCCGTCCAGACCCCGATCCTTCCAACGGAGTATTGATCGTTGGCGTGTTGTTTATGGGCTTGGCCGGCCTGGTACTTCTGCTGGCCTGCACTAACGTTGTGAACATTGTTCTCGTGCGCTCTACCGGACGCAGCCGGGAAATGGCCATCCGCGCTGCCCTGGGCGCTGCGCGCACTCGTCTGGTGCGCCAGTTGATCACCGAAAGCGCTCTGCTGGCCCTGTTGGGTGGTGCGGCTGGCTTGGCCCTTGGCTCGTGGGTAAGCCACCTGATGAGTTCCATCAGGATTGTGGTGCTGGGCAGCCCCTTGTTGTTTGATTTTAGTTTTGATTGGCGCGTGTTCCTCTTTGGCATGAGCGCGGCCTTGTTCACCGCGGTTCTTGTTGGCATGGCGCCCGCGATGCGCGCTTCCAAGACCAACCTGAATCAGGTCTTGCATGAAGGCAGCCGCGGTGTGGTTGCCGGAAGCAACCGCAATATCTTGCGCAATCTGCTGGTCACCGGCCAGGTGGCCGTTTCGCTCATGCTGCTCGTGGTGACCGGGCTCTTTGTCCGCAGCGCGCACAATGCCGAGCACGTCTATCTCGGGTTTGATCCCAGCCACGTCCTCAACGCGACCCTGGATCTGCGCACACTGAATTACGACAACGACCAGGCGCGCCGTTTTTTCCACGACCTGGAAGAACGCGTCCGCACCATTCCCGGAGTCAAATCCGCGAGCATTGCTTCCTCGGTCCCCATGGGCGTTTCCAGCAGCGCCTATCACGTATATCCGGAACTACAGACCGGGGAACGAAAAGAAGCGGCGCCCAATGTCCGCTACAACAGCGTTGGGGTCCAGCATTTTGAAACCATGAGCGTCCCTCTGCTGCGCGGACGCGTTTTCACCGAGCAGGACACCGAAAAATCCACCCGCGTGGCTGTGGTGAATGAGGTTATGGCGCAAAAATTCTGGCCGAACCAGGACGCCATCGGCAAACATTTCAGGGCCCCCGACCCTGCGTCACCACTGATTGAAGTTGTTGGTATTACCAAGCAGGGAAAATACTCGGGGCTCGCGGAAGACCCCACACCCTTTTTCTATCTTCCCGCGGCACAGGACGCCAACGTCTATGCCGTGATTCAGCTCCGCACCGCCGGTGCGCCCGAAGCCATGGGACCTGATTTGGTCCGCGAAATCCACGCGCTGGCGCCAACTCTCCCGGTCGTCGATCTGGAGAGCATGGAACACACCCTGGAAGGCGTGAACGGCTTGTTCCTCTTCCGAATGGCCACTCGTTTTTCCGGCGCACTCGGTTTCGTCGGCCTCATGCTGGCATTGGTCGGCGTCTACGGCGTGATCTCTTATGCAGCCGCTCAACGTACGCATGAAATCGGCGTGCGCATGGCGCTGGGCGCCGGACGCTCCAGCATTCTGAAGATGGTGCTGCGCCAGGGATTCATCCTGGTTGGCATTGGGGTGGCCGTTGGCCTGGTGCTGGCCATTGGCCTCGGCATGTTTGCTCAGAGCCTGCTGGTAGGCGTGAGCCCCGTGGACCCGATCACGTTGGGTATAGCGGCGTTGTTCATGGGACTGGTCGGCCTGGTGGCTTCGTACATCCCGGCGCGCCGCGCCATGAATATCGAGCCTCTGCGGGCGTTGCGCTACGACTAGTCTTCCGAAGAAGCAATTGAGCCGCGAATGGACGCGAAAGAGTCGAATCGAGTCACCGCTTGTGTTCGATTTGTTTGATTCGCGCGATTCGCGGCTATTTTTGCTCTCTGCGGAAATTCCTGTGCATGCCTCTGGAAAACTCGTCCCAAACTCTGCAATTGTCGATTGACGCCAGCGGCGCGTTTCGCTGACAATCCTTGGAACTCATGCTTTTCTATCTCGCAGGTTCCATCGAATATTCTCCTGATCTAGGCAAGGGCTGGCGCGCGGAAATTACCCCGTCACTCAAGTCCCTGGGACATGAAGTTTACGATCCTGCCGAAGATGAGTTGAAGAACCTTTCCGAAGTTGAAGCCCAGGAATTCCGCTCGTGGAAAAAAGACGACCTGCCACGCTTCCAGGAAACCATCCGTAAAATTATCGCTTACGATCTGGATTTGATCGAAAAGCAGTGCGACGCCATCGTCTGCTACTGGGACCAGTACGCCGGACGCGGCGCCGGCACGCAAGGTGAGCTCACGTTCGCTCATCGCATCGGCGTGCCCGTTTATTTAATTTGCGGAATGCCGGTGGAGCAGATCAGCGGATGGTTGCTGGGTTGCGCCACGGAAGTATTCACAAGTTTTGAAGGCTTTCACGCGTTTGCGCGCGCAAACTTTGCGCGCAGGTTTGACATGGAAAACGCGAAGCTGGAAAACGCGGAACTGAAAGACACTTTGCTGGAAAGCACTGATTTCGAAAACACATTAAGTCATCGAGGAAGCCGGGGATGAATGCGATGCGAGGAAATTTAGGCTGGATTGAAGTAGTGTGCGGTCCCATGTTCAGCGGCAAAAGCGAAGAGTTGATCCGCCGCCTACGCCGTGCGGAGATCGCCCGCCAGCGCGTGCAGATCTTCAAGCCGGTAATCGACCAGCGCTATGCCACCGACCACATCGTCTCGCATGACGATGGACGCATACACGCCGAGTCCGTCAACAACTCCGCGGACGTGCAGGCCAAACTCGATGTGCGCACAGAAGTGATCGGAATCGATGAAGCGCAGTTCCTGGGTGACGGCACCGTCGACTTTGTCGTCCGTCTGGCCGACATGGGCAAACGCATAATCATCGCCGGCCTGGACACAGATTACCTGGGCCGCCCATTCCACCCCATGCCGGAACTGCTCGCCGTGGCCGACGAGATCACCAAGACTCTCGCCATCTGCATGCAATGCGGCAATCCCGCAAAGCACACGCAACGGTTGATCGCCAATGAAGATTTGATTGTGGTAGGCGCAGCCGGAATGTACGAGGCGCGCTGCCGTCGCTGCTTTGAACCCGACCTGGCGGCCAAGGAAGCGGAGAAGAGAAAGAAGACGCAGTTGGTTTCGGCGGGATAAGGTCTTTTTGTTCTGTCCCGAGCGGAGCGAGGGAGCCCTATCACAACAAAGATTTCAAGTTTTGAGACGTAGCGGTGCTACGTCTCTACGCCGTGGGCATGCTTTCGGTAGCGGGCCAATGCTTTTTGTAGCAGTAGGGACCCCTCCCTACGGTCGGGGCAAGCCGCCTTACTCTTCCACCTCCACTTCTTCGCCGCGCGCCGCTTTGTACGCGGTCACAATCTTTTCCTGATTCACGGCCGGGACAAAGTCATAGTGCGCCATGTCCATGTGGAAACTGCCACGGCCTTGCGTCATGGACGTAAGGTCTGCTCCATAGGTCAGCATTTCCGCCATGGGCGCTTCCGCTTTCACCACGGTCTTGCCGGCCTTGTTGTCCATGCCTTGAATGCGTCCGCGACGCGAGTTCAGGTCGCCCATGATGCTGCCGGCAAACTCGTCAGGCACAGTGATTTCCACGTGCATGATCGGCTCCAGCAGCGTGGGCTTGGCTTGTTCCATGGCTTTTCTGAACGCGATACGGCCCGCGGTCTTGAAGGAAAGTTCGTTGGAGTCCACGTCGTGATAGCTCCCGTCATAGAGGATCACGCGGAAGTCCACGACCGGGAAGCCCGCGAGAAAGCCGCGCGCCGCGGCTTCAACAACGCCTTTTTCCACGGCGGGAATGTAGTTCTTGGGAATGGAGCCGCCGAAAATGTCATTCACAAATTCAAAGCCCTTGCCGCGTTCGTTGGGCTCCATTTTGATTTTGCAGTCGCCGTACTGGCCGTGTCCGCCGGATTGTTTCTTGTGGCGGCCTTGCACGTCGGCCTTGCCGCGGATGGTTTCGCGATACGGGACCTTGGGCGCTTTCAGCACCACTTCCGTGTGATAACGTTTTTTCAGTTTCGCCACCATCACTTCAATGTGCTGTTGACCGGTACCAGCGATCAGGAATTCCTTGGTCTGCTCGTCACGGAAGAAACGCACCATGGAATCTTCTTCCATGAGTTTGTGCAGGCCGTGGGAGAGTTTGTCTTCGTCGTTGCGGCTCTTGGGTTCAATGGCAAACGTGATGGCCGGTTCGGGCAGCACAACGGCATCAAACTTGATGGGATTGGTTTTATCGCCCAGCGTGTCGCCGGTGAGCGTGTCTTTCAATTTGGCCACGGCGCCAATGTCGCCGGCGTGGAGTTCCGGGACCGGCGTCAGGTTCTTGCCTATGGGCACCGAAAGATGCGCCAGCTTTTCTGACGTGCTGCGGGTGAAGTTCTGCAGCGTAGCGTCGTTCTTCACAACGCCGGAGAAAACTTTGAAGTATGTAATGCGGCCGGCAAATGGATCGTTGGCGGTCTTGAAAACGTAAATAGAAATTGGCGCGGAGTCGCTCACTTTGATGTCAGCGCCATGCCCGTTGCCGGACGATGTTGCCGGTTCGGCGTGTACGGCGGCGTGTTCCGCGGCCGTGGGGAAGTAGTCGACCACAAAGTCCATCAGGTGATCGGTGCCGATGTTGCCCAGGCCGGAGGCGAACAGTACGGGGAAAATTCTGTCGTCCTTAATGGCTTCATGCAACGCAGGGATAAGGTGTTCTTCGGCGATGGTGCCTTTGTCAAAGAACTCGGCCATCAGTTCGTCTTTGCCTTCGGCAATGATTTCGACAAGTTTTTCGTGGGCTGCTTTTGCGGCGCCTTCAAGGTCGGCGGGGATGGGGCCTTCTTTGCCTTTGCCGTTCCCGCCCAGTTCGTAGGTATAGGCCTTCATGGTAACCAGGTCGACTACGCCTTTCAGGTTCTTCTCGCTGCCGATGGGCAGCTGCACCGGGACCACTTGACGCCCGAAGGCGTTGACCAGACTTTCCAGCGCTGTTTCGTAGTTGGCGCGCTCACGGTCCATGCGGCTTACCACAATCACGCGCGGTAAATTAATTTCTTCCGCATACTGCCAGACTTTTTCCGTGACCACTTCCACGCCGGAAACGCCATCCACGACGACCAGCGAAGCTTCCGCCGCGCTCATGGCGATTTTGGCTTCATGCGTGAACAACGTGAAGCCGGGCGTATCGAGCAAATTGATTTTGGTGTCGTGCCATTCCACGGGAGCAAGGCCGGTGCTGAGCGTCATCTGCCGGCTGATTTCTTCTTCGTCGTAATCGGTGGTGGTGGAACCGTCATCCACGCGGCCCAGCTTGGGTGTGGCGCCGGCGGTGAACAACATGGAGGAAACCAGGGAGGTCTTGCCTGAGTGCGAGTGCCCAACCACCACGAGATTGCGGATATCCTTGCCTTCGTAAACCTTCAAAGTGCCTCCTTGAATGGCAAGCCCAGTGCCGGATTGCAGACGAGTTGGTCCCGAGAAGTTGTACTTGTCAGGTTAACTGCTGGTCAAGAGGGTCAGCGGGCTCCAGTGGGACATGTTAAGAACAGGTGAACCACACATTATCCCGCTGGATTTGCGGTTTGAAAAGGGGCACACGCGGAGATTTAGCGCAATTTTCTTGCACCCGAGTGTGACGCGGGTCATTGCCGGTTGGCTATTGCCGATTGGCTATTGCATGGTGGAGCTGGATTCGTTGCCGCGAAGGTTCTTGTCGCGAATCTCTTCGTAGCACCCGCCGCAGACCAGGGCGATTTCCATCAACTCTTCGGTGGCGTCGGTCCAGCCGTCATACTCTATGCGGATGAGTTCGCAGTTGTTGCACCATGCATCCGGGAAGGGATTGTGGCGGTCGTCCAGATCACAGAAAAATCCCAGATACTTTCCGTAAACGAGATGTTTGCAAACGAACGCTTCGTGGCTTGCGCCGTGTTCGTCACAACGAATCGTTGCCATAAATTACCTCAAGCACGCGTAATGGTAGCAACGGCAGTCCCGCAACTGCCCTAAGGTATTTTACATATTTTTAGAGCTAAATCTAACAAATTTTCTAAACCAAAGTGCCCTATTAAGCACACAAAACCTTAAATTCTCTAATCTTTGAGTGTCTTGGCGGCAAGCCGGCAATGGAGAGAATTTGAAATATTCTGAGGCCATCTTGTCCAAAAACTGGACGATTATTAAGTGATGATTAGAAACCGCCGAAGGAATGGGGATTATTAGAGACCGGGAGAAAAGACGTTCTCGAACAGAAAACCTTAGACCAACATAAGGACACGAAGGAACACGAAGAGGCTGAATTGCCTTTGCTGTCTTCGTGGACCTTTGTGTCCTTTGTGGTTAAATCTTGGGTTACTTCTTCCCCGCCAGCAACTGCCGCAAAACATACTGCAAAATGCCACCATGCTCGTAGTAGAGAATTTCCTGCGGCGTATCGATACGCACCATCGCCGTAAATTCGTTCGTCTTGCCATCAGGCGAAGTCGCGCGGACTTTGATCTGCTTGCCGCCGGCAAACTTGCTTTCCAGCATCTGTGGCAGACCGATGATGTCATACGTCTCGTCGCCCTTGAGGCCGAGTTTGTCGGCGTCCTGGTCGGCCAGGAACTGCAGCGGCAGAATTCCCATGCCGACGAGGTTGGAACGATGGATACGCTCGTAGCTTTCTGCGATCACCACGCGGATGCCGAGAAGCAGCGGGCCTTTCGCGGCCCAGTCGCGTGAGGAGCCAGATCCATATTCTTTTCCGGCCAGGACGACGAGCGGCACTCCGTCCTTGATGTACTTAACGGAAGCGTCGAATATCGACATGTCCTCGCCGCTTGGGAAATAGCGCGTAACGCCGCCTTCTGAGCCCGGTACCAGCGCATTGCGCAGGCGGACGTTGGCAAACGTTCCGCGGACCATCACTTCATGGTTGCCGCGACGCGAACCGTAAGAGTTGAAGTCCGCCGGCTTCACGCCGCGTTCTTGAAGATATTTTCCGGCGGGCCCGGCGGCCTTGATCGAACCGGCGGGAGAGATATGGTCGGTGGTCACGCTGTTCCCCAGCTTGGCCAGCACGCGCGCGGCTTTGATGTCTTTTACCGGCGCGGGCTGCGCGGGCATGTCGTCAAAGTACGGAGCGCGCTTGATGTACGTGGAATTCGCGTCCCAGGTATAAGTTTCGCCTTTGGGGACTTGAAGCTTTTTCCATTCGGCGTCGCCGTCAAAGATGGTGTCGTAGGTGTGCTTGAACATGCCGGAATCAATGGAGTTGGTCACGGCATCGCTCACTTCCTTTTGTGTGGGCCAGATGTCGCGCAGATAGACCGGCCTGCCGTCTTTGCCATTGCCCAGAGATTCTTTGGTGATGTCCATGTCAATGCGGCCGGCGAGCGAGTAGGCGACCACCAGCGGCGGGGACATCAGGTAGTTGGCGCGAACGTCGCCGTTGATGCGGCCTTCAAAGTTGCGATTGCCGGAGAGGACGGAGACGGCCACCAGTTCCTGGTCGACAATAGCGGCGGAAATTTCCGCCGGCAGCGGACCTGAGTTGCCGATGCATGTTGTGCATCCGTAGCCCACGATGTTGAAACCCAGTTGATCGAGATACTTGGTGAGACCGGCTTTGTTGTAGTAATCGGCCACCACGCGCGAACCGGGCGCGAGTGAAGTCTTCACCCACGGTTTGCGGGCCAGACCTTTTTCCACGGCTTTCTTGGCGAGAATGCCAGCGGCCAGCATGACGGAAGGGTTTGAAGTGTTGGTGCACGAAGTGATCGCGGCAATGACCACGGATCCGTCGTGCAGGCTGTTGCCGTTCGTAGCTGCCGGAGCGGGCTTGGCGCCGCCTTTGCTCGCCGGACGCAACGAGGGTAGCGCTTGTTCGAAAGATTCCTTCGCTTTCGAAAGCAGCGCCCGGTCTTGCGGACGCTTTGGTCCGGCCACGCTGGGTTCCACGGTGCTTAGGTCGAGCGAAACGGTCTGTGTGTACTCGGCGTCTTTAGCTCCGGCAGTTCGCCAGAGACCTTGTTCCTTGCAATAGGCTTCCACCAGAGCGATCTGATCGGCGCTGCGTCCGGTGATGCGCAGGTAGTCGACCGTGGTGGAATCCACGGGGAAGATGCCGCAGGTGGCGCCGTATTCGGGAGCCATGTTGGCGATCGTCGCGCGATCCGCAAGCGGCAGGGAATCGAGGCCAGGGCCAAAGAACTCAACAAATTTTCCCACGACGCCGGTCTTGCGCAGCATCTCGGTGACGGTGAGGACAAGATCGGTGGCGGTGGCGCCTTCTTTCAAGGATCCAGTCAGCCTGAAGCCCACCACTTGCGGCAGCAGCATGGAAACCGGTTGGCCCAGCATGGCCGCTTCGGCTTCAATTCCGCCCACGCCCCAGCCCAGTACTCCCAGGCCGTTGATCATTGTGGTGTGGGAATCGGTGCCGACAACGGTGTCCGGATAAGCCTGGGTTACGCCATCTTTCTTTTCAGGAAACACCACGCGCGCCAGATACTCCAGGTTGATCTGGTGAACGATGCCCATGTCCGGCGGGACAGCTTTGAAATTGCGAAACGCCGTCTGTCCCCAACGCAGGAAAGCGTAGCGTTCTTGATTGCGCTCGTACTCCAGCCGCGCGTTAGTGGCAAACGCTCCCGCGGTGCCAAACTCGTCCACCTGTACCGAGTGGTCGATCACCAATTCGGCTGGCTGAAGCGGATTGATCAGGTTCGGATCGCCGCCCATCTTCTTCATGGCATCGCGCATGGCGGCCAAGTCAACTACCGCGGGTACGCCGGTAAAATCCTGCATCAGCACGCGCGCCGGAGTGAAGGCAATTTCTTTGTCGGGGATGGCTTGCGGCTGCCAGTTGGCCAGAAAGCGGATATCGTCGGCGGTTACGCTGCGTCCGTTTTCGGTGCGCAAAAGATTTTCGAGCAAAATGCGGAGCGAATAAGGAAGGCGCGTGGTTGCGATGCCTTGCTTGTCGAGTGCGTCCAGACGGAAGATTTCAAATTCCTGAGCGCCAACGCGCAACTTAGAACGACTATTAAATGTATTCATTGCGAGATTCACCTTCCCTATTGGATTCGCGGGGGCTGGAAAACGTTCCGGAAGCTTTGGGATTTCAGGGGATGGCTAGAATTCGCCGCCCACAATCCTGTAGAGCAGCAGAAGGTTCAAGGCGATGATCAGCACGGTGACCGTGTACGCCATCGAGTTTGTGCTCTTGGAGTTGACCATGTCTGACATCACGGTTTTAGAGCGCGTCAGCAGGACCAGGGGGACCAGAGCAAACGGAATCGCAAAGCTCAGCACCACTTGAGATAGTAACAAAATCCGCAGGGGGTTGAGTTTAAGCGCGATGACAATTAACGCGGGAATAATGGTGATAAAGCGGCGGAGAAAGACGCTGAACTTGATATCCAGGAATCCTTCAATAATCACCTGCCCGGCCATGGTTCCTACGGTAGAAGACGAAAGTCCCGAAAACAGCAGCGCCAGAGCAAACGCCACGCCGGAAACGGCCGGGAGGATCGGTCGCAACGTAAGGTGCGCTTCGTCAAAAGTAAACGGTGTGCCGTGGGTGAACCAGACCGCCGCGCCCATGATGATCATGGCGGAATTAATGAGCCACGCGCCGTTCATGGCCATCAACACGTCCACCAGTTCATAACGCAGGTGGCGGAGCGTGAGCATCCACTGGTTGGTCGGACTGTGCTGCGAATCTTCACGCACGCGGTGTTGCACCAGCGCGGAATGCAGGTAGATCACGTGGGGCATCACGGTTGCGCCCAACATGGCCACCGCAACTTCAATGCTGGATGAGCTGACTTTAGGAATCAAAACGCCGCGGGCGACCGCGTGCCAATCCGGATGGACGATAAACAACTCAAAGGCGTAGCAGCCGGCAATGGCAAACACAAACACCATGATCAGCTGTTCCAGACGGCGGAACCCGTACAACTCAACGGCCAGCATCATGAAGACCACCACGGCGGTAATCAACGCCGCGATGAACAACGGGATCCCAAACAGTAAATAGAAACCCAGCGCCGCACCCAGGAATTCCGCCAGGTCCGTGGCCACGGCCGCAAGTTCGGCGGCAATCCAGAGTCCGAAGTTTGTTCTTGGTGTGAAATAAGTGCGGCAGTTTTGGGGCAGGGTCTTGCCGGTGGCAATCCCCAGTTTGGCGGAAAGGTATTGGATCAAGATGGCCATGGCGTTAGACCACAGCAGCACCCAGAGAAGGGTGTATCCAAACCGGGCGCCGCCTTCAAAGTTGGCGGCAAAGTTCCCGGGATCAATGTAGGCCACGCTGGCCACAAACGCCGGTCCCATGTAGCGCCACATCTCGCCGCGCTTAAGCGTGGGGAGCAGCTTAATGCGGACGCGAAACGGCGGTCGTTTGGGAACGGCTGCTTCTGACATAACGAAGGGACAGTATAAGGGAAGTTGCAAGAACGTTGCAGCCCAAGAAACAGTTTCCGAAACAAAAAATCCTAGGGTGCGGTCAGTGCCAGAAATGAAACATTCCAGGGCCGTATGCCTTGTAATCGAAGATCAAATTGAGAACCGCGGTAACACCGGCTCCAGCCAGCACGCCCTGCGCGGCCCGGGGCTTGCCCTGGCGGCGAAGAAAACGCCAAAGCGGCACTACGTATCCCACTTGGACCAGGCCAATTGCCACAATCAGGACATAGACGGCGGGCAATTGCTTGTCGGTAACGAAAAGGATGAAAAACCCAATCCCCAGCTGCGCTACGTTCAGCAGCCAACAGGCAAGCATGCCAAGGATGAAGGAACCGCGGTTGGGGTTCAGGTCGCGCACCTTGTTGGCCGCGCAGACGTTGCGTTTTTAAGACGATGCTGGAATAGGCGGTTCAAAAAACTCCGTTCATACCCACTTTTTGATTCTTGCGTAAGCCCCGAGGAAGTCCTGTAAGATAGGCCCGCCACGGCTTGGAGTTCCCATGAATGATGCCACCAGCACTGATCGCGATCCTATCATTGACCGACTGGAAGACCAGATCGACTGGTATGACCGAAAAAGCGTTGTGAACCAGAAGGTCTACAAGCGAATCAAGATTACCGAAATTGGCGCGGCGGCCATCATTCCTTTTATCGCGGCGTTGAATTTCAAAACCTGGAGTACCTGGATCACAGGCGTGTTAGGCGTGGTTGTGACCATTCTTGAAGGTCTTTTGCAGTTACGTCAGTACCAGCAGAACTGGATCAACTATCGATCAACGTGCGAGGCGCTTAAGCACGAGAAGTTTCTGTTTTTAGGAGAAGCTGGGCCTTATGCCAGCGCAGCGAAACCACATGTGCTGCTTGCGGAAAGGGTGGAATCGTTGATCTCACAAGAACATGCAAAGTGGTCCTTGATTCAGCAACCGCAGGAAAGCAAGCCACAAGAGCCGGCCAAGGCCTGAACTTCAATCGATGCCTACCAAAACGCGCTCCCAGCTTTTTCGCCGGAAGCGCGTCCAGGTTAATTCAACTTAGATCAGGGCAATAATTCTGACGTCAGTACGGCGCCGCCCATCGATCCCAGAACCGCCGTCAGTTTTACAGTTGTGTGGGTGTTTTTGGTGATCCACAAGGTTTCTTTGTCGAGTCCGTCAGGATCCGATATCTCCACTCGATAGGTGTCAAATGTCCCGGCGGGAACCGTGACGCTCTCCGAGCCGGCGACCTTCAGCGTCTGTAGTTTTACTTTTTGCTTCAGCACGTCCAGGTTTCTGTAGGTTGTGGTGTAGCCTTCCGCCAGCGGCAGGCAGGCAATGGACTCCATCTGGCCGGCGGCATCGGCAAAGAGGGGGCCGCCCAGGTCAATCGCAACCGGCTTGTCCGTGCCATTCATGTTCATGTTGCCCGTAGCTTTATCGCCAGCGAAGTTGAGCGTTACCGATACAGGACCCTGATTGAGTTTGCGGTCACGCAAAGCCAAAGTGCCTTTTTCCAGCGTCACCACTTCTTTGGCTGTCCCCATGGCGCCTTCCATGGTGTCCGTGGCTACCCAGGCGCCGTTTTCTTCCGTGATGGTGCTGGAAGTGGTCAGAGGAATTTCCTGTCCACCGGCGCTGATCTTGGCTTTGTATTTGTAAGTTCCGGGCTTCAGATCCATGGCCAGTTTGGGAAGACCCGCGCTAGCGGCATCCACTTTCTTGGCCAGGACCACGGTCTTGGGATCGACGGTGATGTCCTTCAGGCGGGCCGTAACTTCCGGAGTGCCGCCTTCCTGGTAACGTCCGCCGAGGTATTTGGCAAAGAATTTTTCACCGGCCATGAACGCCGCCATGTTGTTCACGGGGCGGGCAAAGCCGTGGCCTTCATCGGGGATGAGCAAATACTCCACGGGGAACCCGCGGTCGCGCAAAGCGATGACGATTTGTTCAGATTCCGCGTGGTTCACGCGCGGATCATTGGCGCCTTGCACGATCATCAACGGGGTCTTGATCTTGTTGGCTGAAGTGAGCGGAGAGCGCTCGACCAGCAGGGCCTTGCCTGCAGGCGTCGTTGGATCTCCCATGCGTTCATAGAACAATTTGCGGATGGGTTCCCAGTACGGCGGAATGGAATCGAGCAGCGTGATCAGGTTAGAGGGACCGAACCAATCCACCGCGGCGGCATATTCGTTAGGAGTAAAAGCGACTCCGGCAAGAGTAGCGTAACCGCCGTAAGAGCCGCCGAAGATCCCAATTCGTTTGGGATCGGCAATGCCCTGGGCGACGAGGTATTTGGCGCCCCAGGTAACGTCATCCTGCATGGTGCGTCCCCATTGCAGGTTGCCGGCGTCCAGGAATTTCTTGCCGTAACCGGTGGAGCCGCGGAAGTTCATGCTCAGGACCGCATAGCCGCGGTTGGCGAAAAACTGCGCCCAGTTGTTAAAGCCCCAATAGTCGCGGGCCCATGGTCCGCCATGGGGGAAGATCATGACCGGCAGGTTTTTAGCGGGCACGCCCTTGGGCAGCGTGAGATAGGCCGGAATTTCCAATCCATCGGACGATTTGTAATGGACCGGCACCATCTTGGCCAGCGAAGCGCGAGGGAGTTTTTCCCGGACAACAAACTGTTTTTCCAGCTTGCGGGACTTGCGTTCAAACAGCCAGTTCTCTCCCGGCTCGGTATCGCTGCCGGCAGAAATCAGCCAGGTTTGTTCGTCCCTGGTGTCGGAGACGATGCCGACTTCCTTGCCCGGGAACTTGCCTTCCAGGAATTTCAGGTCGGTCTCAAAGCCTTTGTCGCGATAGTAGCGGCGGCGGTGTTCGTCCACGTAAACGGTAAGCGCGAGCTCGTCCGTGACTTCAGAAAACCGGGCTCCGCCGAAATCGACCCGCTTCAACGGATCGGACTCCACCAGCTCCAGCTTGCCGCTCCCCGGATCCATCAAGAACAGCGATATCAGATCAACGTCTGCGCCTTTATTGCTTTCAAAGTAGACATGTTTTCCGTCTTTGTGGAAACGGACCGGGCCGCACGATTCGAATACATTGCAGGCATAAATCTTGGTGAACTTGTCCGGGTCCACGCGAAGGACTTCCGTATCGCCGTTTTCGGCCGCGCGCGTCGCCAGGCGGAGGTTGGCTTTCAGGTCAAAAACCCAGCCGGTAATGCGCTCAGTATTCTTGCGGACCAGGGTCTTTTCGCCCGTGGAGATCTTCAGTTTGTAGAGATCGTGCCACGCCTTGTCGCGATCGTTCAGACCGATGTAAATGGTATCTGGGTCGCTCTTGGGAAGATCGTAGAGCGCAACGCGAACTCCCTTCAGTCCCGTGAGGTCGCGTGAGGCGGGCGCGTCTGCGCCTGCAGCAGGCTTGGCCGCGGGGTCCACGGCGTAAACGTTGAAGTTCTCGTCCCCGTCATTGAGGGAAAGTGGTTTCGGACTTGTCGGAATCGATTGCCCGTTGTTTTCGTACTTAAAATTGTCACCGCCCCGAGACGCGGCTGTCCAGTAAGCAGGCCGGCACCTGCGCTGGTCGTCTTCTATACGCCGAAGTAAGCAAAAAGTTTCAGCCCAATGAATAACGGACTCCGGGCTGCGTCCGGTCCTTCACTGGGCCTTCATTCTTTGCTGGATTTTTCATTCGCTTCCGACAAGATTTCCCACAGGGCCTTGCCGCCGTCCACGATCTGTGTGCGGGCGCAGCGGGGACACTGGTATTCACGCATGTCGCGGCCGGTGAATGTGGTCTTCTCGATCTGGTCCATTTCCAGCTTGCAGTCCGGGCACACGGTGTCGCTGGGCATGACTCAATCTTAGTCCCCGGGAACCGGGTTTCAACGTCAAAGTCCATCGCCGTCGCTGAACGCCGAACACCGCTTTGCTTTATTCGTAACGCAAGGCGATCATGGGGTCCACTTTCATGGCGCGCCGCGCCGGTACAAAACAGGCCGTTAACGCTGCGACGGTCATGGCGATGCCAACCACCAGGTAAGTGAGCGGGTCAGCTCCTCCCACGCCGACCAGAAAACCCGCAACCACTTTGCCGAGCGCGAGTGCGGCTGCTGTTCCAATGACGAGTCCGAGTCCGACAATGAACAGCCCCTGGCGAAATACGATTTTCAAAACCTGGGCCGGTTTTGCGCCTAGAGCCACGCGAATACCGATTTCCCGTGTACGCTGCGCGGCGCTGTACGACATCACGCCGTACACTCCGATGACCGCCAGGATAAATCCCAGAAGCCCAAGCATGCCCGCCAAACCGGCGCCCATGCGGTAGAGCAGAAGGCCGTCCATGCCGTTAAGGGCGTCATTCATGGTGCGGACGTCAAAGACCGGCACGTTCGTGTCCAGTGAACGGACCAATCCGCGAACGGCCTGCATCGCCGTTGACGGAGCCACGGACGTGCGGACCTGCAAAGTTTGCGCGGCGCGGTACTCCTGCATCATGGGCACGTAATACGCCGGGTCAATCGTTTCCGAAAGACTGCTGGTGTGGCTGTTCTTCACCACGCCGACCACTTGAATCACGTTTTTGAAATCTTCTCCCGTGCTGAACTGGTGGCCAATGGGATCCTGTCCTGGCCAGTACCGCTGGGCCATGACTTCATTGACCAGGGCCACGTGTTGCGCAGTTTCGCTGTCTGATTCCAGAATGTCCCGGCCATGCAGCAGAGAGATGCCCATGGTCTTTAAGTAAGCAGGTGAAACCGCATTCATGTTGGCGGAAGGTTTAGGTTGGCCGGGAGTTTCCGCGAAGCCTTCCACATGCATGGCGCCGCCAAGAGAGATGGGCCCCATGGGGACCGTGGCCGCCAGGCTGGCGGATTCCACGCCGGGCATGACGCGCGTGCGTTCGAGTAACGTGCGGTAAAACTCGCGGCCACGAGGTTCGTCGTAGCCGCCGGCGTGCGCGTCCACGCCAAAGTTTACGACCTGGTTCGGATTAAATCCCAGGTCAACTTGCTGCGCATTGATCATGCTGCGGACAAAGAGTCCGGCGACGATCAGCAACGTAAGCGAACCACTGACTTGTGCCACCACGAGAGCGCTGCGGAAACGTTGCTTTCCCGAACTCACGCCGCGTCCGCTTTCGCGCATGACTTCATTCAAGTCCACGCGGGAACCGCGAAGGGCGGGAACAAGTCCGGCCAGCAGGGAAACTAGTCCGGCGGCGCCCAGCGCAAACATGAACACATGCCAGTCAAAAGAAAAATCCAGAAGCAAAGGAAGGTCCGTACGCAAGTCAACACTTCCTAGTGCACGGCTCCCGATGTAGCCGAGTGCCGCGCCTCCGGCAAAGCCGAGCAGCGCAAGCATGAGCGTTTCCGTGAGCACCTGGCGCACCAGGCGTCCGCGAGCTGCACCCAACGCCGAGCGTACGGCCATCTCGCGGGTGCGGGCAATGGCCCTGACTAGCAGCAAGTTGGCGACGTTGGCCGAAGCCAAAGCTAAGACCAATCCAGCCAGAACAAGAAAGATCGCTGCAATTGCCGGAACCGGGTTCGCTCCATTGCCGCCGATAATGCCACTGCCCAGCAAAGCGGCCCGCAACACCAGGGTCTTTTCGGTTTTAGGAAATTCTTGCGCCAGACGCTGCGCAACCACGGCCAGCACGGACTGGGCCTTCGTAAGGTCTACACCATCCCGAAGCCGGCCGAACACAATCACGCTGGAGGTATCGCTATTTGGCTTTTGCCCCTGCATGGATGCCAGCAGACCAAGCGGCACGTAGCCCTGCGCGTCAAACACTGGAGTGAGCCCGCGAAACCCTTTAGGAGCCACGCCGATGATGGTGATGGGGCGTCCGTTCAGTGTTGCCGCATGGCCAATGATGTTAGGGTCGCCGGCAAAATGCGTTTGCCAGTACGCATAGCTCAAAACCAGAACCGAGTCGCTGCCGGCAATGTTTTTGGCGTCGGTTGCCATGAAGCTGCCCAGCGCCGGCGTAACACTGGCCAGGGAAAAGAAATTGGTGGTGACATATTCATTCCAGATTGGCTGGCTGCCGCCGTTGGCGGCCAATCCGTCCATCTGAAACGGGACGACCGCAGCCACATCAGAAAACGCATCGCCAGACTGCTTACGGATTTCGTCCATGATGGGATATTTAAATCCGTTGCTCCAGCCTTCATGTCTCTGGACGAGATAGGTGAGCTGTTCCGTATGCGGGACTGGCACCGGACGGAGCAGCAGTCCGTTGACCATGCTGAAAATTGCGGTGTTGGCGCCAATGCCGATGGAGAACGTAAGCACGGCCACCAGCGTGAACGTGGGATTCTTGATCAGGATGCGCGTGGCGTAGCGCACGTCCTGCCAGAGAGTTTGCAGCCAGGCTCCGGCCTGCGCGTGGCGGACTTCGTCTTGTACTTGGCCACCGCCGCCAACTTCCAGGCGTGCCGCTCGGCGCGCGCTCTGTTCGTCCATTCCGTTTTTCATGTTGTTCTCCATCAGGATTTCGAAATACGAAGCAACTTCAGCGTCCAGATCGCGGTCCACATGACGGCGACGGAAAATATTGCGCAGAAAACTTGCGGCCCGAGATAGTGATTCCATGGTTCCTGTCGCTTGCGCTCCAAACCGCCAACAACTCTTGTTGTTGCGGCGGACTTTATGCGCTTGTTACAGCCCGCTCGCCACGCCAGTCGGGCTCGCGGGCAAATTAGGTTGTTACCCTTCGTGTAGCACGAAAGCGGCCCTAAATTTCCAGGGCCCGGGTTACGGCCACCGAGATGGTCTTCCAGCGTTCTTTTTCGGTTTCCAGTTGGCGGCGGCCGGGTTTCGTCAGTTCATAGAACTTGGCTTTGCGCTTGGTTTCCGATTCTCCCCAGGAAGCTTTGAGCCAGCCTTTTTCTTCCATGCGATGCAGGGCCGGGAAAAGCGAGCCGGGCCCGACCTGAAACGTACCCTGGGTAACTTGCTCTATGCGGGCCGCCACGGCCACGCCATGCAACGCTCCCAGCGCCAGGGTCTTTAGAATCAGCATGTCCAGCGTTCCTTGCAGCAGTTCAGTCTGTTTGTCGCCCAAAGCGGGGCCTCCCCTATCGACTGTCGATATCCACCTATCGAATGTCAATACGAACATAGACGCGGGATTGTTCCAGATATTTCAGAGAAATTTTTCAAAGGCTCAAAACAAGAGTTCGGCGTGGGCAGCAAGCTTTGGCGGGATTTGCCTTTCGTGGGGTGCCCATCCGGCAGGTAAATGATTTATTCTCAAAGGTCACGATTCGTCATTTGTCATTCGTCATTTACCACTCGTCTATGAAAATTCTGGTCATTGGTAGCGGAGGCAGGGAACACGCGCTGGCATGGAAGCTGCGCCAGTCGCCGCGCGTGGAGCAAGTTTTCTGCCTGCCGGGGAACGGCGGCATCTGCCAGGAAGCCACGTGTGTGCCCGGCGATCCTAAAAATATTGAAGGCCTGCTGGCGGCGGCACATCAAATTAGGCCGGATATTACGGTGGTGGGTCCGGAACTGCCACTGTCGCTGGGATTGGTGGATGAGTTCACCCGGCGCGGGTTAAAAATTTTTGGTCCCACACAGGCTGCGGCGCAGTTGGAATCGAGCAAGAGCTTTGCCAAGGAGTTCATGCAGCGGTACAACATCCCCACGGCGCATTATGCGGTGGTGACGTCAGAAGACGAACTGCGCAAGTCGTTAGGACTGTTCGCTACGCCGCTCGTCGTCAAAGCTGATGGTCTGGCCGCTGGCAAGGGTGTGGTGATTGCCCAAACAAAGGAAGAAGCCGCCGTGGCCGGCGCGGAGATGTTCAGCGGCAAGCTGCTGGGCGCTCCGGTACAGCGCGTAGTGCTGGAAGAGTTTCTTGTCGGCGATGAACTTTCTTTTCTCGTACTGAGTGACGGTGATCGCGTGGCTCCGCTGGTGGCGTCGCAAGATCACAAGCGCATCGGCGACGGCGACACCGGCGCGAACACCGGCGGCATGGGCGCTTATTCCATCGACTCGCTGGCCGATCCGGCCATGGTGGAGTGGCTGCTCAACCACATTGCGCGTCCGGTGGTAGCCGGGATGAAAGCTGAAGGCGCGGAATATCGCGGCATTTTGTATTGTGGCCTGATGATGACCGCCCGCGGCCCCATGGTGCTGGAGTTCAACTGCCGCTTTGGCGATCCGGAAACGCAAGCCGTGTTGATGCGCCTGGACAGCGACCTGCTGGAAGCCGTGGAAGCCTGTGTGGAAGGCCGCGTGAGTGACGGTGTGTTCAAATGGTCGGCGGACGCCAGTTGCTGCGTCGTGGTAGCGGCGGGTGGGTATCCTGGCGGGTACGTGTCCAGCAAGGTGATCAACGGTCTGGATCGCGCGGCGGAGATGAAAGACGTAAAGGTCTTTCACGCCGGAACGAGCAAACGTGATGGCCAGATTTACACCAGCGGCGGCCGGGTACTCGGCGTAACCGCGCGAGCGCCTAAACTACAAGACGCCATCGCCAAAGCTTACGAAGCCGCGGGCGTAATCAGGTTTGATGAAATGTATTACCGCAAGGATATAGGCGCACGGGCGTTGAAGACGCAGAAATAGAAGCAAAACGTTCGAGCCGCGAATGAGCGCGAATCAAATCGAATCTCAAACATAAAACAGAAAGAACGGGAGCAGAATGGCTGACAATCCTTTGGTTTCCATCGTGATGGGGTCTGACTCGGACCTGGAGATCATGAACGAAGCTGCCAAAGCGCTGGACGACTTTGGCATTGACTATGAAATTGACGTGACGTCGGCGCACCGGTCGCCGGCGCGCACCGGAGAGTTCGCGCGCAACGCGGCTGGGCGCGGGATCAAAGTGATCATCGCCGGAGCTGGGGGCGCGGCGCATCTGGCGGGCGTGATTGCGGCGGAAAGCACGCTGCCGGTCATCGGAGTGCCCATTCCGTCCACGCCGCTCAACGGCCTGGATTCACTGCTGGCCATTGTGCAGATGCCCGCGGGTATTCCCGTGGCGACCGTGGCCATCGGCAAACCGGGCGCGACGAATGCGGGAATCCTGGCGGCGCAGATCATCGCCCTGAGCAACGCTACCGTGGCGGGCAAGATGAAATCGCTCAAGGAGAAGTTGGCGAAGAGCGTGGAAGAAAAGTCGCAAAAGCTGCAGCAGATGCGGAAGAGAAGTTAGCCGCGAATCCACGCGAATACAAGGCCTGAGCTTACCGCGGATTGCCGCGGATGAACGCGGATCCAGAAGACTGAGTACCAAATACCAAATACCAAATACCAAGAGCCAAGAGCCAAAAACTAAGAGCCAAGAGCTAAAAGCTAGAAGCCATCTCATGCCCAATCCCTTTACCGCTATTGCCATTATCCCCGCTCGTTTAGCTTCAACGCGCCTGCCGCGCAAGGTGCTGCGCGAAATTGCCGGCAAGCCCATGATCCAGCGTGTGTATGAAGGCGTGAAGAGTTCGCCGCTGCTCAGTGAGGTGATCATCGCCACGGATTCTGACGAAGTCATGCAAGTGGCGCAAAAGCACGGATGGAAAGTGCAAATGACGTCGTCGGCGCACCGCAGTGGCACCGACCGCATCCATGAAGTGGCGCAGCGGGTACAGGCCGATGTTTACGTGAACATCCAGGGCGACTTGCCGATTGTGCGTCCGGAGCAGATTGAAGCGCTGCTCAAGCCCATGCGGCGGCCGGAAGTGATGGTGTCCACCATCAAGACGCCGTGCAAGCCGGATGAGATTGGCAATCCCAACGCGGTGAAAGTGGTGACCGACAAGAATGGCCGCGCGTTGTATTTTTCTCGGTCCACGATTCCTTTTGACCGCGACAAAACCGGCAAGATGCACTACTTCAAGCACCTGGGTATGTATGCCTACCGCAAGGCCGCGCTGGACAAGTTTTGCAGCCTGCCGGAGTCGGCGCTCGAAGCGTCAGAGCGGCTGGAGCAGTTGCGCTTGCTGGAGAACGGAATCGACATCTACGTGGAAGAGACGCCGTTCAACGTAGTGGAAGTAGATACCGAAGAAGACTTAAAGCGGGCAGAAGCGATCATCAAGGCGGGTGGGGTTATCTAAATTACGTCGCCAGCCCTGGCCGGTGTTTTTCCGCCCACTGCTGGGCGGCGGCGATCCGCTTGGAAATTGGCGGGTGCGAATGGAAGAGGATTTCCACAATCCGCGACGGGTGGCTCTCGCTCAGGTTCTGCTTGTTGAGTTTTTCCATGGCTGAGATGTAAGGAGACACGCTGGGGACGGTCTTCCAGCAGTAAACGTCCGCCTGGCGCTCAGTGAAGCGCGAGTAGGCGTTGAGCGCGGGCATCAGCAGCACTGAAAGCAGGCTGGAAACCAGAACGAGCAGCGGCAGATTGGCAAAATCCGTCATGTGCTGGAACATGTGCTGACGGTCGATAGCATATTCCAACGCCATGCTGGCCGCCCAGAATCCGCCCAGGGTTACCAGGGCTTCCACGATGATGCTTTTCAGAATGTGCCCGTGGACTTGGTGGCCGAGTTCGTGCGCCAGCACGGCTTCAATCTCGTCATTGCTGTAGTCCTGCAAGAGCGTATCGGCCAGCATGATGCGGCGGGTGTTGCCCAGGCCGGCGATGAGCGCGTTGGCCTTCTTGCTTTTCTCCGATAGCTTCCATTCGTAAACGCCGCGCACGCGTGTACCGGCGCGCTCGCCCAGACGCGTGAGGCGTGCCTTGAGTTCTTCATTTTGCAGCGGTGCAAACTTATAAAACAGCGGGAACAGCAGCACGGGCGCCACCTGGTAAAAAAAGATGAACATGCCCATGAAGATGATCCACGCCAGCAGCCACCAGTGTTCCGGCGAAACGCGAATCAAGGCGTAGATGATCTCCGCCAGCACAGTAGTGATGATCAGGCCGAGAACCCATCCCTTGATCTGGTCGCGGACCCACGAGCCCATGTTCTGGTTTGAGAGATTGAAGCGATGTTCCAGACGGAAGCTGTAGAAGTCCAAACCAAAGCCCAAAATCTTGCTGAGCACGCTGAGTAGCAGAACGTAAAAGAAGAGACGCAGCACATAGGGCTCACCACCCATGCGGGAAGCCAAAACCTCAAGGCTATTGGTCCAGCCAGTAACCAGCAAGACCACCAGGAAGCCGAAGCTGAGCGTGAGGTCGCCAATCTCCAGCCAGCGCTTGGTGCGGTTGTACGCCCGCGCTTCAGGAGAGTCCGGCAGTTGATTGGCTTCCGGTGCGGTCACTTTTTCTCCCCGGTAGAGCCGCCGACGGGGCTGACGCCGAAATCAATAGCCACGAATCGTGCCGCCTGTGTTCCGCTGTTGGTAAGACTATGCGTGAGTCCTGCCGGTACCCACGCGTATCCGCCCGCGGGAATTTTCGTATGGCGGATTTCACCACCGACGTCTTGCGTCAAATCAAGGTCGGAAACGGCGACAACAAAGTGCGGGACTGTGTGCGTGTGTTTTTCCAGCTTTGATCCGGGCGGCATGTATACCGAAACCACAGTCCATTGGTCGGACGAAATTTTGCGCTCCACATTGGGGCAGGCCTGGCCACCTACCGCGGGACAAGCTATCGGGAGCGCACAGGCGTCCGTGCAGTTCTTAACTCCCGTGGAAGGCTTCAGCAGCTCAATGGTGAGGTTATGAAACGGCTTGTCGCTCTGATTAATTGCCGCGTGGGAAAAATTGCCGGGTGTGAAACGGATTTCACCGTCTTTGAGTTTTAAGGGTACGGGCTGAGCACCGGTGCGGGCATTGATCAGGTCAGAATCGCCCAGCGTTACGAAAAGGTAGTCGCTGTGGTGTATGTGGACCAGCGTGGTCGCCTTGGGGGCCACGGTGACGTCAAAGACCCGAATAAATTCGTTCTGCAAAACTTGATGATGGCTGGGCTCAGATGGGATCTCCACGGCTTCTGGTCCCTGGTGCTGCAGGCCGAGCACGAGCGCCGACACGTATGCCAACACGATCCAAGACTTTTGCATATATGGAATATTGTAGAAACAAAAGTACTTAGCGGCAAGAAAGAAGAGGAGGCAAAGGTTACGGAAGGTAACCCTGCCTCCTCAAAGCTTTTGCCCTAATTCCACGGGCGACAACGAGGGTGAAATCTAGTGCGGGTGTGCGGCTTTTTCGCCAGCCTTGGTATCTGGTCCCATGGATTCGGAGCCTTCACCGGCGGGGCGTCCGCGGAATTCCAAAACCACGGCGCGTAGGGGTTTTGTGCCGCTGTTGGACATCGAATGCACGACGGGATTGTGCCAGCTGATCTCGCCGGCCTTGTAGTGCCCCGCCATCGCCGGGCCATCCTGCTCACTGGCTTTTACGTCGCCATCGGTCAATGGAACCACCAGGAAATTGGCCAGGTGTGTGTGCTTGGCGTAACTTGCGCCCGGAGGCATGGTGACCAGCGTGACCGACCATTGGTCGGACTGAAAGACCTTGGTCACTGTGGTGCAGGTTGCTTTATCCGCGGCGTCGCAAGGCACCGGGATCGAGCAAGCCTCTGTGCACGGATGCTGATTGGTGGTGGGCTGCATCAATTCAATCGTGATATTACGGAAGGTGGATTCGCCGGTGTCTGTGACCAGGTGAACAATACCTGTTGGCGCGAAACGCACGTCGCCGTCTTTAAATTTCACCGTAACCGGCTGCGCGCCTTCCCGGGCATTCAGGATTTCAGAGTCGCCCAGCGCGACGGTGATGTAGTCCTTGCCGTGGCGGTGGTTCAACGTGGATTTTTTCGGTTCCACGGTAACCGCGAACGCCCGGACAAAAATGTTTTCAAGCACCAGGTGGTGCGTGGAATCAGCGGTCAATTCAACCGGCGCAGGTGCGGATGGCTGCTGCGCCAAAGCGGCAATCGACAATAACAAAAAAACAGGGATGGCTCGTTTCATAGGGGGTTATTGTAGTTCTCCGGGGCATGAAAGCAAGCAGGAAAGGGCTGCGGCCCCAGCGGATGGCGCGAAGGTATCGCTACGAGAAAAAAGCGCCCGCTGGAGCACGGGTGCCTGAGTCAAAACGGTTTTTTCAAAACATGTTTTTCAAAACAAGGTGTTAGAAGACAAGGAACTTTTTCTTCTTCTTCAAACCGGACTTGCCCTGCCGGGCATTGGGATCTCCGGCTGCGGCCAGGATGACTGGTTTGTTTGGATTGGCTGCGGCGCCGGTGTCCACGTAACCGGTTTTGATGTCGATGTAATACTTCTCGCGCAGCTTGGTCAGATATTCGCGGGCCGCCGGTTCGAGTCTCTGCGAGTAAAGCGCCTGGCGGATTTTGTCTTCCACTTCCTTCAGCGGAGGCACGCCAGGAGAGCGGTGCGCATTGACTTTCAGGATCAAGAAACCCTGCTTGGTGCGGATCAGATCAGAAAACTCGCCCGGTTTCAAGCCGAAGGTCTTGTCTTCAAATTCTTTGTTCAGTTCGCCGCGCTTGAAAGTGCCCAACGGACCGCCTTGCGCCGCAGTAGACCCGTCAGACGATTTCTTTGCAATGTCTTCAAATTTTTCACCAGCGCGCAGCGTAACTAGAATCTGTTTGGCTTTTGCTTCACCCTGGGCGACCAGAGCAGGATCTTCCGGCAATGGTTTATTGGGAACCGGATTCCCCTTGGCGTCTTTTGTTTCCGGCTGGGTCACCTGGGTGGAGACCAGGATTTCATTCAGGCTGACTTCTTCCTCACCGGCCAGCTCTTTCTGGTGCTTGTCGTAGAAATCTTTTACTTCTTCGTTGGTGATATGAAGATGGGCGCCTACTTCCTGCCCGATCACCTGCTCGGTGACCACCCGGGTGCGGATGTCTTCTTTTAGGTCTTCGAAAGAAACACCCTGTTTGCGCGCCTCTTTTTCCATGGTGTCCATGTCGGGCAGGCCCATCTGCTGGCGCATCTGGTTGAGCCGTTTAATGACTTCAGCTTCGCCGGTCACGCCCATTTCCTTGCCGCGTTCCAGCAGGATCGAGCGGTCCACCAGCTCACGCATCAGGTCTTTCTGCTGCTGGTCCCATTTGGACTGCCAGTTGGACGGGAACTGTTGTTTAGTTTCGTCGAGCGCCGTGGCTTTGGCTTTTTCGTAATCAGCGCGGGTAATGATGGAATCATTCACGCGGGCAATGATTTCGTCCACGATGTTGTCCGCGCGCAGGGCGACGGCCAGCAGCAATACAGCGGCGCAGCTAAGTAATAACTTCTTCTTCATGATGGCAACATCCCAAGGAACGTTAAGGTTTGAAGATTATGCACGTATTGTAGCTTGCGATTCGATGAAAAGCACGAAAGTCGTTGATTCTAAGGTGGGTCAGTTTTCGCGAAGGCGACGATATCTTCAGAAGTTCATCCCTTTCGCCGGAAGCCCGATCCGAAAGGCCTTTATGTCGAGAGAGGTAGAGGGAAATTTCCCGAACGGCAAATGTCATTGATTTTTTGGAACGGTCTGGTGCTCAGAGAGAAACTTTGCGCGGCAAGGCGGGGCGGGAGAAGGCTCACCCGCCGCCGGTGCAGAAGGCGTCAATGGGACGCCCAGTGAGAGGACGCCATCGACCTTTCCAAAAGGTGCGAGGCTTGGATCAAGAAATATCCCGTAAGGTTTTTTTGCGTCCTTATCTCCAACTCCACCCTTCGACGGACCGCAGCCCTCTTCCAGGGATTCCCCCCATGATTCTCCACCGCGGTCTGTAACTTCCAGGCTCAGGATTTCTTTGGGAGGAAGGTACATAGCCGCCAGATCGTAACCGCGTTTCGACGCTTGCATAGCGTGAAGATTGCCTGTGAGGATGAGCACCAGATCATGGGGCTTTGCCGTGCTGAGTGAGCGCAGGGCGTTTGCCATTGCTTGTTCTCGTCCACCAGCTCCGCCAGTGTAGGGCGCATCGAATGCAACAACCCTTAAGTCGGGGTGGAGCCTGCGAAGCTCGCGCAAAGAGATCAGCAACCGCAACATCGCTTCGCTCCCTCGACCATCCAAAACCTGTTTCCAGCCGGGTAACTGGAGCAGTGAGTCCCGGGCTTTTGCAAGGTCCCTGGCCGTGAGAATGTTATCCAGAGCGGCCTGCTCGCTCGTTGGACGCTCTAACGCAACGGTAACGTGCTTTCCCTGCGCAATCGCGTCGCAGACAAGATCACGAAAAGCAGCGGGGGTTTCATTCGAACCGTGCAACTCGCCGATAAACACCCAACGCACGGAGGCCTTAGACCATATCTGATCTGCTCCCGGTACCGGCGAACAGGATGAGCTTGCTCCCGCCGCGTTGATCGCCAATCCCATCGCCAACAGGAATGGAAGCCCTATCCTCATAGCCAGCCAGTTTATCTGTTTGTTCATTCATCACACAATTCAGAATTCATCGAAACCCTTGAGGTGTGGCTTTTTCCAAAGAGTTTGGCGATGGCTAAAAGCCCGCGAGCCTGGGTGAGCGGATCAGGGTGACTTGTCGGCTTCTTGGAAATTGTAAGGTTCGGTGGCTCTGCCCCTTGAAATTCCCGCAGGATCGCAGCCATTCGAAACTACCGTTCGAGCTCGCAGCCTTAGGGCTTCTTGGGGGTTGGCGTAGGCTTCTTGCCCAGGAAGCCGCCCAGCAGGTCCTTTACGCCCTGCTCTTGTTGCTTCAGGTTTTTGGTGTCGCCCGTGAGGATGCTCTTTTTCAAGTCCTTGAGCTGATCGCCCACGGCGGGACGGAACACCGGATTCGTGGTGTCTCCTGTAACACTAAAAGGAATGCCGTTGGTCTGCGCGGCAGCGGTAAGTCCGCCCAACGAGCCGAGACTTCCGCCGGACTTACTGGAGAGCTTGAGCAGCATCTTGAAGTCGAGTGACTTGTTGTTGCCGATCACGCCGCCGCCGGTGAGTGTGCCAATGTCGGGAACGTCCAGGACAATAGTGTCCGCATGAATGCCTTCCGGGGCAACGCGCAGACCGGAACTCGCGGTTTGGATAAGAGTTTCGTTGCTCGGCTTGATGCCGGTAAATTGCCCGATCGCGCCCAGCTTCTGGCTCAGGTTATAGCCGGTGAGTTTGGTGCCGGTAATGTTGAGCGGACCGGTGATCACCAGGCGGTCCAGAGGACCTTCAGCCGTCAGGTCCATGTTGGCGACGCCGCCTTGAAGTTGCGCGCCGGAAGGCATCTCCACGCCGAAAGCCGGTAACAGCCCCACGAGATCATTCACGGCCATGTTCTTGCCCAGGAGTTTCAGGTGGGCCACGGTGTCAGCGCCGTGTGCATTGAGGGTGCCGCTGGCGTTGGCGGTGCTACCGCCGGTGTGCAAGTCAACGTTGAGCGTGCCGGCTTCGGAATCCAAACCGAAATCGGATTTGTAGTCCACGTTCACGGGGCCCTTAGCCGGGCCTCCGCCTTTCATCACGCGGAGATTTTCCGCTTTAGCTTTGCCTTCGGAATGCAATTTTTGACCGTCCGACTTGATCTTGCCGTCAAAATCCAGCTTGCCGCCCACGCCGGAACTGGGATCGACAAATCCGGTGGTGGCCAGATCAGCATGTTCGAGTTTGATTTCGGCTTCCATGGGAGTGCGCGCCGAGTCCTGCTGATTCACGGGGCCGGCCTGACCATCCAGCTTCAGTGCTCCTCCGCCGGGAGTGCTGGCGCTGAGCGTAAAAGGCATGGCAGCTGTGAGCGAGATGTTGTGAACCACCAGGTTTACGTTGTCGTAAACGCTTTCTTTGGCACGTCCGCCGGCCTGGGCCACGCGGATCTTGCCGTCAGTAATTTCGAATTTTTCAACGGAGATTTCAGGAGCCTTGGTATTGCTTGGCTCCGTCGGCTTTGCCGACGCCGAACTGCCCATGGTGGAGTAGTTCCACTTGCCGGCAGCGTTCTTCATGAGAACGATTTCCGGCTTAGCCACGGTAACGGATGTGACTTCCAACTTGCGCGAAAAGATCAGCGGCATTAAATGCAATCCAATTTTGACTGAAGACGCCTGCAGGAACGGTCCTTTGTTGAACGCAGGATCGTCACTGATGGAAATGTCGGACGCCGAAGCGCCCCCGCTGAAGATGGAAGCCTCCAGTTTGCCGATGTGCACCTGCCGGTTCAAGGCGGTAGAAAGGGCCGATTCCAGTTGCGGACGGAAAGTATCCACGTTGATGAAAAGCGGAACAAGCACGGCGGCCAACAGCAACAAGCCAACCACGACACCGACAACGATCAGTAGGCGTTTCATACCAAAAATGCTACCAGAAATCGACCCTGCAAGGATGTAACGGACAAGACAGATAAACCCACTCTTCTGATTGCCCAGAATACGGGCAAACAGCTAGACTGTTGTGCACACAAGTCAATCGTTTCCCAGCGTTTCCAGGACACGCAAGATCCGGAGCGGTTGCGCGTTCTATGCTTCACGTTCTTTATTTCACTGGTGTTCGGTTAACTGGTGTTGTGTTTAAGAAGAGGCAGCATGAAAACCAAGGCATTTATTTTATCGATCATTCTGGTTCTGGCCGTAAGCGCGGCATTCGTGGGTTGCGGCAGTACACCCATAGCCCAGCAAGTGGGCCTGTTATATACGGTAGGACAGGGATCGAACAGCATTAACGCTTTCAGGATACTGTCTGACGGTGAAATCAACGCGCTGCAACTTGCGAATTTCGCAACCAACCCCCGTCCTGTCTCGCTGGCGCTGGCTCCTTCCAAAAATTTTATGTACGTGGCGAATTTCACGTCGAATACGGTTTCTGGTTTTAGTCTGAACCGGACGACTGGCGGTCTTGCGCCGATTGGCACCGCCGTGGCTCCCTCGCCGGTGGGAACCGGACCGGTGGGCGTGGGCGTGAGCCCGGACGGCAAACTTCTGTTTGTTCTGAACCAGACCTCGGCCAACATTTCCGTTTTCAGCGTTGATACCGTGCGCGGGTTCCTGACGGAAATTGTGGGCTCGCCGTTTGCCACACTCGCCAACCCGCAGTTCTTGGTGATGTCGTCCAGCGCAAACCTTGTTTATGTTTCGAACGGAACACTGTCTAACATTTCAGGTTTCGCTTATGACGCCGGCGGTACGCTGAGCGCTCTGGGCGGATCGCCTTTTACCGTCGGCGCGGGCGCCACCGTTGGCGGCCTGGCCATTGACGCAAAGGGACAATTTCTTTACGCCACTGATTCGGTAAATAACAAGGTAGTAAGTTTTTCCATCGCATCCGGTACCGGCGTGCTGGCTCAGGTGGCAGGATCACCGGTGGCGGCCCACACAACACCGGTCTTCGTCGCCGTGGACGCGACAGGATCTTTCCTTTACGCGAGCAATCAGGGCTCCGATGACGTTTCCGCCTATAAAATCAGCGCCGGAGCGCTCACGCAAGTCACCGGGTCCCCGTTCACGACCAAGTTATCGACTGCCACCACGGCGGCCCAGCCTGGTTTTGTCACGGTTGATGTCACGAATACCTTTGTCTGCGTTGCCAATATCAACGCCCGAACAGTGGCAGTATTTGCCATCAATGCGACGGACGGCACGCTTACGGCGGTGACCAATTCGCCCTTCCAACAAGTGATAGCGCCACAGTGGATTCTTACCACCAACTAAAACGAGTGGGCCTCGAAGAATTTTTCCTGTAGAAACATTTCTTCTTGATCGGGGCCGGGATCATCTTCCCGGCCTTTGCTTTTTACGTAAAGCTGTTTACGTAAACGGGCTCGCGGCTTGCTTGCGCCCGTGGTGTTACGAGCGCGTGCAAAATTGTTGTCCGCGCGATTGGGTGCGTAAGAGTCCGAATGGGAAACAGCCAACCTTAATCCGGGACATGTCCGTCCGATTCAACATGTTAAACATCCTCATGGGGGTTATAAGCTTCTAACTGGGGCAGGAGGGAGTGCATTGCCTATGAGTAAACATGTTTATTTAGCTGCCCTGGTGCTGGCTTTTTGTGCGAGCGGATTCGCCCAAAAGAACGAGCTGGCCCTAGTAGCGGGAGGGAAATTTACACCTTCCGTTGGAGGCACCACCAACCAAACCACGTTTTCCAAGACTTTTGCCTTTGAAGCCAACTACGCGGCCGAACTGGCGGACGTGGGCGCAGCCGCCCTGTATCTGGAATTTCCGTTTGTGGCAGCGCCGGCATCAAGCAAACTCACCACCAACAACCTGACGGCTGTGAGCGGTTACAGCTCCTTCTTCTTCACGCCATCACTGCGTTTGAAAGCAATTCCTAAAGCTGCCTTCAGTCCGTGGATTTCCGCGGGCGCGGGCATTTCACACTTCAAACCTGACAGCACCACGGTGGGCGGCGGTTCGACCCTCCTGAAAGGCACCACCAAAAGCGCGGTGCAACTGGGCGTGGGGACGGACATTCATCCCCCGTTGCTGCCGTTGGCGTTCCGCGCTGAAATCCGCGACCTGTATACAGGTATTCCCAACTTGAATACGGTCGGCATCAAAGTGCGCCACAACCTGTTCGTGGGTGGCGGCGTGGTGCTGCGCTTCTAAACGCTCCAACCCTGAGCAGAGGATGAAGTGCGCCATAATACTTTTTGATCTGACGTGAGTATGGTTTGCTTTTATCTGGTGTGCCGCTGCTTAGGTTCTTAACATTCGCTGATGCGCTGGATGGCCGGGTATTGCAAAGGCTTCCAGCGCAGACGGCGAACCTGCCGGGTATGAATTCCGACAAAAAGTTGTGCTGAGAAAAAGTTTGCGGACGTGCCTGCGCGCGATTTTAGGCAGCGCGACCGCGACGGCCCGGACGCTCGATCACGATGGCTTCCGCGCGGCGCTTCTGCGAGGGACGGAACTTGGAGTCAGCATAGGCGACGAGACGGAACACCATGAAGGCCAGCAGCGCTATCGCCAGCCATCCGAACGCGACCATGATCCAAATCAGCATAGACTCCCTCTTAGAGTCGCGCTGTTGGGTCCAAGTTGCAACTTGTTTTTTCTAAAAAATACCTTAGTGAGTTGAAGTTTTGTAAACCTCGCCACCCTTCATTACGAAGTCAATTTTCTGCAAAATGGCGATATCGCTCAGCGGATCGCCCTTAACCGCCACCAGGTCAGCAAATTTGCCGGCAGTGATGCTGCCGATATCGTTTTGCATGTCCATCATTTCCGCGGCGGTCATGGTGGCCGAGCGGATGGCCTGGGCCGGAGTCATTCCGTATTTCACCATATAGGGGAACTCCACGGCCGGATTGATGCCCCAGTCAAATCCACCGACGTCCGTGCCGAAGACAATCTTTACGCCGCCATCGAGCGCGCGGCGGAAGGTATCCGCGTGGACTTTAATCATCTCCAGCCAGACTTTCGCTCCAGCGGCGGCGCGTCCCTGGGCCACGTATTCGCCCACGTAAATGGTAGGGATGTAATAGATGTTTTTCTGCACCATGGTTTTGATGTCGGCTTCGGCGATGTAGTTCCCGTGTTCAATGGAATCCACTCCGGCTTCCACGGAGTTGTGGACGCCGTTCAGGGCCATGGCGTGTGACGCAACTTTGTGGTGCTGGCGATGGGCTTCGTCCACGATGGCGCGCAGTTCGTCCATGGTGAAGGTGGGTATGTCGTCCAGCACGCCGTCTGGGCGCAGGAAATAGCTGCGGTCAGAATAGATTTTGATCCAGTCGGCGCCGTAGCTGATCTGTTCGCGCACGGCTTTGCGGGCTTCGTCCGGTCCATCGACAATCTGCACGCCGTGAGGCACGGGGACTTCCGGAGAATACCCCAGCAGCGGGTAAGCGCCAGTGACGTCCATGGCGCGCGTTACCACTTTCATGCGCGGGCCGGGGATCACGCCGTTGTTGATGGCTTTTTTTAAATCGACGTCGGCATAACCAGCGCCTTCGGTTTCCAGGTCGCGGATGGTGGTGAAGCCGTATTCCAGCGCGCGCTTTACAGAGCGGGTGCCGAGAATCGCGCGATAAGCCGATGACTGCTTGAGCAACTGCACGTCATAGTCTTCCGCCGTGATATCGCCCTGGAGCAACGTGTGGGTGTGCGCGTCAACCAAGCCGGGAAGGCAGGTGTGGTCTGAGAGGTCGATCACCTGGGCGCCGGCGGGAGGTGCGCCGCCCTCTTTTACTTCCTTGATGCGTTCACCCTGAATGGTGATGAGCGCGTTGTGCATCACCTTCCCGCTCTCCGGCTGGACAAGCGTTCCGCACCGGATGACGCGGTTTACCATGGGGACCTGCATGTTCATCTTTTCCTGGGCCACAACCTGGGAAACCATAGCCGCCAAAACCATTGGCAGGACGGCAATCGACAAAACGCTCTTCTTCATGGACGAAACCTCCCGAATCAATTTGCTCGTTTGTGCTCGCAAGCGAGCCGCTAATGCTACCAGAATGAGCGGGCGGCGAAAATTGCGGCGTGTTGCCGCAAACTCTCAATAGCCTTTGATACTGCACGGATTAGTTGGATCCTTTGAGAGATAACGTGCGTGCTATCATGCTGCGGCGCAAGTTCGAACGAACCTAGACGAACCTACTATGAATGAAGCTTTGCGAACTATGTCCGTTTCCCAGTTATGATGGCCGAAACGTTTCCACAAACGGGCGATTTAACGGTCCGGCACCGCCCGCACCCGCGGGATAGGAAACGGAACCGCTCCGCTGTTCTGTGCTAACATCCGCCTCATCTCATCACCTGCTACCGGAGGGCCCGAATCTAAATGGAACCCACGCTGCGTCCGATGACCGCTTCCCAGGTCCTGGATCGGACGTTTTATCTTTATCGCAGTAATTTCATTTTGTTTATGGGCATTGCCTTGATAGTGCCCGCGTTGCGGCTGGTGGTGATGGTGGGTCAACTGGCCTGGATGGGTCCCATGCCCGTGATGGAACCAGGACAACTGGATCCTAAACTGATGCAGGCGTTTGTTGCGTGGGTCCTGGTGAACGCCGTCGCGGGACTGGTGATCTTTACCGCTGGTAACGCTTTGGCATCCAGCGCAACAGCCTACGCGGTTTCCGTTGTGCATCTGGGGCGTTCCACCACCATTGCGGAGTCGTACCGGCGCGTGGCTCCGATCTTCGGACGAATATTGTGGCTTGTTGTGCGCGTGTTTTGGTGGTGTACCTGGCCGATTCTGCTTTCCTATTTCTTTGTTTTTGGAATGGCGTTCCTGCTGCCCCAATTGACGAAAGGATCTGCGGGAATAGGAGTTGCCCTGCTGGCGATTGCCTTTGTGCTGCTGCTGATTGTGGGATTAATGGCGGGTCTGGTGTGGTTCTTTTACGCATATTGCCGCTATTCGCTGGCGGTACCGGCCTGTACCGTGGAAAGCCTGCCGGCAAAACAATCCATGCTGCGCAGTAAGTTTCTGACCACCGGAAGCATGGGACGGATTCTTGGCATTTACCTGCTTACCGTCCTGATGACCACCATTCTGACGACCGTGCTGGAGATGCCGATCCTGATGTCCCACAACATATTTACTCCGCAAGGACAAAAAGGTATGACTCTGGCCGCGCACGTGTGGCTGCAAATTGCACAGTTTGCGGGCGGCGCTCTGGCTGGACCCATCGCCACCATAGCTATGGCCGTGGTTTACTACGATCAACGTGTCCGCAAAGAAGCATTTGACCTGCAAATCATGATGCAGGCTATAGGTGGCGCGGGCGCTGCTACCAGACCAGAAACTATACAGTAGATAAACTTCGTCATTAGACTATTACCGAACAGCAATTTTTGCTGTGATACCATGCCGCGAAAGCAGCGGAGAGTGAACCATGGACCTGGCTCTACAGCCAATGAGCACTTCGCAGCTACTGGACCGTACGTTCAGTATCTACCGCAAGAATTTCTTTCTGTTCGCCGGCATTGCTGTTCTGCCACCAGCTTGCCTGCTGCTGGCGGAGTTGCTGATTGTGGTGCTGGGTTTTACCGCGATGGGCAAGGCAGGCGGTCCCATGGCCGCGGCCATGGCCGGCGTGGCCATGGCTGGAGCCTTCTTTGTATTGGGAATCTTGTGGATGGCGGGAACTGCGCTGACCTCAGGAGCCTCTGTGTTTGGAGTCTGGCGGGTACACCTGGGCTTTACGGCAACCATCCGCGAGTGTTTTGCTTTGATCAAAGGTTCGTTCTGGCGGATTCTGGGAATCGAGCTCCTGATGGGGATCGCCACTTTGATTGTTGCGGGCCTGGGGATTGCGGTTACGGCGGGCGCCGTTTTGGGTTTGGGTGCTACGGGCGCAAGCACTGGGACGGCAGTCGCCCAGGTGCTGGTCGGAATTCTTCTGGGAGGCGCCACGGTAGTGGCCATATTCTTTACCTATGCCAAGTTATCCTTGACGATTGCCAGTTGCGTTGTGGAAGGACAGGGAGTTTTCGACTCATTCAGACGCAGCATAAGCCTTACCGAAGGCACCGTATTCCGCATCGTCCTGGTGGCTTTACTGGCAGCCGTTTTTACCCTTGTGTTGTCTGTGGTGTTTTCAGTGATTCCCTACTTTCTGGGTATTGTGCTGGTGGTGGCCAAGGGGAAGCAGTCCATGCTCTTTCCCATGATGGCGGTGAAGTATTGCGGGGATTTCATCGCCAGCGTCCTGGCCTATCCGATTGCCACCATCGCGGTGTCTCTGATCTACTTTGATCAACGCGTGCGCAAAGAAGCTTTTGATCTACAGTTCATGATGGAGACCATGGGCCAGCCGGCGGCAGCGCCACCACCGCCGCCTCCGGCGGCTGAACCCAATATCGGATGAAATTTCCCGCAACACTTCTGAAAGCTTTCACCGTGGTCTGCATGCTTGCGGCCCCGGCCCAGGCTGAAGCCGGCAGCGCGATGTCCGTGCAGGAGTTCCGTGAGCAACTCGTCGACTTTGCAGCCAAAGTTGAGTCTCTGCAACAGAACCCGGGAGGCGCCGGAGAAGTCACCACACAGGTGCCCGACCAGGTAAAAGTAGAAACCGGAACCGGCCAAATTACCGTCAGCTACAAAGACTTCAAGAATGATCTGGCGCAGTTTGCCGCTGGAAACGCCGCGAAGAAAGCCCTGCTTCTGCCGCGTCTGCGCAGCTATGTGAAGACGCTCAAGGAAGAAGCCGCCGCCTTTGATGACGACGCCAACAAGCAGTCGCAGGCAACTAGCAAAATGGCGGAGATTCTGGCACGCAAGGAATTCAATCGCGTGCGCGGACCGAGCGTGCTGGAAGTATGGCTGGATAGATTCTTCAGCTGGATTGGCCGGCGTTTGGGTGTGGCCCGGACGGGCACATGGAACATTATTCAGGTCATGGTGTACGGACTGGCCGCGGCCGCATTGGGCGCGCTGTTGGTGTGGACGGTCCTTCGGCTTGCCCGGCCCGCAGCGAGCGAAGATGGCGGGCGCGAAATTATTCCATTTTCTCCTTCCGCCAAGGGCTGGCGCACCTGGCTTAGCGACGCCCGCACTTGCGGGAACAAGAACGACTGGCGCGGCGCGATCCATCTGGCGTACTGGGCGGGGATTTCTTATCTGGAAGAACACGGAGCGTGGAAGCCGAACCGTGCGCGTACACCACGCGAGTATCTGCGCTTGTTGGGCACGTGGACGCCGCAGCATCCGCCGCTGCTGGCGCTCACGCGCAAGTTTGAAGTGGTCTGGTACGGTGACCGTCCGGCGAGCGAGCCGGACTTCAAGGAAATCCTGGGCGAACTGGAAAGGCTCGGGTGCCGTTGAGCGTGAACCTAAATATCAACAAAAGCGACCGCAAGTTGTTGCTATGGGCAGCCGGGATCATCCTGCCCATCATCATTGCGCTGGCGCTGGTACCGCAGAAGGAAGATGAGTCCGAGATACCCAGTTCGTATTCCGCGCAATCGCACGGCGCCAAAGCGGCTTTCCTTTTATTGCAGGAACTTGGCTATCAGGCGGAACGCTGGGAGAGCGCTCCCGGCGACCTGCCGGAGAAAGCCGAGGGCACGGTACTGGTAATGGCCATGCCGCTGCGCGGTCCAACGGCGGAAGACCGTCGAGCGCTGAGCAACTACCTGGCCCACGGCGGACAAATCCTGATTACCGGCTCCAGCAGCGGGCTTTATCTGCCGCAAATGCAGTTGAAAGACGAACCGTTCCCGCCGGTGCAGCCCAAGGAATATACGCCGCAGGCGCTTACCTCGCTGACCAGCGGCGGCAAAGTTTCCATGTCGCCCCATGCGTATTGGAAGGACCCTTCCACCAGCGTTCTGGTTCACTACGCTGACAACGACCGGCCCATTGTGGTTTCCTACAAGCACGGCAAAGGACAAGTGATCTGGTGGGCGGAAACAGGTCCGCTGACCAACGTGAGGATCAACAAATCCGGCAACCTGGGTTTGTTTTTGAACTCCGTGGGGCCGCAGGGAAAAGTCCACGTTTATTGGGATGAATATTTTCACGGAACAGGAAAGTCACTCGGCGCTTATTTATGGTCCACGCCGCTGAGTTTTGCCGTGTGGCAAGCGCTGGCAGTTTTTCTGGCACTGATGATCACGTTTTCGCGAAGGAACGGCCCGGTCCGCGCGGCACATGAAGTTTCGCGGCTCTCGCCCTTGGAATTTGTGCATACTCTGGGCGGACTGTACCGCAAGGCGGGCGCCACGAATGCCGCGCTGGAAATTCCCTTTGCGCGCTTTCGCTACCTCGTGTCGCGCAAACTGGGATTGCCGGTTGACGCACCAGTGGATGAGATCGTCCGAACGATTCAAGGAAGACGCAGCTATAAAGATGACGCCCTGGGCAATCTGGGTGATTTGCTACATCGAATTGAGAACGCGTTAAACGGTTATGAGCTGCGCGAACGGGACGCACTAGGGCTTGTCCAACAGCTCAATGAACATATGATGAAGTTGAATCTTATTTCGCAAGAGCAGCTTTCTTAAGAATAGCTTCCCAAGAAATACCAGGAGATCACTCGACCATGCAGAACGTGTCCCGGGTGTTAACACACGGACGAACTGAACTTGCCAAAGTAATCGTAGGGCAGGAAGAACTGGTGAACCACTGCCTGCTGACGATCTTATGCGGCGGCCACGCGCTGCTGGAAGGCGTGCCGGGCATCGCCAAGACGCTGGTGATCAAATGCTTCGCCCGGCTGTTTGAGCTGGAGTTCCGGCGCGTGCAATGCACGTCTGACCTGATGCCCGCGGACATTATCGGCAGCAACGTGCTGAACCTTTCCACCAGCACGTTTGCCCTGCATCGCGGGCCGCTGTTTACTGACATGTTGCTGGCTGACGAAGTGAACCGCATGCCTCCCCGGACCCAGGCCGCGCTGCTGGAAGCCATGGAAGAACGCCAGATCACCATTGACGGCGCCACGCACAAGCTCACGGAATTTTTCACCGTGTTCGCCACGCAGAACCCGATTGAGTTTGAAGGAACGTATCCGCTGCCCGAAGCGCAGCTCGACCGCTTTTTGCTGAAAATCAAAATTACGTATCCAGACGCGGCGCAGGAAGTGACGATTTTGCAAAACCATCATCAGGGTTTTGACGCGCACAATCTGGCTGCGGTGAACATCGTCCCATTGCCTGCGGACGTGCTGGCGCAAGCGCGCGCGGAAGTGAAGAACACCACAGTACAGCCGGCGCTGTTCCAGTACATCGTGGAGATTGTCCGGCGCACGCGAGACTGGCCGGCCTTTGCCATGGGAGCAAGCCCGCGCGCGGCCATCAATCTGATGATGGTCGCCAAGGCCATGGCCGCTCTTGAAGCCCGCGACTACCTGATCCCCGACGATGTAAAAAGCGCCGCCATGCCGGTGCTGCGCCATCGCGTGATGATGAAGCCGGAAGCTGAACTCGAAGGGCTGGATAGTGATCGCGCACTCACGGAGATCATCGGGTCCGTGGCGGTACCGAAGTAGATGACGACCGCTCCCAAAGAAGCTACGCTGGCTCCCGCGCCGCTGCTGGCGCGTGCCCGCCGCACCAAACGGTGGGCGTGGGCGTTTGGTCCGCGGTTCTTTCTAGTGACGATGCTCGGCTTGTTCTGGATCATCCCCGCTTTCTGGGACCGCAAATTCCTGCTGGTGATGGCCGCCTGGGACTTTTGCGCGCTGGCGGCCTGGCTCGTGGACTATGTGCGCCTGCCCAAGCCGCAGCAGCTTGAGGTGCAACGGTCATGGCATGGTCCGCCTTCACTTAGCAACAACGTTGAAGTGGAGCTTGAGCTGCACAACTACAGCGGCGTGGACGTGGAATGCCGCATCATCGATGACATTCCTGCTGCATTGCGTAACGCACCCCCTAGAGTGAATGCCAAAGCGGCGGCGAACTCAGCAGGCGCGGCCGTGTATACGGCGCGTCCTCTGGAACGGGGCGATGTGACTCTGGGCGCGGCCTACCTCACGTACCGTAGCAGCGCGGGCTTTGCCGAACGTTGGGCGTGCGCCGAACTGACACAGAAAATCCGTGTGTATCCTGATCTGGAAGCCGCCAAGCGGCACAACATTTATCTGGTGCGCGCGCGCCAAATTGAACTGGAAAAGCGCCTGATACGGCAGCGCGGCGTTGGCCGCGAATTTGAAAGCCTTCGCGAGTACCAGCCGGGCGACGAGTTCCGCTCCATCTGTTGGACAGCCACGGCGCGCCGCGGCAAACACGTTACCAAGCTCTTCCAGGTGGAACGCAGCCAGGCGGTATGGCTGGTGATGGACGCCGGACGTCTGTTACGCGCCCGCGTGGGCGAATTGAGCAAGCTGGATCTCGCCGTGAACGCGGCGCTGTCTTTGGCGCAGATTGCACTGTATTCAGGCGACCGCGTGGGCGTGCTGGTGTATGGACGCAACGTGCAGCAGCGCGTTCCTCTCGGCCGCGGACTTTCCCATATGCGCGTGGTGCTGGAAGCGCTGGCGTCCGCGCATGAAGAACCGGGGGAAGCCGACCATCTGCGGGCCGCTGCGGCGTTGCTGCAACTGCAAAAGCAACGGTCGCTGATTATCTGGGTGACGGACCTGGCGGATACGTCCATGACGCCGGAAGTGATTGAAAGCGCGTCGCGCGTCTTATCGAAACACCTGCTGATGTTTACGGTGATCGCCCAAACGGACCTGCAAGGTCTGGCCAACCATTACCCGAAAAATGCCGAAGAGATGTTTGAAGTAGCCGCGGCGCAGGAACTGGTTCAGCGCCGGGAAGTGCTGATCAGCCGCGTGCGCAACAAAGGCGCGCTGGCGCTGGAGATTGATCCCGGCAAACTGACGGCAGCGCTGGTGAACCAGTATTTGCAGGTAAAGGAAAGGAACTTGATTTAAGGCTCGGCTCTGAGCTGATAAGGGCTAGAACTGCACAACGTGTAGGTTTGTGATCAACCTGAAGTGACGCGAATTGACCGTTGCAACTCCATAGCCGCACTCCAGAGCGGTGACCCCGATGAGAAGATCTGACAAAGGAATACAAACGCCTCTGGCTTGACTTTCTCCGTCGAGTCGACCAGCCCGCAAGGCGATAGAAGCGGTAACCGGATAGACGGGAACCGCTTGTTGCAATTCTTGAACAAATTGCTCTCGTCTGGTTTTACGCTCCATAGTATCCGCGCGAGCTGCGCCATGCGCTAGTTCAAGTAATGTAATCGCCGAAAGTGCGACTTCCTCATTTCCGACATGTTGCGAAACCGCGTCAAGCACTTGGCGAACATTGCTGCCTTGGCGTTCAGCAGCCACTAAAACGCTAGAGTCCAGAATTACTCCCATACCGGCGGCTCAAGTGGTTCCCGATGACTTTCGATTGCTGCGGTTACGTCTTTGGAAAAGTCAGCGTCGACCTTTGCATTTGAGTCTTCAGGCAAAAGCAACAAACATTCTGAAATCGTTCGGCGTAAGGGAGCAGCGGGGCGTAGGACGGCGACGGGCTGTGCGTCGTGTTCAATAACAATCTCAGTTCCTGCTCGGACGCGAGCCAGTAAAGCCGCGAAATTGCTCGCCGCTTCAGTATCGGAGATGTGAATGACACGATCAGCCATAGCCCGATTATACCTTGTGTTCTGTTTCACTCAATTCAAGGAAGACGGGCCGTGCTAGTTTCTTTTATCGCAGCGACGCAGTACTTGTCTGACTTAAGGGTCGCCCGTCACCCCCGCCTCTGGCGCAGAAGACGATGTAGCTGAAGAAGATTGACCCAACAATCGCTGCCACCGCAAACTTCAGAGCCGGCGGATAAGGTGATGGCGAGAAGAAACCCTCGAGTATTCCCGCAACGATCAGCATGGGAATGCAGCCAAGCAGAAGGCGCACGGCTTCACCTCCTGCCAGGGACAGAGACTGGCCGCGCGGGAGCCATCCGGGAAAGAGCATGCCCTGGGCAATACGCAGTCCGGCACCGCCGGCCACGAAGATTGCGGGCAGTTCCAGGATGCCGTGCGGAGCGACAAAGCTCCATAGTGGAATGCTCATGCCGCCCAGCCAACAAGCCACGCCGATTACGCCGATCATCACACCGTTGAAGACCATCATATAAACGGTGCCCACGCCGGCGGTGATGCCAAATGCAAAAGCGAAAAACGTCACCGATAAATTGTTGGTCATGATGCGGCTGGATTCGAACGGCTTCACGGCGACGATGGAGTCGGTCCACATCTTGTGATGGTCAATGGTGTCCATCATGCGCGGCCCGAGAAACGTGTGCATGAAACTGGGATTGGTAATCGACAACAAAGCCCCGGCTATCCCACCCGCTACAAATAAAAGGAAAGCAGTATTGATCAAAGCCATGTTGCGGCGGAAGATCCGGGGATAGGTATCCCGGTAGAATTGAACTATGTTCCAGGGACTCGATTTTTGGGCTGAATAGATGTTATTGTGAGCGCGAGCGAGAAGAACATTAAGAGAGCGGGAATACAATTTTCCGCTGGGATCTTCGCGCAAGGTGGAGAGATCAGCAGCGGCCTGGCGGTACAGCAGTCCCATCTCCTGCAATTCCAGACGAGTGAGTGACTTAAGCCCTTGCTGGCGGGCCTGGTCCAGCAGACGTTCCAGGCGGTTCCAGTGTTTTTGGCGTTTTTCAAGCCAGTAGGTCGAGATCATACGTGGACAAGCTTACCATCGATACTCCGGAGCAGGTACACCTGGAATTTGTTCTAGCCGGGCTGGGCAGCCGTTTTATGGCGGTCTTTCTGGATACCTTGATCCAGATCATAGTTTTCCTGATAGTTATCTTTAGCGCGATAGCCTGGTCACGAATAAAATTTTTTGGTGACACTACTCCGCTGTGGATCACCGCACTGGCCATCATCCTTCTGTTCTGCCTGTACTGGGGCTACTACGCTGCTTTTGAAATCCTTTGGAAAGGTCAGACACCGGGCAAGAAGTGGGCAGGCATCCGGGTGATCAAAGATTCAGGCCGGCCCATCAACGCGTTTGAGGCCATTTCCCGGAACCTGTTGCGGGCCGTGGACTGGCTGCCGGGCCTGTATGGCGTTGGCGTGGTGACCATGTTGCTGAACGACAAACATCGCCGCCTGGGTGATTTTGTTGCCGGAACGCTGGTGGTGCATGAGACGTCCGACCGCGAGCCGCAAGTATTTTTCAGCGGCGCGCCCCTGGGAGACTTCGCTATCCCCCAGGCAGCGGAGCTTACTTTGCAGGAAGCCGAGTTGATTGAAACATTCCTGGCACGGCGACTGGATATTCCGGGCGACGTCCGCAACAGCAACGCTCAGCGAATAGCGCAGATGATCAGCACGCGGCTCAATATTCCGCTGGAGGCGCGTCCGGGGAACGACGAACAGTTTTTGGAATTGGTGGTAAGAGAGTTCAGAAGCCGGGCGAAGTACCGCTGACAGCAATCTGCGGATCGAATCCCCAGCACATAAACCTTCCCAGCGGTGAACTAAGGGAAACGCCGAACCTTTAAGGTAAATAACCGACATGCACTAACGATTTACCCTTGCCCCTTGGGTTTACCCGTTTTTCTGTGGTACTTTAGCCCTTATTCGCGCTTTTTGGTGGTCTCCCCCGGCTCACGACAGGCGCTCTTGGTCAAAAGCGACTCATTATGGCGCTCGGTTTTGGTTTCAACAAGGCAAAGGTGCTCGCCTCTGCGGAGAAGTTTGTCCAACAGGGCAAGCTGCAGAACGCCATTGCTGAATACGAAAAGGTCGTTAAAGAAGACCCCAAGGACCTGACGGTGCTCAACACCATCGGCGACCTATACGCACGCGTTGGCCAGAACGAGCAGGCCGCCAATTACTTCCGCAACGTAGGCGACCAGTACGCGCAAAACGGTTTTACCGTAAAAGCCATTGCGATTTACAAGAAGCTCACCAAGATCAGTCCCCAGAATTATGAAAACGTAAACAAGCTGGCGGAGTTGTACACGCAGCAAGGCTTGTTCAACGATGCCCGCAGCCAGTACATGGTGGTAGCGGACAGCCTTCTGAAGAGTGGAGATAATTCCCAGGCCGCCAGGATCTTCCAGAAAATTCTCGAACTGGACCCCGAAAACGCGCACACGCAGTCCAAGCTGGCCGATTTGTACATGAAGCTCGGTAAGAAGGACGAAGCGCGCAGCATTTATTTCAGCGCCGCGGAATCGCTCTATTCACGCGGCTCGTATGATGCCGCCGAAGAAGCTCTGGGCAAAGTCATCACACTGGATCCCAACAACCAACAGGCCTTGTTATTGCGCGGCATGATTGCCGCGGATTCCGGAGACAGTCTTTCCGCCGTCCATTATCTGGAGCAGGTCAAGGACCTGGATTCGCGTCCGGACGCTTTGCGGGCGATCTTCCGCGCCAAAATGCAATCGAGTGATACCGCGGGGATGGAAGCCGTTGCGGAAAAGCTTCTGAACCTGCACAAGGATGTGAGCGCAATTACCGGTCTGGCGCAGTGGTACATCGGCAACAACCGCGTGACCAACGGGCTAAAGGTTTATGACAAATACGCTGACCGCTTGACGGCGGTAAATCCGGGAGCTCTCAAGGACGCATTGCAGCCGTTGATGTCGCGCATCAAGGAAGAACCGGAGGCGCTGGCGATCATGCAGCGGCTTCTGCAGCGCACCGGGGACACGTCGCAAACGGCGGAGATCCTGGAATTGCAGGCGCACGCGCTGGCGAAAAAAGGCGAGTACGCGGCCGCCCGCGATCTCTACCAGAAGCTCGTTGAGATGGAGCCGGAAAATGCCTTGCACGGGCAGAACGTCCGGCAGATGAAATCCAAGCTGGGCGAGGATTCCGCCACGCGCATTCTCACGCCGGAAGAAGCCGCGCAGGCGTTCATGGTGGAAGAACTCAGTGACGATGCGCCCGTCGTGCAGCAGCATTACGATCCTCTGGTGGAAAGCGCGATTGAAGCCGCGCTGACCGACGCCGAGCTTTTTGTTTCCTACAACGTGCCGATGAAAGCGATTGCGCCGCTGGAATCCGTGTTGCCCATGGCCCCGCGCGATGTGACGGTGAACCAACGCCTGGCCAATTTGTACGCGCGCGCTGAACGCTATGGCGACGCGGCCCGTGTGTGCCAGTTGCTCAGTGACGTCTACATGGATCTGGGCCACGCCAAGGAATCGGCCAAATATCTTGAGGCGTCGCGGAAATATTCGCTGCGCGCTCCCGCGCCTTCGGCCACTACGTCCGTACCACGCAGCGTGGCTCCGCCTCCCCTGCCACCGATTGCCACAGCTCCGGTAAGCACCGCGGGGCAGGAAAGATTTTCGCCGCTGGAAGCTTCGCCCACACGGCTCCCTGAGCCGGCCATACGCCGGGAAGTGCCACAGATTTTCGAGCCAGAACCGGTTTACACGCCGGAAGTCCCTGTACACGTGGAACCCCCGCCAGAACCCGTGGTGGAACATCACGGCGATGCATCTGTCCAGGAATTTTCTTTTGACGTTTCGGACCATGCCATCACCGATCAGGCGGCGTCTGTGGTTCACGAAGAATTTTCCGCAACGCCACCGCCTCCGCCACCTCCGCCCATCGGGTTGGAGCCGGAGTTGGAACGCTTTGAGCGTCTTGAAACCAAGCCAGCGGATTTGTTTGCGACGTCGCAGTCTGGGTTTGCGCCGGGGGTGGAATCCGTCGCGGAACCGGAGATCGAAGAAGTTGACGCCTCCAACGAGTGGGAGGACATGCTCTCCGTTGAGTCCGACGCAGACGGGCCCGTCAGGTCCGGTGCTGGAATTGAAGTGGAACGCTTCCGGGACCGCGACATGCAGCCCACGCCCAAGGCTGGTTTCTCCGGTCTCACGGCCGGCGGCTCGGGCACCTTCTACGCGGTTGAAGATAAGGTCAAGGAAATTGAGTTCTACATTTCTCAGGAACTGTGGGATGAAGCCAAGAACCAGGTTCTGAATCTGGCCGAGATTGCGCCGGACGCTCCTGAAATCACCAACCTGATGTCCCAGGTTACGGCTGGACGCAATCGCGCCAACGCGGCCGGAGCCGCTGCCTCGCGGGCTTCCATGCCGGCGCTGATTCCCCTTGAGGCTGAGCCGGAAGTCGAAATCGAAATTGTTGACGAACCCAGCGCGCCTCCTGTTCAGCCCAAGCCGATCGAGATTCGTCCGCCGGAAACGCGGCGTCCTCCAGCTCGTCCGGTGGAAATTCCATCGCGGCAAATTGCCGCCAGTGCTGACGACGCCAGTGTCCTCGAACTGCCGGAAGAAATTGTTCATCCCAAGAAACCTTCCGTGGCTTCGATTCCAGCGCCGCCGCAGCGCCCAACGTTGGTTACCCAGACAAGACCCGTGGCATCCGGCCAATCCACGGAAGACATTCTCAGCAGCTTTGTCTCGGACCTGGAACAAACCGAGCTTTCCGATTTTGTTCCCGCGGTGCAAGCCCACGCCGAACCTCTGCAAAATCAAACGACCTCTGGACGCGCGCAAAGTAACGCTGCGTCCCGCATGGCTACATCGGCTACGCGCGGCGCCGCGGCGTCCAGCAACGGCGAAATGCAGGACGCCGAATCAGCCCACGTGTTGAATGACATTCTCTCCGAACTCCAGGAAGAGAATGACAGCGCGCCGGAACCTGAAGAAGATCCGGAAACGCATTACAACCTGGGCATCGCCTTCAAGGAAATGGGCCTGCTCGACGAAGCCATTGGCGAGCTGCAAAAAGTCTGCCACGCCGTGGACCGCGGCAGCGGGTTCTCGCAGCCCATCCAGGCTTACACCTGGCTGGCGCAGTGCCTGGTGGATAAAGGCGCGCCGGAGGCGGCCGTCCGCTGGTACCAAAAAGCCCTGCAAATCCCCGGAATGGATGACGGCAGCCGCTGCTCCATTTATTATGATCTGGCATCGGCGTTTGAGGCCTCGGGCGACAAAAAGGCCGCTCTCACCAATTTCATGGAAGTCTACGGCTCGAACATTGACTTCCGCGACGTGGCCAGCCGGATCAAAACGCTGAAAGCATAAAGTCTCCTTCATTGAAGTCAATCTTGGACCAGACCCCGACGAATCTCGAATCGCCACCCGCGCCGCCTCCGGTGGAGCATGAAATGCCGCCGCCTATCTGGCTGCAGCGCATGTTCCTGGTTACCTTTTGCCTGTTCTGCATGGTGATTGGCATGGCCCTGGTCACCTTGCCCTGGACGCCGGGCTGGTTCGAACAGGGCTCCGTGGAACGCTGGCCTTGGTTGCAGAGAATTCTGCAGCAAGGTTTCATCCGCGGCGTGGTCTCCGGACTGGGCGTGATCGATATATGGATTGGAGTGCAGGAAGCTGTCCAGTATCGCGACCAGCGTTGAGCATCCGGCGCGGAACGCGTGCTCCAAAAGTTTTCTATTCGAAATTATTCTTTGATGATTCATTTGTATGACTGACCGCAAAAACAACAAGCCTTCTTCCGACGATTCAAAAAGCCCCGCCACCAAACCTACTTCGCCGGCAAAATCCGGAGTCACGGCAAAATCAGCCAGGCAGCCCGCACCTGACCCGGCCATCGCCAGCGATCTGAGCGATTCCGCTCTGGCCGATCCCAGCCTGAACACCGATACCAACGGCGCGGACATGAACGACGAAGACCGTCTGCGTCCTGCCGCGCTGGCGTATCTGAATTCGGAATTCCTCAACAGCCCAGACGGCCGCATCCTGCGCATTCTTTCTGAGTACGCTGAACCGCTCTCGCGCTTCCGTCGCGAAAAAATCCAGGACACCGTGGTCTTCTTCGGCTCGGCGCGGTTCGGGAGCCTGACGGCCGCGGAACAGAAATTGAGCGTGGCCGACGCAAATAACGCCGCGAGTCAAGTCGCGACCAGCGCCGCGAACGATGCCGCAATCGGCGGCCAGGGCAACGCGACAAAAAATGCAAGTCCTGCCTCGTCTAAACCCAGCCCGTCCAAGCCCGCGCCCGCTGAACACTTGCGCGCGGCTGGCAACTCGCCAGATGCCCCGCAAGCCGGCGTTATTCAACCAACCGACGTTCCTCAAGCCGACGTTCTTCAAGACACCCTGAAGCGCGCCAACGCCGCCGTCGAGATGGCGCACTATTACGAAGACGCCCGCAAACTTTCCCGCATGCTTACCGAATGGGCCAGTAGCCTGCCGGGCAAGCGGCACCGTTTCGTCGTTACCTCGGGCGGCGGACCGGGCATCATGGAAGCGGCCAACCGCGGCGCGCACGACGCCGGCGGCAAGACCATCGGACTCAACATCCGCCTGCCGTTCGAGCAGTTTCCTAACCCGTACATCACGCCGGAACTGAATTTTGAGTTTCATTATTTCTTCATGCGTAAGTACTGGTTCGCGTATCTCTCCAAGGCGCTGGTAATTTTTCCCGGCGGCTTCGGCACGCTCGACGAGTTTTTTGAAATCCTCACCCTGGCCCAGACCCACAAGCTGGCCAAGAAGATCATCGTGATCGTCTACGGCAAGGAGTACTGGAGCCGCATCCTGAACCTCAACGCCATGGCCGACGCCGGGGCCATCTCCCCGGAAGACACCAAACTCTTCACTTTCGCCGACACGCCGGAAGAAGCCTTTGAAGCCCTCAAGGACGGCCTGACCCGCTACCATCTCCAACCGCAACCCAAAGCCGCAGCGGCAGAAGAAGGACCGGAGATCGCGAAGACGTTGCCTTAGAAAACCAGCCGTTAGCCATTGGCTCTTAGCTCTTAGCCCAGGCCTCTCTGGTTCTTGCCTTTCCGATCACCCGATCACGGCGATCACCCGATTCCTGATCAGTGTCATCTGTGTTGATCAGCGGTAAGGTTTTGCTTTTCCGATCACGGCGATGTCGGCGATCCCGCGCGATTCCGGCGATTCTTCTTCAGGCGATACAGCCGCTCCAACCATTCTGTGTCCAGTAACTATAAAGTTAACCTTAGAAGCCCCCTCCTCCTATCCCTCCATCCCAAACTCTAAAGGACTTAGCTCGAGTCATCCCAATGGATGCAAACTCGCCTAAGTCCTGTGTTTCCGTGTTTTCGGCCTTTTCTGCCCGATTGCCTCAAAATTCAGCAAATTTACTATGTTGTTAACACCCCGGGCTCTTTCGGCTTTAGCCAGGAGCCAAAAGCCAAGTACCAAAAGCCGTTCTTGTAATTTTATCGTCTTCCCTTCGCCTTTGCAATTGCGAAAAAGGACAAACACGCGCACGCGTGCCAAGTGTCCTGAAGGACGATCAACACTAGGTGCGATGCCAGCAAAATTCCCGTCGTTTGAATCCGAGCAGGAAAATTGACCCCAGAGGACGAACGACAGAGCCTGTGCGACCTCGCGCCAGTCCCGCCGCAGGCGGGACGAAAGAGTACTAGCCCGGTACGTTTCCGAGGCAGCGCAACGCGCGCTGAGGAATAAGTGCCGGGTAAGCAAAGAAGAGAATCCTTCCTTACTGCCGTAGGCCCACGCAAAACGCAAGCGGGCTGCGTGCGACCCGAGCAATTACAAATCCTCGAGAGGGATTCAGCTTTCGAGTGCTTAACTTAACGCAGAATATGTGTCCTCAGCAGTCGGTTCAGCCTCGGCGCCAAATAGCTTTAATAAGTCCAATAGAGCGTCGTCAGTACTAGCTGCCGTGGTTCCGACTTTTGCAAGGTCAGCGCCGATCAGTTTAAATACTGTAGATTCTTGCGTTGAAAGCTGTTCCGACGGTAGCTCGACACTTCCCGTCAAAAACCCTATCCATCTCTTTACTACCCACTCCGGTGCTCCTCCAGGATGGATGATCGAGGAATAAAGAGGGAGCTTTGTTCGGTAGAATGCAACGTTGCGCTTTAAGAGCTCGGCAAATAAGACATTATTCTTCACAGCCGGCTCACAAACCGCAAGAAAGCCTTGTCTGACTGTTTCATAGGCGATCAGCCAGTGCTCCCGGTCCAGATCCGCTTCTTTAAGGCCTCGTGCGATCTGAGAGTTTTTGAAGCCCTTAGGCAAAAGCCCAGCTTTTTCCATGTGTAACGCCTGCAAGGCGATACAGTCGTCGTCGAAGACGCTCAATGCCTGTCCTGCCTTGGAACTCAACGCATACCCTTGCTCAAGGCAAAATGCCAACGCCCAGGCGATGTCGCTACTGAATCCACTCGCCTGATGGCGGACTATCATCTGATTGACAGTATTCGTAAGCAGTTGTGCGTCCAGCACCAATCCGTTTAGCTGCCAGAAGGTCAGAAGACTGAATGCCTTCTGCGCGGCGCCGGGTTCACACAACAAACACTGGGTAATGCAACTTTGAGCGATGCGCCCCACGTAAGAGTTGGGACGGACAACCTTGAAGAGTATTCCCAATGCGTAGAGCAATATCGAAACATCGGGGTGCTCCTCCCTGAGTCGGAAGGCAGCATCGAAATACTTAACCATCTCTTGAGGATTTGTGAAACGTCCTTGGCTTGCCTGCTTCAGGATTTCCTGCCATTCATCTTGTGCGGGCTGCGGAAGCCGTACTATCTTGGTTTTCTTTGAATTTAGTCGTAGCTTAAACATCGCAAGCTCTTTGTTGAGCCTCTTCAGGGCGCCCTCTGCTTCATCCATCGTGTCGAAGGCCAATTCATAGTCATCAAACCACCGGTAGGACCGATCCGGAGCTAGCCTTGCCGCCCTATCAACCTGTGCCAGCACCACCTCTGCCAACAAGAACGAGATGTCGTTTCCAATCGGAATACCCTGACTCACTTTGCCGTCGAGATTCATAAGGTATTGGTCAATCTTCTTCCCTAGGAGCTTCCAATCTTTCCAATGAGCCTTCTTCTTAAGTTTTGGATCGACAGCCCATCCAACTGCATGCGTGTATAGAGATGGATAAAACTGACTGATGTCAGTCTTCAATAAAAAAGACGAGCCCGCCCGAATCGCGGCCTTCTCTCTGCCAAGGTTGGTTGGTTTGGTCATCGGCAGAATTGCTCGATATTTTCCCGTTTCATAAATTGGTCGGCTCTTCGAAAACCCAGAACCGCCGGATTTCTTCAAAAGCCTTCCAAGGTTTTTAGAAGTCAGGTCGGCCAGCATGGAAAATGACGCTGGATGAGGCACCCGCAGTTCGCGCCTATCCAACCCGGGCAAGGCGAGTCGATACTTGAAGCATTCCGTGAAATTGTCGGCGGGAGCGTACTTTGCTAGTAGCTTGCGACCACTCTTAGACGCAGCAAACTTGGCGAACTGCTCCGTAGAGAAAGCTGGAGGCAGTTCTTTTGGAAAATATCCTCGAGCAAGCAACGACTGGTAGACGGTCAAGGCAACATCCACGTTCTCTGTTTACTACTGCGGGATCAAGTCGACGTTAGATGCTACCACGCCACTGTGTTTGATTAGTGCTCAATTCACCTAGGCTTTTATCTGTGGTTCGCTCCACTCCGCGCCCGCCTACCGCAGTGCGGAGGTGTTATTTTCTTTGCTTATCCGGCACTTACTCTTCAGCGCGCTCTGCGCGCCTCGGGACGTACCGGGCTAGGGCTCTTTCGTCCCGCCAGAGGCGGGACTTGTTAAGGTAGTTGTCAAACTGAATCACCACTACGCCCATCGGGTCGGCTAGGGCTTGCCAACACCCCACAATTTCCAAATGACCCATCCGATCGCCGCCACAACGAGGATCAACACAGCGAACGGAATCGTGAGTATGACCAGGGACAATCCAATTGCCAGCATGAAGCCGATAATACCGCCGACTAAGAGTCCAACGATGGAGTATACAATCGCCCCGCCGATACCGGCATTGAGGAAGCCAAGAACCAACCCGCTCACGAAACCAACTCCGGCTCCACCCAACGGTAACCATGCAAAGAGCACGCTGTCGAACGGATCGTTAAAGATCTCACCGACCACTTCTCGAAACGGCTTCTTCAATTTCGTGGCTCCCTGAACTCTAAAACGGACGTACTCAAGGGCCTAGTTTTGCTTTCTTCGCGTTCCTCTGTGGTAAACGCTTTTTCGCTTAAAACAAATTCCACAGGAACTGGTTATAAACGTCGTGGTGGTACTGGACTTCCGGAGCTTTCACGAACGTCCCCAGCAGCCGCGGACAGCGGTCAGCCGACGCCTGTTTCAAGTCCGCGTAGCGGCCTTTCACGTCAGCGCCGAACATCTTGGTTGTCCACTCGGCTTTCTTGAAGTCTTCCAGCGCGGTGTAGATGTTGTCCGGAAGATAGCGTTCGGCCTGGCGCAGGTTTTTGATCTTTGACGTCTTGCCCAGGATGCCGGTCTTGAAGATGGAATACATCACCATGTAAGCGTTGGCGTCCGGGGCCACGGAGCGCACTTCCACGCGCATGCTCTTTTCATTGCCGATGGGAATGCGGATCATCGAACCGCGGTCCGTGGCCGAAGCCTTGATCTGGTTCGGCGCTTCAAAGTGCGGATCGAGCCGGCGATAAGCGTTCACGCTGGGGTTGAGCAGTAGGCAGAGATCGTTGCCGTGGGTGAGAATGCGGTCCACAAATTCCCATCCCATCTGGCTGAGCTTCTCTTCGCCCTTGGGGGCCCAGAAAAGGTTCTTGCCGCCTTTGCTGATGGAGACGTTGGTGTGCATGCCGCTGCCGTTCACGCCGACCACTGGTTTGGGCAGGAAGCTGGCGGTGAGTCCCATGCGCGTGGCCACCTGGCGGCAGATCAGTTTGTAGAGCTGGATCTGGTCCGCCGCGGCAACGACCTCGCCGTATCCGTAGTTGATTTCAAACTGGCTCGGCGCAACTTCCGGATGGTCTTTTTCGTTCTGGAATCCCATCGCGCGTTGCACTTCCGCCGTGGTGTCAATGAACGTGCGCAGCGGATCGCCGGGTAGCGAGTGGTAATAGCCGCCGGTGTTTACGTACTCGAACTTGCCGGTCTCGTGGTAGCGGCGCTCGGCGTCCGAGCCTTGGAACAGAAAGCCTTCAATTTCGTTCGCGGCGTTGAGCGTGTAGCCTTCCTTCTTGTGCATCTCGGCCGCAAACGTCTTAAGGATGCCGCGGATGTCGGCCGAGTAGGGCTCGCCGCCTTTATCGATCACGTCGCCAAAGACCAGCACTTTGCCAGGGCCAAACACATCGGACGGTCCCCAGTAAAAGGCGCTCCAGTCCATGGCCAGGCGAAGATCGGATTCGCGTTGCGCCGTGAAGCCGCGAATGGACGACCCGTCAAAGGTGAGGTTGTCCCAGCTCTTGACCAGGAATTTCTTGTCGTAGTCCAGCATGTGCAGGCGGCCTTCCAGATCGCTGAACAGGACGGTCACGGCCTTGATGCGCTTTTCGTCGCTGAGGTACTTGATCCGCTCTTCCTGGATCTTGTGGATGGGCACGCGGTTCCGGCGCTGCTCCTTGGCTTGCAGGTTGAGATCTTCCAGTTCGTCGTACGAGAGAGTAAGAAAATTGCGCAATTCGGTTGGCATGGCTCTCCTCAAGAAGTTTTTGTCACCGCAAAAGCAACGCTTTGAATTGACGGAAGTGTTACGGAAACTCAGGCCGTTGAAACCTGAAATTATAGGTTACGCGAAGGGGGAACCGCGCGGCCAATTAATAAACGTTATCGGCGGGATAGCGGAAATTTATGGCTGTGGAAATCGCGGGCGAGGGGAACGATCTGACCTGCAATAACATCGACGAGGTTGCATCGGGATCAGTGGGGGATGGAGGATAAAAGAACATCCAGCGCCGGAGGCGCGAAATGAGTTAGCCCAGGGCGGAAGCCCTGGGAAAGCAGAACAAAGGAATCGTTCCTTACTGCCGTAGGCCCAGCGCTTGCCGAGTGGGGAGCGCTACAAGACGCCTTAGGCCAACCGCATCTTTTCCGCCGTAATCGGCAACCGCCGCATCCGCTTGCCTGTTGCTGCAAAGATCGCGTTGGCAATGGCCGGCGCCACCGTTGGCACGGCCGTTTCGCCAAAGCCGCCGGGCGCATCTGCTCCTTGAATAATGTGCGTCTCCACCCGCGGAGCGTCGCTCATGCGTGGGACTTTGAAGTCCGCAAAGCTGTGTTCCTGGGCCTGGGCGTTTTTGAAATTAATCTTGCCGCCCAGTACGGCCGTCATGCCCCATGCGATGGCGCTTTCCGTCTGGGCTTCCAGTCCCAGCGGATTAAGCGCCAGTCCACAATCGATGACGGAAACAACGCGTTCGATCTTGTAGTCCGAAAGATTTTTACTGACGGAGACTTCGGCCACCATCGCGACGTAGCAATCGCCGTCGTAGACGTTGCAAGCCACGCCGCGTCCCCACAGGCGCCCATTTTCTTCGTGCGCCGTGGTCGAGCCCTGCGTAGCGGCCCAGCCGGATTTGTCCGCCACCGTCTTCAAAACAGCAATCAGCCGAGCGCGATTGATCACCGTCGCTTTCAAGTCAAGCATGTCGCCTGGTTGCAGCAAGCGTAGCCGAAGCTCGATGGGATCAAGCTTGCCGGCGTGTGCAATTTCATCCAGAAAACTTTCGCGGGCGAAGACCGTTGACGGATACATCACCGCGCGCCACGGCCCTGTCGGCACCGGCGACTCCACCAGTGTGTAGTCCGCCCAGTGATGGGCGAAGTTGTAAGGATTGTCGAACGATCCCCACAGCATGCCGTCATCGGCAAAGTAGTTCGGGTTCTTCTTTTCCTCTGCCGTTGGACCCAGTAGCGACAAGTGCGGCCCAGAGGATTGGTGATGCCACGCGACCGGGAGTCCTTGTTCGTCCAATCCGGCGCGCAAACGCTCCAGCTTTGCCGGATGGAAGAATCCGTACTTCATGTCATCGTCGCGGGTCCACATGACTTGAACCGGCGCGCCAACGGTTTTCGATATCTCCACGGCTTCAGGAACGTAGTCAGTTTGCAGGCGACGTCCAAATCCGCCGCCCAGCAGCGTTACGTTCACTTTCACCGCGTCTTCGGGAATGCCCAGCAGCTTGGCGGCGTCTTGCTGCGCGGCTTCCGGCGCCTGTGTGGGCACCCAGATTTCGCATGAGCCTTCCCGGACGTGCGCCGTGCAATTCATAGTCTCCAGCGGCGCGTGCGCCTGGAAGGGATATTCGTACAGCGCTTCCATTTTCTTTTTCGAAGCGGCAAGCGCGGCGGGCGCGTCACCATCGCGACGCAGTGCGAATCCCGGCTGGTCGAGCGCGCGCTCCATCTCGCGCGTAAAGGAGTCGGAGTCGAAATTCGCGTTCGGTCCCTTGTCCCACACCGGAAGCAAAGCAGCGCGACCTTTGATCGCTGCCCAATTGTTCACCGCTACCACAGCCACGCCGGTCGCAAACCCCGATCGCACCGGAACCACATATTTCACGCCTTCCACTTTCATCGCAGGCGCGGGATCAAAAGACACCAGTTTGCCGCCCAGATACGGGCAGCGCGCTATGACCGCATACAGCATCCCAGGGACATGAATGTCCTGTCCGTAAACCGCCGCACCGCTGACAATCGCCTGACCGTCGCGACGCTTCACCCGCGTGCCGATCAGCCGAAAATCTTTCTTGTCTTTCAATTTCGGCGACGCTGGCACTGGCACGCGCGAAGCAGCGTCCGCAAGCTCGCCGAAGGTTAAGCGCCTTCCAGACTCAGCATGCACCACCGAGCCTTGCTCCGCGCGGCAGCTCTCCGCACTCACGCCCCACTTGTCCGCCGCTGCGCTGATCAGCATTTCACGCGCCGTGGCGGCGGCTTTTCGCAGAGGACGCCACGTCCCCGCCGCCGATCCGCTGCCGCTGGTCCGGAGGCGTATGCCTTTGAAGCGTGGTTCCATCGCGGCCTGCTCGATCACTATCTTTTCCCAATCCGCTCCCAACTCGTCCGCCAGCACCATGGGGAGCACAGTGCGTACGCCTTCGCCCATTTCCGATCGCGTGGCCCACAGGCGGACGACGTTGTCCGTGCCAATGCGGATGAACGCGTTGGGAGCAAATTCGGCTGCGGATTCCGGATCGGCGCTGATCGCGGCTCTACGCGTGCTCTTGGCCAGCGTGCTTGCTGCACCGGGTATTCCCAACTGGAACCCAACCACTAGCCCTGCCGCCGCGCGGCTGCTTTCCCGAAGAAACGTCCGGCGTGTGACCTTCATGACTTGCCTCCGGTCTTCGTCCCAGTGCTGGGTTTGGCCGACTGCATCTCCGCAGCGCGATGGATGGCCTGCCGAATCCGCTGGTAGGTTCCGCAGCGGCACACGTGCTGCGACATGGTCGCATCGATGTCTGCGTCCGTCGGACGCGAATGTTTGCTCAACAGCGCTGCGGCTTCCATAATCATGCCCGGCTGGCAGAATCCGCACTGCGCCACATCTTCGTCGATCCATGCCTGCTGGCAAGAATGAAGATGAAGATGGAGCTGATCCGTCTTCGCCCCGAGTCCTTCAATCGTGGTGAATGCCCGCCCCGCGGCCGAACTCACCGTGATCTGGCACGAGCGTACCGCGCTCCCGTTCTCATGGACGGTGCATGCGCCGCACACTCCAACGCCGCAACCGTATTTGGTACCGGTCAGTTGCAGTTCGTCCCGCAAAATCCATAACAGCGGAGTGTCCGCCGCGGCCTTGACCTTGCGCAGATCGCCGTTGACATTCAAAGAAAAAACTCGAAGAGAAGATTCCGGCATGGCGTCGCTCCATGCTTTTTGACCACGAGGCGGCACAAACGTTAGCGCGTATGCGTCTGAGCTATATTGAAGCGTACGTTTTGAATTGAAGCATACGTTTTGATTAAAGCGCACGTTTTAATGGGAGCGTACGTTTTAAAGTCGCATTCTGCTGGACAAAAGACCTTTGCTGCTCTACTACATCACGGACCGCACTCAGTTTCCCGGCGCCGCCGCGGAAAAAGAACGCCGGCTGCTGTCGACTGTTGCCGCATGTGCCGCCGCGGGTGTGGACTACATTCAGCTTCGCGAAAAGGACCTGGCCATCCGCGAGTTGCAAACTCTGGCGACCAAGGCTGTCGCTGCGATTCCCGCCGGCTCGTCCACCAAGCTTTTGATCAATTCTCGGATTGACGTGGCGCTGGCGGTCGGTGCACACGGCGTTCACCTGCCTGCGCGAGACATTTCCGCCAATGATGCCCGGGCGATATTCGCCCGCGCGGGAGCAAAAAAAGTCGTCATCGGCGTCTCTGCGCATTCGCCGGAAGATGTTTCCATTGCGGAGGATCAGCGTGCGGACTTCGCCGTCTTTGCTCCGGTGTTTGAAAAAAGCGGACTGGCAAATCCCCAAGGCCTGGAACAGCTCAAGCATATTTGCGGACGACCGTCGGGAACCAATCCCGGAATGCCCGTATTCGCTATGGGAGGAATTACGTTGGAAAATGCCGGCCTGTGTATCGAAGCAGGCGCTCACGGAATCGCTGCGATACGTTTGTTTCAGGAAGGAAATCCCGCGGACACTATCCGCCGGCTACGAGCTTCGTTCCCGCCACACCATCCCGTAAAAACTCCGCTGAGTTTTTGATTGCCTTCGGCGCAACGCGCTTCACAGCAGCAGCGAGTTCAGTATGGTGGAAACAATAGCCAGCAGCACCGCGCCAATGAACGCCCCTTTCCACGACTTCACCTCGAACCCTGGACTCACAACCGCAGCTAACTTCAGCAGTATGGCGTTGATCACAAACAGGAACAAACCCAGCGTGAGAAAAGTAATGGGAAAGGCCAGAAAGCGCAGCACCACGCCGAACGTGGCGTTGATAAATCCAATGACCACCGCGGCAATCATCGCGGCAAAGAAACCGTTCACGCGGAAATCCGGCACAACGTTGGCAACAACCAACAGAGACATAGCATCAATCAGCCAGCGTAAAAGCAACCATTTCATCGTCGGGGCCCCCGTGTTTACCGCTGTTCGTCGCGCCGCTTGTCGCCAACAATCCAGTGCAGAAACGCCGAGACCAGGCTAAGGCAAATTGATCCGATGAAAGCAGCTGTCCAGGTGCGGACTTCAAGTCCTGAATACAAATACGCTGCAAATTTAAGCATCACGGCGTTCACTACCAGCAGAAACAGGCCCAGCGTGACCACGGTCAGCGGGAAGGTAAGCAGCTTGAGCAGTGAGCCCAGCGTGGCGTTGACCAGTCCGATGACCAGGGCCGCGATCAGCGCGGCAACAAATCCGTGGACGATGAACCCGGGCACAAAGTAAGCCACCACAAGAAGCGCGACCGTGCTGATGATCCATTTCAGTAAGAGTTTCATGCCGGGCATTATCTCAAAAACCAGGGCCGCTGCGGGAAGTGCCGTTTCTCCATGCCCGAACTACTTCGCAAAGATGCCTTTCGGCATCATCACATGGACTCCTTTGTTCCCATCCACTAGTTCCGTGATATCTACGTCGCCCGCGACGCTGGTCAACATATAAGCGTCATCGCGGGTCATATGTTTTTCGCTCACCAGAAAATCAATCATCTCGCGGACAGCCATCTTGGTGGCTTCATATAGTTCCTGGTGGAAGCCCATGCTGATGTAGTGCGTCGGTGTTTCCGCCCGCGGATACTTTTGTCCGGTCTTCTTGTGTACGACGAATTGCAACGTGCCGACCAAGGATGTCTCCAGCGCCGTGATGTCCACTTCACCGTTGCCCTGGCCCACGTGGCCGTCGCCCACTTCAAACAATGCGCCTTTGGCATGGACGGGTAGGAACAGGGTAGTTCCCACCACCAGTTCCTTGTTGTCCATGTTGCCCGCGTGAACGCCCGGAGGCGCGCTGTCAATGCGGCCGTACGATTCCGGCGGCGCCACGCCCATGCTGCCAAAGAAAGGATGCAGAGGGATTTCGATTCCCGGCGCAAACTTAGCGATCATGCGCTCGCGGTCCAGAGGAATGATTTTCATTTTGCGATAAGGAAAGTCTTCCGGCAGAAACCCACGCGTGGGACCAAACGCGTTATACGCGTAAGGAATGGCAATATCGATCTTTTGTATGCGGACTTCGAGCGTGTCACCCGGCTCGGCGTCTTCTATATATACGGGGCCGGTCAATATGTGTCCGCCCGGACCGCGCTTTGCCCCCGTAACTTCCGTGAAGATATCCCGCAGGCTTTGCTGGACTTGGTCCGGCGCAACTCCAGCGCGCTCCAGTCCCGTGGGGCTGTTGGTGAGCAGGCAGTCAAACTCCACCGTATCGCCGGACTTGATTCGCAGGACCGGCTGCGCCGCCGCGTCATAGTACCCCCAGGCCACGGTCGTGGGAGTGGCCTTCAACACGTACTTTTGCGGCGCATCGCTTTTTTGTGGCGCGGCGCTGGCGGAATTTGGCTGGCCTTGGGCTGATAACGGAACTATCGCAGCGAGGATCACCGCGAAGAAAATTGCGGGAACGAATGCGGAAAAAAATAAAGCTCGGCGCATTTGCAGGTCTCCTTACGAGCCTGCCATCCTCCCACAGGAACCCTTGAGTGCGCCAGAGAATTTAGCGGCGCAGAATTGAATTCTCCGGATCGAGAACAATCTGCTTGGTCCCCGCCGGAGCGGTAAGCGTAAAGTCGGTCTCCGGATCATCCGCAAACACGAATGCCAGAAAGTGCCGTTTGCCCTGGCCGTCAACGGCGAATATTGGCACGGCAGTGATCAGGTCTTTGGACGCGTGGGCTTCCTTGATTACGCCCTTGGCCCGCACTTTTCCGCTGGTTTGCGACGCCAGATTCACGTTGCTCAGGGTGAACTGCGGAATGGAGGCGCCATTCACCCAGCCATCAAAAAACCACTCCAGTGATTTTTTCTTCTCGTAGTTCAATGATGGCGGCAGCACCTGCTCAAAGGCCGTTTGCAGATCGCGCGTGGATATCTTGTGGTTCGGAGATTTATCCAGCAGGCCTTTCAACGCGGCGAAAAACAGGGCATCGTTGTTCTTGCCTCCGGCCTCGCGCAGCATGATGCGCAGCATATGGATCAGCCACGTGCCGCGGCCGTACATCACGCGTTCGTACGAATCCGGAAACTTTGACGAAGTCAGGCGCGGCCCCAGCGTGACTGGTCCTGCGTCCGCCACTAGCCCGTTGGGTGTTTGCTTAAGCAGCTCGCCGCGGTAGTAGTCCAGGGTTACGCGCATGGCTTGCGGATCTTGTCGCTCCAGCATGATCAGCGCGCTGTAATTGGCAAGAGCTTCAATGATCCATTCGTCGCGATAAGAGACCCAGTCCACGGCGTCGCCCCACCACTGGTGTCCGGTTTCATGGGCCAGCATCAGTTTGCTCAGTAGCAGGTCAACATACGGATCGCGAATACCGGCGGCGCGGCGTTCGTCGTGGTCCAGAAACGCCATGCTGGAAAGGTAGACCAGTCCCGGCCACGATTGGCTCAGCATTCCGGGAAGCTGTGTAATTTCCAGCGTGGTGTAAGGGAAAGGATCGAGCTCGTTCGATAGAAACCCGACCGTGCTGGCGGCCAGATCAGCAATGGCCTGCACTTCGCGGGAAGGTTCCGGACGCCGGCCGGCGCGCGCCTCTTTCGCCGCCAGGTCCCGTTCTACATTCTTGCTGGCATGCGCGTGGATGGTAACTTTTCCACTGGTCGCTTCCGCTGTGATGAACTTGCCCAGGTTAAAGCCGGCGCGCGCGATCGCTTTTGCGGTGACAAAGCGCGTGGTCCGGCGACCCTGCGTCACGTCGCTTGAAATCTGTTGACCGGTCGCCACCAGCGTCCATTCTTCCGGGTAAGTAAATGAAAGATCAAAATCCGAATACACCGGCCCCGCGTTGGGATACCAGGTTCCGCGCGCGCCTACATAGAGCAGGTCGCCGCCGGTATCGAACATCACGGGCCCCGAGTATTTCAAGGACATGCGTACGGGACGGTCCTTTTCCAGGGCCTGCGGAAACGCGATGCCCACCAGATCGTCGCCACGGCGCGCCAGATCGCTGCCTGTAACGGCTTCATTTTGAATAAAGTCCACCGGTTGGCCATTCACCAGCACTTCACTCACGCGCAGGTGCCGCGAGAGTTCCAGGATGATCATGCGTTGCCCGGTGAGCCGCGGAGTCAGGGTAAATTCGGCTTCCGCGCTCAAATCGGTCGGCGGATTGATGCTGGCGCGAATCACATAGTCAGAAAAATCAGGCCGCAGCCGTGCTCCCGAGCCCGGGCCTTCCCGTCGCGATGAACGCGCGGGAAAAGACGCCCAGGTATCAAAATAAATTCCTTGCGGCGCGGGCGTTGCTTTGGCCACGCTGATCTGCTCCAGCGAGCCGGCGTCGTAAAACACGTCAAAGATTCCCAGCGCCGTTCCTCCCAGCCGGACATGGATGTAGGGGAATCCGGCTTCGTCGCTGTTGGTCAACGCCTGCAAAATGTGCAATCCGTCTGCACGCGCCAGATCGTGGACAGGTTGCTGCCAGCGCTTCACAAACTCCTCGACGTCTGTTGGTTCCGCTTTGCGGAAGCCGGCACGCAGCTCGGCCACCAGTTTGTCGTCCACGAAACGGAAATAAGCGGAACCAAATTGCTGTTCCAACACGGCCGATCCCGTGAACAGCGCCAGGGACGTGCGTTCCGCGCGGTCGGGCGCGATCAGCAGGAGTTCTCCGGAGCCCTCAAAAATCGCGCCGGTGATGCGTCCATCCACGGCTTTGATCAGGCCCATCATGCCGTCACTCATGGAAACATGCAGGTCCTCGCGATCAATGGAGACGCCGCGAATCTGGTAGACCTCCGCCGCGTCCAGTTCAGGGTTCAGCACGGTGCGGTACAGGGTAACGG